>MLJW01000724.1_pt1 | contig 10671 bp, 8 predicted proteins | sample 888231 | NCBI WGS metagenome assembly MLJW01 (sample SAMN05788063, study PRJNA343431) | mine drainage metagenome | isolation source: sample collected from the inflow into an acid mine drainage treatment plant... | place: Germany: Lusatia, lignite mining district
TACGCCGCCGCCTCGCCCACGGGCTCGGCGACGACCCGCGAGCCCGGACGGACCTGCTGCGGGCGGACGTCGATCTTCGCCTGGCGCGTCAGCGTCCGCACGTCGCCGGCCTGCTCGGGGAGCATGACCGTGACGACGTCACCGGCCGATCCGGCACGTGCGGTACGGCCCGAGCGGTGCAGGTACGCCTTGTGCTCCGCCGGCGGGTCCACGTGCACCACGAGCTCGATGTTGTCGACGTGGATGCCACGCGCCGCGATGTCCGTGGCGACGAGCACCTTGACGTCACCGCACGTGAACGCGGCGAGGTTGCGCTCGCGCGCCGGCTGGCTGAGGTTCCCGTGCAGGTCGACCGCGGGGATGCCGGCCGCCGTGAGCTGCTTGGCGAGCTTCTTGGCCTGGTGCTTGGTGCGCATGAAGAGCAGTCGGCGACCGGTGCCGGAGGCCAGCTCGTTGACCACGAGGCGCTTGGTCTCGGCATCGGCGACAGCGAGGACGTGGTGCGTCATCTGGACGACGGGCGACTCGGCCGAGTCCACCGAGTGCGTCAACGGGTTGTCCAGGTAGCGCTTCACGAGCTGGTCCACACCGTTGTCGAGCGTCGCGGAGAAGAGCATCCGCTGGCCGCGCGCCGGCGTCTTGTCCATGATCCGCTTGACGCCGGGGAGGAACCCGAGGTCGGCCATGTGGTCGGCCTCGTCGAGGACGGTGATCTCGATGCCGTCGAGGGACAGCACCCGCTGCGAGAGCAGGTCCTCGAGGCGACCGGGACACGCGACGAGGATGTCCACGCCGCCGTTGAGGGCGCTGACCTGGCGGCCCTGCGACACCCCGCCGAACACGGTGGTGATGCTGAGGCGCTCGGCCTTCGCGAGCGGCTCGAGGGTGGCCGCGATCTGCGTCGCGAGCTCCCGGGTCGGCGCGAGGATCAGTCCGCGCGGGCGGGCGGGCCGACGCGCGCCGGTCGACGCGGCGAGCCGCACGACCATCGGGAGGGCGAACGCGAGGGTCTTGCCGGAGCCCGTCCGCCCACGTCCGAGCACGTCACGCCCGGTCAGGGTGTCCGGGAGGGTGGCGGTCTGGATCGGGAACGGGGACTCGATCCCCTGCGCCGTGAGGACGGCGACGAGAGATGAGGGCACACCAAGGGAAGAGAAAGTCACGGAGATGATCGCCTTTCAGGCGTCGAAGGGTCGGGGCTCGCCGCGTGAACTCGCAGGTGCTCCACGACGTCAGGCGCACACTCAGGCGCCCAGTTGGTCCTATTGTGCCTTGAGGAACCCCAACGGGCGAATCGTCTCACCCGTTCCAGTGGTCATCCCGACCGTGCATATGCCGATAGGCACTACGGGGGCACCGCACGGCCAGGCGCCGCGCTCGCCCCACGACATGAGTTCGCGAGGAGGCGATACCGGTGGCGGGCCCCACGATCGGCGTGCTGACGCCCTGGTCGAGCGGGTTCTTCTACGGGCAGATCATCGCCGGCGTGACCGCGGAGGTCGCCGCGGCCGGCGGCAAGGTCGTCGTGATCCAGAGCGCCGAGCCGAGCCGCGAGCCGGACGACGTCCTCCCTGTCCCGGACATCAGCGCACCGAGCGCCTGGGACGTGATCGACGGGGCGATCTCGGTGACCTCGGCCGGTGAGTCGCACCTCCGGGCACTGCGAGAGCGCGCGGTCCCCGTCGTGCTCGCCTGCGACGTCGTCGACGGCCTCGCGGTCCCCAGTGCGGTGGGGGACAACCTCGGCGGCACCCGCGACGCCGTCGAGCACCTGATCACGCACGGCCACACCCGGATCGGGTTCGTCGGCAACCTGCTCAAGTCCGACACCCGTGCGCGGTTCGCGTCCTACCAGTCCACGCTCCGGGCGCACGACATCGAGCCGGACCCCACGCTGTCGTTCGCCGCCCCGAACGACGTCGCCTGGGGCGGCCGGGTCGCAGCCGAGCAGATCCTTGCCGAGCGCCCCGACATGACCGCCGTCTTCGTCGCGACGGACTACAACGCGATCGGTCTCCTCGAGCGTCTGGCCGAAGCAGGGGTCGCGGTCCCGGGCGACCTCGCCGTCGTCGGATTCGACGACGCGGACCGGTCGTCGTTCACGAGCCCTGCCCTGACCACCGTCCGACAGCCGTTCACGCTCATCGGCTCGCTCGCCGCTCGCCTGGTGCTCGCGATGCTGGACGGCACGGACGTCGCCCCCGGGCCGCACATGGTGGCGTCCTCCCTCGCGGTGCGGCACTCGTGCGGGTGCACGTCCGCACCCGACGACCTCGGGCCGGGAACCGGCGGGACGCCCGAGGAGCTCGACCGGACGTTCGTCGCCGAGGCCGCCTCGATCCTGCTCCCCGCGACCGTCACCGCGGCGTCACTAGGCAACCTGCGGGCCGCCGCCCTCCGCCTCATCGACGAGATCCGTACGGCCCTCCTGGCCGGTGGTCCTGCACCTGGGCCGAGCCTCGACGACGCGGTCGCCGCGATGGTTCCGGTGGGCACCACCTCCGAGGCGCTGCGTCGGTTGCTCTCGACCGTCACGCTGTTCGTGTCGCGCGCCGCGACGGGGGCCGGTCCCGACGCGGCCCCGGCGGACCGCGTGAGCCACGTGACAGCCCGGGTCGCCGCCGGGATGTGGCACGAGCACACCCGCCTCTACCTCGAGCGGGACCTGGCGCACCAGCGGGCGCGCGCGGAGCAGTACCGGATCGGCGCCGACCTCATCGACCTCCGGAACGGCGACCCGCTCACGCTCTCGTGGCTCGCGGAGACCCACGTCGACGTCGGTTGCCTCGCGCTGTGGAGCGACTCCACCCACCGTCGCGTCCACATCGAGTCCGTGCGCGACGTTCGCGGCGCCCTCGGCGACGTCGTCGGCACGGACTGCGCCGTCGAGGACTTCCCGCCGCAGGCCCTGATCCAGGCGGCACGGCCGGAGAAGGACGAGGTGGTCTTCGTCGTCCCGGTGCAGACGCACGGCCACTCGCGCGGGCTGCTCGCGGTGGTGGGTCCGCTCGACATGGTGGCGATGAGCGCGCACGAGGCGTACGGGTACTGGGCCTCGCTGCTGACCGTGGCGCTCGAGCAGCGTGACCTGCTGGAGTCCGTCCAGCGGAGCGAGGAGCGCCTCGCCCTCGCGATCGAGGCCACGGCCGAGAGCCTCTGGGACTGGGACCTGACGACCGACACGATGTTCTACTCCCCGCGGGCCCAGCTGATGCTCGGGATCGACGACCCCGACGAGCGGCGGCCCGACGCGTGGTGGGCGGCGGTCCATCCCGAGGACCTCCTCCCCCTCAAGATGATGCTTGCCGGGGGCCAGGGTCAGGCGCGCGAGATCATCGAGCACGAGCACCGGCTGCGCATGCCCGACGGCAGCTACCGCTGGACCCTGTGCCGGGCGCGCCCGGCCGGCCCGGCCGGCGTGGCCGCGACGCGCATCGTGGGGTCGCTCGCCGACATCCATCCGCGCAAGGAGCTCGAGGAGCAGCTGCGGGAGAGTGCGACGCACGACACCGTGACCGGGCTGCCGAACCGGCGTCTGTTCCTGGACCGGCTGCGGGTCGCGGTCGCGCAGTCCCGACGGTCCGGTATCCCCTTCGCGGTGCTGTTCCTCGACCTCGACGGCTTCAAGGTGGTCAACGACTCCCTGGGGCACGAGATCGGCGACCGCCTGCTGGTCGAGGTGGGGTGCCGCCTCGAGTCGCAGCTGCGCGACGTCGACACGGCTGCGCGGTTCGGCGGGGACGAGTTCGCCGTCCTGCTCAACGACATCGACCCGGCCGACATCCTGCCGGCCGCGAACAGGCTCCTGGAGGCGCTGCACGCACCGACGCGCATCGACGGCCACGAGCTCACCCTCGGCGCGAGCATGGGGATCGCGACGAGCGCGGTCACGTACAAGAGTGCGGAGGACGTGCTGCGCGACGCCGACACCGCGATGTATGCGGCGAAGGCGACCGACCGCGGCAGCCTCGAGTTCTTCGACGTCGCGATGCATGCGCGCGCGAAGTCCCGGCTCGCGATGCACCAGGAGCTGCGCAGCGCCCTGGAGAACGGCGAGTTCGTGGTCCACTACCAGCCGATCGTGGGTCTTCCCACCGGCGACGTGACCGGGTTCGAGGCTCTGGTGCGGTGGCAGCACCCCGAGCGAGGTCTGGTGCTGCCGGCCGAGTTCCTGGCGGTGATGGAGGAGACCGGCCTGATCGTGCGGCTCGGGCACTGGACGATCCGGCAGGTGTGCCGCCAGGTCGCCGAGTGGCGGGACACCTGCGTGCGCGAGGTTCCCGTCAGCATCAACGTCTCCGACCGGGAGTTCTGGCATGCGGGACTACTCCCCCACATCCGGGCGATGCTCGCCGAGTTCGAGGTGCCCGCAGACCTCCTCACGCTCGAGATCACCGAGACCGTGATCATGCACCGGCCCGAGCTTGCCGAACGGCTGCTCGGGGACATGCGCCGGGCCGGGCTGCGGCTGCACGTCGACGCCTTCGGCACCGGTCACTCGTCGTTGCAGACGCTGCACCGGTACCCGGTCGAGGCGCTCAAGATCGACCGCTCGTTCGTCGGCGCGCTGACCACCAGCGCCCAGGGCCGCGAGATCGTCGACGTCATCGTGGCGCTCGGCCGGGCGCTGGGGCTCGAGGTCGTCGCCGAGGGCGTCGAGACCCTCGAGCAGGTCAGCCTTCTCCGCGAGCTCGGGTGCTCGAGCGTCCAGGGCGTGTACCTCAGCGAGGCGGTCACGGGACTCGAGGCCGGACGGTTCCTCGAGCAGCGGCTGCTCGCCGCCGAGGAGGCGTGAGGATCAGCCGAGCAGGCGGTTGCGCCGCTGCAGGCCCTGCTGCTGCAGGACGAACCGGAACAGCTCGTCGGCGGACCGCTCGTGCTGGTCGACGAACCGACACCCGTACCGGTATCCCGTCAGGGACTCCTCCACGCGCAGCACCTCCGCGGTGAGCGCGAGAGGGACGCGCGTGGGCGCGAACACGAACGCGAACCGGCGCCCGACGGTCAACCGCGCCCTGGACCTCACCTGGATGCCGTGCGCGCTCACGTCGAGCACCGTGAACGTCAGCGGCCCGCCGGACGGCGCTCCCTCGGCCCCGCCGGAGGCGTCCGTCGCCGCGGTGAACCCCGGCTGGGGCTCGAGCGTCCCGGAGCACGGCAGGTCGACCCGCACGCGCGCGACCCGACGCTTCTGCACGGCTTGCACCATCTCGACGTCGACCAGGTCGAGGCCCCGCGCCCGCACCCGCCCGACCTGCGCCCAGTAGTGGCACTCGCCGCGGATCTCGTCGAGCACGAGGAGGGACACCTCGTCGCCCGGGTCGGCCCCACCGCGGAGGACGTCCTCGGACTCGACCTGCATCACGCCGTCCTCGAACGCACGCACGTAGCCGTCGACGAGCACCTGGCTGCCGCTGAAGACCACGCACCGGTCGAGCTCGTGCACTCCGCTCCCTTCGCTCGCGCGGCGCACCCCTCACGCCGCGCAGCCTGCGTGTCGCCCCATCGGTCTCGATCGGTCTCCATCGGTGACGGTACCGGTCGGTAGCGGCTGCCGAGGTGCCCGATGCGGGTGAACGTCCGGCGCGTCCGTCGGCGGCAGATCCGGACGCGACGAGGGGTCCGGCTCGACCGAGCCGGACCCCTCGTCATTCGCCCCGCACGGGGACCACGATCAGGCCGTGGTCCGCTTCCGGTTGTAGTAGTCCCGCCACACGAGCTTGTGCAGCGGGATCCACCGCGGGATGGACCGCAGACCCGGGATGAAGGGCAGCAGGATCAGCACGAGCATCATGATGCCGATGAGCAGGAAGATGTAGATGTCAGCATTCGCCGTGAGCGTCGCGGCGAAACCGGACGTCGCGGAGCTGTTGAAGATCGGCAGCTGGTACCAGAACGAGAACGGCTGAAGCCATTCTTGCCCGGGGAAGTTGCCGGTCTCGTTCATCATTCCCCACTCATTTCCCTGCAGGTGCGCCTTTGTCGCGGCGTCATCGAGGTAAGAGCCGTCACCGAGGAACAGGATCTGCTTGGTCGCATTCGTGTTGTAGAACTGACCAGGCGCCGCGAGGATGCCGTCGAGCGCCCCGGAGGCCGCCATGTTCACCAGACCCGTGGCCATCGTCGGAACCGGGCCGTAGTCGCCGGTCGGCACCTTCGTGGCGTCGCCGTTGGCCCCGTTCGGGTCGTTCAGCGCGGTGTCGTACGCGGTCGCCCACTTGCCCTGCTGATCGGCGGACGCCGATGTCCACTGCGCGAGCGCCGACGCGACGTCGGCGGGCTGCTGCTGGGACTCGAGGGGCTTCACGACGAAGTCGTTGGTCGGGTCGACCGGCTGGCGGACACCCATCCACTTCTGCGGCGTGATCGGACCCAGGGCCTGACCGTCGCCGCCCGTGTTGTACGGCGGGCCGTAGGTGGCCGAGCCGGACGTGCCCGCGAGCTCGGAGACCGTGACGGCGTACATGTCGTCAGGGGCGGCCTTCGCCCAGCCCTTGAGCGTGAGGGCGGGGTCGTCGGGCGAGCTGAAGATCGCCGCGAGCACGATCACGAGCAGCGCGACCACGACGACCGCGATCGTGCCTTCCTTCAGGATGTCGTAGCGCCGCACCGGACCGGTCCAGTGCTCGCGCTCGATCTGCTTCTGTCGCGTCATCGTCGACATCACCGGACCTCCGTCTTCTCGGTAGGGGCGGAGGTGTGGACTGCGCCACCGGCGGCTTCGACCTCGGCGGCGTCGATCGGAGGAACGACCCCGCGCAGCCTCACCAGCACCAGGTGGATCGCCACGAGCACCACCACGATGAGCGGCATGAGGAACACGTGCACCAGGAGGTTCTGGCCCAGGTTCGCCACGTTGAACCACGCGCCGATCCCGACGGCGTTCATGCCGTCCTTCGCCTCGAACGAGATCCACTGGGAGTCGAAGTTCGTCTGGATCACGTAACCGGTCAGTGCGGCCCCGATCGAGACGATGAGGGTGACCATTCCGGTGATCCAGGTCCGGGCGCGGTTGCCACGCCACGCCGCCATCCAGAACTTGCCCAGCAGGTGGATGACCATGAACAGGAAGAAGAGCTGGACGCTCCAGTAGTGCAGGCTGTTGAAGAAGTGCCCGACGTTCGAGATGTGCCACCACGACGGGCCCTCGAAGGCGAGGACCGTCCCGGAGGCGATGATCATGACGAGGGCGGCGAGGGTCGCGACCCCGAACACGTAGATCCACGAGGCGACGTAGGCGGGCTGCGTCTCCGGGAGGACCTTGTCGTAGGGCAGGTCCCGCTCGAGGCGGTTCCGCACCTTGCCGATCCAGCTGGGCGCCGACTCGTCGTCGAGCTCGGGCGTCCCGCTCATGAGTGCTTCCGTGGGTTACGCCGCTCCTTGGGGAACGGGACCACGAGCGCGAGAACGAACAACGCGATCATCACGAGGATGACGATGAGGTTCGGTACGGATATCGAGAGCCAGCCCCAGGGGACATAACTGGCTGTGCTCACTGCTTCGTCCTGCCACAACAGCATGACCTAACCCCATTTCCCTCGTGCACGAACTACGTCGTCGTCAAGATACCGCGGCCGCCACCGGTTATAAACAGGACCAAGGACATGGGTACGAGGTCGCTGGGAATTTGTCTGGGTGATTGCCAGGTACACCGGGGGGTAATTCCCAGGCTTTTTCCAGGTAGAAGCAGTATGTCGATCCTCCGTATGCTCGAGGGCGCCTCGGCGGAACGCGAGAGGCGCGCGAGACGGGAACTGTCGGCGTCGGGCCGGGAGGCTCCCGAGCGGTCCGCGCGCGGGCAGCCGGAGTGCTCAGCCGGCGCACGCCGCCCGCAGCATCGCGAGGAACCGGTCGCGATCGACCGCCCGCACGACGCGCACCGTGGGCTCCCGGCCAGTCACCCCGAGGTGGTCGACAACCGTCATCCCCGCGGTGTGGGCTCCCGAGGTCTCCACCGCCACGTACCGGTCCTCGGCCCGGGTCGCCAGGTCGGGGTCGATCGCGACCGCCATCGTCACCGGGTCGGGCAGGTCGAACCCCTCGAGCTGCGTGACCGTCCGGCAGAACTCGATCAGCCGACGCTGGATGCGCGTGCAGAACTCGCCGAGCGGTCCGACCGCCGCCAGTGCGTCGGCATCCGCCGGGCCCAGGGTCGCGTCGTTGCGCGAGACGTCCCAGCCGACCATCTCGAGCGGCATGCCGGACCGGAACACGATGTCGGCGGCCTCGGGGTCGACGTACACGTTGAACTCCGCTGCTGGTGTCACGTTGCCGGAGCCGTCTGCCGTCCCCGCCATCATGACGACGCGGCGGTACAGCCCGGCGATGTCGGGAGCCTTGCGCAGCGCGAGCGCCAGGTTCGTCAACGGGCCGAGGGTCACGAGGGTGAGCTCGCCGGGATGCCGCCGCGCCTCGTCGATCAGGACGTCGACGGCGTGCCCCGCTGCCGGCGTCCGGCCCGTCAGCGCCAGCCCGACGTCCCCCATGCCGTCGGCGCCGTGGACGTCGTGGGCGAAGACGTGGTCGCGCAGCAGCGGCCGGTCGGCGCCCGAGTGCACCGGCACCGTCGAGCCGCAGAGGTCGCGCGTGTACAGCGCGTTCTGCACGCCCATCGCCACCGGGACGTTCCCTGAGACGACCGTGATCGCGCGGACGTCGACGCGTGCGTCCCGGAGCGCGAGGACCAGGGCGACCGCGTCGTCGGACGCGGTGTCAGTGTCGATGATCATGGGCCGGGTCATGGCGAGCTCCTTGGTGTCGACGATCGTGACGTCACCGGCGCAGGCGGTCCGCCGCCGAGCCGGACGACAGCGTGCTGGGCGACGCGCGCACCTGCGGCAGCCGCGGCGACGGGGTCCGGCCGACGCAGCCAGCTGTCGAGGAACCCCGCGCAGAACGCGTCGCCGGCCCCTGTCGTGTCGAGAGCTCGGACCCGCTCCGCAGGCACCGTCACCGGCGGGCGACCTCGCTCGGCCACGACGGCGCCTTCGCCGTCCAGGGTCACGACCACCGTCGCGTAGTGGCAGGTCAACCGCGCGGCACCCTCGACGGGGTCGGTCGTGCCGGAGAGCACCGCGGCCTCATCCCGGTTCGGGAAGCAGAGGCGCGCCCCTGAGGTCCACGCGAGGAACTGCTCGGGCCCGACCTCCTCGAGGAACGCGGCCGAGCTCGGGTCGATCGACACGGTCGTGCCCGTCTCGCGGGCCCGGCGATCGAGCTCCAACGCCGTCGCTCGCACCCCGTCCTCGAAGTAGGAGTACCCCGTCAGGTGGAGCACGGACGCACGCGCGAGCTCACCGATCGGGACGTCCCGCAGCGTCAGGCCGAGGTTCGCCCCGCGATCCGTGAACATCGTCCGAGCGCCGGCACGGTCGACGACGATGACGATCGTGCCGGTCTCGCGCTCCGCGTCCCCGACGAGGAGGGCCTCGACGCCGAAGCCCGTCAGGTGGTCGAGGTGGTACGCGTGGTCGGCCCGACCGACACGACCGATGAAGCCGACCGGGGTGCCGAGACCAGCGAGCCAACACGCGAGGTTCGCGGCCGACCCACCCGGGCGGCGGACGATCTCGGCGCGGGTGTCGGAGTCCGCCGTCACGGCCGACAGAGGGCGCACCACGACGTCGTTGATGACGTCACCGACCACGAGGACCCGCGGCACGGCGGCAACCGCGGACCCGGCCGCCGAGAGGTCAGTCATGCGCGCCGCGGCGGCGAGCGGCCCAGGCCGTCGCGATGCGACCCCCGAGAGCGATGTTGTTGACCGCGATCGCGATGTTCACCTCAAGGCTCGCCCCGTGGGTGTGTTCCTGGAGGTAGGCGAGCAGGAACGGCGTGACGTCCTTTCCCGTGACGCCCTGCCGATCCGCCGCCACGAGAGCGTCGCGCAGCACCCGGTCGTGCAGGTCGGGGTCGAGCTGCTGGTCGACCGGGAGCGGGTTCGCCACCAGGACGGCGCAGTCCTGGGCCAGGTCGTCCTGGGCTGCCATGACCGCCGCGATCTCCTCCGGGGTCTCCACTCGCCAGTCGATGTCGTAGCCGGAGTCGGTCAGGTAGAACGCCGGGTATCGCGAGGTGCGGTACCCGACCACGGTGACGCCGAGCGTCTCGAGCCGCTCGAGCGTGGCGTGGATGTCAAGGATCGACTTGACCCCTGCCGAGACCACCGTGATCGGGATCCGCGAGAGCATCGCGAGGTCTGCGGACTCGTCGAAGGACTGCGACGCACCACGGTGGACGCCGCCCAGTCCGCCGGTCGAGAACACCCGGATCCCGGCCAGGTGCGCGAGCACCCCGGTCGCCGCGACCGTCGTCGCGCCAGTGACCCCCTGCACCTGCGCGACGGCGAGGTCGCGGCTGGACACCTTGACGACCTCTGGGTCCTCGGCGATGCGCCGGAGCTGCGCGTCGTCGAGCCCGACGTGCGGGACGCCGTCGACCAGGGCGATCGTCGCCGGGACCACGCCCGCGTCGACGAGCACGGCCTCGAACTGCCGGGCCGCCTCGAGGTTGCGCGGTCGCGGGAACCCGTGCGAGATGATCGTCGACTCCAGCGCGACGACCGGGCGCCCGTGCGCCAGGGCGTCGGCGACCGCGTCGGACAGGACGAGCGGGGTACCGCTCATGGGTGCTCTCCTCGTGCTTGCTCGGACGTGCTGGTCGTGCTCGTGC
>MLJW01000725.1_pt1 | contig 10621 bp, 7 predicted proteins | sample 888231 | NCBI WGS metagenome assembly MLJW01 (sample SAMN05788063, study PRJNA343431) | mine drainage metagenome | isolation source: sample collected from the inflow into an acid mine drainage treatment plant... | place: Germany: Lusatia, lignite mining district
GTCCGCCTCGACGCGGGCGATCGTGTCGATCGGGACCAGTCCCTCGGACCAGCCGGAGCCCGCGTACGTCGCGTACGAGCCGCGCTCGCGGGCGAGGTCCGCACTCGTGTCGATCGCGTGGAAGGAGATGAACTCCACGACCTCGTCGAGCAGGTCGATCGCCTCGGTGGACTCGTAGGCGTACCCGAGGCGCTCGGTGACGTCGGTGAAGCCCATCACGCCGAGGCCGATCGCGCGGTTCTGCTGGTTCGCCCTCTCGGACTCCGACACCGACGACAGCGTGATGTCGACGAGGTTGTCGAGCTGACGGACCGCGTAGGCCACCGACGTCCGCATCCGCTCCCAGTCGAAGCCGAGCGAGCCGTCGGCCTGCGGCACGAGGTGCTCGGACAGGTTGACCGACGCGAGGTTGCAGACCGAGATGTTGTCGCGGTCCTGCGGCAGCGTGATCTCGGTGCAGAGGTTCGACAGGTGGATCGTGCCCGTGTTGTTGTTCAGGGCCCGGAGGTTGATGGTGTCCTTCCAGGTCAGCCACGGGTGCGACGTGGTCTGCAGGGTCACCAGGATCGCGTTGTACTGCTCGCGCGCCTTGAGCCGCTTGAACGAGCGGATCTTCCCGGCCTGAGCCTGCGCGACGTAGTGCGCGTAACGCTCGGAGAACTCGCGGCCGTACAGCTCGACGAGATCCGGCGTCTCGGCCGGGTCGAACAGGTACCAGTCGTCGTCGGCGGCGACGCGCTTCATGAACTCGTCCGAGATCCACACCGCGGTGTTGGCCGTCCGCACGCGGCGGTACGGGTCGCCGGAGTTCTGCTTGAGGTCGAGGAACTGGGCGAAGTCCAGGTGCCAGTTCTCCATGTAGAACGCGAGCGCCCCGAACTTCTTGCCGCCGCGCGAGATCGCCCGCAGCGTCGAGTCGATCGTGTGCATGAAGGGGATCGGGCCGGTCGAGGTCGTGTTGTTGGACCGGATCGGCGATCCCTCGGCGCGCAGCTTGGTCACGGACAGCCCGATGCCACCGGTGCCCTTGGTCAACCACATGACGTTGCGGACCGACGTCGCGATGTGCTCGATGTCGTCCTCCATCTGCATGACGAAGCAGTTGGAGAGCTGCGGGTAGGCCGTCCCGGCGTTGACCAGGGTCGAGCCCGCCGGCAGGTAGTCGAGCCGCGAGATCTTGTCGTAGAACCGGATCGCCCACGCGGTCGGGTCGGCCTCGTTGAGGGCCAGCCCCATCGAGACCCGCATCCAGAAGTACTGCGGGACCTCGAGGGCGCGGCCGTGGCGGTCGTTGATCATGTAGCGGTTGCGCATCGTGACGGTGCCGATGTAGCGGAGCAGGTCGTCACGGCTCGGGTCGATCGCGGCCGCGAGCGCGTCGAGGTCGAACAGCGTCACGAGCCGCTCGTCGAGCAGCCCCTGCTCCACGGCCTCCCGGATGTAGCCCGGGAACCGCGCCTGGTGCAGCAACGTCATCTCGAGATCGGACTCGTAGTTGCCGAGCACGCGCTTGGTGATGACCTTGCGGAGCAGCCGCGCGGCGATCGTGTCGAAGTCCGGGTCGTCCTTGACGTTCTGCACCGCGACGCCGATCGCGGCCTCGTCGAGCTGCTCGGTCGTGATGCCGTCGAACAGTGTGATCGCGAGCTCGGCGGCGACCTGCATGGCCTTGCCGATGTGGTCCTCGAGGCCGACTGCGGCCTTGACGATGGCCTGGTTGATCTTGTCCGCGTTGTAGAGCTCCCGCGTGCCGTCCCGCTTGGTGACGTGGATCTGACCCGACTTCGCGGGGGTGAGGGGAGCGGGCGCGCTGGGCGCTGCAGGCGCCCCGGTGCTGGCAGTCCCGAGGTGCTGGCTGGGGTCGGTGAGGGTCACGGCGCAATACCTCGCGACTTGATGGAGCGGGTGGCGGACGGTGCTGGTGGAGCGCCCGGTGCCGGCGCGATGTCGGTCGGGTGCTCGGGTGCGGGAGCCGGGTGGTGCGGGTTGAGCAAGGTTCGACGCTATCCCGGTTCACCGACATGAGCAACGTCGGTGGCTAGATGTTGTGGTGCTCGTCGCAGGTCACCCCCAGATGTGGGTATCCCTGTGCATGAGGCTGTGGATGGGTGTGGAAAAGCACCCGCTCTGTACACAACGACTGTGGATGGGGAGTCGATGCCCGGGCTTCACCGTCAAGGTGCCGTGAACGGGAGAGTCACGGACGGAACGCTCCTCGGACGCAACGAGGGGCGGGACCCGCCGGGCCCCGCCCCTCGCCTCGTGCCGCGCCGCGCTCCTCGCGCGCTCCCCCAAGGGCGCAGGTGCTGCAGCGCGGGTTCTCACCGAACATCCCCCGAGTCGGTGAGAACGTGATCACGGACGTGCGGCATGCGGCCGCGTCGTCCGTGTGGACATGTGGTGCTCAGGATGATCTTTGCGCGGATCCTGCACCGATGCACCCATCAGGGCCGCAGGTCGACCGATGCGTCCGTTCTGTCCCGGTTCGGGCGAGGTCAGACGATGCCGTACAGCCGGTCGCCCGCGTCGCCCAGACCAGGGACGATGTACGCCTTCTCGTTGAGTCGCTCGTCGACCGCCGCGACGACGACGGTGACGTCGCCCCGGTCACCGACCGCCTCCTCGACGGTCTTGAGACCCTCCGGAGCCGCGATGATGCACACCGCGGTGACGTCGCGCGCACCGCGGTCGAAGAGGTAGTTGATCGCCGCGACGAGGGTGCCTCCGGTCGCGAGCATCGGGTCCAGCAGGAAGCACTGGCGACCGGAGAGGTCGTCCGGGAGCCGGTTGGCATAGGTGATCGCCTCGAGCGTCTCCTCGTCGCGGCGCATCCCGAGGAACCCGACCTCGGCGGTCGGCAGCAGGCGCGTCATCCCGTCGAGCATCCCGAGACCTGCCCGCAGGATCGGGACGACGAGCGGCCGTGGGTCGGCGAGCTTGGTGCCGATCGTCGGTGCCACCGGGGTCACGATCGGGAACGGCGTGACCCGGACCTCACGCGTGGCCTCGTAGGCCAGGAGCGTGACGAGCTCGTCGACCAGGAGGCGGAAGGTGGGCGACACCGTGTCCTGGTTCCGCAGGACGGTGAGCTTGTGGGCGACGAGCGGGTGGTCCGCGACGTGCAGGCGCATGCGGACAACCTACCGCCCACCGGGTGCGCCTCAGGCCGGTCCCGACGGCGGACGCCGACCCGTCGGGCGCGGGAGGATGTCCGCCATGGGAACCGTGCACGAGGACGACGCCGTCGCGATGCGGGCGGCTCTGGCCGAGGCCAGGCTCGCCTTGGCGACGGGGGACGTGCCCGTCGGCGCCGTCGTGCTCGGTCCGGGCGGAGCGGTCGTCGGGAGCGGGCACAACGCGCGCGAGGTCGACGCGGACCCGACCGCTCACGCCGAGGTGCTGGCCCTGCGGGAGGCCGCACGGCGGCTCGGCCGCTGGCGGCTCGACGACTGCACTCTCGTCGTGACCCTCGAGCCGTGCGTCATGTGCGCCGGGGCGACCGTGCTCGCGCGCGTGCCCCGGCTCGTCCTCGGGGCCTGGGACCCGAAGGCGGGCGCGTGCGGTTCGCAGTGGGACGTCGTCCGCGATCGGCGGCTCAACCACCGCGTCGAGGTGGTCGGCGGGGTTCTGGAGCACGAGTGCGGCGACCTGATCAGGGAGTTCTTCGGGACGCAGCGGTGACGGGCCGCGGTCGCGCCGCTGCGGCGCCCGGTCGTCCCGGTCGTCCCGGTCGAGGCGCTACGCGATCGGTGCGCGGGTCGAGGACAACGCCACCGCGAGGGTCGAGAGCACCTCGGAGGTCCCGGCGTCCACCCGCAGGGTCGCGAGCGGGTCGCCTCGGGTGGCGCCTCTGTTGACGATCACGACCGGCCTCCCAGTCTTGGCGGCATGGCGCACGAAACGCAGCCCCGACATCACCGTCAGGGACGATCCCGCGACGAGGAGCGCGTCCGCGGCGTCGACCATCGCGTACGCCCGGTCCACACGCTCCCGCGGCACGTTCTCCCCGAAGTACACGATGTCCGGCTTGAGGATCCCCCCGCAGCGGTCGCACGCGGCGACCACGAAGTGGGAGGTCGACTCGATGACCGCATCGGCGTCGGGCGCGATCTCGACATCGGAGACCGCGCCGATCGACTCGGCGAACCCGGGGTTCAGCTCGTCGAGGCGTGCCGCGAGCTCGGCGCGCGACACGACCGTCCGGCATCCCAGGCAGATGACGCGGTCGTAGCGTCCGTGCAGGTCGATCACGTTCTTCGACCCCGCCTGCTCGTGCAGCAGGTCGACGTTCTGCGTGATCAGACCGCCGACGATGCCCTGTGCCTCGAGATCGGCGAGCGCGCGGTGGCCCGCGTTCGGGTGCGTGCGGTGCACGTGACGCCAGCCGACGTGGTTTCGCGCCCAGTAGTGCCGTCGGAACGCCTCGTCGCCCACGAACTGCTGGTACGTCATCGGCGTGCGCGGCGGCGAGTCGGGTCCGCGGTAGTCCGGGATGCCGGAGTCCGTCGAGACGCCGGCGCCCGTGAGCACAGTCAGGCGGGCGCCGCTCAGCAGCGCGACGGCTGCTCGGACGTCGCGATGGGCACCGACGCGACCGTCGGCACGGACGGCATCTGCGGCACCGACCGCCCGGTCGGGGGAGGGGGCATCGGGGGACCGTCGGGCGTCGAGCACGGCTCCACGGTACGTCGACACCCTGGATTCGGTCGCCGGGGCCGGACCGGGTACGCTTCCCCGCGAGGTAGCGTGTCCGAGCGGCCTAAGGAGCACGCCTCGAAAGCGTGTGTGGGTGAAAGTCCACCGTGAGTTCGAATCTCACCGCTACCGCCAGGGGGTCCTGACACAGCTCAGGGCCTTGACGTGACACAACCCCTTGCCGGGTGCCGAGAGGCGTCCTGGTGAGGGGTTGTGTCGTTGCCGGGGTGTCGACGACCACGCGATCCCGGCGCCCGTCGTCGTGATCGGTGGGAAGCCGGCAGCTCCGAGGACGCGAGCGATGGCGGTCCTTTCCCGCCTCGTCGTAGGGTGCCGGGCATGGCGTCTCGCATCTCCGAACTGGTCATCGACTGCCTCGACCCGCAGCGCCTCGCGGGCTTCTGGTGCGAGGTGCTCGGCTTCCGGGTGCTCGGGTCGGCGGACGGCGAGATCGAGATCGGGCCGGAAGAAGGGTTCGGCGGTCTGCAGCCGACCCTGATCTTCAGCCTGACGACGGAGCCGAAGACCACCAAGCTGCGGCTGCACATCGACATCAACGCCACTGATCGCGACCAGGACGCCGAGCTCGAGCGACTGCTCGCCGTCGGGGCGCGCCGTGCCGACGTCGGCCAGACCGGCGAGGAGTCGTGGCACGTGCTGGCCGACCCTGAGGGCAACGAGTTCTGCCTGCTGCGCCGCCGGCTGGGCTGAGTCGCGACGCGCCGGTCAGCCGGTCGCCGGGTGCGTGGAGCGCGCGGCCGGGCGCTTCCGCACGGGTGGGATCGTGAGCTCCGGCACCGCCCTGAGCATGAAGCGGTCGAAGTGCGGCACGGTGAACGCGGCGTAGCCGTGCTGGGGCGTGTACAGCAGCCCCATGTCGATGAGCTCGGCGCGGGTGGGGCCGAGCTGGGTGGACTCGCGTCGGAGAAGCGCGGCGACGTCCGACGCCTTCTGAGGTTCGGGCCCCAGCTGAGCCATCGCGCGCAGGTACGCGCGCTGCAGCTCGGAGGCGCGGTCCAGGCGCACACGAAAGAACGACGAGTCGAGCTTCGCTTCGTAGAGGTCGACAGCGTCGTCGATGTCGCGGCGGGTGATCGGGCTGTGCTCGGCGACCCCCCACACGGCGTAGCCGAGCTCCTGGATGAAGTAGGGATAGCCGCCGGTGACCTCGACGGCGCGGTCGAGAGCGGCGTCGTCGAACTCGACGCCTTCCAGCACCGCCGGCTCCCGGAGCGCACGCCGGGAGCCGTCGCCATCGAGGGTGCCGATGGTCGGGAACGTGAAGAGTCGTTCCGCGTAGGACTTGGCGTCACCGGCAAGCTCGGCCATCTGGGGAAGGCCCGCACCGACCATGGTCACGGGCAACCCTCGCTGCACGGTCTTGTGGAGCGCCATGATGAGGGCTTCCAGCTGTGCCTTCGTCAAGAACTGGACCTCGTCGAAGAGCATGACGACGCCGCGGCCGTGGTCCTGGGCGGCCTCCCCGATCGTGACGAGCACATCGGTCAGGTCCATCACGAGGTCGCCATGGTCGGCCAGCCCTTCGACCGCGTCGACGTTCAGCCCGGCCTGGAGCTTGCCGGTGGGGTCGACCGTCACCGTGAACGAGCCGAGCGCCGCGGCAGCCCGGTGGAAACGGTCGGTCCACCGCGCCCGCGGTGCGAGCTGGAGCAGTGCCGCGCGGAGTCGGAGTGCTGTCTCGAGGCGGAAGGCGGAGTCGTCGTGCTTGCTGACTTCCTGCTCGACGACCGCCCAGTTGGCAGCGAGCGCCTTGTCACGGAACTGACCGAGCAGGACGGTCTTGCCGACGCCGCGCAGACCCGTGATGATCATCGACTGCTCGGAACGGCCTCGGGCGAGCCGTCGAAGCAGGATGTCGAACGACGCGAGCTGGTCGTCACGTCCGACGACGACGTCCGGTCGCGCGCCGGCGTTCGGTGTGTAGGGGTTGCTCACCGGGTCCATGACGGTAGTTTACGAGAGTTAGTGCGCTTTATCCGGCGTTCATAAAGTGCGATAAGGCTCGCAAGACGCTGCGCCTCCGTGCCGTCGCAACGGGAGTACGCCCGTCGGCTCGCCAGGCAACGGCTGCACCAGCCGGCGTTCCGCACCCGCGTGCTCCCCGCCTACGAGACCCGGTGCGCGATCTGCGAGCTGACGCACGGCTCGCGGCCCGACGAGGTCGACGGCCCGAGCCCCGAAGAGGGCGCGGGCTTGTGGTCATGCGCCTCACGGGCCTGCCGATCAGAAGAGCGCATGACCACGGCGGTGCAGTCGGTGAGTACCGCCGATCCCCTTGGACCGCACCGTGAAGGATTTTCCCATGTTGTCGCGCCGAAGCGGCTTGCGCTTCCACCTTGTGGCGACGGGTGCTGCTGCCGCCGTTGCCACCGCCGTCGTCCTGACCGCTCTCGCCGGGGTGCAGGTGTCGAGCCTGTCGACCCAGGCAGGGAAGGACATGGACCAGCTCACCGGCGAAGCCATGTCACAGACATCGGCGCAGGCCCTCGCACTGATCAACACCCAGGTCAGCACGGTCACCAGTCGGATGGAGTCGGAGATCCGGGTCGCCCAGCAGGTGCTGACCCAGGCCGGCGAGATCGCGTTCGGGCCGGCCCGGTCCTGGACGGCGACGGACCAGACCACGCAGGCGGCGAGCACCGTGCTGCTGCCCGCGCTGTCGGTCGGCGCGGCGGACCTGGGACAGATCGTGGACACGGCCGCCCACGTGCCGGTGGTCGACGACATCACCAGTCTCCTGGGTGCGTCCACGACGATCTTCCAGCGCATGAACGACGCGGGCGACATGCTTCGCGTGGCGACGTCGGTCCAGACGGCCACGGGAGCCCGGGCGATCGGGACGTACATCGCCGCGGCGGCCAAGGACGGCACACCGAACGCCGTCGTCGCGTCGTTGCTGGCCGGCAAGGCGTACTACGGGACGGCGGTCGTCGTCGGGCAGCAGTACGTGACCGCCTACGCCCCGATCACCCGGGGGACGGACGTCGTCGGTGCGATCTTCATCGGTCTGCCGCAGTCCGAGGTGGACAAGCCTCTCCTGGACGCGATCGGCAAGGTCACCGTCGGAACGCACGGGTACCTGACCGTGCTGTCGGACGCCGGGCAGTGGGTCGTCCCGCCGCCGGGTGTCCCGGCCGGGTCGGCGACGGGCGCGGTCGACGCGCACGGCGCGACGTACGCCCAGTCGCTGATCGACGCCGGCAAGGCCAACACCACCACGACTCCGGCGAGCGTGCGCGTGGACCTCACCGGCGCGCAGAAGGCGACGGTCGAGGTGTCCCGGTTCGCCCCGTGGGGCTGGACGCTCGCGACGTGGGGGTTCGACGCCGATCTGCGTGCGGCGCCGGAGCGGCTGGCAGCCGGAGCGTCTGACCTCGTGCGGACGTTGATCCTGGCCGCCCTGGTGGTGGCCGCGCTCGCCGTGGTGCTGGTGGTCGGTCTGGCCGGTCGCATCGTCGGTCGCGTGACCCGACTGACGGAGGCGTTGCACGCCGTCGCGCGCCGTGACCTCTCCGGTGACGTGCACGGTGAAGGGCACGACGAGATCGGCCAGATGGGTGAGGCGCTCGGCGAGGCGATCGGGGCGATGCGCGGAGCAGTCGTCCAGATGCAGACGTCGGCGGACACCATGCGCGACACGGCCGGACATCTCCGTGAGTCCAGCGGCGGCCTGGGGCGGTCGGCCGGCCAGACCGCCACCCGGGCGGAGCACTCGGCGGACTCGGCGTCCACCGTGAGCGACGAGGTCCAGGCGGTCACCGCGGCGATGACCGAGATGCGTGCGTCCGTCGAGTCGGTCGCGCAGGACGTCAGTGCGACGTCCCGCGAGACGACGAGCGCGGTGACGTCCGCGCGCACCGCGGAGAAGGCCGCCGACGACCTGGCCGCCTCGTCGTCGCAGATTGCCTCGGTCCTGCAGGTCGTGACCACCATCGCCGAGCAGACGAACCTGCTCGCTCTCAACGCGACCATCGAGGCCGCCCGTGCCGGAACCGCAGGCAAGGGGTTCGCCGTCGTCGCCGGTGAGGTCAAGGACCTCGCGCGGCAGACGAAGGAGGCGATCGCCACGATCACCCCGGTGCTGACCGCGGTGACGGCGGGCACCGACGCGGTCAGGGCTGCTGTGCAGGACATCGCGTCGTCGATCGAGACCGTCAACGAGCACCAGTCGTCGATGGCTGCGGTGATCGAGGAGCAGACCGCGACCACCGGTGAGATCGAACGCAACCTCGTCGTGGCCTCCACGGCGACGTCGGAGATCGCACGTGCGGCCACCCAGGTCGCTCAGGACGCGGCTGCTGCGCTCGAGGGTGCTGAGGGGCTCGGCACGGTGGTCGCGAACCTGACATCGCTGGCCGATGAGCTGGCGACGACGGTCGACCAGTTCACCGTCGGGCACCCGGTGGCGTGACGCCGCACGGCGTCGGTGTCGGCCTGCTCCGAGCGGGCATCAGGCCCGGACCCGGTCGGCGGTGTACAACTCCCGCCCGTGCGAGGCAGAGTGGGGCCCATGATCTGGAACGTCGCGATCGGCGCTGTCCTGGTGATCCTCGCGGTGATCGGCAGCAGGGCGGCTCTGCGCCGGCGGATCGACCACGGCACCGACGAGCTCGACCCGGAGATCGCGGAAGCCGCACGCCGGGTCGCCCGGGACATCGACCGTGGGCGGTCCGCCTCGCGGGGCTTTCTCTGAGCGACCCCGGTCAGGCCGTGGTGACAGCCGTCAGGACGCGGAGCCGGCGGCCTTGCGCCAGTCGATCATCGTCGCGGTGAGGATCCGGGAGGACTCGGCGAACCGTCCACCGGTGCCGACCGACTCGCGCGCGACTGCGAGCTGACCCGTCGAGACCTGCCGCAGCACTGCCGCGGCCTCGGTGTGGAACGCCGCGTGGAGCCGCCGGCTCGTCTGGTGGGCGGCTGCGTCCCGGGCGGCCGGCGTCGTGGTCGAGAGCCAGCGCCCGAACTCGCACCGGTCGTCGGCCGCTACGGCCGCGACGTCCTCGTGGTGCGTGCCGTCGGCGATCGCGGTGGACAGCCGCTTCTTCCACGCACCGTGCGCGCCGATAGCCTTGGTGATCTGAGCCGCGACGGTCAGCTCCGTCGCGTCGGCACGACCTGCGAACGTGAAGTGCGACAGGAGGTCGGTGAGGTCCACCGACATGCGCGACAGCTCCGAGCTCGACGCGAGCGTCTCGGTCACCCCGTCGCTCGTCGTCGTCGCCGCGGCCGCGACGCCGGTGATGCCGGCTGCGATCTCGCCCGCACCGGCTGCGGCCTCGGCGACGTTGCGGCTCATCTCGTTCGTCGTCGCGGTCTGCTCCTCGACGGCCGACGCGATCGTGGACTGGGTGTCGTTGATCTGCTCGATGACCCCGGAGATCTGACCGATCGCGGTGGCCGCGGCGAGGGAGTCGGCCTGGATGGCGTCGATCCTTCGGCTGATGTCCTCGGTCGCCCGCGAGGTCTCCTGCGCCAGCTCCTTGACCTCGCCCGCCACCACGGCGAACCCCTTGCCGGCCTCCCCGGCGCGCGCGGCCTCGATCGTCGCGTTCAGGGCCAGCAGGTTCGTCTGGGCGGCGATCGAGCTGATCACCTTGATGACGTTGCTGATCTCGGCCGAGGACGCCCCGAGCTGGGCCACGGTGTCGTTGGCCGTCTGGGCGGAGTGCACGGCCTGCGCGGCGATCCCGGCCGCGTCGTGGGCGCTCTTCGCGATCTCGCGGATCGACGCCGACATCTCCTCCGTGGCGGCCGCGACGGTCTGGACGTTGGTGGACACCTGCTCGGCCGCTGCGGCGACGACGTTCGCCTGCGAGGACGACTCCGCCGCGCTGGTGACGATCGACGTCGCCGAGACCGTCAGCTCCTCGGTGGCGGCGGACAGACCGGTCGCGTCGCCGGAAGC
>MLJW01000726.1_pt1 | contig 10602 bp, 11 predicted proteins | sample 888231 | NCBI WGS metagenome assembly MLJW01 (sample SAMN05788063, study PRJNA343431) | mine drainage metagenome | isolation source: sample collected from the inflow into an acid mine drainage treatment plant... | place: Germany: Lusatia, lignite mining district
GCCAAGCGGGAAGCAGGCTCGCTTTGATAATCGCGTCGCCTGGGCAAGAAGCTATTTCAAACAAGCGCGACTGGTTGAGAATACGCGCCGTGGTTTTTTTAGGATTACACAGCGTGGCTTGGATTTGCTCAGCGCAGGTCCGGACAAAATCAACAAAAAAACCCTTGAGCAATACCCGGAATTTATCGCATTTCAAAATATCCGTTCCGAACAAACAGATATACAAACTTCTATTGAAATTGCCGAGCAGCAAACTCCTGAAGAGTTATTGGAAAATGTTCATAAGAGTCTGTCCGATGGCCTCGCTGCTGAGCTTTTGCGGCGCGTAAAAGAAAGTTCGCCTAGCTTCTTCGAACGCTTGGTTGTCGAGTTGCTGGTCCAAATGGGCTACGGGGGCACACTGGCCGATGCGGCGCGCGTCATTGGCCGCAGTGGCGATGAGGGCATTGACGGCATTATCAATGAAGACCGACTTGGGCTGGATGCTATCTATATACAGGCAAAACGTTGGGAAGGTGTGGTTGGGCGGCCTGAAATTCATAAATTTGTTGGAGCATTACAAGGCCAGCGCGCCCATAAAGGTGTATTCATTACCACTTCAGATTTCACCAAGGAGGCGCAGGAATACGTCAAAAACATCACCAACAAGGTGGTACTCATCAATGGGCTGAGATTGACAAGCCTGATGATTGAAAACAATGTCGGAGTCTCTGTCGCCGCTACTTACGAAGTGAAGAAAATTGACTCTGATTATTTCGCCGACGAATAGCAATGCCCGTCAAATCACGCATCCGCACCATTCCCCACTACCCTCGGCACGGCATCCAGTTCCGGGATATCACCACGCTGCTGAAAGACCCAATCGGCTTTCGCATCGCCATCGATGAACTGGTTGCCCGCTATGCCGGGCAGAAAATAGACAAGGTGGTGGCGGTCGAGTCGCGTGGCTTTATCGTCGGCGCCCCGCTGGCCTACAGGCTGGGCGTGGGATTCGTGCCGATCCGGAAAAAAGGCAAGCTGCCGGCGGAAACCATCGGCCATGATTATGATCTTGAGTACGGTTCCGACCGGGTCGAAATTCATCTTGACGCCATCGCCCCGGGTGAGCGGGTGCTGCTGGCGGACGATTTGATCGCCACCGGAGGCACGGCGGAAGCCGCCTGTGCGCTGATCGAAAAGCTGGGCGGAATGGTGGTGGAATGCGCTTTTCTGGTCGACTTGCCAGAAGTCGGAGGCCGTGCCCGGCTGGAACGGCAGGGGCGGCGCGTGTTTGCGCTGTGCGCGTTCGATGGGCACTGATTCCGCCATGACCTACAAGACGCCGATTTCCGTGCTGGTGCTGATCCATACCCCGGATTTGCAGGTGCTGCTGCTGGATCGTGCCGACAAACCCGGCTTCTGGCAGTCGGTGACGGGCAGCATGGAAGGCGACGAAACGCTGCGCGAAACCGCGGTACGCGAAGTGCAGGAAGAAACCGGGCTGGACGCCGAACGTTACGGGCTTGCCGACTGGCAGTTGTCCCACGTCTACGAAATTTATCCGCACTGGCGCTACCGTTATGCGCCGGGGGTGACGCAGAATATCGAACATGTATTCGGGCTGGAGTTGCCGCAAGCGCTGCCGATCACGCTCAGCCCGCACGAGCACTTGCGCTACGAGTGGGTGGACTGGCGCGAGGCGGCGAAAAAAGTCTTTTCCTGGACCAATGTCGAGGCGTTGAAAGCATTGGGCCGGCAATACGGACAAAAACTTTAAGGTTGATATTTTCCCAACGAACCCACATATTCAGACCATGACACAAACCGCCACCATTAAATTCGAAAAATACCAGGCCGCACAGGAATCCGACCTGCAGGCGCGCATCCTCGCCGCCAAGGCCAAGCTGGGTTCGCGCCTGGTGATCCTGGGCCACCATTACCAGCAGGAAGGCGTGTATCGCCATGCCGACTTCACCGGCGATTCGCTCAAGCTGTCGCGCGCCGCCGCAGCGTCGGATGCCGAATATATCGTGTTCCTCGGCGTGCATTTCATGGCCGAGGTGGCGGATATCCTGTCGCGGCCGGACCAGACGGCCATCTTGCCGGATATGGCCGCGGGCTGTTCGATGGCCGACATGGCCAATCTGGCGAAAGTCGAACGCTGCCGTCGCGAGCTCTCCGAGCATTACGACTTCGACGCCACCTTCACCCCGGTGACCTACATCAACTCGGCTGCCGACCTCAAGGCCTTCTGCGGCGAGCACGGCGGCGTCGTCTGCACCTCCAGCAATGCCGCCAGCATCGCCGAATGGGCGTTCAGTCGGCGCGAAAAAATCCTGTTCTTCCCGGACCAGCATCTGGGGCGCTGGACCGGCCACAAAATGGGGATCCCGCTGGAGCAGATGGTGGTGTGGGACCCGGACCTGCCGCTGGGCGGCCTGACCCGCCAGCAGATCGACGACGCCAGGATCCTGCTGTGGAAGGGGCACTGTTCGGTGCACCAGATGTTCCGCGGGCAGGATATACACAAGTTCCGCAGCGAGCATCCCGACGGCCGCGTGATCGCGCACCCGGAGTGCAATTTCGAAGTGTGCAGCCTGGCGGACGATGTCGGCTCCACCGAACACATCCTCAAGACCGTGAGCGCGGCGCCGGCCGGCACGCACTGGCTGGTGGGCACCGAGCTCAATCTGGTCAACCGCCTGGCCGAGCGCATGAAGCCGGAAGGCAAGAAGGTGCAGTTCATGTCCTCCATCGTCTGCGAATGCTCGACCATGGCGCGCATCGACCCGCAGCACCTGGCCTGGACGCTGGAAAACCTGGTGGAAGGCAATGTGGTCAACCGCGTCCACGTGTCGCCGCAGGAGACCGAACTGGCCAGGCTGGCGCTGGATCGCATGCTTGAAAATTGCTGATCGCACGACGTGCAGCGCACCCTCCGCATTGCCACCTTCAACATCCACAAGGGTGTCACCAGCTTCAACGCGCGCCTGGTGCTGCATGAGCAGCGCGAGCTGATTCGTCGCCTGCAGGCCGACATCGTGTTCCTGCAGGAAGTGCGCGGCGCCTACGAGCATCATCAGCGCCGCTTTTTGCTGTGGCCGGACGAGGGCCAGCACGAGTTCCTGGCCGATTCCATCTGGCAGGATTTCGCCTACGGCAAGAATGCCGTGTACCCGGCCGGACATCACGGCAACGCCATTCTTTCCAAGTATCCCATCGTCAAATGGGACAATGTCGACATTTCCGCCCATAGCACGGAAGAGCGCGGCATGTTGCATTGCCAGATCCGGATTCCCGGCTGGGAGTGCGATCTGCACTGCATTTGCGTGCACCTGGGCCTGTTCGCCCGCTGGCGGCGCAGCCAGCTGTTCGCGCTGCGCGAGCGCATCGTCAGCCTGATGCCGCCGCAGGCGCCATTGATCATCGCCGGCGATTTCAACGACTGGCGCGTCAAGGCAGGGCAGGTGCTGGCCGAGGGAATGCACCTGCGCGAAGTGTTCGAGCAGGTGCGCGGCAAGTCCGCACGCAGCTTTCCTTCCGTGCTGCCGCTGTTCCGGCTTGACCGCATCTATACGCGCGGCTTCCATGTGCAGCAGGTGGCCGTCCATGGGGGCACCGCGTTTTCGCGCGTTTCCGACCATGCCGCACTGTCGGCGAATCTGACCAGACTATGAGCGACTTCGTTTCCGGCAACAAGATCGTCTTGCTGCGCAACGGAACCGAGTATTTCCCGGCCTTGCAGCAGGCGATCGATGCCGCACAGTACGAAATCCATCTGCAGACCTATATTTTCGAAGACGATGCCGTCGGGCGTGCCGTTGCCGAGGCGCTCATGCGTGCCGCCGGCCGCGGCGTCAGCGCCTGCCTGCTGCTGGACGGTTTCGGTTGCAAGGAAATTCCACCGGCTTTTGTCATCGAGTTGCAGACGGCCGGCGTCGAGGTGCTGTTCTACCGTCCAAAAATCTCGCCATGGACCTTGAGGCGTCGCCGATTGCGCCGTCTGCACCGCAAGGTGGCGGTGATCGACGGACGCATTGCCTTTGTCGGCGGCATCAACATCATCGACGACATGAATGCGCCGGACCACATGCCGCCGCGAGTGGATTATGCCGTCAGCGTGGAGGGGTTGTTGCTGGCGCAGATACATGCCAGTACCCGGCGCCTGTGGCGGCGTACCGCCTGGGCGCGGCTGCTCCGGGTCGATGCCGGCCGGCTGGCAGGACATGTGCGGCCGCAGGCTGCAGGCCCGATGTGGGCGGCCTATGTGGTGCGCGACAACATCTGGCATCGCCGTGCCATCGAAAATGTCTATCTGGAGGCGATCGATAGCGCCAGGCACGAAATTGTCATTGCAAATTCGTATTTTCTGCCGGGCGTCCGCTTTCGCCGCGCCCTGGTTGGCGCCGCGCGTCGGGGCGTGCGTGTCGTGCTGCTGCTCCAGTCGCGTGTGGAGTACGTGCTGCTGGACTATGCTTCCCGGGCGCTTTACGACCAGATGCTGGACGCGGGGGTCGAAATTCACGAGTATCAGAAAAGCCTCATGCACTCCAAGGTGGCGGTGATCGATGGCCACTGGGCGACGGTAGGCTCCTCCAATATCGACCCGTTCAGCCTGCTGCTGGCGCGCGAGGCCAACGTGGTGGTCGAGGACGCCGGTTTTGCCGGCGAACTGCGCCAGGACCTGGAACGGTCTATCCAGAATGGCGCGAGCCGGGTGTCGCAGGCCAGCTGGCGGCATGACCATTTCGGCCGCCGCCTGGTCGCGCGGTTGCTCTACGGCCTGATCCGTTTCTTCATGGGGGTGGTAATAGGCTACCCGGAGCGCAGATAATCCGTTTGCCCGGTACCCCATAACTCTCTATAATTCACGCCGTTGCCGCTGTAGCTCAGTTGGTAGAGCAGCGCATTCGTAATGCGAAGGTCACCAGTTCGATTCCGGTCAGCGGCACCAGTTTAGTGTTTTTCTACGTCCAATATCATTCAAAAATCCAGTAAAATCAAGGCTATACGCTGAAATAGCGTCCCGCCTTGTGTTTTATTGTCCCGTAACATCCGCTTCCAATCCGTATACAATCCAGTGTAGACTACGTTTTAAGATAAATCGTGTATACGTTTTGGAGGCTGTATGGCATCGGAACTGTTGACGGATAAGGCAATCAGCAACGCAAAAAGCACTGCCAAGCCAAAGACGTTGAAGGATGGCGCTGGCCTTTTCGTGCTGGTGCATCCGAATGGCTCCAAATACTTTCAGCTTCGCGCCACGCTACACGGCAAGGAAAAGGTGGTGCGGCTTGGCACCTATCCGGATTTGAGTCTGGCGGACGCACGGCTAAAAGCTGCGGAAGCTCGTAAGCTGATAGCGGATGGCGATGATCCAATACAGCACAAACGCAGACAATCCGAAGTACAGGCCGCCGAAGCTGAAACGACATTTCAGTCTGTCGCTGCTGAATGGTTGCAGTTAAAAAGTGACAGAATCTCGCTGTCCTACCAAGACAAGATCGTCGCCACCTTCTCGGCGAACGTTTATCCAAGAATCGGCAAGTCGCCAATACACCTGATTACTTCACCCGAAGTGCTGGCTACCCTGCGCCACATGGAAGCACGCGGCGCACTGGAGCTGATGGGAAAATGCCGCGCATGGATTCGTCAGGTGTTCGACTATGCCAAAGCCACCGGCAGGCTGAAAGGCGACAACCCGGTTTCATGCCTGGTTGACGTACTCAAGAAAGCCGAGCGTGACAGCTACCCTTCTTTTCTGAATGCCAAGGATGCAGGCGAATTTATACGGCGCTTGACCGACTACCACGGCAGACCAGAAACGCGACTGGCAATCTGGCTGCTGATGCTGACGGCAAAACGACCAAGCGAATTGCGAGCGGCTTCATGGAGTGAGTTTGATCTGGATAAGGCTGAATGGAATATCTCGGCTGAACGAATGAAAACCCGCAAGCTGCATACCGTGACTCTACCCCGGCAAGCTGTGGTGGCGCTCAATGAGTTGCACCCGATTACCGGCTACACTGGCCTGCTATTCCCCGGCAACGACCCCACAAAGCCCATATCTGAAATGACACTCACCAAGGCATTCAAGTTGCTGTGGCCTGAGTATCGGGTGGTGCCTCATGGTTGCCGTCATTTTTTCAGCACAATGGCAAATGAACACGGCCATTTCCGCAACGATGTGATCGAAGCGGCGCTTGCACACAAGGACAAGGACGCAATCAGGGGAACGTACAACCGAGCGACGTATATCAAAGAGCGCCGGGAGTTGGCTCAATGGTGGGCGGATGAACTGGAAGCGATGCGGGACGGTGGCAAGGTGATACCGATTAACGGCAAGGCGGCATAGTTACTGCGCCCGTTTGAAAAAGTATCAATGAAAATCAATGGCCGCATTCGTAGAGCAAAACCGAAGCCTGACGGTATCAGGCAAAGCGGGGCAGGCTGGCAACCTTTGACCGAAACCCAGCCTACCCCTAACCACAAAGCAAGACCAACAAAGGAGCATTGCGTTATGGCTACTGCCGATTCTACAACACTGAGTGCCGAACAACTTAAAATTGCCATGGAAACAATCGCCACACTTGCCAATGCTATTGATGGTGTATTCTCATCCGCCATCACTGATGCGGCGTTGCGCGACGTAGTTAGACCGCTTATCAGCCAGATAGGATTGATTGCCGATCGATGCACAGACTTTGATATTTGCGGCCTTGACTCATGGATTTTACCGCCAGTGTTTGAGTGGGCAGCAAACAAAGAGGCCGTAAAGGAATTGAGCGACGCAACCGCTTAACTGTTTATCCACGCCTAGCCCGCGACTAATTACCGAGGGCGAAAACAGGGTTCCCTTACCCTGCGGCGTGGGTTCTATTTAGGGGCGTGAAAGGGGCGCAATAAAATGAAAACGGTCAAACAGAAAGCCAGGGTTGCTACACTTACGGATAAGGAGTCCGTCGCTCAAGTTAGCCTTGACGATGCATTGAATATCGCAATCAATGAACAGCGCAAGGATATTCTTGAGGGCTTCGAAAGCTTCGTTTCAGCTATGGGATCCGCCTCTCAAGCCAAGACCAAATTGAAAGAGCCCAAGAAGCCGATTAAGGTGCATATCACATATGCTGGACTAACAGGCGACTATGCAAAAGCACTTAGCCCATACGTAACCTCCGATTCGAGGACTGTTGTGAAGGATATTGGCGGACTAGCGTGGGCTCTGGCAGCAAATCATTCCAGTGAAGCGCGTCAATGGTTTGATCGCGGCCAGATTGATGCTGCGCTCACTCATTTCGCTAAGGCAGAAAGGGCAATTGGTGAGGCTCTCGCGGTGCCTCGATACAGAACCGCGGAATCTCAATTAAAAGCCATTGTTGGTCATGCTAAGCCCGGTGGGAGCTTCGATAAAGGCAATCGCATAAGGGGCATTTGGGCAAGTGGGCGATACACTAACCGCGATGAGTGTGCAGAACAGGAATGCGCATATTTGGGTATGTCGTACTCTGCTGCTAGAAAGGCTCTTCGCAACACCCCCAACCCAGCCTAGCAGCGGCTAGCAAAGGCTAGCCGCTGCTGGCTGGCGCAATTCCACTACCAAAACACACGTAATAAGCTGACCCCACTTTCAACAGTACGGAGTCGGTCAAATGAACACAATCCAGCACGAAGGCTATTTACGCCTGCCGCACATTATCGGCAACCCATTCGCCAATCCCCCTATCCCGGCCATTATTCCCATATCAGCGACTAGCTGGTGGGCTGGCGTGAAGTCCGGCAAATATCCCAAGTCCATCAAGTTAGGCCCACGTACTACCGTATGGCGAGCCAGTGAGGTGCTGGCGCTGGTGACAGGCGCATAGCATGACCGGCGATATTGACCAGTTCAAATCGGCAATCCGCGCATACGGCATGACCCCGCCTGATGTGATTGTGCCGGGGCGGATTGAGTTTTACCGCTTTCCCGGTGACGGTAAGCACGGCAGCAACAAGGCCGGATGGTGCAAATTGTTTGCAGATGGCCGGGGCGGTATCTTTGGTGACTACTCAACCGGGCTTTCTGAGTCATGGCAGGCAGCGCACGATAAGCCATGCACCAAGGCCGAAACCGAAGCATTCAAGCGCCAGGTGATCGAGGCCAAAGCGAAGGCGGAAGCGGAAACGGCAACCGAGCAGGCAGCGGCACGGGAGCAAGCAATCCTGACGCTGGCGGAAGCGGTCGCGGCGCAGTCACATGACTATCTGACACGCAAGGGCGTACAAGCCCACGGCGCAAAGCTGCATGATGGCCGTCTGGTGCTGACTATCCGCGACGGCAGCGGCGATCTGCAATCACTTCAATTCATCGGCACCGATGGCGGCAAGAAGTATCTGCCAGGCGGCAAGGTGAAGGGCGGCTATTTCAGCATAGGCAAGGGCAAGCCTGACGGCGTGATATGCGTCTGTGAAGGCTTTGCCACTGGCGCAAGCATCAACGAGTCAACCGGCTACGCTGTGGCCGTGGCATTCGATTGCGGCAACCTGCTATCAGTCGCCAGAGTGATGCGTGCCAAGTTCCCCGACATTCGCCTGATTATCTGCGCCGATGATGACTACCGCACCAATGGAAACCCCGGCATAACCAAGGCAACGGAAGCGGCGCACGCTGTCGATGGGCTAGTGGCTGTCCCTGACTTTGGCAACGATAGACCAGACGGCGCGACAGACTTCAACGATTTGCACCAGCTTGATGGAGTGGAAGCTGTGCGGAAGTGTATCGAGGCGGCGGCGCTGTCGCCCGTGGCCGTGCTGAATGTGGTTGGTGGTATCGAAGCATTGACCGAAGAAGCGGACGCGGTAGGCAGCGCACCAGCAACGCCGTCAACGGATGATGAAGTCATTGCATGGCTGGCAGGGATGAAGCCGTTGGCCTATGAGCGCGTCAGAGTCGATCAGGCCAAGCTGATGGGCTGTCGCCCGGCTGTGTTGGATGCGCTGGTGAAGTCCGCACGCAACGACGACACCGAAGCTGAGCGCCTGCCATTTCCTGAAGTCGAACCGCACCATTCGCCAATTGATCCGGCGCAATTGCTTGGCGAAGTGTCGGACACAATCCGACGCTTTATCGTGCTGGATGATGAACAGGCAGACGCGGCGGCGCTGTGGGTGGCATTCACCTGGTTTATTGAAGTGGTGCAAGTTGCACCATTGGCAATCGTCAACGCACCTGAAAAGGCGTGCGGCAAGTCGCAATTGCTGGACTTGATGGGGCGCATATCTGCCAGGCCATTACCTGCGGCGAACGCGACCACGGCGGCATTGTTTCGGTCTATCGAATTATGGCACCCGACTTTGCTGGTGGATGAATGCGACACCTTCATCAAAGAAAACGAAGAACTCAAAGGGCTGATTAATGCCGGGTACACCCGAAGCAATGCCTTTGTCTTGCGCGTTGTCGGTGATGATCACACGCCCAAGCAGTTCAGCGTATGGGGCGCAAAGGCACTGGCAGGAATAGCACTCGAAAAGCACTTACCTGATGCAACCATGAGCCGAGCCATTGTCATTGAACTGCGGCGCAAGTTATCGCATGAGCAGGTGATCAAGCTGCGTGATGCTGGGGATGGGCTGTTTGAAGGTATCGCGGCGAAGCTGGCCCGTTTCGCTGATGACTACGCGCAACAGGTACAGCTTGCCCGTCCGACCCTACCCGATGCGCTGGGAGATCGCGCACAGGACAATTGGCAACCCTTGCTTGCGATTGCCTCATGCGCTGGTGCTGAGTGGATGAAGCGTGCGACGGCGGCAGCGTTGAAGTTATCCGGCAGCGGTGACAAGTCGGTGAGTACAGGCAATGAACTACTGGCGGATATACAGCACGTTTTCGAGAGCAAGCAGGCCGACAAGATCAGCACGGTGGATTTGATTGCGGCGCTTTGTGAGGATGACGAAGGCGCGTGGGCTACTTATAACCGAGGGAAGCAGATTGCCCCCCGGCAAGTTGCGCGACAATTGGCCCGGTATGGCATAGCGTCTAAGACTGTCCGCATTGGGTATGGCACGCCCAAGGGGTTCGAGATTGAACAGTTTTTGGACGTGTTTGAGCGGTATCTGTCAGCACCCCGGAATTTTCCGCAACACCGCAACAATTCGCTGGAAGCCAATATCCATGCGGTTTGCAGCGTTTCGGACAATCCGCAACATAATTCTATCCGCAACAATTCCAAAACGCTGGAACCCGCACCAGCATTGAGTTGTGGCGTTGTTGCGGATAAACCGCCGATTTTGGGGAGTGCTGAACTCACACGCACCGAACCATCAAGCATGAGGATTTGATCATGCTCGCGCCTGAATTGATTTTTCAATTGTGGACGGCTGGCTATTCGATAACGGCGGATGGTCAATACCTGGATATTTCCCCGGCTGATGATCTGTCGCCGGAAATTGTGGAGCAACTGAAACAGCGCAAGGCTGAAATCCTGTCCTTGCTGAAACTGGAACAGCAACAGGACGCACGGCTGTTGACGCCGGTTCAATCTTGACGATTTAGCAGCATTATTTCCGGTTGAAGTTTGACCAGGTAACCCCCGTATCCTGCTTATTTTTAAGCGGGAGTTTGAAGAGGTGATTACCATGGTCATGTAC
>MLJW01000727.1_pt1 | contig 10602 bp, 10 predicted proteins | sample 888231 | NCBI WGS metagenome assembly MLJW01 (sample SAMN05788063, study PRJNA343431) | mine drainage metagenome | isolation source: sample collected from the inflow into an acid mine drainage treatment plant... | place: Germany: Lusatia, lignite mining district
GCGCCCAGCACCAGGGCGATGGGGCCACCGAATTTGGCCGAGAACAGATCGGCTTCCGCCTCCGCCACCGCGCCCACCAGGAACACGCCGGCCTCCTTGAGTTCGCGCAGGGTACGCGCCAGATTGGTGACGGCAATGAACGGCACGGTTTCCGCCGCACCGCACGCCACCTTGCGCACGGTCGCATTGAGGCCGACGGCACGGTCCTTGGGAGCGATGACGGCATGCACGCCCATGGCATCGGCCACCCGCAGGCAGGCGCCGAGGTTATGCGGATCTTCCACCCCATCCAGCACCAGCAGGAACGGGGCCTCGGGCAGGTCGGACTCCAGGATGTCGTGGATGTCCTGGTACGGCAGCGGCGTGTCTTCCACCCGCGCCAGCACGCCCTGATGCCGGCCATGGGCGGCGAGGCCATCGATGCGCTCCTTGTCCATCTGCATCACGCGCACGCCTTTTTGCTCCGCCACCTGCAACAGGTCCTGCATGCGGGCATCCTTGCGCGTCTTGTCGACGCACACTTCCTGCACGCTGGCCGGGTTCTGGCGGATGCGGCTCAATACCGCGTGAAAACCGAATACGATACGTGTAACACTCATTTCTTCCTGCTGCCCTTCTTGCTCTTTGGTGTTGATGGAGTGTCTCGCGCCGACTCGGCAGGCTGATCGAGCACGAAGTCGATCTTGCTGGTTTCCATGTCCACCCGCGCCACCTTGATGCGCAAACGGTCACCCAGCCGATAGCGCACGCCGGTGCGCTCGCCGGCCATTTCGTGGCGCATCTTATCAAAATTGAAGTAGTCGTTGCCCAGTTCCGTCACGTGCAGCAGGCCTTCCACGTACACGTCGTCCAGTGCCACGAACAGGCCGAAACTGGTGACCCCGGCCACGGTGCCATCGAAACTCTCTCCCACCTTGTCCTGCATGTAGAAACACTTGAGCCAGGTTTCGACATCGCGCGTGGCGTCGTCGGCGCGCCGCTCGGTCAGCGAGCAGTGCATGCCCAATGCGCTCCAGTCGCCCGCCTTGTACTTCTTGCCGACCAGCGCCGCCTTGATGGCGCGATGGATCAGCAGATCCGGGTAGCGCCGGATCGGCGAAGTGAAGTGGGTGTAGGACTCGTAGGCGAGACCGAAATGACCGACGTTGTCGGGGCTGTAAACGGCCTGTTGCATGGAGCGCAGCAGCACGGTCTGTAACAGCTGCTCGTCCGGACGCCCCTTGATCAGGCTGAGCAGCCGGCCGTAATCCTTGGCGTGCGGGCTGTCGCCGCCCCCCAGAGCAAAGCCGAACTCGGCCATGAAACCGCGCAGTTTCTCCAGCTTTTCCAGGGTCGGGCCTTCGTGGATGCGATACAGCGCCGGATGGCTGTGCTCCCTGAGATAATCGGACGCGCAAACATTGGCCGCCAGCATGCACTCTTCGATCAGGCGATGCGCATCGTTGCGGGTGGACGGCACGATGCGATCGATCTTGCCATTTTCGTTGAACATCATCAGCGTTTCGATGGTCTCGAACTCGATGGCGCCGCGCTCGGTGCGCGCCCGCAGCATGGTCTGGAACAGCGCATTCAGATGCTGCACGTGCGGCAGCAGCCAGGCGTACTCCCTGGCCGTCTCGCCTTCGGGGTTGATGATCATGTCGTACACCTTGGTGTATGTCATGCGTGCCTTCGAACGCATCACCGAAGGATAGAAATTGTAGTGCTTGATCTTGCCGGCGGCATCGATCTGCATGTCGCACACCATGCACAGGCGCTCGACATCGGGGTTGAGCGAACACAGTCCATTGGACAGCGCTTCGGGCAGCATGGGGATGACGCGGCGAGGAAAGTACACCGAGTTGCCGCGGTCAAAGGCGTCCTGATCCAGCGGCTCCCCCGGCTTCACATAAAAACTGACATCCGCGATCGCCACCACCAGTCGCCAGCCCTTGCCCTGCGGCTCGCAATACACGGCGTCGTCGAAATCGCGCGCGGTTTCGCCATCGATGGTCACGAGCGGCATTTCGCGCAGGTCGATGCGGCCTTCCCAGTCCTTCTTCTGCACCAGCTTGGGATAGGCTTCGGCCTGTTTGACCGCCGCCGGGCGGAATTCGTATGGCAGCTGGTGCTTGCGCAGGGCGATCTCGATTTCCATGCCGGGGTCGGCATAATTACCGAGAATCTCCACCACCTTGCCGATCGGCTTGGCATAAGCGGAAGGCTGTTCGATCAGCTCCACCATCACCACCTGCCCGGCCAGCGCGCGCATGTCCTGGCCGGGCTCGACCAGAATATCCTGATTGATGCGCCGGTCTTCCGCAGCTACCAGCACCACACCGTGCTCGCGTATCAGGCGCCCGACCAGCCTTTTGTTGGCGCGTTCCAGCACCTCGACGATCTTGCCTTCCGGTCGTCCGCGCCGATCCACCCCCGATGGCCGCACCATGACGCGGTCGCCATGCAGCACCTTGGCCATCTCCTTGGGAGACAGGAACAGGTCTTCGCCGCCGGCATCGGGAATCAGGAAACCGAAACCATCCGCATGCCCCTGTATCCTGCCCGGAATCAGGTTGAGTTTTTCCGCGATGCACAGGGCATCCTTGCGGTTGCGCAGGATTTGTCCATCACGCTCCATGGCGGCCAGGCGGCGGGCGAAGATTTCGCGCTCGCTTTTACGGATTTCGAGCCGCTTGCACAGCTTTTCCTCGCTGATCGGCGCGCCCTCATCCGCCATCATTTCCAGGATATATTCCCGGCTGGGGAGAGGGTTTTCATAATTGGCTGCCTCACGCTCTGCGTGAGGATCTTTGCCGCGTTGTTCTTTTTTCGTTGACAAAATCGGTCTTTCCTTTAAAATGCCCGCTTGTTTGAAGCCCGGGTGGCGGAATTGGTAGACGCGCACGGTTCAGGTCCGTGTGCCTTATGGTGTGGAGGTTCGAGTCCTCTCCCGGGCACCAGTTGCAAGATAATCAAGAAAACCGTGATAACCAGAAGTTATCACGGTTTTTTTGTTTCCATAATCGCTTTTGCACATCTGCCCGAATCCTGAATTTCAGCGGTGCCGGACCGGCGGCGACCTGAGCCTCGACGGTAGTTCCCGGTCATGGCCAGACGAGCCGTTGACTGCAGGAGCGCACTTGAACTGGGTGCCCTTGACGTGTCCGACCTGCACCCTGACACAACCCGAATTGTACTTTGAAATCTTCCCATCGGGTCAAAATGCTGGCGCCTGTGGAGCGAAGCATGCCGGCTCACCGCAGCATTCCTGCATCGCCACCCTTCATGCAGGCTCGTCTGATGCACCGGAGCCGGCACGCTGCCAAGCCATGTAAACCCTGAGTGCCACATGGGCATCGTTGGCCGCATACAGCATCTGTCGCTCGGTCAGATAAGGCGCGGCCCAGTTGCTGGTGCTGGTTTTCTTGGATTTGTGCAGCTTGGAGCCAAAGAAGTGCGCCACCGCCACCTTGGCGCCAACCGTACCGCGGTGCCCCGGCCCACGCAAAATTTCGCCCATGTCGAGCACGTTGGCGATCTCGATGTTCAATCTGGCCTGCAGGATGCTACGGTCATTGCCGAGACCAAAGCCCACTTTAAGCAACCGTGGCGACTGCAGAATCTCTTTCAGCTGATGGCTGCCATGCGGCCGGGAGGTCTGGAACAGGTAGGCCCGAGCTGCGGTCGCCAGCTGAACCAGATGCGGTCCGGTCGAAACCTCGCCAACCCGGAAGGTCGGTTTCGATTCGGTATCGAAGCCGATGACTTCGGCTGCCATCAATGCCGCATAAGCCTCGCCGGCAAGGATCTCGGAATCGACCAGCCGAACGTCGGCCATCGCAAGACCCTGGTAAACGGGCAACTCGACAGAGCGCAAGGAGGTTCTGCTGAGGACGACGTCGTTCAATTCACGATCCTGTCACCGCCACCAGACCAAACTAACGATTCCATTTTCAGATTCAATGGCTCTTCGGCTTCCGGATGTTGCAATGACCCTTCAGGTAGTCCATGACCTGTTTCAATTTTTCATCATCAACGTCCAGCAGGTATGGCCTGGCATCCTCGATGAAATCTCCCCACAGCGACAGCAGCTGATCGATTTCTTCCGCAGGGGCTTTCGCAATCAGCTTTGGCACCTCGGCTTCCCGTATGCCTTTTTCACGCATGTTCAGAATCATTTTCTTGGCTTCGCTGGCGGTGAGTACTGTTTTCGGTTCCGCGTCCGAGGCAATGCAAAGAAACAGGGTCAGGAGTGCGCTGTCGTCATCCGTGCCGTCGGTCATTGAAAACCATTCCTCGGCCAGCATCCGGTCGAACTTGCTTACCCCAACCAGGCTTTCGTCATCGGACATGTCTTCCTTGAAGAAGTATTTGAAGCCTATGTCGTTGAAAACCGACTCCATCGGCACGGATGGAGTAACTATTTTCCGGATATCCTGCATCCCGATGCTGCCAAGCATCGCCTCGGCAGCCTGATGGAATTCAGGAGGAACATGCTGCAGAAACGTCCTGGAGCTGGTGACCTCTCCCAGCAGCCCCCACTCCCGCCTGATGGAATTGAAAATCCTGAACACCTCTTCCCGATCGGGGAAACCGGCACGGCCTGTCGCGGTTTTTTTCGGTGCATAGGCGAACAGCAGCAAGGCTGTTCGGATAATCCTGCCAGCCTCAATCTCGCCATGCTTGCCGAGGGCTCCAGCGGGTATCCCGAATTGACCGGCAAGCCAGGCTGCAAAATCCATGTCTCTCTGATTCGATGCCCTCTCATCGAGTTTCAGCCGGTATTCCCGAGCGGTCATGCCTTCCGCTGAGCAGGCTGCAAGAAATTCCTTTTCAGACGCAATGCGCAGAGCTCCGAGACTGCTGCTTTCAGGCATTCTATACAGCGCCCTGAGCATTTCCGATCCGCCACGAGAATGGGAACGGAACGAGTTCTGTTGCAGCGACAGGGCCGCCCGGGCCAGATCGCCCTCTGTGACATGTTCCAGATACAGGCTGACCAGATGCACCATCCTCCTGCTCGCCTGTTCAAGATTCGCCCGCAAATGTGAAGAGGCGCCGAAATACTCTGCCACCTGCGGCGTGCCTTTGGCCGCATCCTGGATGATTTCTTCAATTCGACCCGGATCCAGCAGGCCATGTTGAACGCCGTAGCGCAGCGCACGCTCGAAGTAAGGCGAGTTATCGTAACTGGCCACGGATTGCATTGCCTGGGTATTCGCCATAATGATTATTCAGGGGCTCTCAGAGCGAAAGGCCTAGATCGCAGACTCGTCATCGTCCTCGACGTCATCATCCTTGGCCGCGACCTTGGTCACGACCTGATCGGTATACGTCGGCTCCTCTTCGCTCTCGGCCTCTTCGGCTTCGGCCTTTATCCTGTTCTGAACCTGGGTCATCAATAGCTTGTGCACGATATCGTACACCTCCGGCTGTTCATGCCTGAGCAGCCAGGTGAGTTCCTTCCAGTCATGGTCGCTCACTTCCTCCCGTGGCAGGTCGTCGATCTCGAGGGCATCGAATTCTCCGACCACTTCCTCCGCCCGATTGGAAAGATAATCGGCCAGGGCCTCGCAACCACCGTCAAGCTCCACAATGGCGCCGAGGAATTCCCTGGCATTGGCATCTTCCCGGAAGATGACCGAGTTGATCATGCCGCGCAGATGCTCGTGCGAGGCGTCCCCATAAAGACGCTCCAGTACCACCGCACGGGCGAACTGTTCAGGGGTAATCAGCAGGTTCAGGATGGACTCGCGCGAGGAGTCGTACTCGCGAATCACCGCCAGCAGATCCTTGGACGGCATGTCGTCGAGCACTTCAACCAGGGCGGTATCGCCTTCGGTCTCGACCAGGGCGGTCAATGCAGCCTCGGCACCTACGATATCCCCTGCCTGGATCAGACCTGTTGCTTTTATGATTGCGGGGTGGGTCATTCTTTCTCCTGTCGCATTAAACTCAATTCTGGCTATCAAACCCTTGCTCGGACAGCCATTGGTCGCCGGCCTCGGCCAGATCCTCCGACTCATCGTCATCGTCGGAATCGATTTCCTCGGCTTCCTGTTCGCTGATTTCATGGAGCCCGTGAAGGTACTCCAAAGCCACGGTGGTCAACAGAAACTGCTCGCCCCCGGGGGCAGCCTGTATCTGCTCGACCAGTCCCGTCGCCCAGGATGCGAACTGGACGCTGCCGGCAACGGAATCCCAGGACGGAAATTCATCCGGTTCACTGGACAGTATCCTGACGATCGCCGGCCTGCTTTTTACGCTGATGCTCTTGTGAAAGACGACAGCCAGCATCTCGGGATTGCTGTCTATCATCAACAGCAAGTCCGGCACCTGGGCGCGTTTTTCCCTCAGCCTCGCATGCAGGACATCGCCGCCGCCGGAATCCGTGGCCAGGTCTTCGATCTCGGCCACATAGATCGGCAAAAGATCGGCAAAGTAGGGTGACATTTTCATCTCTTTAGAACTCCATCCAGGTAGTACTGCCAAATTTCACGTGCCGTATCGACGGGATTGTCCAGTAGACTGCGCCGACGGTTTTCGTCATACGCCCTGCGCTTGTCATGATCGGAAAGCGTTGCGTAAGCCTCCTGGACTTCCCTGAATCTTGCCGTGGCGTCATCCGATGCATTTTTATCGGGCTGCAACAGCGAAGCCTTCTTGCGATAGGCATTCTTGATTTCTGCTGCGGCTGCGTTAGCGGCCACATCAAGTACCGCATAGTAATCTTTCATTTTTCTGCCAATTATGCGTAGATTGTTCCAGCCGGCCTGCATGCCGGATCCCGGCGGGATTTCGCCGGTCGGCCTTGCGGTTTTTTTGCAGCACCCGGCACGCCGAGCTGCCTCTGGCCTCATTGCGCCATCGCCCCTTCCGACCCGAAGCTTGCTGGCGAAAATTGGGCATAAATGTTAACTTATTGTGCTTTAACGACATTTTACCATGCATATCCTGCTCAAGCCGCATCATAAAAAGGCCGGACGCCAGCCTCATCCTGCCGCCCTGCTACGCAACCAGCGTCCGGAGGTCAGGTGAAGTCGAAGAAGACATGGTTTCTGTATCTGATCGAATGCCAGGATGGCAGCATCTACACCGGCATTACGGTGAATGTCGCGGCCCGCTACGCCGCCCATGAAAGCGGCAACGGCGCCCGTTACACACAATCCCATCCACCCAGGCGCCTGTTGACCACGATCGAGTATCCGGATCGCTCGACGGCATCCAGAGCCGAATACGCCATGAAAAAAAGGTCGGCCGCAGACAAGCGCAAACTCGCCGGGGTTTGAATGCATCGACACCATGGACAGCATGGAAACCAAGGACGCGCGACCGCATGGATGCAGCCAAATCTGCCGCAGCCGGCTGCGGAAAAGGCCACCGCAGCAACTGGCATTCAAGTAGACTTCCGGTTCCCGGAAATCAATTTTGAACTTCATGCAAAACCATACATTCCAGCTCACGCAAGATTACATCGAACTGTGCAACCTGCTCAAAATGGTCGGCCTGGCGGACAGCGGCGGACAGGGCAAGGCTCTGGTGGCTCAGGGTGAGGTTCGCGTGGACGGCCAGCCGGAGAACCGGAAGACCGCCAAGATACGCGCGGGGCAGACGGTAGAGTGCCTGGGCAACGTGATCAGCGTCGTCGGCTTGCAGCCTGACGCGTCACCAGTTGCCGGTAAAGCGCTTGATGTCGCGTAACTGACGCTTGGTCGGGCGGCCCAGGCCATGATCACGGATGCCGAATTCGGCTTTTTTCTGCTCCGCCACCAATTCACGCCGCGCACGACCCTCTGCCGTTTCCTCATACAGCAAGGCCGCCTCCGGCGCGCCGCGGCGCTGGGCTGAAATGCCCTTGACCACGACCTCCCATTCGCCATCTTCGCGTGTAATTCTCAGCGACATTTCCAGTTTCACATCCCGCGCCGCCTTGGCCCGAAAACCATCGCAGTGCACCTTGCCGCCATCGATGGCGGCAAGGGCCAGCGCGCGCGTCTTGAAAAAACGCGCCGCCCACAGCCATTTGTCGAGGCGCACCTTGCTGGACGCGACATCGTCATCAGGGCGTCGGCTCATTTCTGATGCTCGTGCTCATGCTCGCGCAAGTGACCGGAATCACAGGCTTTGCGGAACGTTTCCAGCGTGTGCTGCACATGACCCATAACGGTATCCGCGCGATACTCCCCGGCCGCGTCGGCTTCACCCGCCGCCAGTCCGGTCAGCAACTCGAGCCCCTGCAATACATTATCGATGGTGCTGATGCTGAACTCCCCCCGCGCCACGGCGTCCACCACTTCCCGATCCAGCAGCAAATGGGAACGGTTGCGCGAAGGAATGATGACGCCCTGTGTGCCGTCCAGCCCCAGGTTGCGGCAGGTGCGGAAATAACCCTCGATTTTTTCGTTGACGCCGCCGATCGGCAGCACTTCGCCATGCTGGTTCAATGCCCCGGTCAGGGCCACGCCCTGCGGCAGCGGCAGTCCGGACAATGCGGACAGCAGTGCAAACAGCTCGGCACAGGAAGCGGAATCGCCTTCCACGCCATGATATTCCTGCTCGAACACCAGGGATGCGGACAGGCAAAGCGGGGCCAGATGGGCAAAGGCCGCTGACAGCCAGCCCTGCAATATCAGCACGCCCTTGTCGTGGGTGGGGCCGGTCAGCTCCACCTCGCGGTCGATATTCATCACGCCATCTTCGCCGGCATAGACCTGGGCGGAAATGCGTACCGGCGAACCAAACTGGTAATCGCCCAGGTCGGCCTGGGTCAGCCCGTTGATCTGGCCGACCTCGCTGCCATGGATGCGAATCATCAGTTCGCCGTCGGTAATCGCGTCCAGCATGGCCTGCTCTGGGTAGTCATGGCGGGCGGTTCGCTCCGCCAGGGCCGTTTCGACATCCTGAAGGTCGACCAGAGCCGCGCCGCGCAAGCGACTGTAGGCCGAGGCCTCCACAAGCAGGGTCTCGAGATGGCCGAATTGCGCACTCATACGGCGCCTGTCGTCGATTTTTCGGTGCATTTCCAGCAGCATCCGGCCAACGGCCGCCGCCGTGCAATGCGGCAAGCCCAGCGCAGCACAACGCTGCGCCAGCAGGGCGGCGACTTCGCGACGGGTGTCGCAGCTGGTCAGGAAACTCTCGACGAAGTCCACCTTGACGCGAAAATAGCGGAAAAAATCCGGGTCGGCTTCCTGCAGTTCGTAATAATCCTCGCGGGATGCGATCAGCACCAGCTTGACCTGCAGCGCCAGCGGTTCCGGCTCCAGCGTGGTGGTGGCCAGCTGACCAAAGGCCGCCGAAGGCTCTTCGATCTGCAGGCGGCCATTGCGCAGGAAGCGCTGCAATTTTTGCCAGGCTGGTTCGTCACGGATGACGTCGCGCAGGTGCAGCAGCAGGAATCCGCCGTGGGCACGCACCAGAGTGCCGGCGCGGATGCGCATGAAATCCGTCACCAGAACGCCGTTTTCCGCCTGGTATTCGATGCCGCCGAACAGTGACCGGAACACCGGATCGTCGTCACACAAAGCCGGCGCTCCCCGGGCACTGCCATGATCGACCAGCAGGTTGACCCGGTAGCGTGCCAGCAGATTTTCGATCTCCGGGCTGTCCGCTTCCTCAAGTCGCCCGCCGCTGAAGACCGCGATGGAATCGAGCACATCCCTCGTCAACTGCTTAAGATAGGTCTCGAACTTGGCCTGATCCACCACTTTCCCAGCCAGCGCACCCCGTATGCCGTCGATTTCGCGCGCCACCACCGGCTCTGCGGCCGCGCGCTTGAGTTGCGCCAGCTGCTTGTCGATTTCGCGTTCGATGGGCCGGACGATTTCCAGATAGCGCGCAATCTCGCCGCGCAGTTCCTGTTCCGCTGCCTCCAGCGCCATGCGCTCATCTGCGGACAGCGACATGACCGCATCCTCCTGCATCACCTGGCCGTTGCCATCGACCAGGATGAACACCAGCCGGCCGTCCTCGCGGCGCAGAGAGAAATGCCGGCTGGCAGCAAACGCCGTCAATTCGACATAGGCCTGGTCCTGGCCGGCCTGCAGGGCTTTCTTCACCCGTTCGCCATCGCGACGCACCCCTTCTTCATCGAGCTTCTGCGGGATGTCGCGAACGATGTGACGGGAAAATTCTTCCAGCGCGGATCTGAGAGCCGCGCCTTGCCCCGGCTGCAGATGCAGCGCCACAGGCCGCTCGGGCAGTTCGAAGTTGTACAGAAACACCAGGTCAGGGGCGACCGGGCGGCCTGCCGCGACCTGCTCCATGGCGCGCTGCATCAGGGTGGAACGGCCACTGCCAGCAGCCCCCAGCACGAACAGGTTGTACCCGGCCTGGTCGATGGCGAGGCCGAATTGCGCCGCCTTTTCAGCGCGCGGCTGACCGATCCATCCCGGCACCACGCCCAGCAGATCCGAAGTCTCGGCAAAACCCAGTTCGGCCGGGTCGATTTCCAGCGTCAGCTCGGAAGGGGTCAATTCACGATTCATTCAATGCTTCTCCGTCCAGCGCAGCCGCGCCGCATCATCGCTGGCACTGGCTTCCACCCAGCGTTCACCTGAACCGGTCTGTTCCTTTTTCCAGAACGGGGCCTGCGTTTTGAGATAGTCCATCAAGAATTCGCCG
>MLJW01000728.1_pt1 | contig 10580 bp, 10 predicted proteins | sample 888231 | NCBI WGS metagenome assembly MLJW01 (sample SAMN05788063, study PRJNA343431) | mine drainage metagenome | isolation source: sample collected from the inflow into an acid mine drainage treatment plant... | place: Germany: Lusatia, lignite mining district
GACCCACGCGTGGGCCGTGGCATCTCGACGCTGCTCGAGGCGTTCGCGCCCGACATGGTCGCCGCCGACGAACACCGCCCCGAGACACCGGGGCTCGCCGACGTCGACCACGTGCTCGAGCGGATCGCCGCCCAGCTCGCCGCGCGCTACCCCGCACTGGGCGACGACCTCGTGACCCAGACCGTCCGCGAGTCCTACGCGGCGCTCGCCCGGGGCGCCGGCGTCAGGTCGCACCTGGTCGCGACGGCCGAGAGGTTCGCACGTCAACGCCTGGACGACCTCCTGCGCGCGCGGTTGCCCGCCGGGACGCCCACGGTGCCCCAGGTGCTGTTCGTGTGCGTCGCCAACGCCGGCCGCTCCCAGCTGGCCGCCGCGCTGCTGCGGCACTACGCGGGCGATGCCGTGACCGTACGGTCGGCAGGTTCCGCGCCCGCGGACGACGTCCACGAGGCGGTGCGCGCGATCCTCGCCGACCTGACCGATGATGCCGACGGCACCGCTTACCCCAAACCGCTGACCGACGACGCGGTGCGCGCTGCCGACGTCGTGATCAGCATGGGTTGCGGCGACGTGTGCCCGGTCCTGCCCGGCAAGCGGTACGAGGACTGGATCGTCGGCGACCCGGCGCTCGCGTCCCCCGACGGCGTGCGCGCGATCCGCGACGAGCTCGACACCCGCGTGCGCGCCCTGCTCGCCGACCTGCTCGCCGACCTGCTGCCCGACCGTGTCCATCCGACGAGCTGACCGCACCACTTGCCCCTGCACCACCCCACCCGACAACGAGGACGACCATGACCGACACCACCCGCCCCAGCGTCCTGTTCGTCTGCGTGCACAACGCCGGCCGCTCCCAGATGGCCGCAGGCTTCCTGTCGGCCCTCTCCGGCGGGGCCGTAGAGGTCCGCTCGGCCGGCTCGCTGCCCGCCGACCAGGTCAACCCGGCCGCCGTCGCGGCCATGGGCGAGCTCGGCATCGACCTGAGCACCGAGCAGCCGAAGGTGCTCACGACCGACGCCGTCCAGGCGTCCGACGTGGTCATCACGATGGGCTGCGGAGACGTCTGCCCGATCTTCCCCGGCAAGCGCTACGAGGACTGGAAGCTCGACGACCCGGCGGGCCAGGGCATCGACGCCGTGCGCCCCATCCGCGACGAGATCCGCGCCCGGGTGCTCACGCTCCTGGCCGAGCTGGACGTCTCACCCGTCGCGCTGCCCGCCTGAGGTACCAGCGCCACCGTCGGCGCCCGCCCGGACCGACCAGACTGTCCTGACCGAACCGCACCGCCCCACCTACGCGGGTTGATCACGATGCGCTGGTCGGTCCGGTTCACACGAGCGTGACGACCTTGACGGCGGTCATCACGACGATGAGGATCCCGAAGATCCGCTTGAGCAGTGGTCCGGACACGAACCGGCTGGTCAGACGTGCCCCGAGGAACGACCCGGCGGCGCCGACGACCACCAGGACCGCGGCGAGCCGCAGGTCGACCTGGGCGGTCGACAGGTGCGGGACCAGGGCCGTGAAGGACGGCAACGTGACGGCTACCGCATTGATGCCCGCGGCAAGCTTGGGCTCGTAGCGCACGAGGATCAGCACGGGCATGAGCAGGAACCCCGGTCCGACGCCGAGCAGCCCCGCCAGCACCGAGATCGGCACCGCCAGCAGGAGCGCGAGTCGCAGGTCGGGCGCGGCGGGCTCGTCGTGCTCCTCGCGTGGTCGGCGGAACATCTGCCAGGCCAGATAGGCCACCGCGAGCAGGTAGATCCCCCAGAGCCAGTCCTGGGCCACGTACTGGGCCAGCCAGGACCCGACCGGGGCGAACGTCGCGGTCACCGCGGTCAGCGCGATCGCCGGCCGCCAGGAGACCAGACCGCTGCGCGCGAAGCCGAACGCCGCGAACAACGCCGTGACCCCGTTGAGGAACAGGCTCAGCGGTTGGACCTGATGGACCAGGTCCGCCATGAAGAACCCCAGGAACGGCACCGCCGCGAAGGCGACACCGAGCCCGAGCATCCCCGAGGCCACCGACAGGACGAGCAGTCCTGCCACGATCACGATCACGACGGTGGTGCCCATCGACCCTCACGTCCTTCGCTGCGTCAGGTGGGTCGTTCGATGCGGCGGCCGGGCCAGGACTGCCGGGGAGTACCGGCCGCGGTCAGCGCTGCCAGATCCGGCCCACGTGAAAGAGCCGCCGTAGTGCCCTCGGCTCCGCGCATCCCGACCGATGTCAGCGGCCTGCACCGGTTGCCGTCCTGACCGTAGGGCCGATCAGGACGACACGTCAGTCGTGGTGGCTGTCGAGACCGTTCGTCAATCGTGAACCGCGAGTGCGGCAAGCCCGAAGGCCTCGGTCAGAGTCGGGTGCGGATGGATCGCGCCGGCCAGGTCATCGGTCGTCAGGCCGACCCTGACAGCGAGCGCCGCCTCGCCCATCAGGTCCGCGGCGCCCTCGACGAGCACATGCATGCCGACGATCTGGTGTGAGCCGTGCGCGTAGACGATGCGCAGCAGTCCGTCGGCGTCACCGCTGATCTGGGCGCGCGCGTCGGCCCGGTAGTCGTACTCGGCGACGCCGACATCCAGACCGCCCGCCCGGGCGGCCTCCTCGGTCAGTCCCACCATGCCGATCTCGGGAGAGGAGAAGATCACCGCGCTGTTGTGCTCTGGGCGAGGGAACTCGACCGTTGCACCCAGCAGGTGGCGCGCGACTGCCAGGGCCTGGGCGGTGGCCCAGTGGGCGAACATCGGGTTGCCGACGAGGTCGCCGGTGGCGTAGATGCCGGGCTCACCGGTCTGCAGGGTGGCATCGACGACGACTCCGTGCCGGTCGCTGCGGATCTCGGTGCTCTCCAGGCCGAGGCCCGCGACGTTCGGAGTACGACCGGCGACGATGGCCACCACCTCGGACTCGACGGTCAGGTCCGTGCCGTCGACGGAGAAGGTGGTCAGGAGGTGACCCTGGTCACCGGTGATCGAGGCGACGGCTGCCGCGGTGTGCACCGCGATCCCGTCCCGCACCAGACGCTCCTGCAGTCGCTCGGTGAGAACGGCATCGACCGGGCCGAGGATCCGATCCGCGGCCTCCACGATGGTCACGCGGGTCCCCAGCATCGCGAAGATCTGCGCCATCTCCACGCCGATGGGCCCGGCGCCGATCAGCACCATCGAGCGCGGGATCGCGTCGATCTCGATCAGCTGGGTGGAGTCGATCACGCCGGGCAGCTCGGCACCTGGGATCGGCAAGGAGACGGGTACCGAACCGGTGGCCAGGATCGCCCGGTCGAACGTCACGATGCGCCGAGCGTCTGCCGTGTCGACGCGTGCGGAGCGGGCGCCGGTCAGTCGTGCCCGTCCGAAGACGACCTCGAGCGAGGGCATCGCCCGGGCGTGGGCCAAGGCGCCCTGGGATCGGCCGGACAGGATCTGGTCCCGACGGCTCTGGACCGCGGCCCAGTCGATGTCGGGCAGGCCCGATATGCCCTGTCGCAGGCCGAAGTCTTCGGCCCGGAGGATCTCGTGCCGCCGGGCGGCGGTCTCGCGGAAGATCTTCGAGGGGATGCACCCCTCGAACAGGCACGTGCCGCCGAGACCACGACCGGCCTCGACCAGCAGCACGCGCTTGCCGGCGCCTGCCAGCGCCATGGCCGCCGGGGTGCCGCCCGGGCCTCCGCCGATCACCAGTACGTCGACGTGCTCATTCGTTTCCATCGTCCGTCCCTTTCGACTCTTCTGTATTCAGAGGTCAGCGGTCAGCGCTGCCAGATCCGGCCGGTGAGGGTCGCGGCCGCGGTCCGGACCAGCACGACGAGCCAGAAGCCGACGAGCGTCACGTACAGCAGCGCGGCGACGGCCTCCAGCGCGGGTGTCTGCCAGGCGCGGGCCAAGGTCACGGTGGCGACCGTGAACGCACCGAGCGGGAACGTGAACGCCCACCATCCCAGGTGGAACGGCAGCCCTCCGGCACGCAGGTAGCGCACCAGCAGGGCCACGGCGATCGCCAGCCACCACAGCCCGAAGCCCCACAACGCGGTCGCGAACAGCTGACTGAGGAGGGCGATCGTGGGGGCAGCAGCCCCGAAGACGTGCTGGCCGGCGCGGGCGAGGACCAGCGGCACGAGCGCGCCCACGCCCACCGGCCCCAGGGCGATCCACACGGTAGGAGCGAGCGCGGCGGGCGGCAGGGGGTGCAGCACCAGGCGGTCGTGGAGCAGCCCCATCGTGAACAGGAACAGCAGGAATCCCATCCCGAAGGTGGCGTAGCCCAGGACCAGCAGGAGCTTCGCGGTGGCGGCCCCCACGTGGGGCATCAGCGGGGCCAGGGCCATCGGGATGATGATCGTGACCACCGGCGGGATGAACCACCCACCGTTGACCGCAGCGGCCGGGTGCTCGCCGATGAACAGGGTGTAGGCGAAGGCCACGCTGACGACCAGGCCCAACAACGCGCCGACGACGGCCAAGGTCGCGATGACCGCCGTGACCACCCCGGCCGAGAACAGCTCGGGGCCGACCACGGAGGTCATCACCGCCAGGACCAGCAGACCACCAGGAACCGTGGCGTGCATCGCCCCCATCACCGGGTGGCGCAGGTCCGCCCGCGCGGCACCGGTGTGGCGGACCCAGCGGGCCGCGTAGGCCACGGCCAGGACGACGCCGAGCACGTAGGCCACGACGGCGACCCCGGCACCGACCCCGTGCGCGAGCCCGCGCAGCGCGGACAGGTTCCCGGGGTTGTCGTAGGTGGCGACCGCGACGATCGCGGTCCCCATCACCGAGGCGAACCACCCCGGATGCAGGTCACGCAGTCGCGTCCGGGGCGCACCATGGGTCGTCGCGGGGTTCGGCGTGCCGGCGGGAATGGTCGGGGGGGTGGCGGGGACGGTCTCCCCGGTAGCGTGGGTTGTCACGGTCGTTCGCTGCTCTCGGTCGTCGTTCGGTCGGTTGTCGTTCGGTCGGTTGTCGTTCGGTCGGTTGTTGGTGCAGGCGGTGCGGTCAGGGGCTCGCCACGTGCGACGACGGATCGGCGCGATCGACGCTCGGGGCGGTGGTGTCCTCGAGCTCGAGGGTCACGTTGGTCAGGGTGAACTCCTCGGCCAGCGTGGCCCTGACGTCGTCGGCGGTGCGTTGGGCCTCGCGCAAGGTGGGTTGCCCGGACAGCACGACGTGTGCCGAGGCCGCCGGGACGTCCGACGCCAGGTTCCACAGGTGCAGGTGGTGCACGTCGACGACTCCCGGAACGCCCGCGATCGCAGCGGTGACCTTCTCGGGGTCCAGCCCGCGCGGGGTGCCTTCCATCAGGACATGGGTGGACTCGCGCAGCAGTCCCCACCCGGTCCACAGGACCAGGACGGCGGTGGCGATCGAGACCACCGAGTCCGCTCGTGACCATCCCCAGCCCAGGATCACCAGGCCGGCGATGATCGCCCCGAGGGACCCGGCGGCGTCGGTGGCCAGGTGCACGAACGAGGCCCGCATGTTCAGGCTCTCGCCCTGAGCGCGGTGGACCACGATCGCACTACCGGCATTGACCACCAGGGCCAGGGTCGCGACCACGGCCAGTCCCGCGCCCTGGACCGGCACCGGGTCACCCAGGCGCGAGAAGGCCTCGATCAGGATCCACACCCCTGCCGCCAGGAGCAGCAGGGCGCTGATCTGGGCGGCCATCACCTCCGCGCGGGCGAACCCGAAGCTGTGGCGGGTCGAGACCGGTCGGGCCGTCAGGACCAGTGCGCCCAGGGCGATACCCAGACCGGCGACGTCGGAGACCAGGTGGGCGGCGTCGGCGAGCAGTGCCAAGGACCCGAACACGATCCCCCCGGCCACCTCGGCGACCAGCAGGGCGACGTTCACCCCCAGCGCCCACCCCAGCGCCCGGCGCTGACCGGGGCGGGCGAGGTCTCCGCCGTGCTCGTACGCGTGGGCACCCACGGTGGCCGGAACCGCTGCGGTGGCGGTCATGACACGGCCACGACGGGCTGGGGCCGGCGCCCGTGGGCGAAGAAGTCGCGCACCCGGGGGGACATCTTGATGTAGGCGATCATCAGCAGGATCTGGAAGATCGGCATCGTGGCCGCGGGCACGGCCACCAGGGGTGAGAACGCGGTCGCGGCGATGGCGATCGCGGTGGCGTTGTTCTTGCCGGCCGAGGCGAACACCACGGCCATGTGCTCGCCGTAGGACAGGCCCAGGCGCCGGTTGAGCCAGGTCGCCAGGCCAAGGGTCGCGGCCATGAACAGCGCGTTGGGGACCAGCAGCAGCAGCACCGTCTGCCAGCGGTCGACGATCATCTGGGCCTTGGCGAAGAAGATCAAGAAGATGATCGCGAACATCGCCAGCATCGACGCGGCGGAGAACACCGGCTGCAACCGGGACAACGCCCCGGGGCCGCGCCAGGCGACGATGCCCTTGCGGGTGAGCCACCCGGCGAGCATCGGGGCGAGCAGGACGGTCAGGATCGAGGTCATCATCGCGCCCAGTGGCAGCGCGGTGTGGTAGCCGGCCGCGAAGACCATCATCCAGGCCGGGACTGCGAGGATCGCGACGGCGAAGCTGACGGCGACGATCACCGTGGCGAGCTCGACGTCGCCCTTGGCCAGACCCGTGTACGCGATGGACATGGACGAGCACGGCACGACCATCACCAGCAGGAAGCCCAGTGCGAGCAGCGGGTCGTGCAAGAACACCCGGACCAGGACCAGCCCCACCAAGGGCGCCCACACGAAGTTGTAGACCAGCGCCAACCCGAGGCCGCGCACGTTGCGCCCGGCCTTGACCATCGCCTCGATGCGCAGGTTGACCATCATCGGGTAGATCACCAAGAACACCGCGACCGTCGTCCAGGTCGAGATGGACCCTGCGTGGGCCCCGGCCCAGGTCCGGGCCGGATACCCCAGAGCCAGTCCCGCGGTGATCGCCACCATCGCATAGACCATCAGCCAGCGGCTCAGGTGGGCCTGCAGCCGCTCGGGCCGCGCCGGGCGGACAGGCCCGTGAGCCTGCACCCCCGCAGGCGCAACCCGGTCCATCACGCGACCAGCGGGCCGAGGAGGTCGCGAACCTGGTCGGCGGTCGGCACCCGACCGGACAGCACGACCCGCTCGTCGACGACCAGGGCGGGGGTACGCATGACGCCGTAGCCGACGATCGCTGCGTAGTCGGTGACCTTCTCGAAGGTCGCCTCGATCCCGAGCTCCGTGGTCGCCTGGCGGGTCGCGGCTTCCAGGTTCGTGCAGTTGGCGCAGCCCGAGCCGAGGATCTTGATGATCATGCTGGTTCTCCTTGCGTGGTGGTGGGGTCTCAGCCGGGGATGACGGCGTTGAACAGGTAGCCGACGGCGATGATGCCCGCGGCGGTGACAGCGACGAACGTGGCGATCAGCGGGGGCTTGAGGACCCGGCGCAGCAGGATCATCTCCGGCAGGCTCAGCGCGACCACGGCCATCATGAACGCGAGCAGGGTCCCCATCGGCAGGCCCTTGTCGTGCAGAGCCTGGACCAGGGGCATCACACCGGCCGCGTTGGAGTACAGCGGGATCCCGATGCCGACCGCGATCAGCACCGCGAACGGGTTGCCGGCCCCGGCGTACCTGGCGAAGAAGTCCGTCGGTGCCCACCCGTGGATCACCGCACCCAACGCGATGCCGACGAGCAGGTAGGGCCAGATCTTGCGCAGGATCGAGATGACCTCCTCGATGCCCATCTGGATGCGGTCGTCCCACGTGAGCCCGAACGTGGAGTCGATGACCTGTCCACCCAGACGGGTCTCGAAGACGAACGGTTCGACCCACCGCTCCAGGCGCAGGCGGCCGAGGGTGAACCCGGCGACGATCGCGATCAGGAGCCCGGCGCCGATGTACAGGGCGGTCGGACCGATCCCGAACATCCCGAACAGCAGGGCGATCGCGACCTCGTTGACCAACGGCGAGGCGATCAGGAAGCTCAACGTGACCCCGAGCGGGACACCGGCCGCCACGAACCCGATGAACGCCGGCACGGCCGAGCACGAGCAGAACGGGGTCACGACCCCCAGCCCGGCGGCCATCACGTTGCCGACGCCCTCACGCTTGCCACCCAGCATCGCCCGGGTCCGCTCCACGCTCATGAACGAGCGCAGCACCGTGACCGCGAAGATGATCGAGACCAGCAGCAGGATGATCTTGATCGAGTCGTAGAAGAAGAACTGCGCCCCCGACCCCAGCCGGCTCGCCGGGTCCAGACCCAGCACGTCAAACACGACCCAGTTCCACACCGGAAGGTTGACCTCGTACAGCGCGAACCACACCACGGTCGCCACACCCAGACCCACCCACCGGCGCACCGGCGTACGCGCACGCAACCGCTCCGCCACGCTCATGCCGTCACCCCCGCACCGACGCTCGCCGCAGCCGGGGAACCAGGACGACACTCGGCCCCGTCAGCGCAGGCGGGCCCCGTCGTCTCAATGCGCATTGCTTCAGTCACGGTTGAACCGTAGCACCCGGGCGGGATGCGCCCAACGGGACGAAGGTCCACGCCGACCGCCCGGCGACGGCGCCTCGGACCACCTGGCCGCAGCACCCGGCCGCGCACGGTTCTCGCTCGACGGAGCTCCAGGCACGCCCTCGGTCCGGTCAGGCGGCCACGCGGGCGATGCTCCGGTCGAGGACGGTGAGGATCAGCACGACGACGCCGATCCCGACGAGGCCCCACGCGAGCGTGTGGAGCCCGGCGTCCGTCGCAGCCGACCCGAAGGTGATGCCGATGAGGCTCGAGGAGAAGATCGCTCCGATGTACGTGGACGTCCGCAGCAGCCCGGAGGCCACCGCGATGTCACGAGCGGGTGTCTGCAGGTAGAGGGCGGCCTGGTTGCCGAACCCGCTGAACCCGTTCATCACGCCCAGCAGCAGCGACATGACCACGAGCACCAGGATGCTCGACCGGCTGGTGACGGCGAGCATCACCCCGGCGGCGAGGATCAGGGCCACCCCGGAACCGACGAGCGGCCAGCGCACCCAGCCGTGAACCGAGACCACCTTGGCGGTGACGATGCTGATCACGGAGAGCGGGATCAGGACGAGGCCCACGGTCGACGGGCTCAGTCCTCTGCCCTGCTCCATCCATTGGCTGGCCCCGTACATCACGGTGTAGCTCGCGAGGTACGTGAGGATCTGGCGCAGGTAGGTGCGCTGCAGGGGACGGTTCACCGCCAGCATCCTGACGTCGACGAGGGGCGACGGAGCTCGTCGTTCCCAGCGGACCAGTGCCACGGCGAGCACGACGGCGGCGGCGGCGAGCCACCACGTCGGTGCCTGCAGGTTCGAGAGGAACACCAGGACGCTCGTGATCGCCCCGGCGAACAGGCCGATCCCCGGCAGGTCGAGCGCCGTCAGCCACCGCTCTCGGCTCTCGCGCGGTATCGGGGAGTCCTTGGCCACCCCCACGAACGTCAGCACGATGGAGAGCAGGGCGAGGGGGATGTTGACCCCGAAGATCGCGCGCCAACCGAACACCCCCGCGAGGACGCCGCCGAGCGGGAGCCCGATCACCGCGGTGACCTGACCCGCGATCGAGAAGTTCCCCAGGACCCGACTCGGTACACCTGACCCCGTGTCGTCAGCCCGCTTGCGGACCAGGGCCATGGCCGTCGGGTACGCCGCGGAGGTCCCGATCCCGATCAGCGCCCGGGAGACGAGAAGGACGCCGAAGGTCGGAGCCACCACCCCGACCACGCCACCGGCGAGCAGGATGCCCACACCGGTCAGGAAGATCCGGCGGGGACCGAACAGGTTCGACAGCTTGCCCATCGTCGGCTGGAAGACGGCAGCGCACAGGTACAGGACCGAGATCAGTCTCGCGGTGGCGCCAGGGCCGGCATGCAGGTCCACGCCGATCCCGACCAGCGCGGTTGCGATCATCGAGCTGTTGATCGGGTTGAGCGTGGAACCGAGCAGCAACGGGCTGACGAACCGCCACCCGAACGGCTTCCGCACCGCAGCCTCTCGGGCGACGGTCACGGTCATGAGCGGGTGCGTGACAGAAGCTCGACGATCTCGCGGGTCGTGCCGGTCTCGCCCAGCCTCGGGAAGATGCGGGCGATGCTGTTCGCGTGCGCGTCGGGGTCGGAGTCGGTCATCGCATCGACGGCGAGGGTGACGTTGAACCCGTGCTCGTGCGCGTGGCGCGCCGTCGACTCGACCCCGATGCTGGTCGCGATGCCGGCGATCACGACCTGCGTGACTTCCTGGGACCGCAGGTACTCGGCAAGGTCCGTGTTCGTGAACGCCCCCCAGGTCCGCTTCGTGACCGTGTGGTCTCCCGGCTGCCGGTTCAGCCCGGGCACCAGCTCCGCCCAGCCCGTGGGGCGCTGCTGCGCGCCGGGGCGCCGCCGTTCGGTCCGCCCCGACGGCGCTCCGTCCACGGTGACGAGCACGACCGGCAGGCCGTGCGCGCGGAAGGCGTCGGCCAGCTCACCGGCCCGGGAGACCACCTCGTCGACGGGGTGGACGGCAGGGAGGGCGAGGACGCCGTTCTGCAGATCGATGACGAGCAGCGCGGTCGTCGGATCGAGAGTGGTCAGTGCCATCGTGCACTCCTCAGGGT
>MLJW01000729.1_pt1 | contig 10550 bp, 10 predicted proteins | sample 888231 | NCBI WGS metagenome assembly MLJW01 (sample SAMN05788063, study PRJNA343431) | mine drainage metagenome | isolation source: sample collected from the inflow into an acid mine drainage treatment plant... | place: Germany: Lusatia, lignite mining district
CTGGGCGCAGACACTCGGCACCGTCGGACGGTTCGCAGACGAGGAGATCCCCGTGCCAGGGGAGCAGGTCCGAGAGCTTCGCGCCGTCGTTGCCCAGGGGCCACGCAACTGCGGGGACGACACCGCGCAGACGTGTCCGCCTGTTGCACCACTGCGCGGTGATGGACGGAGCGACCGCACGGCATCGCGGACGACGCCAGGGGGGACGGTGCTGGCCGCGGCCACCGGTCGAGGGCGACCGGCGCCAACCCCCGGTTGGTGGGCTGGCGATGGCAGGCAGGGGGCGCGGGCGGGGCGCTGCTGGTCGGGACGCGAAGTCTCATCCGTCCCGCGCGCAGACCGCGCCCGCCACGACATCCTCGCAGGGACCGGCCCGGTGTCACGCGGGCGCCGGTACGGATCTGTGGCGTCCACACCGGGGCGCTCGACATGGGCGCTGAGCACCCGTCGGCGGTGCGGGCGTCGCGCAACCATGGATCTCGAATCGGGCTCGACGGCTGCCCGTGCATGGGCGAGAGCCTGCACGGCGCGAGGACCCGGCGGGGTCACCGTGTGGGCGCGCTGGCGGTCATTCGTGCCACTGCGGAGGTGTACTCCCAGTGCCAGGGTTCGTAGGGTCCGGCGCCGCCGCGGTGGGCCCAGGGCGGGTTGGCCCAGCCGAAGGCGGGGCCGTTCTCGTCGAGCCACGCACCGGACGTGCCGGTGTAGGTCGCGGCGCAGAAGTCGATCGCCAGGCCCCATCCGTGGTTGCTCAGGCCGGGAGGTGCGGCACGAGACCCCAGGCTGGCGCGCAAGGCGGCCTGCTTCTCCAGGTCCCGGTATCCCGACGTCAGGCACATGTCGGTCCCGAACCGGGCCCGGTAGGCGTCATCGAGGGCGTACAGGGTCACGACCGCATCTGCACGGTCCTGGTAGGGGCGCTGCCACAGGTCGCAGAGCTCGGACGGAGGCAGCTGGCCGTTGCGATCTCCCCCGATCACGATGCCGCTGCACCCGGGAACGGCGTTGCGGGCCTCGGAACGCGATGCGCGTTCCAGATTTGACAGGGGGCGCTCGACCATGGTGATGGGGACAGGTGGAGTTGGCGTCGACGCGGTCAGGGCTTCGAGGGTTGTCGGCCAGGGCGGTGTCGTGGAGCCCGCTTCGGCGCGTCCGGTCGAGCCAACCGCGAAGGCCGTGATCCCGGCCACGAGCGTCCCTGCCAGCGCGGTCCGCACGAGCGTGATGGCAATCCGGTGTGTTCTGGCGCGTGCGCGCCGCCGGGGTCGTGGCGGGCATGGGGCAGGCGGCGCGGCGGTGGGATCACCGCGCCGCCTGGTCTGGGGGGACGCGTGCCGGTGGCGCGGGAGGCGGCTCATGCCTTCAGTCGCGAGGTCGCCTCGCTGAGGAGCTGTTGGGGGTCGAGCCACATCGAGGGGTACTCCGCGCTCCACAGCTGGGTGCCGGTGGGGCCGATGAGGACGAACGAGTGCCCGGGCAGGCCTGGGTGCATGCCTTTGCCGAGGGCGTCGTACTCCTGGGAGACGGTCCCGTTGTCGAGCAGGACGGGGGTGGTGACCCCGGCGGCGTCCAGATCGGGCTGAATCTCGGCCCGGGTGTTCATGACGATCGGCAGCACGGTCAGGTGTGCCGCGTCGAACGCGGCCTTGTCCTTCTCGATCGCGGCGATCTGGGCGCTGCATGGAGCGCAGCCGGCACCCTCACTGAAGTACAAGATCACCGGGCGCCCGCGGAAGCTGCTCAGGCTCACGGTGGTGCCCGTGGTGGTGGGCAGGGTGAAGTCGGGAGCCACCCGTTGGGCGGTGGAGGCGGCCGAACGTGAGGTGAGCATGCCGAAGGTCACCAGGGCGGCGATGACGACCAGGGCCCCGGTCCACGAGAGGAGCCGGCGCCGGCGCCGGCCGCGTTCGGCCTTGGCCCGGGCGAGCGCCTGTGCATGCACGATCGAGGCGCGGTCGGTGAGATTGCGGCGCTGCGCGCTGCGCGAGGTCATGACCGGTTCTCCTTGGATGCGGCTGGGGTCTGCGCCGGCGAGGGCCGGTCGGGGAGCGAATCGGTGTGGTGGTCCACTGGGTCATCGAGGTCGGGGTCGTCGGGACCGGCAGGTGGTCGGCGCCGCAGGGTTGCCACGACGAAGACCGCGGCGAGCGCGAGCAGCCCCAGACCGAGGACCGCCTCGGGGACGGGCGCCAACCACACCTGGATGCGTTCGAACCCTCCAGCGAGCCCGCGACCGATGTCACCCTGCACGCCCGATCCACCGGACATCCCGCCGGTTGCGGCCAGGTAGAACACGACCACGCCCATGACGGTGAAGGCCGCCGCGACTCCGAGGTTCAGCGTGTTGGTCACCAGCACGCGCCCGGCGGCCTGCAGCCGAACCGGGCGCGGGCGCATCCACCGCCGCTCTGCCAGGTGCGCCTTGTCCCAGACCAGCGCCATGACGAACAGGGGGAACACCATCCCGAACACGAACGCCAGGCCCAGCAGCAGGCCGCCGGCGGCCGAGCCCGACAGCGCTGAGAGCGTCATGACTCCGGCGAGGACCGGCGCGCAGCAGCTCGAGGCGATCCCGGAGAAGACACCGAGCGCGAAGAAGCTCCCGGTGTCACCGCGGGCGGTGTCGGGGGAGGCGATGAACGAGGGCAGCGACCACATCCGACCTGACAGCGACAGGATCGCCAGGACGATCATCAGGACCCCACCGGCGAAGTACAGTGCGCCGTGGTAGTGCGCGATGGCTCCGGCGAGCAGTCCCACGCCGAGGGTGATCGGCACCAGGACCAGGGCCAGGCCCGCCGCGAACACGAACGTGAACGGCAGGAGCCGCCAGCGGCGGTTCTTCACCGCCACCGCCAGGTAGCTCGGGGCGAGGAACACGATGCAACAGGGCGCGAACAACGCCACGCCGCCGGCGAAGAAGGCAGCCAGCACGCTACCGGTGGTCAGCAGGCTTCCCATCGTCAGCTCGCGACCCACGAACCGTCGCCGGAGGAGGTGCCCTCGGCGATGGCGGTGCTGAGCACGGCGAGGAGCTTCTTGCGCGGCAGTCGCCCGGCGCTGAAGAACTGGCCGTTCACCAAGACCAGCGGGCTCATCGCCGGGCGGTGCCGGGCCGTCAGACGCAGGCCTTCGGGCGACTCCAGCTCCACGATGCGCACGTGGATCGGGTACCGGTCGGCGATCACCGTGAGCGCGAGCTCGGCATCGGCGCAGTAGTGGCACGCGGGTGTGCTCACGACGGTGATGTCCACACGTGTCGCCCCGAGCTGTGGTTCGCCCGCAGGTTGAGGCGACGCGCCGGTCATGGGTCCTCCGAGTGTGTGTCAGGCCTGGCGCCGGGTGCGCCGCCGGTATCCAGCCTCGGATGACAGTCCGGCACGGCCTCCGGAGTCTTGATGAAGATTCGATGAAGTCCCCGCCCGGCGCCGCCGGTGTTGACCTGCGGGCCCGCCGGAGGCATCACGATGGGGGCATGGCTAATCCGGGTACTGCGTCGACGTCTGCTCCAGTCCTTAGGACCCGGGTGCTCGTTGTGGATGACGAGGTGCCCCTGGCCCGACTGGTCTCCGGTTACCTGGAACGAGACGGGTTCGACGTCGCGACCGCGACGGACGGCCATGAGGCGATCGCGCAAGCGCGCGAATGGGATCCTGGCGTCATCGTGCTGGACCTGGGGCTGCCGGGGGTCGACGGCATCGAGGTGTGTCGGGTCGTGCGGACCTTCTCCGACTGCTACATCATCATGCTCACGGCGCGCGTGGAGGAGATCGACAAGCTCATCGGCCTGTCCGTGGGTGCGGACGACTATCTCACCAAGCCGTTCAGCCCGCGCGAGCTCGTCGCCCGGGTCAAGGCCATGCTGCGCCGGCCCCGCCAGGACGACACCGGCGCCGGGACGGCCGACATGAGCATCGGATCGTTGACGATCGACCTGCTGGCCCGAGAGGTGCGCCTAGCCGGGGAGCTGGTCGATCTGACCCGCACCGAGTTCGACGTCCTGGCAGTGTTGGCGACCCATCCGCGCATGGTCTTCTCCCGGCTCCAGCTCATCGAGGCGGTGTGGGGGGCATCGTGGGTCGGTGACGAGCATCTGGTCGACGTCCACATCGCTCACGTGCGCCGGAAGCTGGGTGACGACTCGACGGCGCCGACGTTCATCCGGACCGTGCGGGGTGTGGGGTACCGAATGGGCCCGGGGCAGTGACCGACGCTTCGCCACGCCCCTCCAGGCGACGTGACCTGGGTACCCGCCTGCTCGTGGCGATCGTGGTCGTGGTTCTCGTCGGTGCGGCCACCGCCTGGGTCGTCGCCGCCGGTGTCGGGCCGGCGATCTTCCACGCCCACATGACTCGCGCCGGTGTGGTGAGCCCCGAGGTCACCGTGCACGCCGAGGAGGCGTTCCGCACCGCCTCGGCCCTGTCCCTGGCACTCGCGCTGGCCACCGCCACGCTCACCTCGGTGGTGGTCAGCATCTTCTTGACCCGGCGGATCACGCGGTCGCTGGACCCGGTGATCGCCGCGGCCCGGCGGGTGGCGGGCCGCGACTACACAGCGCGGGTCCCGCCGGTGGGCATGGGCGCCGAGTTCGACGAGCTCGCGGACTCCTTTAACTCCATGGCCACCGACCTCGGGCGGGTTGAGGCGACCCGGACGCAGATGCTCGGAGACCTCGCTCACGAGATGCGCACCCCGATCGCGACCTTGGGCGCCTACCTCCAGGCGATCGCCGAGGGAGTCGAGCACGCTGATCCGCCTACTCTGGGCATGCTCCGCGACCAGGTCGGGCGCCTGTCACGTCTGAGCGAGGACATCGCACTGGTCACAACCGCCGACGAGGGCCGACTGACGATGCGGCGCACGCCCACCGCGATCGCGAAGATCGTCGCGGACGCGGCCGCCCAGGCTTCGCAGCGGTGCTCGGAGGTCGGGGTGGACCTCGTCGTGCACACCGCGCCGATCAGCGCGAACGTGAAGGTGGACGCCGACGCCGACCGGCTCGGTCAGGTCCTGACCAACCTGCTCGACAACGCCCGTCGCCACACCCCCCCCGGGGGCACGGTGCGGGTGACGGTCGACCACGTCGGGACCCGTGTGCGGATCGTCGTGGCCGACGACGGCCAGGGCATCCCCCCGGAGCATCTGCCCCACGTGTTCGACCGCTTCTACCGAGTCGACAGCGCGCGTGACCGGGCTCACGGCGGTTCAGGGGTGGGTCTGTCGATCGCGAGGGCAATCACCACGGCCCACGGCGGAACCATCACCGTTCACAGCGATGGACCGGGGCGCGGCGCGGCGTTCACGATCCTGCTGCCCGTTGCTGCGCCAGTGCGCGGGTGAACCGGCCGCCGATCGTGTGACCGGCGGCCGGTCACGACGACGCTTGCCGGAGCAGGTACCCGACGCCGCGCCGCGTGTGGATCAAGGGCGTAAGAGGGGATCCGTCCTCGGTCGTGATGCCGTCGACCTTGCGCCGCAGGTAGGAGATGTAGGTCTCTACGACATTGGGGCTGCGGTCCCATTCACCTTGCCAGACGTCCTCGAGGATCTGCGACTTGGACACCACCCGACCGCGGTGGCGCATGAGGTACTGCAGCAGGGTGAACTCGGTGCAGGACAGGTCAACTCGGTGTCCCGCGCGGGTGGCCTCACGACTGTCCTGGTCGAGCTCGAGATCGGCGTAGGCGAGCACGCCCGAGTCCGCAGCCCCTGCATCGCACGTCCGGCGCAGGATCGCACGCATGCGCGCGACCAGCTCTTCAAGATTGAACGGCTTGGTGAGGTAGTCGTCGCCCCCGGCCGACAGACCGGTGACCTTGTCTTCTGTGGTGTCGCGGGCGGTGAGGAAGACCACCGGGACGAGCTGTCCCATCCGGCGCCACTGCCTGGTCACCGCAAAGCCGTCCATGCCGGGGAGCACGACGTCCATGATCACCAGGTCCGGGTCGAGCTGGCGCATGATCCGCAGGGCGCCCGCTCCGTCGACAACGGTGTGCACCTCGAATCCCGCCAGCGGCAACGCGGCCGCGAGCAGGGCTCGGCTGGTGGGCTCATTGTCGACCACGAGCACGCGAGCCGGTGCTGTGCTCGCCGCGCGGGTCTGTCCGGTGTCCACGGCGGAGACGGGCCGGCGTGCAGGGTGTGGCCCACCTGGCGCTGGTGCGAGGGGTCCGTTCGCACCAGCGCCAGGTGAGTGGTTCAGGTTCAGTGGGACCCTGCCTTGAGTGCCGCCAGCCGGGACTCGACCTCGATGTTCTCGCTCGACGCGTCGAGCTCGGCGAACTGCGCGTCAAGGGACGATCCGGCGATCTCGGCCTGCCCGGCGGCGTGGGCCTCCTCGCGGCGCACCGTCTCCTCGAACCGTGAGATCTCACTCGTCGGGTCGAGCACGTTGATGCTGGACATGGCCCCCTGGACGCGGGACTGTGCCTCGGCAGTCTTCTGCCGGGCCACCAGTGAGTCGCGCCGAGTCTTCAGGTCGGCGAGCTTGTCCTTCATCGCGATCAGCCCGGCCTTGAGCTTCTCGACGACCACGGACTGCGAGGCGATCAGCGGCTCGGCCTCCGTGGCGTTGTGCTCGGCGGTGATCTGCTTGCCGAGCGCGAGCTTGGCGAGGTTGTCGAACTTCAGGGCATCGGCCGTGTTGCCTGCTGCGCGCATCTGGTCGGCGCGGGTGGAGGCCGCGGCGGCCTTCTGGCCCCAGTCCGTGGCCGCAGCGAGGTCAGCGGCGTGGTCCTGTTCGGCCAGGCGCAGGTTGCCGATCGTCTGGGCGACGGCATCCTCGGCCTGGGCGATGTTGTTCGTGTAGTCGCGGATGAGCTGGTCGATCATCTTGCCCGGGTCCTCGGCGTGGTCCAGGAGGGAGTTGATGTTGGCCTTGGCGAGCTGGGTGATGCGGCCAAGGACGGTCTGCTTGTCTGCCACAGTGGTTCCTCTCATCGGTCGAGCTGTCGGACGCTGATGGTGCAGATGGTGCGCAAGCGGGATGCGGTCAGGTCAACACCCCCCGCCGCCGAAGCCACCGCCGAAGCCGCGGCCGCCGCCGCGCAGAAGCTGGTCGATCAGGATGCCCCCGAGCACCATCCCGCCCGGACCGCCCATCGACCCACCCGTGGGGCCGCCCGCATCGCGACGCTGCTGGGCTTCGAAGTCCGCGACATCCTGCTGGGCCAACACCTGGGCGGAGGTGACGAGCTGGTTGGCCTGGGTTGCCTCGGACAGGGCATGGACAGGGTCGGTGCCCGCCAGGTCCTGGGCCTGGTGAGCATGACGGGAGGCCTCGGCCAACCGGGTGCGCGCCTCAGGACCCACCGCGCCGCGCCGGGCGTCGATGTAGTCACCGACCGCACCGATCTGGGAAGTGGCGTGTGCGAGCAGATCGGTGAGCTGCTTGCGGGCAGCCTCCACATGCTCGGCCTGCTCACGGTAGGGCGCAAGGCGCGCGCCCAGCTCGCCCTGCGCGCGGGTCACCGCGCGCAGGGTCTCCAACGGGTCGGCGTCTGCCGCTGCGCGCTGGGCGGCCGCAATCGTCGCGCTGGCGGCGGCGACCTGTGCCTCGACCTCGGGGTCCGACGGCGCCAGCCGCGCGGCGTCGAGCATGTCCTGGTTCAACGCCGCGATGCTGCTCGCGAGTCGGCGACCGGCTGCCGCCAGGTTCGCCCCGGCCTGGTCGACGGCCTCGAGCAGGCTCATCGCCTGCGCGAGGGCTGCTTGTCCCGAGCGCGCGGCGGCCACCGCCGCGCCGCGGTCCCCGGCCACCAGCGCTGCCCGGCCGGCTGTGACGGTCGACGCGATCCCCGCGACGAGTCGCTCGACCTGGTCCGGGTTGGCGCTGACCGACGCCAATGCCGTCGCGGGGTACGACGCGGACAGCCCCGCCAAGGTCACGCGCGCCGCAGGCACCCGTGCACCGGCCTCGGTCGCCTGTCGCGCGACGTCGTCCAGGAGGTCAGGGGCGTGTGCCTGCAGGTCCCGCAGCGCCTCGAACTCGTGGGTGTGGGAGTCCAGATCGGCACTGACCTGCGAACAGATCCGGATGATCTCGGTCGCCATCGCACGAGCCTGTTGCTCAGTCTCGGGGAACGCGTCGTCGAGCTGCTGGCGCAGCGCGAACGCGCGCGCGACAGATGTCCTGGCAGCCGTGAGCGCAACCTCGAAGGTGGCCGTCGACTCTGCCCCGAACTGTGCCTGGGCGAACCCCAGCTCCTGGCCCGAGGTCGTGATCGCGTCATCGATCGCCACCAGGGACGCACTCGCCCGGGTGTTCAATGCAGCGGTCGTCTCTCCCGCAACCTGATCCTGCGGCAGCCCCGGTGCACTGTCGCGAGCAGGACCCCGACGCCGGGCGGCCGCGCGCAGACCGGTCCAGGCCAGGGTCACCGCGATGACGGCGACCACGACCAGCAAGACCGCCGTCAGGCCCGGTGCACCGGTTCCGCTGTTCATCCGTGTGTCCGTCCCTGTCCCTGAAGGTGCGCTGCGGCCACGTTCAACGCTCGCCCACACGTGCGAGGTTCAGAGCGAGGAACGACGAAGATCCGACGAAGATCCGGGCCCCACGCCCGCGCCAGCGACCGCGGTGCTCCGGTCCGGGGCGCCTCTTCAGAGAACCTTCATCAATTGCACGTAGGACCTTCGTCCTAATGGGTCAGGCTCGCATCGCCCGACCCCGCGCCCGGTCCATGTGCGCGCGCTCGCCTGACACAAGTTTTCACCTTTCCCTTGGAGCCCATACATGCCCTCGTCCCCGCGCCCGTCCGATCTCCGACCGGAGGCGACCCTCGGTCGTCGCCGCTTCCTGCAGCTCGGCGCAGCCGGCATCGTCGTGGTGGGTGCCGGCGCCTTCGCCGGCAGCAGGATCTTCGCCCCGCCCGATCTGATCGGCCCACGCTCAGCTGCGGTCACGGCCGGCGAGGCGGCCCGGCGCACGACGGGTCACGTCGTTCGTCGTGAGCTGCGTGCCGCACCCACGACCATCGACCTCGCGGGCCGGACCGTGCACACGTGGGCCTACAACGACACCGTGCCGGGACCTGAGATCCGCGTGCAGGCCGGCGACGAGCTGCGGGTCCGCCTGATCAACGACCTGCCCGCTCCGACGAGCGTCCACTGGCACGGCATCGACCTGCGCAACGACATGGACGGTGTCCCTGGCCTGACCCAAGCCGCGGTGGCACCCGCAGGATCCTTCGACTACGCGTTCATCGCTTCACACCCGGGCACCTACTGGTTCCACCCCCATGTCGGAGTCCAGCTCGACACGGGTCTTCAGGGAGCTCTCATCGTCGAGGACCCCGCCGAGGCAGGCGCCTACGACGAGGAGGTCGTTCTCGTGCTGGACGACTGGACGGACGGCTGGGGCGACTCACCGGACGCGATCCTTGCGCGCATGACGCGTGATGGCATGACCGGTGGGTCCCCGATGGCAGGGATGTCGATGGGCGGTACAGATGGCGGGGGGATGTCCATGGCCCAGACCATGCCCTCGGGTGACCATCCCCTCGGCACGGACACCGGCGACGTCGTCTACCCCTCGCACCTCATCAACGGGCGACCACCGCAGGACCCCTTCGTCATCAGCACCGCTCCCGGCCGGCGGATCCGGCTGCGGCTCATCAATGCCGGCAGCGACACCGCCTACCGGTTCGCCATCGGGGGCCACCGCCTGACGGTGACCCACGCGGACGGGTATCCCGTGGTCCCGATCCAGGTCGACACGCTCATCGTCGGGATGGGTGAGCGCTACGACGTCGTCGTCACCGCAGGAGACGGCGCATTCCCCGTCGTGGCGGTCGCTGAGGGAAAAGCGACAGCCGCCGGGTCAGCGGTCCTGCGAACCGCCTCCGGAGCCGTACCGCCCACGGACGCGCGCCCGACCGAGCTGAGCGGTCGCCTCCTTGCCTACGCCGATCTCGCCCCGACCGACGCATCGGCGATGGCGCCACGAACACCTGACCGAACCCTCGAGCTCGCCCTGCAGATGGTCGACGGCGGCCGCAAGTGGTTCATCAACGGCGCCGGATACGGCAACCACCGCCCCCTGGACATCCGCGCCGGCGAGCGGGTCAGACTCCTCATGCGCAACGAGTCGATGATGTTCCACCCGATGCACATCCATGGGCACACCTTTGCCCTCACCGGCGCGACCGCACCCGGGATACGCAAGGACACGGTCAACGTGCTCCCGATGCAAACCGTCGCCGTCGACCTCCAGGCGGACAATCCAGGCCAGTGGGCCGTCCACTGCCACAACACCTACCACGCCGAACTCGGCATGATGAGCGTGCTGTCCTACCTCGCCTGAGCGCTACGACAGGTCGCAGCCATGGCGCGCCAGCGAGCTGACGCAGTCCGGTTGGCCCAGCCCGTTCGTGGTGGGTGACGTCGGCGGCGGACTACCGTGCTCCGGTGGACACCCTCCAGCTGGTCTGCCTGGCCGTCGTCGTGGTCGCGACCCTCGTCGGGGTGGCGGTCTTCGCGCGCGGTGCGGCGGCGATCGTCCGGACCGTGCGGATCGGTCGCCCCGCGCCTGGTCGCACCCGGCCGGTCGG
>MLJW01000730.1_pt1 | contig 10516 bp, 9 predicted proteins | sample 888231 | NCBI WGS metagenome assembly MLJW01 (sample SAMN05788063, study PRJNA343431) | mine drainage metagenome | isolation source: sample collected from the inflow into an acid mine drainage treatment plant... | place: Germany: Lusatia, lignite mining district
CATCCGAGATGGCAGCAAGATCATCGCCAACTATTTGAATGTGCCCTAGCACGAGTCCACGTTCTGACAACTCACTACCGATCCACGATGTCGCAGTGTCGGCTACCCCGCCATTGATAAGTTCGTCGCCAATCAGAACCAGTGACGTACGCATTGATTCAGTCGGCTCTGCGGATCGCATTTTTCAAATAATCAAGCCCGGTCACGACGGTGAGGAAAACGGCTACCGCCATCAGGGCAGCTCGAGCGTTATCCGTTGCGGCAGGCAGGGGCCAAAGGTAGAAGAAGATTGCGAAGCCTTGGACCATGGTCTTGGCTTTCCCACCACGGCTGGCCGGGATCACGCCACGGCGAAGGACGGCCAGGCGCAGAAGCGTGATGCCAATTTCGCGGATCAAAATCACGATCGTCACCCACCAGGCCACTTGGTGCAGGTAAGAGAGCCCGATCAGGGCGGAACCGATGAGCGCCTTGTCTGCGATCGGATCCAAGAGCGCCCCGAAATCGGTGACGGTGTTTCGATTGCGAGCCAATTGCCCGTCGATGCGATCGGTGTACGACGCGAGAGCAAAAAGACCCGTCGCGACATACCGCCAGAATGTCGAGGTTCCACCGAGATGAAAAAGCGCATAAACAAAGAACGGCACGATGATGATGCGTAAAACGGTCAGCGAGTTGGCCAAATTGATGACGCCCACAGGCGGTTGCGCCGTGGCCTTCTGGTCTTCTGCTTCGCGATTTCCGCTCACGAGGTGATCACCGCGATCAAGTCGACCCCGCTGTTTTCAACTACTTCGGCTGCAACCAGATCGCCAATACGAGCCGTTGCGGAAGGAATGTAGATAGACCCATCGACCTCTGGCCCTTGGTGAAGCCCACGGCCTTCGATGCCATCATCGTTCACCTCTTCGACTAGGAGAACGACGGTCTCACCAATTCGCTCATGAGCGCGCTGATCGGTCAACTCTTCGACGAGTCGACTTGCCTCCTCGACTCGCTCTCTGATCTCGTCTTCATCGAGTTTGTCATCGAAGTTGACGGCGGCGGTGCCTTCCTCGTCGCTGTAGCCAAAAACGCCCACAGCATCAAGCCTGGCGTCCGTGAGAAATTGCAGGAGCGTCTCAAAGTCTTCTTGAGTCTCACCGGGAAAACCCACGATGACGTTCGACCGGACACCAGCTAGCGGAGCCTTCTCGCGAATGGTCTCAAGCAATTCAAGAAATCTCTGCGCGTCACCAAATCGCTGCATGCGGCGCAGTACCGCGCCGCTTGCATGTTGGAAAGAAAGGTCGAAGTATGGTGCGACTTTGGGAGTGCTTGTCATTACCTGAATTAGCGAAGGGCGCATCTCCGCCGGTTGCAGATAGGCAATTCTGATTCGCTCAAGTCCATCGACATCCGCTAACGCAGGAAGTAGCGCTTCGAGTAGTCGGATATCGCCAAGGTCTTTCCCATAAGAAGTCGAATTCTCGCTCACGAGCACGATCTCCCGAACGCCCTCGCCAGCCAACCACTTTGCTTCGTCAATAATTTCCGTCGGTCGTCGAGACGAGAACGCGCCTCGGAAAGCCGGAATCGCACAGAACGAACAGCGACGATCGCACCCATTGGCGATCTTGATCGAAGCCACTGGACCGGTCGTCAATCTGTAACGAGGGGCCCCCGTGTAGGAGCCAGCTCGATCGATTGGAGCGATGGGCAACATCAGTCTGCGATCCCTGGGCGTATGAGATTCGATTTTCTCGCCATCGAGTATTCGAGTGAGTCGGTCTGATATCTGCGAATACTCGTCAAAACCCAGAATCGCATCTGCCTCTGGAAGTGCGGTGGCCAACTCGGCGCCATACCTTTCGGCCATACAGCCGATCGCGACCACTGCCCGGGTCTTCCCGCCGCCTTTTAGCGAGGCCGCCTCGAGGAGCGCATCAACGGAATCCTTCTTGGCGCTCTCGACGAAGCCACAAGTATTTACAAGGGCAATCTCTGCTTCCTTGGCATCGGCGACGAGCTCCCAGCCATCTGCGGCCAGCCGAGCAGCGATTTCTTCCGAGTCGACCTCATTGCGGGCACAGCCGAGGGTTACCAGGGCGACTTTTCTCACGGGCCCAGCCTATCTTGCTTGGCTAACCGGCCGTTGGGCTCCCGGGTCCGAACGCGAGGTGGACCACTTGTCCATCTCCACCTGGGGAGCCAAGGCTCTTCCCGTTGACCTGGAGATCGACACCTCCAGCATTGCCGATCGTCAAATAGATCTGCTGAGGATCGGTGAATGCCTTGCTCTCACCACGGTGAAGCATGGAAGTGAAAAGTTGAGCTCCGCTGGAATTCGTAACTGCCAGCCACGAGCTACCGGTACTGCTAGTGACGATCACCGAGACCGAATTTGGCTTCGTGGCAACTGCATTGGCAGATGGATCAACACCAGCTGCTTGAGTTGCCGATTGCGATACAACAGCTTTGGGAATGGAGGAGGCAGAATTCGTTGCGCTTGCGCCATGGAATCCCGGCACTAGAGCCCACACCAAAGCCACTGCTGCAACCGCTCCAGCCAGTGCTCCTAACTTGCCCCAAGGCAGATTACTCATGGCTGAAGGCGATTCCGAAAAACTCATGCTCGATTCTTGGAGCGACTCAACGACAGGTACGTGCGAGCGATCAAATTCCTCAATGAGGTCAGTGGTATCAAGACCAATTAGGGGCGCAATGGTTCGAAGGTGTCCACGCGCATAAACATTTCCACCGCAGGTTGAGAAATCATCTCGTTCTATCCCCAGCAGTAGGGCGCGACGCAGTCTGGTCTTCTCGGAGAGCTCGTCAATGGTCATGCTGGCGCTCTCTCTGGCGCTGCGAACGGTCGTACCTACACTCATGTGACACCTCCCAAGGATCAAACGGTAGGTGCAACGGGCCAGGCTTTACAACTCGGAATACGCTCAAAGCCCCAGAAGAAGGGACACTAAAGGCCCTGATCAGGCTCGAAGAGTGGCAATAACCCCAGGCAATTCCTCGGATCTGACCAGGACGTCCCTGGCCTTTGAGCCCTCTGAAGGGCCGACAATCCCTCGACTCTCCATCAGATCCATCAAACGGCCCGCTTTGGCAAAGCCGACTCGCAGTTTCCGCTGCAACATGGAAGTGGAACCAAATTGCGTGGAGACGACAAGTTCAACTGCTTGCAGAAGAAGGTCCAGATCGTCGCCGATGTCCGAGGCGACGTTTCCGCGTGCTGGCTTACTATCTGCCACGTCCTCACGATAGGTCGGTGAGAGCTGGGCCTTGGCATGGTTGACCACTGCCTCGATTTCACGTTCTGAGACATAGGCACCTTGAATGCGCACGGCCTTGCTCGCACCCATCGGCAAGAAGAGACCGTCTCCCTGGCCGACAAGCTTCTCGGCTCCGGCTTGATCAAGAATGACCCGGCTGTCAGCCAAACTACTGGTTGCGAATGAGAGTCGCGAAGGCACATTCGCTTTGATCAACCCGGTTACAACATCAACGCTTGGACGCTGCGTGGCGATCACCAAGTGAATCCCCGCGGCGCGTGCCAACTGAGTAATTCGAACAATCGAATCTTCAACGTCTTTGGGGGCGACCATCATGAGATCGGCCAACTCGTCAACGACGATGAGTAGGTACGGGTACGGACGTAGCTTTCGCTCACTGCCGAGTGGTGTTACCAGTTTCCCACTTCGAACCGCACGGTTGAAATCGTCAATATGACGGAAGCCAAATTGATGCAGATCGTCGTAGCGCATATCCATTTCGCGCACGACCCACTGGAGCGCTTCTGCTGCCTTCTTCGGGCTAGTGATGATCGGAGTGATTAGATGTGGGACACCTTCATAGGAGGTTAGTTCCACTCGCTTTGGATCGATGAGAACCATCCGGACCTCGTCGGGGGTGGCCCGCATCAAGATCGACACCACTAATGAATTTATACAGCTTGATTTTCCTGAACCGGTGGCGCCTGCGACAAGTAGATGGGGCATCTTCGCCAAATTCGCGCAGATAAAACCGCCCTCGACGTCTTTGCCTAGCGCGACCACCATCGGGTGGTGATCATTGCCGGCAACTGACGAGCGGAGAACATCTCCGAGCGAGACGATTTCACGGTCGGTGTTCGGGATCTCGATACCGACCGCGGACTTGCCGGGGATAGGGCTGAGAATTCTGACATCGCCGCTGGCCACCGCGTAAGAGATGTTCTTGGCCAACGCAGTTATGCGCTCGACTTTGACGGCGTTGCCTAACTCGACTTCATAACGAGTGACGGTTGGCCCGCGAGTGAAGCCAGTGACTTCCGCATCGATATCGAATTGTCTAAAGACTTCACGGAGCGATTCGACCAACACTTCGTTGGCCTTGGTTTTCGCCTTGCTTGGTGGCGCAGTGCGAAGAAGGTCCATCGAAGGCAAGTCATAGGGCACATCGTCATTGAGCAGTAATTGCTCTGGCCGACGATTGACCGGCTCCACTGTTTTGACCGTTTGGAATGAAGCGGAAGTCGTTGCTTCAGTTTCAGTTTCAGGTTCGCTCTGGTGCTCGACTGGGGCCGGGTCAAGGATCGGAGGCGGAGTTGGTGCGACGATGACTGGCGTTTCGAAAGGGTCGCTCTCTGATATCTCGAAATCTGACTCGTCGTTGAATTTGCGTCGTGGGATTCGTAGCGCGATCGGTGCCCAGAGCGCCTTGCCTCGGCTTGGAATCGAGTTGACGGGGGTGGCTGTAATAACCAGGATCCCAAAGAAAATAAGCAGGAGCAGGATCGGCCCAGCTAGCCATGCCGTAAGCAACTGGGTCAGCGGCGCAGATACCAGGTAGCCGATCCAACCGCCGGCCGCGCGCATTGCACCAGCACCGTCATGAGCGGACGAAGGTGTGCCGGCGAGAACGTGTATGAATCCGCTTACACCGATAATGACTGCGCTAGACCCAATGACCATCCGTCCAGTGGCGGCAGATTCATCGGGATTGCGGAGAATCCTGATTGCGAAAAAGAGCAGGACGACCGGGGCGAAGAAAGCCAACTTTCCAATCCCGCCAGCGATGACTGCAACGACGGCGCGGCCAAGAACGTTATCCAACTTCCACCAGACTCCGGAAGCCACCACGATCGCAAGTGCGATCAGCGATAAGCCCATTCCATCGCGACGGTGCACGGGATCTAATTCGCGGGCGCTCTTGCCAATAAGCCTGGCGGCCCAACCGGCTGAGTGAGCAATGCCCAGCCAGAGAGCCTTAAATGAGCGCGCGAAAAAATGAAGGAGAGCGCTAGTTTTGCTCTTCTTCTTTCGTGGGCGCGCAGAAACGCCGGACCTTGTGGCCACCATCAAAGGTTATGTGTTCCTTCGAACGCGCTTACGTAGGCGCGCCGCTATACCTCTACTACGAGCGGAAGAATCATCGGACGACGACGATGTGCACTGTTAACCCACTGCCCCACTGTGCGCCTGACAATCTGGGCAAGTTGATGCGTGTCGGTGATTCCGTCAGCGACTGCGCTGGCCAGGTCTCTGATGACTCGCTCCTTGACTTCGTCGAAAACACCTTCGTCTTCTGCGAAACCTCGCGCATGAATGTCTGGACCAGCAACAATCCGACCTGTCGTGGAATCTATGGCAACCACGATCGAAATAAATCCTTCTTCACCGAGAATTCGTCGGTCTTTCAACGAGGCCTCGGTGATGTCGCCGACGCTGGTCCCATCGACGTATACGTAACCGCAGGGAACCGCACCTACGATTTGAGCTACGCCGTCGTAGAGATCAATGACCACGCCATCGTCGGCCAGGACGATGTTCTCGGTCGCCACGCCTGAAAGTCGCGCCAACTCGGCATTGGCTCGCAGATGACGCCACTCTCCGTGAATCGGCATCACGTTTTTAGGTCGAACCAAGTTGTAGCAGTAAAGCAGTTCGCCAGCGCTGGCATGCCCTGAGACGTGAACCAACGCATTCTGCTTATGGATCACATTGGCACCCCATCGAGTGAGGCTGTTGATCACTCGGTAGACGGAGTTTTCATTGCCAGGGATCAAAGAGGACGCCAAGATGACGGTGTCTCCTTGCCCAACTCGTATTTGGTGATCGCCAGTTGCCATTCTCGAAAGCGCAGCCATCGGCTCGCCTTGTGAGCCGGTGGAGATGAGAACTATCTGACTCTCTGAATAATCGTCTAGTTGTTTGGCATCGATGACCAGGTTCTCGGGAATTTCCAGGTAGCCCAATTCGTGGGCGACCTTCATGTTACGAACCATCGATCGTCCGATGAAAGCTACTTTGCGGTCATGTCGCACTGAAGCATCGATTATCTGTTGCACTCTATGAATGTGCGAGGCAAAACAAGCCACGATGATCCGTCGTTTTGCTCCAGAAAAGACGCGATCAATTACCGGTGCGATCTCGCGCTCGCCCGTTGTGAATCCCGGGACCTCGGCGTTTGTCGAGTCGACCATGAATAGATCCACTCCAGCATCACCGAGCCTTGCAAAAGCAGGAAGATCGGTAAGGCGTCCATCAAGCGGGAGCTGATCCATCTTGAAGTCGCCTGTGTGCAGCACAACCCCTGCGGTGGTCTTGATCGCCAAGGCCAGGCCGTCTGGAATCGAGTGGTTGACCGCAATGAATTCGACTTCAAAAGGCCCAAAGTGCTCAGTCTGACCCTCGTGAACTTCGAAGGTGTACGGCACGATCCGGTGTTCTTTCAGCTTGGCCTCGATCAGCGCCAGAGTGAGCCTTGATCCGACAATTGGGATATCGGATTTTTCTCTGAGCAAGTAAGGCACCGCACCCATGTGGTCTTCGTGGGCGTGCGTCAGAAGGATTGCGACCACGTCGTCGAGTCGGTGGCGGATTGGTGCGAAGTCAGGAAGGACCAAGTCGATGCCGGGTTGGCTCTCCTCAGGGAAGAGAACTCCAACATCTACGATCAAAAGTTTCCCTGCGCACTCGAAGACGGTCATGTTGCGACCCACCTCGCCCAGGCCACCAAGTGCGACGATTCGCAGGGCTCCGTCGCGTAAAGGTGGTGGTGTCGGCAATTCTGGATGTGGAAAACTCATGATTTAAGCGCAACTCCGCCTGCAAGTAGGTCGAGCCTGAGCTGTTCGATTTGCTCAGATGTCGCATCTACCAACGGCAGACGCGTGTGGCCGCCAGGCAGCCCCATCAGGTTCAGAGATGCCTTAGTCAAAATTGCACCTTGAGTCCTGAATGTGCCCGTGAAGACCGGAAGTAGTTTGCGATGGATCTCCGCTGCCGCTTCGAAGTCGGCAGCGAACCAGGCATTGAGCATGGCCTTCAATTCATTTCCGACGACATGCCCGCAGACGCTCACGAAGCCAACCGCGCCAATCGAAAGCAACGGCAAGTTGTTCATGTCATCACCGCTATAAACCGGAAGACCGGTCCGTTTGATTACCCATGACGTTGCGCCGAAATCACCTTTGGCGTCCTTCAAGGCCACGATGCGCGGGTGCTCGGCGAGGCGAACGATAGTCTCGGTCTCGATTTGCACGCCGGTTCGGGCCGGGATGTCGTACATCAATATCGGCAGGTCAGTTGCGTCAGCCATCGCCCTAAAGTGCGCTTCGATCCCAGCCTGGGGCGGGCGGTTGTAGTACGGCGTAACGACCATCAGCGCATGCGCGCCGGCTTTCGCGTGACGCTTGGCCAACTCGACCGAGTGCGCGGTCTCGTTATTGCCTGCGCCTGCGACGACTGTGGCTCGGTGCCCTACTGCACCTAGAACCACCTTGATGATCTCGTCTTTTTCAGCATCGGTCGTCGTCGGAGCCTCGCCGGTGGTGCCATTGACCACGATTCCGTCATGTCCGGTCTCTACGAGGTGGACGGCGAGCCGGGCAACGCCGTCGAAGTCGATTGAGCCATCGGCCTTGAAAGGCGTCACCAGTGCGGTTAGTAGGCGGCCGAATGGCGCGGCGATCAAAGACATGGCCTAAGGCTACCCCCTGACGTAGCAGGGCCGGATTTCTAAGGGGCTACTCGGCCACCGTCTTGGAATGCTTCGTGGGTCAGCGGCATGAGCCTGGCCCAGTGAGCCTCCATTAACTCGGCCACCATCTCGATCTCCCGTTGTGGGTATGAAGGGAAGAAGGACCCTTCGCGATGAGTGCGCAGTGATAGGAAATTCATCAGTGCCCGCGCATTCATCGTGACGTACATGGATGAGTAAAGGCCAACGGGGAGCACCGCACGTGATACTTCCTTGGCTACACCGGCCTCCAGCATCCGCTGATAAGCAGCGTAGGAAGCTAGATAGGACTCGGTCATCGCTGAAACCGTGATCTCGTACTGGTCTGGTGTGCCATCAATGAATTCGTACGCGCCAGTTTTTCCAACCTGTACCAATTTTCGGCTCCGGTCTGGAATGTAGAAAACTGGCTGCAACTCTCTATAACGGCCGCTCTCCTCGTTGTATGAAGCGATGCGATGGCGCATGAATTCTCGGAAAACAAAGATGGGCGCGCTAATAAAAAAAGTCATAGAGGTGTGCTCAAAGGGCGAGCCATGGCGTTCCCGGGCCAAATACCTAATTAAGCCGCGCGAGCGCTCAGGGTCGGCACCGACATCCTCCAGCGACCCTTCGCCTGCGGTCGAAACTCGCGCTGCCCAAATCACGTCGGCATCGCTGGCGCTGGCTTTGACCAATTCAACGGTCATGTCTGATCTGAATTTCACTTCATCGCTCACGATTACCGAGCCTATCTTCGACTGTGGCAGCATCTACGGAATGACGCGCCTGCCAGATAGCGATCGGAGGCGAATCCGTCGCGACGGCCTGAGCCTGTCGCTTACCGTTGGCACTTATGGCACCGCCTTCGGTGCGGCTTCCATCGCCAGTGGGCTCAACGTCTGGCAGACGTGTGCGCTCTCGCTCTTGACCTTTACCGGAGCCTCACAATTCGCTTTTGTGGGAGTCCTCGGCGGCGGCGGCGGCACCGCTCTCAGCGCTGCGGCCACCTCGTTCCTCCTGGGCAGTCGTAATGCACTGTATGGATTGCGGCTCGCTCCTGCATTGAATCTGAAGGGGCGGAGGAAGTTTCTCGGCTCGCATCTGGTGATCGATGAATCGACCGCGGTGAGCATCGCCCAGGAGCACCATGGCGAAGAGGGCATGCGGCATGGATTCTGGGTAACTGGCCTAGGTGTTTACGTATTCTGGAACTTGTTCACTCTCTTAGGGGCGTTGGCCGCACGGGCCATCGGCGACCCGGCCACATTCGGTCTCGACGCTGCCGTTCCCGCTGCCTTCGTGGCCCTGCTCTGGCCAAGGCTCAAAGGTCGGACACCTTGGTCGGTGGCTATTGCGACAGTTGCCCTCGTGCTGATTCTCGCTCCCATCGCTCCCGCAGGCGTACCGGTGATCGCGAGTTCCTTGATGGCGCTGGTTTTCGGGTGGAAGGCGAGGCGGTCATGATTTCTTCGACTGCAATCTGGGTGGCAATTATCGCAAGCAGCGTTGGTGCCTACGCCCTCAAATTGGCTGGCATGTCCATGCCGCAGGCCTGGCTTGCGGCGCCTCGAGTGCAGCGCATCGCCGGACTAATACCAGTGGCGCTCTTGACCGCTTTGGTCGTTGTTCAGTCAGTGACTACCCATCACTCACTTGTCCTAGATGGCCGCGCAGCAGGTCTGGCAGTCGCGATCGCCTTGCTGATGGCGCGCGCTTCGTTTCCAGTCGTGGTCATAAGCGCCGCACTTGTATCGGCTTTGATCCACCACTTTTAACCCCAGCGTCTGCTCACGATCAGCGCGGCTGCTACGCATCCAGCATGAGCCGAACGCAAAACTGTTGGACCGAGCACAGCAATATGCGCTCCGCTTGCCTTGAATAGTTCGAGCTCGCTCTCGTCGATGCCGCCTTCAGGCCCGACGACGAGCAGCACTTCGCCCTTACTGGGGATGGTTATTTTGCCGATCGGCTCCTGTCCGCTTTCGTGCAACACGATCGCGCAGTCTGCGGCGACGATCCGAGCGATGAGTTCCTTGGTCGAGTTGAGTTGATCGATCTTTGGGATGGCAATACGCCGCGATTGCTTGGATGCCTCGCGTGCGACACTCATCCAGCGCGCGACACCTTTGTTCTTCTTCTCGTCATCCCATTTCGCAATCGAGCGCAGCGCACTCCACGGCAGGATCTCATCAACACCAACCTCTGTGAGAAGTTCTACTGCGACCGTTGAACTATCGCCCTTTGCCAATGCTTGGGCTACAACCACTTTGAGGTCATTGGGCGGGAGCAGAGCCCGCGATTCAACCGAGATTGCAACCCGAAACTTCGCAACCGCTGTGACGACGCCGTCGACATATTCGCCTACCCCGTCCGAGACTCTGATCCGCTCGCCTACTCGCAGCCGCTCCACCGATGCCGCGTGACGAGCTTCTTCACCTTCGAGCACTACTTTCGGTCCTGCGACGGTGTCGGCAAGAAATAGCGGCAACATCAGCGATTGAAAGCGTCGCGAATTTTGGAGATCAGTCCATGATCGGTC
>MLJW01000731.1_pt1 | contig 10495 bp, 4 predicted proteins | sample 888231 | NCBI WGS metagenome assembly MLJW01 (sample SAMN05788063, study PRJNA343431) | mine drainage metagenome | isolation source: sample collected from the inflow into an acid mine drainage treatment plant... | place: Germany: Lusatia, lignite mining district
GTCTTTGCGCTGCCCGAGCCGCGCGTCGGCCTCGCGGCGCTCGCCGGTGGTCTGCACCGGCTGCCCCGCCAGATCGGCTTGAAGCGCGCCATGGGCATGATCCTGACCGGGCGGCACGTTTCCGCACGGGAAGGTCTCGACTTCGGTTTCGTCAATGAGGTGGTCGCCGCCGGCGAGGCGCTCGATCGCGCGCTGGCCGAGTCATTCTTCAGGGTCCTGCCGCAGGCCAGATTGGGCAATTTTTACGGCCCCAGCGAAGCCACGGTCGACAGCGCCTGGTACGAGGTTCGCCGCCCCCTGCCGGATCGGCACGCGGTTCCCATCGGCCGCCCCGTCCCGCATTTGCAGCTCTACGTCCTCGACCGGCATCTGCAGCCGCAGCCGATCGGGGTGGCCGGTGAACTCTATGTCGGCGGCATCGGGGTGGGCCGCGGCTACCTGAACCGCCCGGAACTCACCGCGGAACGCTTTCTGCCGAATCCCTTCCGCCCCGGCGAGCGCATCTACCGCACCGGGGACCTGGCGCGCTGGCTGGCCGACGGCAGCGTCGAGTTCATCGGCCGCGCCGACCACCAGGTCAAGCTTCGCGGCCATCGCATCGAGCTCGGCGAGATCGAGGCCGCGCTCAACGGCTGCGCGGGCGTGCGCATGAGCGCGGTGGCCCTGCATGGCGACACCCCCGAACAGCAGCGCCTCGTCGCCTATGTCGTCGCCGAACAACCGGACGCGCAACGTCTGCGCCAGGCGCTCAAGGCGGGGCTGCCGGACCACATGATTCCCGCGGCCTTCGTCTTCCTCGACGCCCTGCCGCGCCTGCCCAACGGCAAGCTCGACCGCGGCAGCCTGCCGCGGCCCGACGACGCCCCCGATCCGGCCCGCCATGCGGCGCCTCGTTCGGACCTGGAATCGAGCCTGCTCGAAATCTGGAAGGCGGTGCTGCCGCAAAGGCACTTCGGGGTACACGACAATTTTTTCGATCTCGGCGGGCATTCCCTTTCCGCGACCCAGGTGGCCTCCCAGATCCGCGCCACGCTGGGCCTGGCGCTGCCGTTGCGCACCCTGTTCGAGCACACGACCCTCGCCGAGCTGGCGCAGGCGCTCGAGCCCATGCTCGAGCGCGACGAATACCAAAGCGCCCCCGACCCCATCGCGCGTGCACCCCGCGGCGGGCGCATGCCCGTGTCGTTCTCGCAGCGGCGCATGTGGATGCTGCACCAGATGGACCCGCAGGGCGCTGCGTACAACATGTGCGCGGCCCTGCAGCTGCGCGGTCCGCTGGATCGTCCGGCACTGCATGCCGCGCTGGACGCGCTGGTGGCGCGCCACGAGGCGTTCCGCACGCGCTTCGAGTTCGGCGCAACCGAGCCCGAGGCGATCATCGATCCGTCCGCATCGGCACGGCTGCAGGAGCTTGACCTGCGGGCCTTGCCGGTGGCGGAGCACGACGCCGCGCTGCGGCGGCTGGCCGCCGCGCCCTTCGACCTGGCCCAGGGGCCGCTTTACCGGCTGATCCTGGCGAGCCGCGGCGCGGACGATCACGCCCTGGTCCTGGCGATGCACCACATCATCGGCGACGACTGGTCGTGGGGGATCGTGCTGGGCGAGCTGTCGACGCTGTACCAGGCGCACCGCCGCGGCCAGGCTCCCGCCCTGCCGCCGAAACCGATCGACTTCGTCGACTACGCCGCCTGGCAGCGCCGCCACATCGACGACGCCACCCTCGATCGGCAGACCGGCTACTGGCTGCGGCAGCTCGACGGCATGAGCCCTTTGAACCTCCCCAGCGACACCGGCGCGGCGCAACGGCTGACCAGCCGCGGCGCCCGCGTGCGGCGCGAGTACGCCGGGGCCTGGTTCGACGCGGTGCAGCGCTTCAGCGCACGGCAGGGCGTCACCCCGTTCATGACCCTGCTCGCGGCCTTTCAACTGCTGCTGTCGCGCTGGTGCGGGCAGGACGACGTCACCGTGGGCACGCCGGTGGCCAACCGCACGCGCGTCGAAGCCGAAGCCATCGTCGGCTCCCTCGTCAACACGCTGGCGATGCGCAGCGTGGTGCGCATGGACATGAGCTTGCGCGATGTGCTGCAGCAAGTGCGCGGCATGACCCTGGACGCCTACACCCACCAGGACATTCCCTATGACTACCTGGTCGAGCGGCTGCGCGAACAGGCCGGCCCCGGCGCGGCGCCGGAGTTGCGTGTGCTGTTCAATGTGCTCAACACGCCGCAGCCGCCGCTGCGCTGGGACGGGCTGGAAGCGCGGTACCTTCCGCTGCACCTCGGCGCGGTGCAGTTCGATCTGGCCCTGCACATCGACACCGAAGCCGAGAACACGCTGGTCCTGAGCTATGCAACCGAGCTGTTCGCCGAAGAGACGGCGACGAGCCTGCTGGACCTGTATCTGCACCTGCTCGACCAGGCGATGCAGGCCGCGGATCGGCCGTTGGGCGAACTCTCCTTCGTCACCCCGCGCGACCAGGCCCTGCTGTCCGCATGGAACCGCACGTCGCGGGCCTACCCCTCCGACCTGACCCTGCCGGACTTCCTGGCCCCGCAGCGCGGGCGCCCGACGCCTGCCCTGCGTCTTGCGCCGGACCGGGCGCTGAGCCACGCACAGCTCTGGGCCGAGGCCGACCGGCTCGCACACGCCCTGCGCGCGCGCGGCGTGCAGCGCGGCTGCCTGGTCGGGTTGAGCGCGGCGCGCGGCCCGGACATGCTGGTGGCGCAACTGGCGATCCTGCTGGCCGGCGCCGCCTATGTGCCGCTGGACCCGACCTATCCGGCGCCGCGCCTGCGCGCCATGGCCGAGGACGCCGGCTTGTCGCTGCTGATCACCCAGCAAGCGCTGCTCGACCTCTGGCAGGGGCTGGACCTGCCCCGGCTGCTGCTGGACGCCGAGCGGGCCGACATCGCGGCGCATGCCGGAACACCGCTTCGGCCCGACCCCGACCGCGACGCGCGGCCGCAGGACCCGGCCTACGTGATCTACACCTCGGGGTCCACCGGCCGGCCGAAAGGGGTGGCCGTGCCGCATCGCGCCGTGGTCAACTTCCTGGCATCGATGCGCGACGCGCCGGGTCTGTCGGCCGACGACGTGCTGCTGGCCGTCACCACGCTGAGCTTCGACATCGCGGTGCTCGAATTGCTGCTGCCGCTCGCGGTCGGCGCCAGCATCGTTCTGGCCAGCCGCGAGCAGGCCAGCGACGGCGCTGCGCTGCGCGGCCTGCTCGAAACCTCAGGCGCCACGGTGATGCAGGCGACGCCGTCGACCTGGCGCATGCTCATCGACGCCGGCTGGGCGGGAGGGCCGGCGTTCAAGGCGCTCGTCGGCGGCGAGAGCCTGCCGCCCGACCTCGCGCAGGCCCTGCTGGCGCGCACCGGCGCGTTGTGGAATATGTACGGGCCGACCGAGACCACCGTCTGGTCCACCTGCTGGTGCGTGGTGCCGCCGGCGGCGGTCATCGCCATCGGCAAACCCATCGCCAACACCCAGGTTCACGTGCTCGATGCCCGGGGGCGGCCCTGCCCGGTGGGCTTCAGCGGTGAAATCCATATCGGCGGCGACGGCGTCGCCACGGGCTATCTCAACCGTCCGGATCTCAGCGCGGAGCGCTTCATTCCCGACCCCTTCAGCGCCCTGCCCGGCGCGCGCCTGTACCAAACCGGCGACCGCGGCCGCTGGCGGCACGACGGCCTGCTCGAGCATCAGGGAAGGCTGGACTTTCAGGTCAAGCTGCGCGGCCACCGCATCGAGCTCGGCGACATCGAGGCCCAGCTCCAGGCCCATCCCGCGGTCAGGCAATGCCTGGTGATGGTGCGCGAAGACCGGCCCGGCGACGTCAGGCTGGTGGCTTATGTGGTGCCCGCCGGCGCCGAGCCGCAAGCGCAGGCGCTGAGAGATCACTTGCGCCGCAGCCTGCCCGACTACATGCTGCCGCAGCATTACGTGCTGCGGCGGGAGCTGCCGCTGTTGCCCAATGGCAAGGTCGATCGCCGTGCCCTGCCCGCCCCGCGCGAGGAGGCGCGCGCAGACTTCGCCCCGGCCGACCTGCCGTCCACGCCGATGGAAATCGCGCTGGCACGCATCTGGCAGGATTTGCTCGGCCTGGACGCCGTGAGCCGCCACGACAATTTTTTCGACCTTGGGGGCCACTCGCTGATGGCCACGCGTGCCGCAATCGAGTTTCAGCGCATCAGCGGCGCGCGCCTCGAAACACGGCGCCTGATCTTCGAAACCCTGGCCCAGCTCGCCGACGGCCGCGAGATCCGCGCACCGGATGGCCAACCTGGCGAGCCCGCGGCAAAGGCCCGGGCCGCAGCCGGCGGCTGGTTCGCCCGCCTGGCGCAGCGCCTGGGTTTCGGCACGCACTGAGGCCCGCCGCGCCGGCCGCAGGCTCAAGCGACTCCGCGCGCCCTGTCGCGCCTGAATCGCGCGACGAAATCATCGAAGCTCCCTGCGTCCAGCGCCTCGCGCATCTCGCGCATCAGGCCAAGGTAATAGTGCAGGTTGTGGGCCGTGGCGAGCATGCCGAACAGCATTTCCCGGCAGCGGTCCAGATGGTGCAGGTAGGCGCGGGAGAATTGGCGGCAGGCCGGGCAGGCGCAGGTTTCGTCGATCGGGCGCTGGTCGAGCTTGAAGCGGGCGTTGCGGATGCGCAGATCCCCGAAGCGCGTGAACAGATGGCCGTTGCGCGCGTTGCGGGTCGGCATGACGCAGTCGAACAGGTCGATCCCGGCGGCGACGCCATCCACCAGGTCTTCCGGCGTGCCCACCCCCATCAGATAGCGCGGCTTGTGGCCAGGCAGACGCGGCGCGATGTGGCGCAGCAGGCGCAGCATGTCTTCCTTGGGCTCGCCCACGCTCAGGCCGCCGATGGCGTAGCCGGGCAGGTCCAGGTCGACCAGTCCCGCCAGCGAAGCATCGCGCAGCGGCTCGAACATGCCGCCCTGCACGATGCCGAACAGCGCGTTGGGATTGTCCAGCCGGGCGAACTCGGCCTGGCAGCGCGCGGCCCAGCGCAAGGAGAGCTCCATCGACGCCCGCGCTTCGGCCTCGGTCGTGATGTGGGTTTCGCCGCCACGCTGCACGTCGTAGGGCGTGCATTCGTCGAACTGCATGACGATGTCGGCATCGAGCAGCGTCTGGATCTGCATGCTGACCTCGGGCGTGAGGAACAGCTTGTCGCCGTTGACCGGGGAGGCGAAGCGCACGCCCTCCTCGCTGATCTTGGCGCTGCGTCCCAGGCTCCAGACCTGGAAGCCGCCGCTGTCGGTCAGGATGGGCGCGTCCCAGCCGATGAAGCGGTGCAGCCCGCCGAACGCGCGCACCACGTCCAGACCGGGGCGAAGCCAGAGGTGGAAGGTGTTGCCGAGGATGATCTGGGCCCCGGCGTCCTTCAGCCCGGCAGGCGTGATGCCCTTGACCGTGCCGTAGGTTCCCACCGGCATGAACTGCGGCGTCTCGATCGAACCGTGGTTGAGGGTGAGGGTGCCCCTGCGGGCGTGTCCGGCGGTGCGGTGAATGTCGAATTGCAGCATCCCGGCATTGTTTCAGAGCGCTGAAAGCTTGCGGCCCCGCGGGCCAAACCATCTTTCCGCACTGCTCAGGCACTCGATGTACGCAGTCGACGCAGTTTGCTGAGAAACGTCCTGGGCAGCACGATCTTGAACAGCACCCGTGGAGACCGCGCCTTGAACACGCGGTAGACGAACAGACTTTTCAACAACAAGCCAAGCGCGCGCATCCGACTGACTTCGATGACGGCATCCGCCGCGCTCAGGTTCAGCGCGCCGAGGTGGCGTCGGGTTTGAGTCGGTGCGCGCCGCTCCAATCCGGGATCGATCGCGTGGATCTTGTAAGCGACAGCCAGCGAATCCAGCGCGGTACGAGGATCCGAGGAAATCTGGGTGGCCGAGCGCCGATAGCGCAACAAGGGACGATCGATGTAGCCCAGGCGCCCGACCCGCGCAACGCGGACGAACCACTCCCACTCACAGGCAATCTTGATCGCGGGATCGAACAAACCGGCACGATCAAGCGCCTCGCGGCGGAACATCACCGTAGGCGGATGAACGAAATTCCCCATGCTCAGTTCCTCGTAGACCCGCCCGGAGTGGATCGGCACCAAAACAGGCTCGACCGACGGTGGAAGCAGACAGGACGCAATGTCCAGCTTGCCATGCTCGGGATAGCGCGCGCGCGCGCCGCCCTGTGCCGGGCTGCAGCGGGTGTAGTAGATGCCGCAATACGAGGCCTCCAGCGGCCCGCTCTGGTCGAAACCGCTGAAGTCGGAACTGCATAGCAGGATGTCGGGATGGTTCAGCAGGTAGTGCAGTTCAATGGCGATACGCTCGGGCTCACAGAGGTCGTCGGCGTCGAGCAGGGCGATGTATTCGCCTCGCGCCGCCGTGACGCCGGTGTTTCGTGCGATCCCGATGCCCGAATTCGGCTGGCGAATCGCCCGGATCGCTGAACCGAAGCTCTGCAGCACGTCCCAGGTGCCATCCGTCGAACCGTCGTCGACCACGACGATGTCGAGATTCCGGTGCGTCTGCGCCAGTACGCTGCGCAGGGTTTCAGCGATGGTGGCGGCCGCGTTGTAGGCGGGTATCACCACACTGACGGGATTGTCCATATCGGGTTTGCTATCGAACATCATCTCGCCCCTTTCCCACACCGTCGTCATAGGGTGTCAGTGCTTGCCAATCCCAGCTCTTCGCTACGCGCATTGCCGAGCGGTCTGGTTTGCGCCGGCGACTTCAGGCTGGCCAGCCGCTCCTTCAACCGATACGCCCAGGCGAGGTGCCAGGCGCGGATCAGACGCACCTCCACCGCACTGCGTGTCTGCGCAAAAAACTGCCGCTTGTGACCGTAGTCGCCGCGAAGCATGTCGAAGACCTTGCAGCCTTCGCGGATCGCTTGCTCGATCGAATAGCCCATCGACAACTCGCCAGGACTGAACGACGAGAACGCGGGATCGAAGCCGCTTTGCAGATCGAAGTAGGTATCTCGCTTGCGATAGCCATATCGCATGGCAATCGTTTGGCCCTGCAACCGCAATTCCAGCAGCCGCAAAGCGCCCCGGCGCAACAGTGCATGCATCAGTTCGCGATGAAACCCGAGGTACTCGGCTGAGGAAAAAGCGGGTTCGTCGGTGCGTCCGGCCCAGCGTTGACGGTGCAGGTGCGCCAAGCGATCAAATGCGGCGTCGAGCTCGTCCGCACGGTCGCAAAGCACGACCTCGGCCGCCTCTTGTTGCTCGAAGTTGCGGCGCTTGTGGCGAAGCCCCTTGCGGCGGTGCGCGCTCAGCCCTGCGAGGTAATCGTCCCAACTCTGGCTCTGCGGCAGCAGGCCGAAAATGATTTCGCGCGCATCGCTCACGCGCAAGAGGCCCCTCGAACGCCTGCCCGCGTTGATCAGTGCCCTCGTGAACGGAGCCTCTGGATCGAGATCGGGACAGAGCAGCAGATCCCATCCGCCAAGCCGTGCGAATACATATTCCACCAATCCCTGCGCGACACCGGGGCCGGCATCGGGATGGATAAGCGGATCGAGATCGTCTGGTGCGGTATCGCCACCGGAGCCGAGCAGGCAAAGCTTGGAAACCGGTAGTGCACGCCGCGCGAAGTAGCGTTCGAGATACATCGGCAGCATGCCCACCAGCCGATCGCCATCGCGCGCGATCAGGATGCGCAGCGTGCGATTCGCGCCATAGTGTTTCCACCAAAGACGCTGCCATTCCCAGGTCACAAAAAGGCTCGAAGTCTGACAGGCAGCCTCGAGTTCACTCCAGTGATCTTTGAGGGCGTCGAATTCTGCGTTCGTTGTAACGACTTCAATGTGCATGGAGGCTGTGGTTCCGAAGCCGGGTCATGTCGCGATGCTGCGTCCAGGCGCCCCTCGCGCAGCGCCTTGGCGGAGAAGCGAAAGATACGCAAGTCCTGCTGATTTGGCTCGCCCCCAACCACGGGGGTTCGGGCACGCTTCAGGCGCGCGTGAGCAACATCGCGTCGCCATAGCTGAAGAACCGGTAGCGCGCGGCGATGGCATGGGCATAGGCCGCTCGGACAACCTCGGTACCGGCGAAGGCCGACACCAGCATCAGCAGGGTGGACTTGGGCAGGTGGAAGTTGGTGATCAACATGTCCACCATGGTGAAGCTGTGGCCCGGGGTGATGAAAATGTCGGTTTCGCCTGCCAGGTCGGGCCAGGCACCGTCCCTGGCGGGTTGCAGCGCGACACGCTTCGCCACGGTCTCGAGCGTGCGCACGGTCGTCGTGCCCACCGCGACCACGCGGCCACCTGTGGCGCGGGTGCGCGCGATGGCGGCAAGGGTCTCGCCCGGCACCTCGAAACGCTCGCTGTGCATGCGGTGCCGGGCGATGTCGGCCACCTTCACCGGCTGGAAGGTGCCTGCGCCGACGTGCAGGGTGATATGGACGCGCGCCACGCCGCGCGCATCCAATGCGGCGAGCAAGGCCTCGTCGAAGTGCAGCGCGGCCGTGGGGGCGGCCACCGAGCCCGGAACGCGGGCGAACACGGTCTGGTAACGCCGCGCGTCGTCGGCGTCGTCGGCGTGATGGATGTAGGGCGGCAGCGGCACATGGCCATGCGCCTGCATCAGGGCGTAGGGGTCGCCGCTCAAGCGCAGGCGGAACAGGGCGCCGCCGGCGTCGGGCCAGCGCCCGAGCACTTCGGCATGGAAGCCGCCCTGCATGTCGAGCACCGTGCCGGGGGCGGGTTTTTTGCTCGCCCGCAGGTGGGCGAGCACTTCGTTGCCGTCCAGCACGCGCTCGACCAGAAGTTCCACCGCTCCGCCCGTAGGCTTGGCGCCGAACAGGCGCGCCTTGATCACCTGGGTGTCGTTGAACACCAGCAGGTCGCCGGGCTGCAGCAGCTCGGGCAGATCGCGAAACACGCGGTCAGTCGGCGGCTGGCTGCGGGCGTCCAGCAGCCGGCTGGCGCTGCGCTCGGCTGCCGGGTGCTGGGCGATCAGTTCGGGGGGAAGGTGGAAATCGAAGTCGGCCAGGCGCAGGCCGCCGGGCGGGGTGTCGGACATGGTGTGGTCAAAGGTCATGGGTCGGATTGTCGGATACGCGGGAAAAGGGCCGGAAGATTTATTCAATCAATCACATGAGAACATTCAATTTTCAATTTCTAACTTCAAGGCCTACAGTTCCCCTTGCCGATTTCTGGCCCATTCGCACCAAGGATCCATCCGAGGCGGAATCAAACGACCCAAGGTAGAGAACACATGTCAACCGAAACGAAGTGCCCGTTCAATCACACCGCTGGCGGCGGTCCGTCGAACCGCGACTGGTGGCCCGACCAACTCAACCTGAAGATGCTGCACCAGCATTCGCCCCTGTCCGATCCGATGGACAAGGACTTCAACTACGCCGAAGCGTTCAAGAGCCTCGATCTCGACGCCGTGGTCAAGGATCTCAAGGCGCTGATGACCGACTCGCAGGACTGGTGGCCGGCCGACTACGGCCACTACGGCCCGCTGTTCATCCGCATGGCCTGGCACGCGGCGGGGACCTATCGCATCGGCGACGGCCGCGGCGGCGCCGGACATGGCCAGCAGCGCTTCGCCCCGCTCAACAGCTGGCCCGACAACGTCAACCTCGATAAGGCGCGCCGCCTGCTGTGGCCGGTCAAGCAGAAATACGGTAAAAAACTCTCTTGGGCCGACCTCATCGTGCTGGCCGGCAACGTGGCGCTGGAGAGCATGGGCTTCAAGACCTTCGGCTTCGCCGGTGGCCGCCCCGACCAGTGGGAACCCGACAACTCCGTGTACTGGGGCTCGGAGGGCAAGTGGCTGGATGACCAGCGCCAGGGCACCAAGGCGGCCGAATTCGAGAATCCACTCGCCGCAGTGCAGATGGGCCTGATCTACGTCAACCCCGAAGGCCCGGGCGGCAAGTCCGATCCGCTCGTCTCGGCGCAGATGGTGCGCGAGACCTTCGCGCGCATGGCGATGGACGACTACGAAACCCTGGCGCTGACCGCCGGCGGCCACACCTTCGGCAAATGCCACGGCGCAGGCCCCGCCACCCACGTCGGCCCCGAGCCGGAAGCCGCTCCGGTGGAGCAGATGGGCCTGGGCTGGATCAGCACCTACAAAAGCGGCAAGGGCGGCGACCAGATCGGCAGCGGCCTCGAGGGCTCGTGGACACCCACGCCGACGAAATGGGACATGAGCTATCTCGAGGTGCTGTTCAACAACGAATGGGTGCCGACCAGGAGCCCCGCTGGCGCCAGCCAGTGGACGCCCAAGGTGCACAACGATTCGAACATGGCCCCGGCAGCGGACGACCCAAGCAAGAAAGTGCCGATCATCATGACCGACGCCGACATGGCCATGCGCTATGACCCGGCCTACGAGAAGATCGCACGTCACTTCCTCGCCCACCCCGACGAATTCGCCGACGCCTTCGCCCGCGCCTGGTTCAAGCTCACCCACCGCGACATGGGCCCGCGCGCCCGCTACCTC
>MLJW01000732.1_pt1 | contig 10493 bp, 9 predicted proteins | sample 888231 | NCBI WGS metagenome assembly MLJW01 (sample SAMN05788063, study PRJNA343431) | mine drainage metagenome | isolation source: sample collected from the inflow into an acid mine drainage treatment plant... | place: Germany: Lusatia, lignite mining district
GGTCAGCATGGAGCTGCCGCGGCAACCAGCGGCCAGCTGTGCAGCATCTGGTAGCGCACCTCCCGCCCGGTCATGACCGACTCCATCAGCACGAATGCATTCACCTGCCACATCAGCGGTTTGATTGCCTGCGTTTCCAGCCCCTGACCGACGTTTCGCAACAAGGTGACATGCGGATTGAAACCGCGCGTTTCGGGCTGGAAACCGGCGTCAGTCAGCTGTTTCTGCAATGCCCGTGCCAGTTGATCAAGCGCCGGCACTGCACCGGCCGGAGCGGCATATCCGATGCGGTTATGCTGCCAGAATGACAACTGCTCCAGCATGAACCCGAACGGCGGCAGCGCGATCCCGGCCGCCGCCGCGACGACTTGCGGCAGGCGCGCACGTTCCACTTGCCCCAGAAACTGCAATGTCATGTGCAAGGTCTCCGCCCGCATGACGCGCGCCTTGCCGCGCAACGGATATTCCATTGCCAGCGCATATAATGCCTGCTGTAGTGATGTTTCCGGCCACAGTGCAAAAAACAGACGTGCCGGACCCGAATCTTTAATTTGCATTTCCGGCCTCTCCATGCTTGCCTTGCCACGGGTTTTTATCAACAATGGACGCATCTTGAATGGAATCCAATCTACATGTTAAATCAGCCCATGCCTGATTTCGAACTACCCGCCACCGGCGGCCAGTCATTCCGCTCCACACCACATGCCGGCAAAGCACTGGTCATTTATTTCTACCCCAAGGACTCGACGCCCGGCTGCACCACCGAAGGCCAGCAGTTTCGAGACCTGTATGCGCAATTCCAGGCCGCCAATGCCGATATTGTCGGCATCTCGCGCGACAGTCTGAAATCCCACGAGAATTTCAAGGCCCGGCAGGGCTTTCCTTTCGAGCTGCTCTCCGACCCGGAAGAACTGGCCTGCCAGCTGTTCGACGTCATCAAAATGAAGAATCTGTATGGTAAACAGGTTCGCGGCATCGAACGCAGCACCTTCGTTGTCGATGCTCGCGGCATCATTCGCCACGTGTGGCGCGGAGTCAGGGCCGACGGGCATGCGCAGGATGTGCTGGATTTCGTGAAAACCCTTTGAGAGAGAGTCAAGGCATGGCAAAAAAACGTGACGCCGCAACCAAACTGTTTGTCCTTGATACCAATGTATTGATGCACGATCCTTCAAGCCTGTTTCGTTTTGAAGAACACGATGTCTACCTGCCCATGGTGACCCTGGAGGAACTGGACAACAACAAGAAAGGGCTGACCGAAGTAGCCCGCAACGCCCGCCAGGCCAGCCGAAACCTGGAGGAAATCATCGGAACCGGCCTGGCCAAACTGGAAGACGGCTGTCCGCTTTCGGTCAATGCCAATAACTTCAGCACTGGGCGCCTGTTCCTGCAAACCCATGCCGTGAATGTCGACCTGCCCATGCTCGCCGGCGGCAAGGCCGACAATCAGATCCTGGGTGTCGTCGTCCATCTGCAGAAAACATTCCCGGGCCGCGAAGTCATCCTGGTCAGCAAGGACATCAACATCCGCATCAAGGCCCGCGCCATGGGCATCGCTGCGGAAGACTACTTCAACGACAAGGTGCTGGAAGATACCGACCTCCTCTACACCGGCATGAAGGAGCTGCCAAACGACTTCTGGGACAAGCACAGCCGCGCCATGGAGTCATGGCAGGAATCGGGCAGGATGTTTTACCGCATCGTCGGTCCGCTCTGCCCTTCGTTCCTGGTCAACGAATTCGTTTACTTCGAGTTCGACCAGCCGTTCCATGCCATCGTGCGTCAGGTTGACGGCAGGACCGCGGTACTGGAAGTGCTCAAGGATTACACCCAGCAGAAGAACAATGTCTGGGGCATCACAGCACGCAACCGCGAGCAGAACTTTGCGCTCAACCTGCTGATGGATCCTGAAGTCGACTTCGTCAGCCTGCTGGGACAGGCCGGATCTGGGAAAACCCTGCTGACGCTGGCGTCGGCTCTCACCCAGACCCTGGATATGAAACAATTCAGCGAAATCATCATGACCCGCGTCACGGTGCCGGTGGGAGAGGACATCGGCTTCCTGCCGGGCACCGAAGAAGAGAAAATGGCGCCCTGGATGGGTGCGCTCGAAGACAATCTGGATGTGCTCAACAAGACGGAGGAAGACGCCGGCGAGTGGGGGCGGGCTGTAACACAGGATCTTATCCGCACCCGCATCAAGATCAAGTCCCTGAACTTCATGCGCGGGCGGACCTTCCTGCACAAGTTCCTCATCATCGACGAGGCGCAGAATCTGACTCCGAAGCAGATGAAGACCCTGATCACCCGTGCGGGTCCGGGGACCAAGGTCGTCTGTCTCGGCAATATCGCCCAGATCGATACCCCCTACCTGACCGAAGGCAGCTCCGGCCTCACCTACGTCGTCGACCGTTTCAAAGGCTGGCCGCACAATGGCCACATTACGCTGATGCGCGGCGAACGTTCACGTCTGGCTGATTTCGCCGCAGAGATACTCTAGGCTCTGCTAAAATCGGTTCCCACCCACAGTCCGGGTGGTGCCACTTATGGGCTTAAAATTGCTATGAATCCCAGCTTTTACATCATTCTTGCAGCGCAGTTCATTTCGGCTCTCGCCGACAATGCCTTGCTGTTCGCAGCCATCGCCCTGCTGACGCAATTGCATGCGCCCGCCTGGCACACGCCCTTGCTGCAGGAGTTCTTTGTCATCTCCTATATCGTGCTGGCGCCTTTCGTCGGTTCATTCGCCGATGCCTTACCCAAGGGACGGGTGATGTTTCTGTCCAATGCCATCAAACTGCTGGGTTGCCTGTCGATGCTACTGGGCGTACCGCCTCTTTACGCCTATGGCATCGTCGGCGTTGGCGCGGCAGCCTATTCCCCGGCCAAATACGGCATCCTGACCGAATTGCTGCCGCCGCAGCTTCTGGTCAAGGCCAATGGCTGGATGGAGGGTTCGACGGTTCTGGCCATCATTCTCGGGGCCATCGCCGGCGGCAAGCTGGCATCGATCGACCCCCAGTTCTCGGTGGTCCTCATTACCGGCCTTTACCTGCTGGCAGCAGGGATCAATCTGTACATCCCCAAGGTACCCATCGACCACCGCATGCCGAAAAAGAATCCGTTGTATGCCCTGCATGACTTCTGGCACTCTTTCACCGCGCTCTGGCGCGACCCCCAGGGTCAGGTGTCGCTCGCGGTCACCACGCTGTTCTGGGGAGCCGGCACGACCTTGCGCCTGGTCGTCATCGCCTGGGCCTTCTCCGCGCTCAATTTCGGCCTCGATCGCGCCACCCAGCTGACTGCCATGGTGGCCTTGGGCATTGCCATCGGCTCGATTTACGCTGCCCGCTATGTCAAGCTGGAGGAATCCATCAAGGTCCTGCCTGCCGGCATTCTGATGGGAATTCTGGTCATCAGCATGGTGCTGGTACATGACTGGCGCATCGCCGCACTGGTCCTGTTCTTCATTGGCATTCTCAGCGGCTATTTTGTTGTCCCGCTGAACGCCTTGCTGCAGCATCGCGGCCATATTCTGATTGGTGCCGGCCATTCGATTGCGGTGCAGAACTTCAACGAAAATATTGGCATATTGCTGCTGATTGCCGCCTATACCTTCATGGTGAAAAGCAATGTCCCCATCCAGTTGATTGTGGTCATTTTCGGCGCCTTTGTCAGCCTGGTGATGGGAATCATCTACCGCGCCTACCTCGCCCTGAAGCCTTCAGCCCCCTGAGCGGATGTTCACAGGCAGAAAGGCCGCATTGCACCTGAATGCAATGCGGCCTTTCTGCCTGCACATCCAGTTCAGTGCAGTTTCACATGCGGCTCGGTACGTTTGGTAATCAGTCGGGCCAGGGTGTTCAGCGCGACCTTCACAAAACCATGCAGGGCGAACAAATGCATTTTGTACAGGGAGGTATACATGATGCGTGCCGCATAGCCCTGTATGAAGAGATCTCCCTTGGTCAACCCTCCCATCAGATTACCCACCGTTGAATACTTGCCCAGGTTGACCAGGGAACCGAAATCCCGGTAGCGGTAGTGCGGCAAGGGCTTTCCGCGCAGCCTGTTGATGACGGTCTTCACCAGCATGTTGGCCTGCTGATGGGCTGCCTGGGCGCGCGGCGGCACCAGCTTCCCCTCGCCGGCTTCCGGCCATGGGCAGGCGGCGCAATCGCCGAAGGCAAAAATGTCGGTGTCGCGCGTGACCTGCAGGGTTGGCCCGACGACCAGCTGGTTGGACCAGTTGGTTTCCAGGCCATTAATATCCTTCAGGAAGTCCGGCGCCTTGATCCCTGCAGCCCATACCACCAGTCTGGCGCGTATCAGGCCCCCGCCCTCGGTGTACACCCCGTTGTTGTCCACCCGGGTGACCCGCTCACCCAGACGCAGTTCCACATTGAGCGACTGCAGCTCCTTCTGCGCCGCCAGAGAAATGTATTCCGGCAACCCAGGCAGAATGCGGGGCGCCGCTTCAATGACGCTGATCTTGACGTCGCGATCAGGGTCGATCTTGTCCAGCCCGTAGGCCGCCAGCTCCCGGGTGGTGTTATGCAGTTCCGCGGCCAGTTCGATACCCGTTGCTCCGCCACCAATGATGGCGACATTCAACTGCCCTTGACTGATGCTCCACTCCTGGGTCTGCGCACGGATGCAGGAGTTGATCAGGCGCTTGTGAAAGGCCGTGGCATCCTCCTGGGTATCCAGGGCGATGCAATGCTCCTTCACCCCCGGGACGCCGAAGTCATTGGAGACGCTACCCACCGCAATGATCAGCGTGTCGTATTTTATGGAACGCCGCGGGATCAGCTCCACACCTTCGTCGTCGTAAACCGGGGCAATGTAGATTTCCTTCATCACCCGGCTCAAACCTTCCATCGCGCCCCTTCGGTACTTGAAATGGTGCCAGCGCGCCTGGGCCATGTACTCAAGCTCATGCTCATCGAGATCCATGCTCCCGGCCGCCACTTCGTGTAGCAGTGGCTTCCACAAATGCGTCGCCGCCTTATCAACCAGCGTAATCATCGCCTTTCCGCGACGTCCCAGCTTGTCACCCAGTCGCGTGGCCAGTTCCAGACCGCCAGCGCCGCCCCCTACGATCACCACATGATGATTAGATCTCATCGCCATGAAATTTGCCCTTATTCGTTGCCTGTTGTGCTGCCATGTGTTCGTATCCATGCCTGAATCTGCAGTACCTCATCCGGCATCAATCCGTTGCTTGCATCGGTGGGATCCATCAAACCCTTGCCCTTCGCTCCCATGCCGCCATTGGTGCCATGCCAGATGGTTTCGAACATGCCCTTGTTGCTTGCATCCTTTGCATATTTGAAATCCGGCCCATGCAGACTGGGGCCCGTCTGCCCCTGAGCGTCACCGCCATGGCACTGCGTGCAGGAGTACATCTGGAACAGCTTCTTGCCCTTTTCAATCGCCTGCTGCTGTCCAATGTAAGGGTTCTTTCCTGTCGCTGCGAATTCCTTTGCGGCCGGCGTATCGAACAATGCAGGATTTATTTCCAGCGGTTTCCCGTCCTGGGTAGTATAGAACTCGATCATTTTCCCGGTGCCCCCATTCTCGGCGCTTGCTGCCTTGTCGCCATTCCTGCCACAGGCGACAAGTGAGAGGATCATCATCAATGCAGCAATTACAGGATGTATCTGGCGCATGTTTCCTCCTATTCCTGTTACGTTATGCTGAATTCCATGCCAGGTAAATTTTACTCTAAAACAAAACGGCCACTCATGGTGGCCGCTTGTCGCATCAGGAAAATTACTGTGGCTTTTCGTCAAGCCAGGGTTTCGGACCGCTGCCCTTGAACATCGTGCGCAGCCAGCCTTCTATCTTGAGGATTTCATCCGTCTTCAGCAGGTCTGGATTATTGGCGACCTGACTATGCCAGGTCGGCATGCCGCCATCGGTACCCCCGGCAATGGTTTCGAACATGCCCTTGTCGGTGACGTGCTTGGCATACTGCCAGGTGTCATCGGTGATGCTGGGGCCCGTTTGTCCGCCGGCATTGCCGCCGTGGCACTGGGTGCAGGAATAGTAGCCGAACAGCTTCTTGCCCGCTTTGGCCAGATCTGGGTCTGCTGCGAATCGCTTGGTGTACGGATTGATACAGGTTTCGAGGAACTCCTTGGCTTCCGGTGTATCGCCATCGACAACCTTGATGTTCAAGGGTGCATTTCCTGCCTTGGTGGATACCAGATTGCACATTGCAGATGCCTGAAGCGGCAACAACCCGATCACTGCAAGCATGGAAACAAGTAAAGTTGCCTTCCCAAACTTAATGCCAAACATATCATCTCCTCGTTTTATATTAACCAAGTTTTGAATTCACGCTTGCCGCTATGAATCAATTCGTACACAGAATAATAACGAATCGACATTCGACCGGTTGACAGTAACCCAGCGGTCGAACGCCAGCGCATTATTCAAATTTTGGAATCGCATCGCCCCGTTTTTCTTTTACTGTCCTTTTATCGACACGATCTCCCTCGATCACCGGCACATGCGGAATGCCATAATCGTCAAGGATCTTATCGATATCCTTTGCACGGCGCTGCAGAACTTCATTGATGACCGCGATACGCGCTTTGTCTTTCTTGCGCACACCGACGGAGATGTTCCAGTATTCCTTGCCGTGTACATTCGTAGCCTCATATTCGGGCGCAGGTACGACCACCAGCGGGATGGATGCTTTCTTCGCATAATAACCGCCAATCGGCCCCCACAGGATGGCAATGTCGATGTCGCCCTTGACCAGGTCGTCAATGATGAAGCTTGGCGGTATGGTCAGGTCGCGCATGATGCGATATGGACGCGCATTGTCCATCAGGCCTTTGTCTTCCATCGGGCGGGTTGGGGGTGTCTGTCCAACGACGCCGATTTTTCCCTTGTGCAAATCGGGAGAATCCCAGTCGGTAATATTGTAGCCGCTGTCTTTCCGGTAAACAAATACATAGCCGGAGCGGTAATAGGGCTTGGAAGTCAGCACCATATCATTGCCTGCCACGGTGCCAATGATGACATCGCATCGTCTGGCATTGAGCGTATTGCGTACGAAACCGATGCGGTCATACCAGAACTGGTAAGTCAATTTCTTGCCGAGATCTTGCGCGATCAGTTCGGCGATCTTGTTCTCGAAGCCTTCGAGCTTGTCGTTCGAATATGGCAGGTTGTCCTTGTCGGCGCACACGCGGAACTCGGTGGGATCTTCTTGCCTGACCGGCTCACCACCACGACCCACATCCGGGTTGAATACAATTTCCTGATCATCTGCTGCGTATACATTGGCTGTCAGCATGCACATGAACGCGAGTGCCGTAATTTTTATGCTCTTGCTAAACATTAGTTTCACCTCATCGCCAGTTAGTTTGTTGAAGTTACAGATAAAAAGCACCCCGCCGTAGCGGGGTGCTTATGGGACAAACTAACTTTTGGTTAGTTCTGCAACTTTACTCGTCTTTCGACTTTCGATTACAGACTGAACACGGTCAGTGCGCCGCCGCCAGGAGCAGCGTTGTACTTAACCAGTTCAGCATAGCCACCGGCTGCGCCAAGAGCGTCAGTCGGGTTTTCCAGACCCAGGTTCATCGCCACGCCAGCCCAGCCGCCGATACCGGACAGCACGCCAACGTATTGCTTACCCTTGTGGCCATAGGTGAAGGCATTACCGATCACGCCGGAACCAACTTGGAATCTGTACAGTTCCTTACCGTTGTTAGCGTCAACAGCCTTGAACCAACGATCCAGGGTACCGTAGAACACCAGGTCGGAAGCGGTTGCCAGAGCACCACCCCAAGCGGAGAACTTCTCCTTGTTGTACCAGACGTTCTTGTTGGTCAGCGGATCATAGGCACCGAAGCCGCCCATTACGCCATCAGGACCAGGGAACATGGTCAGGGTAGCGCCAACCCAAGGCTGACCTGCAACATACTTGGATTCAACCGGTTCGTAGGTCATACAAACGTGGTTTTCCGGAGTATAAACAAGGCCGGTCTTCGGGGAGTAAGCAGCAGGCTGCTGGTCCTTGGTACCCAATGCGGCCGGGCAGATGCCCTTGGCATTGTAGTCAGCGTGGGTGGAAGCGGTAGCTACCTTGTTAGGCACGCCGGTCTTCATGTCAACATCGGTTGCCCAGTTGACGAAAGGACGTACTTTTTCAGCAGCAACCAGGGTGCCGGTGTTACGGTCCCAGGAATACAGGAAGCCATTACGGTCATGGTGCCAGATCAGCTGCTTGCCACCCTTGTCGATAATGATTTCTTCGTTGATGCCGTCATAATCCCACTCATCGTGCGGGGTCATCTGCATTGCCCACTTTGCCATGCCGGTGTCCAGGTCACGAGCGAAAGTAGTCATGGACCACTTGTTGTCGCCAGGACGAACGTCCGGGTTCCAGACAGACGGGTTACCGGTACCGTAGAATACCAGGTTGGTCTTCGGGTCATACGGCCACCAGCCCCAGACGGAACCGCCGCCGTGCTGCCAGCCGTCCTTGACTGCCTGCGGCTTGAGCCAGGTCTTGACGCCCAGATCGGCCACTGGATACTTCAGCTGGTCGTTTGGCAGCTTCTTGAAGGAGCCGCCTTGCTTGTTGCCGCCGTTGACATCTTCGTACACGGACAGTGCGCTGTATTGCGGGTTGGCCTTGTTGAAATCAGCGCCGATCAGAACTTCGGAGTCAGGACCTGTGGAATATGCCTTCCATGCCAGGGAGCCGTCCTTCAGGTTGTAAGCAGCGATGAAGCAGCGAACGCCGAATTCAGCACCGGAGCAACCGGTCAGAACCTTGTCCTTGATGACTTGAGCTGCATTGGTGTTGGTTGCGCCGACTTTCGGGTCGGTGTTCTTGACAGACCATTCAACCTTGCCGGTAGCAGCATTCAGAGCGACCAGGGTGCCGTCGTTCTGTTGCAGAATGACCTTGCCATCGCCAAAGCCCAGACCACGTTGAACGTTGTCGCAGCACAGAACTGCTTGAACGGACGGATCTTGCTTCGGGAAATACGACCACTTGATCTTCTGGTTATCGTTCAGATCCAGAGCGTACACGTTGTTCGGGAACGCAGTGTGCACGTACATCATGCCATCAATGACCAGCGGGGAGCCTTCGTGACCGCGGTTTACACCGGTGGCGAAAGTCCAAGCGGCGTGCAGGTTCTTGACGTTGCCCTTGTTGATCTGGCTCAGCTTCGAATAGCCTTGGTTGGTGTAGTTACCGCGCGGGTGCGCCCAGTTATTTTCATTTGCCATCGCTTTTTCTTGATCGGCAGCAGCCATTGCAGCCATCGGCATTGCGATGGTCATACCTGCAGCCAGACCCAGAGCGATCTTGATTTTGCTCATCTCCATGTTCAATCTCCATAGTGATTACAACTAAGGGTTTAATAAAGCGAAACTCCCCTTGAGCGGAACGCCTCCCCTTGTACCGGGTCATGCGCAGCCATTCATGAAAGCCCACTTTTCGCAACACCAATGTGTGTGCTATCTGCATGGTAGATCAGTCCAAATTGATTTGCAATACTAGATCCGCAAATTTATTGGGGTTCAAGCCGATCCACCATGTGGTGGTGCTATCATAGATTCAAATAACTCATCTTCGCAACAGTTAAATTACCCCATGCCAAACGCCACCGAAATCCTCTTCCCCCCGCTGGAGCCAAACGCACAAGGCTGGCTGGAGGCTCCCGGCGGCCACCACATCTTCTACGAATCAAGCGGCAATCCGCAGGGCGCGCCGGTGGTTTTTCTCCACGGGGGGCCGGGTAGCGGCTGCAACCCCTCCCAGCGGCGCTTCTTCGACCCATTGTTCTACCACATCATCCTGCTTGACCAGCGAGGCTGCGGACGCAGCCTGCCGCTGGGAAGCGTGGAAAACAACACGACATGGGATCTGGTGGAAGACCTCGAGCGGTTGCGTATCCATCTCGGCGTCCATCGCTGGATGGTATTTGGCGGCTCGTGGGGAAGCACCTTGGCGCTGGCCTACGCGGCAACCTACCCGCAAGTCGTCACGGCAATGATTCTGCGCGGCATCTTCCTATGCCGCCAGAGCGAACTGGACTGGTTCCTGCAGGACGTACGCCATTTTTTTCCGGAAGCCTGGCAGCAACTGAGGGCCCCGTTACCGCCAGAGGAATGCAAGGATGTTCTGCGCGCCTACTACCAGCGCGTTTTCGCCGGCGATGCGGCGGCGGCGCGGGCCTGGAACGCCTTCGAGAGCGCAATCGTCAGCCTGTGTCCCGGCCCTGCCACCCAGGCCGCGCCGGATGACGCCCTGAGCCTCGCTCGCGCACGGGTGCAACTGCACTATCTGACCCACCTCGGTTTTCTGGAACAGCGCCCGCTACTGCAGCAGATCGAACGCTTTCGCCGGATCCCCGCCACCATCATTCAGGGACGATACGACATGGTGTGTCCGCCGCTGACGGCCCACGAACTGCATCAGGCATGGCCCGAGGCGGAGCACATCGTCATCCCCG
>MLJW01000733.1_pt1 | contig 10470 bp, 8 predicted proteins | sample 888231 | NCBI WGS metagenome assembly MLJW01 (sample SAMN05788063, study PRJNA343431) | mine drainage metagenome | isolation source: sample collected from the inflow into an acid mine drainage treatment plant... | place: Germany: Lusatia, lignite mining district
TCGCGCCGCCGGCTACGACCGGCAGTGGCTGCTCGGGCTGGCGCGCAGCCTCGGCAGCTGACACTCGACCCGAGTGGGCTCGTTGCAGGATGATTGTACATCCGCGTGTTTACATAGCCGTGCGTACCGATTAGACTGATCGTCCGACCTCGAGCTCAGGGACCATGCCATGCGCACCACACGCGTCTTCAGGAATGGCAATTCGCAAGCGGTTCGCATTCCTGCCGAACTGGCGTATGCACGCACCGATGTCGACCTCGAAATCGAGCGCGAAGGCGATGAAATCCGAATTCGCCCAGCTCGCCGCTCGCTGTCGGGCGTGCTGGCGAAGTTCGCACGGTTTTCCGCCGATTTCATGGCCGAAGGCCGTGGCGACCAGGAACAACTCGAACGGGATGCGCTTTGATGCCGCGCTACATGCTCGACACGAACATGTGCATCTACCTGATGAAGCATCAGCCTGCTGCAGTCGCGCAGCGCTTTGCGCAGTGCTACGTCGGCGATGTCGTGATTTCGGCGGTGAGCTACGCCGAACTGACGTATGGCGTCTGCGCCGCGACCGATCCGGTGCGCGAGGCATCCAACCTCGCAGCGCTGATCGAGGACATTCCGGTCGTCGCGTTCGATGGCCCGGCCGGTGCCGCTTACGGTCCGATTCGGTTGGCGAGTCGCGAAAGCCGCAAGGACGCGCTCGACAAACTGATCGCGGCCCATGCCGTGGCGCTCGGCGTGACCCTGGTCACCAACAACATGCGCGATTTCGCGCGCTATCCGGGCGTCGTCACCGAGAACTGGATCGAGCCGCTGCGTCGCTGAGCGCCCGGCGCGCAGGCCCGCGTCGGCTCAGTCAACCGCCTGCAGCTTGGCCAGCGCCAACGCCAGCCACTTGACGCCGTGGCGGTTGAAGCGCACCTGGGCGCGCTCGTCGTCGCCCTGCCCTTCGAGGCTGAGCAGCGTGCCTTCGCCGAACTTGCCGTGGAACACGCGCTGGCCGACGCGCCAGCGCGACGCGGCGCGCGGCGCGGCGAACGGCGACGGCGCCGCGGAGGCGGTCGTCGTGGTCGGCGCCGACGCCCACGCGGCACGCGGCATCTCGCCGCGCTTGGCGCTGAGCCACTTCAGCGCCTCCTCGGGCAGCTCGTCGAGGAAGCGGCTGCGCAGGTTGTAGCGCGTCTGCCCGTGCAGGATGCGGCTTTGCGCGCAGCTCAGGTACAGCCGGCGCCGCGCGCGCGTGATCGCCACGTACATCAGCCGCCGTTCCTCCTCGACGCCGTCGGCCTGCTGCATCGCGTTGTCGTGCGGGAACAGCCCTTCCTCGAGCCCGGTGATGAACACCGCGTCGAACTCCAGCCCCTTGGCCGCGTGCACCGTCATCAGCTGCACCGCGTCCTGCCCGCTCTGCGCCTGGTTGTCGCCGGCCTCGAGCGCGGCGTGGGCGAGGAAAGCGGCCAGCGGCGACAGCGTCTCGCCGGTGTCGGCGTCGATCAGCGGACGATCGTCGTGCTGATGCGCGCGCGCGTCCAGACCGAAGCCTTCCTGGGTGACGAAAGCGGCGGCCGCATTGACCAGTTCCTCGAGGTTCTCGACGCGGTCCTGGCCGTCGCGCTCGGCGCGGAAATGGTCGAGCAGCCCCGACACCTCGAGCACATGGCGCACCAGCTCGGGCAGGCTCAGCGCAGCGGTGTCGGCGCGGGCGCGGTCGAGCAGCTCGACGAAGGCACGCAAGCCGGTGCCGGCGCGACCGCCGACCGCGTCGACCGCGTCGACCAGCGCGCACGTCGCGCGGCTGGCCGCGTCCTGCAGCTGCTCGACGCTGCGCGCGCCGATGCCGCGCGGCGGGAAGTTGACCACGCGCAGCAGCGAGGTGTCGTCGCGCGGGTTGTGCAGCAGCCGCATGTACGCCAGCGCGTGCTTGATTTCGGCGCGCTCGAAGAAGCGCATGCCGCCGTAGACCTTGTACGGCACCGCGGCGTTGAACAGTGCGCTTTCGATCGCGCGCGACTGCGCGTTGGCGCGGTACAGCACGGCGATCTGGTCGCGCGCGTAGCCCTCGCGCAGCAGCAGGCGGATCTCGTCGACCAGCCATATCGCTTCCTGCTGCTCGCTGGGCTGCTCGATCACGCGCACCGGCTCGCCACCGCCGGCGTCGGTGCGCAGCGTCTTTCCCAGGCGCCGCGTGTTGTGCGCGATCAGGTAGTTGGCCGCGTCGAGGATGTTGGCGTGCGAGCGGTAGTTGCGCTCGAGCTTGATCAAGTGGCGCACGCCGAACTCGCGCTGGAAGTCGTCCATGTTGCCGACGTTGGCGCCGCGGAACGCGTAGATGCTCTGGTCGTCGTCGCCGACCGCGAGCACCGCGGCCGGCTCCCGCTCGCCGGGCCCGGCGAGCAGCTTGAGCCAGCGGTACTGCAGCCGGTTGGTGTCCTGGAACTCGTCGACCAGGATGTGGCGGAAGCGCGCACGGTAATGCGCGCGGATGTCGGCGTGGTCGCGCAGCACTTCGTAGCTGCGCAGCAGCAGCTCGGCGAAGTCGACCACGCCCTCGCGCTGGCACTGCGCCTCGTAGGCCGCGTACAGCTCGGCCCACAGCCGGCTGTGGGCGTCGTTCGACACACAGTCGGCGGCACGCAGACCCTGCTCCTTCTGCGCGTTGATGAACCACTGCAGCTGCTTCGCCGGCGCGCGCTGCTCGTCGACGTTCAAGGTCTTCAGCAGCCGCTTGATCGCCGACAGCTGATCCTGGCTGTCGAGGATCTGGAAGGTCTGCGGCAGCGCGGCGGCCTTCCAGTGCGCGCGCAGGAAGCGGTTGCACAGACCGTGGAAAGTGCCGATCCACATGCCGCGCAGCGGCAGCGGCAGCAGCGCGGCCAGGCGCGCGAGCATTTCCTTCGCCGCCTTGTTGGTGAAAGTCACCGCGAGCACGCCGCCGGGCGAGGCCTGCCCGGTCGAGATCAGCCAGGCGATGCGCGTGGTCAGCACGCGGGTCTTGCCGCTGCCGGCGCCGGCCAGCACCAGCGCGCTTTCGGCGGGCAGCGTGACGGCGGCGAGCTGTTCGGGGTTGAGGTGAGCGAGCAGGTCTGCCATCGGCGCCATTGTAGGCGGCGGCGCGTCGGCGCCGCGCCGCCCGGCGCCTACAATCGAGGGCTTTTGCCGCGCCGCGTCGCACTCGAGCCCGACACCATGACCGACCTCGCCAAATCCTTCGAACCCGCCGACATCGAGGCGCGCTGGAGCGCGTTCTGGGACGAACGAGGCTACGCCGAGCCGACGCTGGACGCCGCGAAAGCCTCGTTCTGCGTGCAGCTGCCGCCGCCCAACGTCACCGGCACGCTGCACATGGGCCACGCGTTCAACCAGACGGTGATGGACGCGCTGACCCGCTGGCACCGCATGCGCGGCGACAACACGCTGTGGGTGCCGGGCACCGACCACGCCGGCATCGCCACGCAGATCGTCGTCGAGCGCCAGCTCGCCGCGGCCGGCGACGACCGTCACGCACTCGGCCGCGCAGCCTTCGTCGAGCGCGTGTGGCGCTGGAAACAGCAGTCGGGCAACACCATCACCTCGCAGATGCGCCGCCTCGGCGCGTCGGTGAGCTGGAGCCACGAATACTTCACGATGGACGAGCGGCTGTCGCGCGTGGTCGTCGAGACCTTCGTGCGGCTGTACCGCGAAGGGCTGATCTACCGCGGCAAGCGCCTGGTCAACTGGGACCCGGTGCTGCGCAGCGCGGTCAGCGACCTCGAAGTCGAAAGCAGCGAGGAAGACGGCTTCCTGTGGCATCTGCGCTACCCGCTGGCCGACGGCAGCGGCTCGGTCGTCGTCGCGACGACGCGCCCCGAGACCATGCTCGGCGACACCGCGGTGATGGTGCACCCCGACGACGAGCGCTACCGCGACCTGATCGGGCGCGAAGTCGAGCTGCCGCTGTGCGGGCGCCGCGTGCCGGTGATCGCCGACACCCACGTCGACCCGGCCTTCGGCACCGGCGTGGTCAAGGTCACGCCGGCGCACGACTTCAACGACTACGCGGTCGGCCAGCGCCACGGGCTGCCGATGCTGTCGGTGCTGACGCTGGCGGCGACGATGAGCGACGACGTACCGCCGGCCTACCGCGGCCTCGACCGCTTCGAGGCGCGCCGGCGCATCGTCGCCGACTTCGACGCCGCCGGGCTGCTGGTCGAAGTCAAGCCGCACAAGCTGATGGTGCCGCGCTGCACGCGCACCGGGCAGATCGTCGAGCCCATGCTCACCGACCAGTGGTTCGTCGCCACGCGCAAGCCCGGCGCCGACGGCCACAGCATCGCGCAGAAAGCGATCGACGCGGTCAAGTCGGGCGAAGTGCGTTTCGTCCCCGAGAACTGGGTCAACACCTACGACCAGTGGATGGACAACATCCAGGACTGGTGCATTTCGCGGCAACTGTGGTGGGGCCACCAGATTCCGGCCTGGTACGGCGACGGCGGCGAGTTGTTCGTCGCCCACGACGCCGAGGAGGCGGCGCGGCTGGCCGCCGAGGCCGGCTACCACGGCGAGCTGCACCGCGACCCCGACGTGCTCGACACCTGGTACTCGTCGGCGCTGGTGCCGTTCTCGACCATGGGCTGGCCCGACGCGACGCCCGAGATGGACCTGTTCCTGCCGTCGTCGGTGCTGGTCACCGGCTACGACATCATCTTCTTCTGGGTCGCGCGCATGATCATGATGACGACCCACTTCACCGGGCGCGTGCCGTTCCGCGACGTCTACATCCACGGCCTGGTGCTCGACGCGCACGGCAAGAAGATGAGCAAGTCCGAAGGCAACGTACTCGACCCGGTCGACCTGATCGACGGCATCGAGCTGGCGCCTCTGCTCGACAAGCGCACCACCGGGCTGCGCCGCCCGGAAACGGCGCCGGCGGTGCGTCGCGCCACCGAGCGCGAGTTCCCCAACGGCATTCCAGCGTACGGCGCCGACGCGCTGCGCATGACCTTCGCGTCGCTGGCCACGCTGGGACGCAACGTCAACTTCGACACCAAGCGCTGCGAGGGCTACCGCAACTTCTGCAACAAGCTGTGGAACGCGACGCGCTTCGTGCTGCTGCAGGTCGAGGGGCTGGACGCGCGCGAACGCGGCGTCGAGGCCTGCGACTCGGCCTGCGGCCCAGACGGCGAGCTGCACTTCTCCGCTGCCGACCGCTGGATCGCGTCGCGCCTGCAGCGCTGCGCGCAGCAGGTCGCGCAGGGTCTGGCAGACTACCGCCTCGACTTCGCCGCCCAGGCGATCTACCAGTTCGTCTGGGACGAGTACTGCGACTGGTACCTGGAAATCGCCAAGGTGCAGATCGCCGGCGGCTCGGCCGCGCTGCAGCGCGGCGCGCGCCGCACGCTGCTGCGCACGCTGGAGACGGTGCTGCGGCTGGCGCACCCGATCATGCCCTTCATCACCGAGGAGCTGTGGCAGAAGGTCGCTCCGCTGGCCGGACGCGCCGGCCCCAGCATCGCGGTGGCACCGTGGCCGCAGCCGCGCGCCGAGAAAATCGACGACGCGGCCGAAGCGCACTTTGCCGCGTTCAAGCAACTGGTCGACGCCTGCCGCAACCTGCGCGGCGAACTCGGCGTGTCGCCGGCGCAGCGGCTGCCGTTGCTGGCCTGCGGCGACACCGCGGCGCTGCGCGCCGACGCGGCAGCGCTGCAGGCGCTGGCGCGCGTCTCCGAGCTCAAGCTGTTCGACGACGAAGCGCAGTGGGCCGCCGCGGTGCAGGCGGCGCCGACCGCGATCGTCGGCGCGACACATCTGGCGCTGTACGTCGAAGTCGACGTCGCCGCCGAGCGCGAGCGCCTGGGCCGTGAAGTCGCGCGGCTGCAGGGTGAGATCGCGAAGACCACGGCCAAGCTGGGCAACGCCAGCTTCGTCGAACGCGCGCCGGCGGCGGTGGTCGAGCAGGAGCGGCGCCGCCAGGCCGAGTTCGGCGAAACGCTGGCCAAGGTGCAGGAACAACTGTCCCGCCTCGGTTGAGCGGTACGACACGTCACGAGAAGAGACTATTCTCGGCTGTTTGATACAGGAGGATCGAGCGCATGACCCAAGCCATCACCAAAGCCGTGTTTCCGGTCGCCGGGCTCGGCACCCGTTTCCTGCCCGCGACCAAGGCCACGCCGAAGGAGATGATGCCGGTGGTCGACAAGCCACTGATCCAGTACGCGGTCGAGGAAGCGTACGCGGCCGGAATCACCGAGATGATTTTCGTCACCGGTCGCCACAAGCGAGCGATCGAGGACCATTTCGACACCGCGTACGAGCTCGAGCACGAACTCGAGGCGGCGAACAAGCAGGCGCTGCTCGACGTCGTGCGCAACGTCAAGCCGGCCGACGTGCAGTGCGTGTTCGTGCGCCAGCCGGTGGCCAACGGGCTGGGCGCGGCGGTGCTGTGCGCCGAGCGCCTGGTCGGCAACGAGCCGTTCGCGGTGCTGCTGGCCGACGACCTGCTGGTGGGCACACCGCCGGTGATGGCGCAAATGGTCGACGTGCACGCGCGCCACGGCCGCAGCGTGCTGGCCACCGAGGAAGTGCCGCGCGAGCACACGCGGCGCTACGGCATCGTCAGCGGCCAGGAAATCCTGCCCGGACTGACGTCGCTGACCGGCATCGTCGAGAAGCCGGCGCCCGAAGTCGCGCCGACCACCCAGGCCGTCGTCGGCCGCTACGTGCTGAGCCCGCGCGTGTTCCACCACCTGCGCCAGGCGCGCCCCGGCGCCGGCGGTGAAATCCAGCTCACCGACGGCATCGCCGCGCTGCTCGCCGACGAGGCGGTCTACGCCTACCGTTATGACGGACGTCGCTTCGACTGCGGCAGCAAGCAGGGCTATCTCGAAGCCACCGTGCAGCTCGGCCTCGAGCACCCGGAAGTCGGCGCCAGCCTGGCCGAGTACCTGAAGAAGCTGCAGCTCGGCGCCTGAGGAACAAGGTGGGGGCAGCCACCGCACGGCTGCGCCCCGCCCTCCACGGCCCTCCTCGTCTTTACTCACGCGCCAACGCCTCGGCCGGGCGCAGCGCTGCAGCGCGTTGCGCCGGCAGCAACCCGGCGAGCACACCGACCGCGGCCGACACCGCGAAGGCGGCGAGCAGCGCGGTCCACGGCAGGCCGATGTGCAGCGTGCGCTGCAGCGCGTTGGCCGACAGCGCCAGTGCCAGCGACAGCAGCACACCGCCCATGCCGCCAATGCCGCACAGCACGACGGCCTCGACGACGAACTGATTGCGGATGTCGCGGGCGCGCGAACCGACCGCCTTGCGAATGCCGATCTCGCGCGTGCGCTCGGCGACCGAGACCAGCATGATGTTCATCACGCCGATTCCGCCGACCAGCAAGGACAAGGCGGCCACCGCGCTCAGCGCCAGCGACAGTGCGCCGGTGGTCTGCTCGAAGCGGCGAAAACCTTCGGCGAAGCTGATGACCTGGAAGTCGTCGACGCCGTGCATCGCACGCAACAGATGCTTGAGCCGTGCCGCGAGCTCGGCCGGCGGCGTGCCAGGCTGTTGCTCGACCCCGACCCAGAACGCCTCGACGCTGCGCACGCCGCCTCCGCTCCTGGACAGGAAGGTCGCTTCGGGCACCAGCACCTGGGCGCTTGCGCTGCCGAATCCGAGGCTGCCGCTCGAGTCGGCAACGCCGATGACCGTGAACGGCAGCGGCCCGATCATCACGCGCGCTCCCAGCGCCTGCTCGCCGGGGCGGAACAGGGTCTGCGCGCTGCGCCGGTCGAGCACCGCCACCGACGCGCGCAACGTGGCGTCGGCGGAACCGAGGTTGCGCCCCTGCGATACGCTCAGCCCCTGCATCGCCAGTGTTGCCGCGTTGCCGCCGATCAGCGTGACGCGCGCCGAGCGTGAGCCGCGCACCGCGTCGAGCTCGGCCCTCAGTTCGGGAGCGACGCTGCGCACACCGGGCATGGCGCGCACCGCGGCGAGTTCGGCGGCGCTGAACGCGCGGCTTTGCGCCAGCGCCGGACGCTCGGGGTTGCCTTGCAGCACCAGCAGCTTGCCCGACATCACCGCGCGCAGCCCGGCGGCGACCTTGTCGCGTGCGGCGTCGCCGAGCGCGGTGATCGCGACCACCGCGGCGATGCCCACCGCGATGCCCAGCACGCTCAATCCGCTGCGCAGCCGGTTGCCGCGCAGCGAGGCCAGCGCCATGCGCAAGGCGGCCAGCCACAGCGCCGCACGCCGCGGGTGACCCGCTCGGCGCGGCGCGCCACGCACGACGCCGTCGCCCACCACCCGCGCGCCGCTGTCGCGCACCACGCGCCCGTCGGCCAGCTCGACGACACGCGAGGCGCGTGCCGCCACGCGCGGATCGTGGGTGACGAGGATCACCGTGTGCCCTGCGGCGTTGAGCTCGGCGAGCAGATCGAGCAGCGCCGCGCCGCTGCGGCTGTCGAGCGCGCCGGTGGGCTCGTCGGCGAGGATCACGTCGCCGCCGTTGATCAAGGCGCGCGCGATCGCAACGCGCTGCTGCTGCCCCCCCGACAGCTCGCCCGGGCGGTGCGCCGCGCGTTCGCCGACGCCCAGTCGCTCAAGCCATTGCAGCGCCGCGCGCCGGCGCTCGCCAGCGCCGCGCCCGGCGTAGATCGCCGGGATCTCGACGTTGCCCAGCGCGTCGAGTTGCGGCAGCAGGTGGTAGCGCTGGAACACGAAACCGAAGCGCTCGCGGCGCAGCGCGGCAGCCGCATCGCCGTCCAGCGTCGCGGTGTCGACGCCGTCGACACGGTAGCTGCCGGCGTCGGGCCGGTCGAGACAGCCGAGCACGTTGAGCAGGCTGGACTTGCCCGAGCCCGACGCGCCGACGATCGCGAGCATCTCGCCGGCATGCACGTCGAGATCGATGCCGTTCAACGCAGCCACGTCGACGCCGCCGTGGCGGTAGCGCAGCGAAATGCCGCGCAGTTCGAGCAGAGCCATCGGCGCCTCGCGTTCAGTGCGCACCGCTGGCGGCGGCCGGCGGCTGCAGCAGCACGCGCGCGCCGGTTTCCAGCCCGCCGACGACCTGCACCCGCGCATCGTCGTACAAGCCGACCTCGACGCTGCGCCGCTGCGGCACCCCGTCGGCGCCGAGCTGCCAGACGCTGAAACGACCGTCGTCGCCGCGGTCGCCGAGAGCGACCAGTGGAATCGTCGGCACCGCCCGGGCCTGGCCGCTGACGATGTCGACCTGCACCGTCATGTCGCTGCGCAAGGCCTCGTCGGCGTTGTCGACGTCGAACAGCGCGTTGTAGAACTTCGCGCCGAACGCCGCTTCCGGCTCGGGCTCGATCGCGCGCACATTTCCGCTGTAGCGTCGCACGCCGGCGGCCAGCGTGACGAAGGTGGCCGGCTGGCCGACGCGGACGTGGTCGATGTCGGCTTCCGGAACCTTGGCGCGCACGGTCATCGTGCCGAGCTGGGCCAGCACCATCAACAGCGGAGTCTGCTGCACCGCATTGACGGTCTGACCGGCCTCGGCCGGTCGCTGCACGACGACGCCGTCGATCGGCGCCAGCACGCGGGTATGGCCCAACGCCAGCTTGCGGTTGCGCAGCTCGGCGCGCACCTGCGCCAGCGTCGCGGCGCCGGCGCGGGCGTCGGCCTGCGCGAGCGCGACGCGCCGCATCGCCGCATCGACCTCGGCGTGCGACGCCGCGCCGGCCTTGCGCAGCGCGCGCTGGCGGCGCAGCTCGACGCGCTCGGCACGCAACTCGACGTCGGTGCGCGCGTTGGCCGCGAGCTGCCGCGACAGTTCGGCTTCGGCCTTGCGCACATCGTTGACCGCGGCTTTCGCGTCGATGCTCGCCAGCAGCTGGCCGCGGCGCACGCGGTCGCCGAGGGCGACGCCGACCTGCTCGATCTGCCCGCTGACCTGCGCGCCGACGTCGACGCGCACGAGCGGTCGCAACACGCCGGCCACGCGCACGATCTGCGTCACGTCGGCCACCTCGACCGCGGCGCTGGCTGGCGGCGGCGGCGGCTCGCGCCGCGACCACCACACCGCCGCCGCGACGCCAGCGAGCAGCAGAAGTGCCGCGGCGCTGCTCGCGCGCCCTAAGCGGCGACGTCGGCGCACAGCCTCGTCCATAGTCCACCTTTCGAAGGAAAAGGCGGTTGGACCGCAGCGGGCGGGACAAGTTCCCTCGGCAGCGCTGCTCGCTGGCGCGACGAACGCGCCGCGCGGCGTCAGCGCCGGCGCATCACGTGCGCGATGGTGTCGCCCTGCTGGACCTGCTCGACCAGCTCGTTGCCGGTCTGCCGGGCGAAGGCCTGGAAGTCGCGCAGCGAGCCCGGGTCGGTTGCGATCACACGCAGAAGCTGACCGCTGCTCATGCCGGCCAACGCTTTCTTCGCCTTCAGGATCGGCAACGGACAGTTCAAGCCGCGCGCGTCGACCTCAGCGTCCACTTTGTCCACCGCGCTGCTGCTGCCGTCGCTCATTGCCTCTCCTCGCCTGCCGTGTTGGCC
>MLJW01000734.1_pt1 | contig 10458 bp, 8 predicted proteins | sample 888231 | NCBI WGS metagenome assembly MLJW01 (sample SAMN05788063, study PRJNA343431) | mine drainage metagenome | isolation source: sample collected from the inflow into an acid mine drainage treatment plant... | place: Germany: Lusatia, lignite mining district
CCGCAAGTCCGAGCCCGGCGACGTAGCGCCACATGCGGCGGAGCGGGCGCCGCGCGCCGTCCGTCGCGGCCGCGTGAACGGGCACCGGTGCCGGTGCGGTCGCCGTCGCGGCGAGCCCGTCGCGGAGCAGCATGGCCAGGGCCGGCGTGGGACGGGGGGCAGGCGCGTCGACGGTTCGGCGCAACGTCGCGACGAGGTCGACCAGTCCCGGCTCATCCGGGACCGCACGCCCGGTCAGCAGGAGCTCGTCGCTTTGTGCCCTCATGTCCTGGTTATCGTCGAAAGTGCTCATAGGGTCACGGCCTCTGACTCCAGGATTCTGCGCAAGGTCGACAGCCCGCGGCGCTGCAACGCCTTGACCGCTCCCGGACGCTTGCCGACGACCTCCGCGACCTGCTCGACCGTCAGGTCCGCGACGATCCGGAGCACCAGGACCTCGCGCTGGTCGTCCGTCAGCTGCCCGAGCAGCTGCAGGGTTCGCTCCTCCCCGAGGGCGTCGAGCGCCTGGCTCTCGGCGCTCTCGGTCGACCGGTCGTCGTCGTCCGGCTCGTACGGCGTCTGCGGGACCATGCGCGAGCTGCTCCGCCAGTGGTCCACCAGGCGTCGGTGCGCGATCGTGAACACCCAGGACCTGAACTGCTCCTGGCCACCGGTGAACCGGCCGACACTGGTGAACATGGCGAGGAAGACCTCGCTCGTGAGGTCCTCGACGTCACGCACGCCACGCGCTCGGAGGTACGCCGCGACCGGGCGCACCAGGTCCTCGTAGAGCAGCGTGAAGGCCTCGGCGGAACCGGCGCGGGCGCGCGCGAGGACCGGGTCGAAGTCGTCGATCACCGGAACAGCATGCACGACGCTCCGGTGGACCGGCCCCTCGGACCGCTCCCGGTCAGGACGCTCGCGACCCCTCGGCAGGCAGGTACATGCACGCCGGGTCCTCGCCGAGAGCGTCCCCGGTAGCCGCGAACGCGCGGGCCCGCGAGCCGCCGCACAGGTCGGCGTACGCACAGTCCCCGCACCGTCCGGTGAACTCGGCCGCGCGGATCTGCCGGAGCAGCGGGTCGTCGCGGTAGATCTCGCTCAGCGGACGTTCGCGCAGGTTGCCGAGGCCGATCGGCAGGAAGCCGGCCGGGTAGACCTCGCCGTCGTGCGCGACGAACAGGATGCCCTTGCCGTCGCGGGTGGCCGCCGTGTGGGCGCTCGGCCGCCGGTCGGTCTCGCCCAACAGCTCGGTCAACCGGCCCGCGAGCGCGGTGTACACGGCGGTCTGCGGGACGGGCAGCCCGGCGCGACGCTCGGTGACCACGCGGCGGAAGAACGGCGCCTCGACGGTCCGGATGATGAAGCCGTAGCGCGACGCGTCGTACAGGAAGTGGCAGACGTCCTCGTGCTCCTCGGCCGTGATCGCACCGGAGACGACGCCGCGGCCGACGTGCACGAGGAAGAAGACCTCCCAGATGTGGGCGCCGGCGTCGTGGACGAGAGCGGCGATGTCGGCGAGCTCGTCGAGGTTCTCCCGCATGACCGTGGTGTTGACCTGCACCGTCAGCCCGGCGGCGACCAGGGCCTTGATCGCGGCCACGGTGTCGTCGAAGTGGTGCTCGACCGCGCGCACCCCCTCGTGGGTCTGCGGGGTCGCGCCGTCCAGGCTGATCGACACGGCCTTGACCCCGCTCGTCGCGATCCGCTCGATCATCTCGGGCGTGAGCGCGGGGGTGACCGACGGTGACAGGGCCACCGGGATCCCGAGGCCTGACGCGTACTCGACGAGCTCGAACAGGTCCGCGCGCAGCAGGCAGTCGCCGCCGGTGAGCACGAGGATCGGGAACGGTCGCCCGAACCCGGCGACCTGGTCGACGAGGTTGCGCCCCTCGGCGACGTCGAGCTCGCCGGGCAGCGCATGGGTCATCGCCGACGCGCGGCAGTGCCGGCAGGCGACCTGGCACGCGCGTGTCGTCTCCCAGAAGACGAGCATCGGGCGCTGGTCGTAGTCGACCTTCGAGACGGGGACGGCAGGATGCCCGCCGGGGTGGGTCGAGGCGCCCGGGTGCCCGCCGGGGTGGGAGGGCACGGTTGCGCTCCGTTGCGCGATCGTCTCGGTCAGCGTCTGCTCGGTCATGCGGGTCCTTTCAAGGAGGCGACGGCGGAGTCGACGTCTGTGGTCAGTGCGGCGGCGGTGCGCTGAGCGCGGGCCACGCACGAGGCGATGCCGACGCCGCCGAAGGCGGCACCGGTGACATGGATCCCGGGGACGTCCGTGAGCGCGTGGTCGATCCGCTCCAGGCGGCGCCGATGGCCCACGGTGTACTGCGGCATCGCGCGCGGCCAGCGCTGCACGTGCGCCGACGTCGGTGGTGCGCTCATGCCCATGGTCTGCACCAGCTCGCGGTGCACCTGGTCGACGAGCGCGTCGTCGTCCATGGAGGCGAAGCGGTCGTCGCCGTGGCGGCCGACCATGGCGCGGATCAGGACGCTCGACGGGTCGGTCAGGTGCGGCCACTTGGCCGGCAGCCAGCTGCAGCCGACCAGCAGCAGGCCCTCCTCGGGCGGGACGAGGAACCCGGTCCCGTCCAGCCCGTGGGTCACGGCGTCGCGGGGGTAGACGAGCGTGAGGCTGGCGACGTCCGCGTAGGGCACCTCACGTGCGGCCACGGCCGCGTCGGGTGCCACCCGCGCGAGCAGGTCGGCGGTCACGAACGCCGGGGTCGCGAGCACGACGGTGTCGGCGGCGATCTCGGTACCGTCGGCGAGCTCGACGAGGTAGCCGGTCGCGTCGACGCGGGCAGCGTCGACGCCGGCGACGTCCTGGCCGTCTGCCACCCGGCGGAGGCCGGTGACGGCCGCGCCGAGTCGTACCTCGCACGTGTCGAGCCGGCTCGCGAGGGTGTCCACGAGCCGGGTCAGACCGCCCTCGAGCGTGACGAGCGCCGGCCCTGACGAGGTCGACCCCCGACGCATCGAGCGCGAGCCGAGGTAGATGCTGCGGCTGCGTCGGGCGAGCGCCGCGATCTCGGGCACCGAGCTCTGCGCGCTGAGGTCGTCGGCACGACCGGCGTGCACGCCACCGAGCATCGGGTCGACGAGCCGCTCGAACACCTCCGAGCCGAACCGAGGACGGACGAGCTCACCGACCGACGGGTCGTCACCGGTGCGCGTCCGGGGGAGCACGAGGTCCAGGGCGGCGCGTGCGACCCCGAGCGGGGACAGCAGGCCCGAGCGCAGCAGCGGGAGCAGCTTCTGGGGGATGCCGAACAGCGTGCTCGGCGGGAGGGGGCGCAGCCGTGCGCGCGACCAGATGAAGGCGCCGCTCGCACCCGGCGCGACGATCGCGTCGGTCAGGTCGAGGTCCTCGAGCAGCGACCGCATCGCCGGCAGGCGGACCAGGAGCGCGTCGGGACCCATGTCGACCGGGTGACCCGCGACGTCCTGCGTGAGGATCTTGCCGCCGAGCCGGTCCGAGGCCTCGAGGACGACGATCTCGACGTCCGGGCCGCTGTCACGAGCGAGCAGGTAGGCCGTGGCGAGCCCGCTCACTCCGCCGCCGACGACGACGACGCGCTGGTGGTTCGGCATGGGCGGCCAGACTCCTCCGGTTGAATTGACAACCCATTAGGCGCCTTCCGTTCGGCGAGATCTAGGCCCAAAGTCCTAGGCGGTCGGCCGTGGTCGCGCGCGGTTCGGCTGCCGTTCTCTCACCGTTCACTCAGGTGACCGTGTCAGCATCCCTGATCATGGATACCCTCGTCGTCGCTCTCGCCCAGTACCTGCCGGTGCTGGTCCCCGTCGCCGCCGCCGTCGTGTGGTTCACCCTGCCGACGAGCGCGAAGCTGAGCCTCGGGTTCCAGGCCGTCGTGGCGCTGGTCGTCGTCATGGGACTGATCCAGCTCGCCGCAGCCCTGCACACCGACCCGCGCCCGTTCGTCGTCGACCCGTCCGTCGCGCCGCTGTTCCCGCACCCGGCCGACAACGGGTTCCCGTCCGACCACACGGCCCTCGCCTCGACCGTCGGGCTGCTGGTCATGCTCTACCGCCGTCGCACCGGTCTCGTGCTGCTCGTCGCGGGCATCGTCGGCGGTGCGGCGCGGGTGCTCGCTCACGTGCACCACGTGCAAGACATCGTCGCCGGGGTCGTGATCGCCGGGGTCACCGTCGCGGTGGCGGTCGCCGTGTGGAACGCCGTCCGGCCGCGACTGCGCGGACGGTTGGCAGTGCTGGCCACGGCCGGCTGAGCGCAGGTCCGTCGCGCGGCCGCAGGCGGTCCGGGACGCACCGGTCCGCGTCCTCATGTGCGGCGTACGTCCACCGTTCTCCCAGGCTCCTGTGCCAGGATCAGCGACCATGGATCGCCTTGTCCGCGCGGCGCTCGATGCCCAGGTGTCGCGGCGCGAGCTCTTGGCGATGCTGGGCGTGGTCCCGTTCGTGATCTTCGCGGCGGAACCGTCGTCCCGCCCTGCCACGCACCGAAGCACGGTCGCATCGAACCCGTCGGCGCCCACATCGTCGACGCCGGCCGCCACCGCGGCGAGGGCCCTCACCACCGTGGCCGGCCCGACCGCAGGCGGCGCGATGCAGATCGTCGCCCACCAGGACGACGACCTCCTCTTCCAGAGCCCTGACCTGCTGCACGACGTCGCGGCCGGACGCCCCGTGCGCACGGTCTTCGTCACCGCAGGGGACGCGGCCCGGGACAGGACCTACTGGACCGGCCGCGAGCGCGGCAGCATGGCGGCGTACGCGCGGATGGCCGGCGTGGCGGACAGGTGGACGACCTCGGACGCCGGCGTGCCGGGGACACCGATCCGCATGCACACCCTGGTCGGCGCCCCGCACGTCTCCCTCGTGTTCATGAGGCTTCCCGACGGCAACCGCTCGGGGACCGGCATGATGGTGCACCACCACGAGAGCCTGATGCGGCTCTGGCGGGGCGACATCCTCACCATCCATGCCGTCGACGGCACCGCGAGCTACTCCGCCGCGTCCCTGCGGCACGCCCTCACGACCCTGATGAGCGCCTTCCAGCCGACGACGGTGCGTACCCAGGACTGGACCATCGCGTTCGGCACCGGCGACAACGCGGACCACACCGCCACGGCGCTGTTCGTGCAGCAGGCGCACCGGGACTACGGCGCCGCGCACACCGTCATCGCCTACGAGGGGTACCCCGTCTGGACCCGCCCGCCGGACGTGGACGGCGCCGACCTGACCGGAAAGTCGCGCGCCTTCGACGCCTATGCCGTGGACGACTCGCTCATGTGCCTGAAGCCCTGGTGCGCGGGCGGCCTGGTGACCTCGTTGCGGCTGGCCCGGCAGTACATCACCGCGAGCGAATCGGTCGGCAACGTGGCCCGGGGCGCCGGGGTACGGGTCACGGCCTCGTCGCAGACCTCCCTGACCGGCCAGACCGCCGCGCGCGCGATCGGGGGCTTCGCCCACGACGGTGCACGGGTCTTCGAGCAGGCGTGGACGACCGACGACGGCCGGGAGGGCAGCTGGATCCAGCTCGACTTCCCCGCACCGACGACGATCAACGGCGTCGTCCTCTATGGCCGTCCGAACCCCGACGACCAGATCACCGGTGCGACGCTCGTCTTCTCGGACGGCAGCACCGTGCCGACCGGAGCACTCGCGGCCAACGGGTCGGCGAAGACCCTGCGCTTCGCGCCGCGAACCTCGACGAGCCTGAAGCTGCTCGTCACCGCGGTCAGCGCGACCACGCGCAACGTCGGCCTCACCCAGCTCGAGGCCTACGACAACATGCCCCAGGTCGCCACGTCCCCCTGACGGCCCGTCGGAGCGTCGCCGCTACCGCTCGTGCTCGGCGAGGAGCCTTTCGTCGTCCACACCCAGCAGCCGACGGTCGTCAAGACCCTCGTGGTGGGTCTCGCGGACGACGCTGAGCTCGACGAACGTCACCTCGTGACGTGAGAGCGACAGCTGCAGCTCGGCCCGACCACCGATCGTCGGCAGACGGTGGTGCTCGACCGCCGGTCGTTCGCACCGCCGCAGGATCTCGAGCTGACGCGCGTCCGGCGACATCGGCCGGCCCAGCTCGCGCCAGGCCGCGAACGCGTTGCCGTCGACCTCGTTGACGCGTTCCCGCAGGACGAACACACCGCTGCCGTCCGGGCACGGCTCGCCGGCGAGCGTCAACGGGAGGGACAGGGTCACCTCGTGCCGGTCGGGCGCCGGCGGAGCGTCGGTCCCGCCCACGGGCTGCCACGCGAGCACCGTCACACGCCCGGACGGGTCCACGCAGACGAGGTGGTCGTCGCCCCGCGCGAGGACCTGAGCGCCCATCCGGGCCATGAAGGCGAACAGGTGGAACGTCGGCTTGGCCACCTGGCGATGCGTCAGGAGACCGAACCCGCCGTGGAAGAACGACGTGGGGACGTCCTGCTCCTCGAACACGTCGCAGAACGTCCAGTACGAGAACGAGTCGACGAGCTCGCCACCGCCGGCGAGCACCGGCGCCAGGTACGCCGCGTGGTAGGCGGTGTCATGGATCGGGTTGTCCGGCCGGTACGAGGTGTTGAACTCGGTGATGTGCACGGGCAGCCCAGCCAGCGCCGTGCCCTCGAGGTGGGCGCGTGGCGCGGCGAGCTGCTCGAGCAGGTCTTCCGGCGCCCTGAGCTCCTGGTAGGTACCGAACGGGATCGTCTGCGCCTCGCGCGACGAGTAGGCGTGCCGGCTGACGAAGTCGATCGGCACGTCGTGGCTGGTCACGAAGTCGGCGAACGGCGCCCACCACTCGTCGGATCCGGGCGAGATCGCGGGCCCGCCGACCTGCAGGGAGACGTCGAGCTCCTTGACGGCGCGCGCGGTCGCCTCGTACAGACGGAAGTAGGCGTCCTGGTCCGCGTCCTTCCAGAAGATGTCGAGGTTGGGCTCGTTCCAGACCTCGATCGGCCAGCGCCGCACCTCCTCGATCCCGTACCGGTCGATCAGGTGACGCAGCAGCGCCTGGACGAGGTCGACCCATGCGCGCAGGTCCGCCGGCGGGGTGATGTTGCCCTTCCACCAGAACACCGTCTCCGGACCCGAGGCCAGGAGCGACGGCATGAACCCCAGCTCGACGAACGGGCGGATGCCGAGAGACAGGAACGCGTCGTGCACCTGGTCCACGTACGTGAACGAGTACCGGGTGTGCGTGAGTCCGTCGACCTCGGCGCTCCGCACGACACCCATGTCGTCGGACAGCAGACCGTGCCCGCGGAGGTGCGCGAACCCGATCTCCCGCTGCACCCGCGCCAGGGAGGCGAGGTGGTCGGCGCGCAGCGCCAGGTTGAGCCGCCCCGTCCCGACGCACTCGCGCCACGCGGGGGACAACGGGCCGATGGGGGTGCTGGGCACGACCACCGGAGCGACGCCGGGGACGCCCATCAGCTCACCTCGACGACGGCGAAGGAGTGCGGCGGAAGCGTGAGCCGCGCCCCGGTCGCTGCCTCGACCACCTCGAGCGGTCGGGGGCTCACCTGGTCCGGATGGCCCGCGCTGTTGAACGAGCGGACCGACGACGGTGCAAGCACCCTGGCGCTCACGTCGCGCGCCGAGACCCCGCGCAGGTCCAGGTCCACCTCGACCGGGTGCTCCAGGTCCATGTTCGTGAGCGAGACGTGGCACCGTCCCTCGGCGACGCTCGCCGAGGCGGACACCGTCGGGACGGTGCGCCCGGCCACGTCGCGCTGCGCGAGGGGCGCACGGACGTGCACGGGCACGGAGGTGGCGTCGTGGTGGACCTTGTTCATCTCGAACACGTGGAACGTCGGGGTCCGCACGAGCGCCCCGGTCTCCTCGTCGGTGAGCACCAAGGCCTGCAGGACGTTGACCGTCTGGGCGATGTTGGCCATCGTGAGCCGATCAGCGAGGCGGTGGAACACGTCGAAGTGCAGCGACGCGACGATCGCGTCCCGCATCGTGTTCTGCTGGTACAGGAACCCGGGGTTGGTACCGGGCTCGACGTCCCACCAGGTGCCCCACTCGTCGAGGACCAGCCCGACCTTCCGCTCGGGGTCGTACCTGTCCATCACGGCGATGTGCCGGCGCAGGAGCGGTTCGATGCGCTGCGCCGCGACGATCGTCCGCCAGTAGTCGTCGTCGCCGAACCGGGTCGCGCTGCCCTTGGCGTCCCAGGTCCCGCCGATCGTGTAGTAGTGCACCGAGACGGCCTCGAACGGCAGTGCAGGGAACGGCCCGTGCGCGAGGTCGTCGACCGCGCGCATGAGGGCTTCGGTCCACGCGACGTCGTCCTCGGAGGCCCCCGCGGCGATGCGGGTGAGCCTGTTGTCGCCGTGGTTCCGGCAGAACGTCGCGTACTGCCGGGCGAGATCGGCATAGGTCTCGGCGCGCATGCGACCGCCGCAGCCCCACGGCTCGTTGCCGAGCCCCCAGAACGGCACGCGCCACGGCTCGTCGCGACCGTTCGCGCGCCGCAGGTCGGCCATCGGTGAGGTGCCGGGCCTGGTGAGGTACTCGACCCACTCGCTCATCTCGCGGACGGTCCCGGAGCCGACGTTCCCGGAGACGTACGGATCGGCGGCGAGCAGCTCGCACAGCGCCATGAACTCGTGCGTGCCGAAGTGGTTGTTCTCCTCGACGTCGCCCCAGTTCGTGTTGATCATCCGCGGGCGGTCGGCCCGTGGCCCGATGCCGTCGCGCCAGTGGTACTCGTCCGCGAAGCAGCCACCCGGCCAGCGCAGGTTCGGGATCCGGAGCTCACGCAGCGCCTCCACGACGTCGAGCCGGATGCCGCCCTCGTTCGGGATCGACGAGTCCTCTCCCACCCAGAACCCGCCGTAGACGCACCGCCCCAGGTGCTCGGCGAAGTGCCCGTACAGATGCCGGCTGATGACCGGCCCCGGGATGTCCACGTTGACGATGACGGTGGCGCTGGTGGCGGCTCCCATGGTCGATCAGTCCTCCGACGCCGCTGCACGGACCGGGACCTCGAGCGTGACCTCGCTGGTCACCAGCCGTGGGTCGGCCGTCGTGACCTGGTGCACGGATCCGACCACCATGATCGACGCGGTCGTCTCCTTCTCGGCGCAGGACCCTCCGACCCACAGCTCGACCTCCCCCGGCTCGACGATGCGCACCATCGAGCGGTCGGAGAACGCCAGCCGTGTGGTCGGCACCTGGAACTCGACGACGGCCGACTCCCCTGCCCCGAGCTGCACCCGGCAGTAGCCGAGCAGCTGCGCGACGGGTCGAGTCACGCTTGCGACGACGTCACGGGCGTAGAGCTGGACCACGTCGGTGCCCGCCCGCTCACCGGAGTTGTGCACGCGCACCCGCGCCGCGAACGTGCCGCCCGCAGCGACCTCGTCGTCCACGACCAGGCCGGTGCGCTCGAACGTCGTGAAGGACAGCCCGTGGCCGAAGGGCAGCACCGGGGTGCTGTCCGCACTGGTCACCTCCGACGGCCCGCCGAGGATGGGGTGCAGGTACGAGTACGGCTGCGCACCTGCCGACCGCGGCATCGTCACCGGCAGCCGACCGGACGGGTTGACCCTCCCGGACAGCACGCCCGCGAGCGCCGGGCCGCCCTCTTCACCGGGGAAGAACGCCTGGAGCACCACGGCGGGCGCCCCGGGTCCCTCGACCGCCCAGCCGATGGCGTACGGCCGCCCGGTCAGCATGACCATCACCACCGGCGTCCCCGTCGCGCGTACGGCCTCGACCAGGTCACGCTGCACCCCGGGAAGGGCGAGCGTCTCGGTGTCGTTGCCCTCGCCGACGGTGCCTCGACCGAACAGACCGGCCTGGTCGCCGACCACCACGACGGCGACGTCCGCGTCGGACGCGACCTGCACGGCCTCGGCGAAGCCGGAGCGATCCGGGTCCTCGACGGTGCAGCCTTCGGCGAAGACCACATCGACGCCCTCGAGCTCGGCGCGCAGCGACTCGAGCACCGTCGGGATCTCGAACCCCATCGGCACCTCCGGGTGGTGCGCGAGCACGTGGTTGGCGAACGAGTAGCAGCCCATCAGCGCCTCGGCACGGTCCGCGTTGGGTCCGATCACGGCGACCCGCGCCGGCACCGGGCGGCCGGGGCCGCCGAGTGGCAGCACGCCGTCGTTGGTGAGCAGCAGCAGCCCCTCGCTCGTCAAATCCAGCCGTCCGACGCTGATCACCCGCGGCAACTGGTGCTTCAGCTTGTCGAACACCGTCGGCCGTCCTTCGGGGTCCTTATGCGTGGTCACCAGCCCTTCCGGCTTATGATACCGCCAGACCCGCGTGCGATCCGGCTGGTCCACGACCTTGCCGTTCACCTGCACCACGTCGCCCGGCGCGATGAACGTGGCCGGATGAGTCACCACCTTGCCGTTCAGCTTGACCAGGCCCTCGTCCAGCATCCGCTCCGCATCCCGCCTGCTGGCAACCCCCGCCCGGGAAAGCCACTTGGCGCTCCGGTCGCCACGCGGTTCTTCAGTTTCACTCATAACGCGCGTGCCCCTCTGT
>MLJW01000735.1_pt1 | contig 10431 bp, 10 predicted proteins | sample 888231 | NCBI WGS metagenome assembly MLJW01 (sample SAMN05788063, study PRJNA343431) | mine drainage metagenome | isolation source: sample collected from the inflow into an acid mine drainage treatment plant... | place: Germany: Lusatia, lignite mining district
TCGCGGCCGAGAGGACCTCCGATGCTCGCGGACTCACCAGCGTTCAGTGGCCTCGCCGTCGACGACATCCCGGCCGCGCGGCAGTTCTACCGGGACGTCCTCGGTCTGCCGGTGACCGAGGACCACGGCATGCTGCGCCTCCACCTGCAGACCGGGGTCGACGTCCTGGTCTACCCGAAGCCCGTGCACACCCCGGCCTCGTTCACGATCCTCAACTTCCCAGTGCCGGACATCGAGGAGGCCGTGGCGGCGCTCACGGCCCGCGGGGTCGTGTTCGAGCACTACGCCGGCACACCGACCGAGACCGACGAGGCCGGGATCTTCCGCGGGGGCGGACCGCTGATCGCCTGGTTCACCGACCCTGCCGGGAACGTGCTGTCCGTGATCCAGGAGTGAGCACCCCGGGCGCAGGCGGGGTGACGCGCCCCGGCCGGTCGCGACGCCCGCACTACCCGAGCGCGAGGGCCGTCCACGAGACCGGCGGCAGCGTGACCGTGACCTGGTCCTCCGACGCGGCGGGGGTCAGCCGGGCTGATCCGGTCGCAGCTGCGTGCCGGCGGGCCACTGCGTGACCATCGAGTAACGGTCGCCCCGGATGAGGCTGGTGCGCCACTCGATGGACGCGTCCCCCGTGAGGACCAGGCGTTCGACCGAGAAGGCCGCCACCGTGGGCGGGAGCCGAAGCAGGGTCTGGTCGGCCAGGTCGGGCATGACCGGCCGGATGCGTTCCCAGCCGCCGGTGATGCGCACCCCGCAGTGTCCGGCAAGGATCTCGTAGAGCCCCCCGGACGTGAGGTCGACGTCGAGCAGTCCCGCGGCCAGGCGCGCGGGCAGCCACGACCGGTCGTGCGCGATGGGCTCGTCGTCCGCGAAGCGCAACCGTTCGACGAAGACGACCTGGACGCCGGCCTCGACGCCGAGCAGCGCGGCCACCTCGAGCGGGACCGGGCGACGCTCAGCCGCGAGCACCTCGCTTCGTTCGGCCAGTCCACCGGCCCGCACCGTCGAGGCGAGGCTGTAAAGGGCGTGCAGGGGCTGCTCGAGGACGGGAGGGGTGACCGACGATCCGCGGCCCCTCTCGCGCACGACCAGCCCCTCGGCCGCGAGGTGTCGCACGGCCTCACGCACCGTCTGGCGGCTGACCTCGTAGTACCCGGTCAGCTCCTCGTCGGTCGGGAAGCGCCGCTCGAACTCTCCCGCGAGCAGGCGGCGACGAAGGTCGTCGACGATCTGCGCCCACAGCGGCAGCGGGTTGGACCGGACCACCTGGCCGGCCACCGCTCACGCTCCGGCGAGGAAGAACGAGCCAATGAGGAGAGCGAGCACCAGGAGGGTGACCAGGGCCATGGGTGCATCCTTCTCGTAGACGAAGGACAGGACGCCGACGGCCACCCGCAGCACAGGGGTGAGGATCAGGGTCAGGACGCCGAGCAGGATGATCCCCTGGCCGTCCCCCTGAGCGATCGAGTGCCACAGCGCTGCCAACGAGTGCGGGAACGGTGTCGAGGTGGACGTGAGCGTCGTGTAGGAGACGGGTCCACGGAGCGGAAGGTAGTCGCCGTGATGGGTGAACATCAGCACGAGCCCGGCGGCGATGATGACGACGCTGACGACTACGCCGATGCGCAGCACCAGGCTGATAGCCAGCTCGACCTTGCGCACCTTCTCCGCCATGACCGCCTCCTCCCAGGGGCTGAGCTGGCGGCGACGGCCCGAGCCGCTGCGATGCTGGGGAGCCGACGCCGACTCGCCGGAGGCGGGGTGCTGGGGCGCACCGGTGGGCCCGGTCACGTCGGTCACGGGAGGATCCCCTTCTGGAGCATCTCTAGGGAGATGACGACGAGGACGACGACGAAGACGAGCCGCACCGTCCTGCTCGCCACCCGGCCCAGGACGCGGGCCCCGATGGCCGCCCCGAGGAGCACGCCGATGGCCACCGGGGCGGCGATGATCGGGTCGATCTGGCCGCGGATGAAGTAGACGCTCGCGCTCGCGGCGGCCGTCACGCCGATCATGAAGTTGCTGGTGGCCGACGACACCTTCATGGGCAGGCGCATGGCGCTGTCCATGGCCGGCACCTTCAGCGCGCCCGACCCGATCCCGAGCAGCGCGCTCACCAGCCCGGCGACGTACATGAGGGCCAGGCCGAGCTTGGTGCGGACCACCTTGTAGGCGACCTCGCGCTGTTCGGCCTGGTCGTAGTAGGAGCCGTGGAGCTTGAAGTAGTTGGCGATCCGGTCGTTCGACTCGGTGAGCGGGCTGTCGGTGTGCCGGCGCCGGAACGTGGTGAACGACGAGTAGGCGAGGACGAGCCCGAAGACGACGAACAGGACCCGGGTCGGGAAGACGGTCGTCAGGTACGCCCCGCTCACCGCCCCGGTCACCGTGGCGAGCTCCAGGAACATCCCGGCCCGCAGGTTGGTCATCCGTTCCCGCACATAAGCAGAGGCCGCACCGCTCGAGGTGGCGATCACCGAGACGATGCTCGCCCCGATCGCGAGGCGGATGTCCACGTGGTACAGCAGCGTGAGGACGGGGACGATCACCACCCCGCCGCCCAGACCGATCAGGGAGCCGAGGACGCCGGCTGCAACCGAGATCAGCGCCAGGGAGGCCACGAAGTCGGACGGCGTCATAGTCCGATTGTACGTACATTCACTCGTTCGTCCACTCCGGGGACGACGGCGCCTCCTGGAGGACGGGAGCCGGGTCTGCGGCAGGGTCACCCGCTCGGGTGCGGGTCGGCGCTACCGGTGCGAGCCTGGTCTCTGGTCCACGCGGTGCGAGCGGCGGGCTCGCGGCCGAGAGGACCTCCGATGCTCGCGGACTCACCAGCGTTCAGCGGCCTCGCCGTCGACGACATCCCGGCCGCCCTCCACTTCTACCAGGACGTCCTTGGCCTGCCGGTGACCGAGGCGTGACCGACGCGCCACCGTCACCTCGACCCGGTGGCGCGTCGTCGGCCGCGTGACCGCGGGTCAGCCGAGCGAGAGGGCCGTCCACGAGACCGGCGGCAGCGTGACCGTGACCTGGTCCTCCGACGCGACGGCGGAGAGGTTCGGCCGGAGGCCCACACGCTCGGGATGCTCAAGCGTGTTCTTCGCCCCGATGTCGTCGTCGGTCAAGGTCTCCGCACCGAGGACCCGGACCCCGCCGAGGGCCCGGGTGTCGATCGTGACCTCGGCCGGCTCGTGCTGGCTCCGGTTGACCAGGAACACCGCGGTGCGGCCGTCCGAGACGTCGTGCGTCGCGACGGCATCGACCAGCCCGACCTCGCCGTGGACCGCAGTCTGGTACGTCTCGGTCTCGAGCCGCACCTCCAGCGCGTCACCCGTCGCCAGGCGCGACGTGAGCGCGAACGGGAAGAACGTCGTCTGCCGCCAGGCCGGCCCACCAGGCTCCGTCATGATCGGGGCGATCACATTGACGAGCTGCGCGAGCGACGCGGATGTCACGCGGTCGGCGTGCCGCAGCAGGGAGATCAGCAGGTTGCCGAACACGACGGCGTCGGCGACCGAGTACGCGTCCTCGAGGAGCCGCGGCGCCACGGGCCAGTTGTCGAGGCCGTCGATCCGGTCGACGTTCTGGTAACGGTCGATGTACCAGACGTTCCACTCGTCGAACGAGATGTTGATCGTCTTGTCGCTGCCGTTCACGGCCTTGACGTGGTCGGCCGTCGCGACGACCGCCTCGATGAAGTGATCCATGTCGGCGGCGGACGCGAGGAAGCTGCCGAGGTCGCCGTCCTTCTCCTCGTAGTACGCGTGGCACGAGATGTAGTCGACGTCCTCGTAGCTGTGGGTCAGGACGACCCGCTCCCACTCGCCGAACGTCGGCATGTGCGCGCTCGACGACCCGCACACCACGAGCTCGACCGACGGGTCGAGCTGGCGCATCGCCTTGGCCGTCCGGGACGCGAGCTTGCCGTAGTCGTCTGCGGACCGGTGACCTAGCTGCCACGGGCCGTCCATCTCGTTGCCGAGGCACCACATGCCGATCCCGAACGGGTCCTGCCGGCCGTTCGCGATCCGCTGGTCCGACCATGCGCTGCCCGAGCCGATGTTGGCGTATTCCAGGAGGTCCAGCGCCTCGAGCGTGCCGCGGGTCCCCAGGTTGACCGCGAGCATCAGCTCGCTCCCGACCTTCTCGAGCCACGACGCGAACTCGTGCAGGCCGATCTCGTTGGTCTCGGTCGAGTGCCACGCGAGGTCGAGCCTCCGCGGGCGCTGCTCCCGCGGCCCGACGCTGTCCTCCCACCGGAACCCGGACACGAAGTTGCCGCCCGGGTAGCGGATCGTGGCGACGCCGAGCTCCTTGACCAGGGCGATCACGTCGGTCCGGAAGCCCTCCGCGTCGGCGGTCGGATGACCCGGCTCGTAGATCCCGTCGTAGACGCACCGCCCGAGGTGCTCGACGAACGAGCCGAAGAGACGACGGTTGACGGCGCCGACGGTGAAGGCGGGATCGAGGGTGAGACGTGCGACAGGCATGGGCATCCTTCTGAGGCGGGTGAGGGCGAGCGGGAGACGGGCCGGGCCGGGGGGCGGGCGCGCTGCTACTTGAGGGCGCCGACGGCCAGACCGCCACGCCAGTACTTCTGCATCGAGAGGAACGCGATCACGAGCGGGATCACCGAGACCAGCGAGCCGACGATGATCAGGCCCCAGAGCGAGTGGCCGCCGCTGTTGTTCGCGGACGCCTGGCCCTGCCAGAGACCGAGCCCGACCGTGATCGGGAACAGGTTCGTGTTGGACAGCATCGCGAGCGGCAGGAAGTAGTTGTTCCACGACGCGACGACGGAGAGCAGCATGACCGTGATGAACGCCGGTCGGAGCTGTGGGAGCGCCACCCGGAAGAACGTGCGGAACTCACCGGCACCGTCGACGCGAGCGGCGTCGAGCAGCTCGTCCGGGACGGCGTCCGCCGTGTACACCTGCATGAGGTACACGCCGAAGGGGTTGAGCAGCGAGGGCAGGATCACGGCCCAGATCGTGTCCGTGAGGTTGAGTCCGGAGAGCAGCACGAACGTGGGGATCACGAGGGCCGTCAGCGGCACCATGACCGACCCGAGCAGCAGCGCGAAGAAGAAGTTGCGTCCCCAGATGCGGTACTTCGCGAAGCCGTAGCCGGCAAGCACGGCGAGCACGGTCGCGCCGAGGCCGCCGGCGAGCGCGTAGAACAGCGAGTTGCCCAACCAGCGCAGGTAGATGCCGCCGTCGTAGGTGAACAGCTCGCTGAGGTTCGCGCCGAGTGCGAAGTTCTTGTCGAACCACAGCGCGCCGGCACTCCCGTTGAACAGCCCGGTGACGTCCTTGGTGCTCGCGACGAAGAGCCACCAGATCGGCGTGAGGAAGTACACGACGAGGGTGCCGAGGAACAGGTACGGGATGATCCGCCGAGCGGGGCGCATCGGGGCGCGACGCTGGGTGGACCGTCCGCTCGCGGGTCGCGGCGCGGCGATGCGTGCAGTGGTCATGAGAGGAAGCTCCCGCGCTTGCGAGTGAAGAAAAGGAACACGTAGACCGCGATGAACACGACGATGCCGAGGGCGAAGGAGATCGCCGACGCATAGTTGAAGTTCGCGTAGGAGAACGCCTGGTTGTAGGCATAGATGTTCGGGGTGAACTCGGGCGTGATCGTGCCGTTGGACACCAGGCGCAAGATCTGCGGTTCTGTGAAGAACTGCAGGGTGCCGATCAGGGCGAACACCAGGATGAGCACGAGCGCGGACGAGACCAGCGGGATCTTGATTCGGAATGCCAGCTGCCACGAGTTGGCGCCGTCGATCCGTGCCGCCTCGTAGATGGAGGTGTCAATTCCTTGGAGTGCCGCATAGATGATGATCATGTAATAACCGGCCCACTGCCAGATCACCACGTTCATGAGTCCACCGAAGACGTGCGACGGACCCAGCAGGAACGGCGCCTGCTGCCCGAAGAGGTCGAAGAACTGCTGAAGCGGACCGAAAGTCGGGCTGTAGAGGAATCCCCACATCAACGCACCGATCACCGCGGGGATCGCGTACGGGAGGAAGACCATCAGCCGCGCGAAGCGTGCGAAGCGGGTGGTGATCGCGTCGAGCACGAGCGCCACGGCGAGCGAGATCGCCATCTGCACGGGGATCAGCACGACGGCGAACTTCAGCACGAACCACACACCGCTCAAGAAGGCCGGGTCGGTGAACGCCGTGGCGTAGTTTCCCAGCCCGGCGAAGATCGTGCCGGTGGCGAGCCCCTTGCTGAAGAGGCTGAGGTAGAACGCGTAGGCGAGCGGCGCCACGAGGAAGAGCAGATAGATGACGGCGAACGGCCCGATGAAGAGCCATCCGGTGACCGAGCGTCGCCGCAGGCTCGAGCCGCGCCCGGGACGACCTCGGGTCGTCGGGGCTCGAGTCCCGCTCGGCTGCGACGTCGCCGAGATCGCTGATGCGTGTGACATGCGTCAGTCCTTCGTGTCTCGGTGGAAGGGGGATCCGGTCCGGCGGCTCAGCACCGCGGGACCGGATCGTGACCGCTGCGGTCAGGAAGCGGTCGGGTGGTGGCTAGCCCGTGACCGTGAAGCCCTGCCCCTTCGCGTACTTGACGATGTTCGCCTGGAGCTCGGTCGCCGCATTGGCACCGCTGATCTGCCCCGCGTTGATCTTGACCAGCTCAGCCTGCAGCTGCGCGTAGTAGTACACGGTGATCGGCGCGTACACCATGCCCTTGTACGCGTTCTCCGCCGGGATGTAGACGTCCTTGTTGGCCGTCTGCCCGCTGAAGAACTCGGACTTGTTGTTGATGAAGGCGTCCGACTTCAGCACCGACTGGTTGAGGGGGAAGATGGTCTGCGTCTTCCAGCCGTCCTCGAGGGATGCGGGGTCGGCGTACAGGCCGAGGGCGACCTCTGCGGCCAGGGCCTTGTCCGTCGCCTGGGAGGTGACGGCGAAGGCCGATCCGCCCCAGTTGACCGACACCGGGTTCGAGGTGTCCCACTGCGGCAGCGGAGCGACCGCCCACACGCCGCTCGAGGCGCCCTTGCCGACGCCTGCACCGGTCAGGTACCCGGGGGCCCAGGCTGCTGACACGTAGGTCGCGTACTTGCCGCTGACGACGCCGGAGATGTAGTCGGTGGTGAACTGGTCCTCCTTGCCGACGAGGCCCTTCTTGACGAGGCCGGCCCAGTAGTCCAGGACGTCCTTCGACGGCTGGTCGGCCAGGGTGACGGTGAGGTCCTTCGGCTTGCTGAGGTCGTAGCCGAACGGCGTGGCACCCTTCTGGATCTGGAGCGCCATCATGACGGCGGGGACGTTGGACCCGAGGTCGCCGAAGACGGGGCCACCCGCGTCCTTGACCTTCTGCGCGTCGGCCTGGTACTCGGCCCAGGTCGCGGGCGGAGTCGTGATGCCGTACTTGGCGAACACGTCGGTGCGGTAGATGAGCGCCATCGGGCCGCCGTCCACCGGGGCGGCGTACACGGCGCTGCCCTGCGAGACGTCCTTCCACGCGCCGGCGGAGAAGTTGCCCTTGACCTTGTCCGCGCCGTACTTGCTGATGTCGACGAGCGCGTTCTGGATCTCGTAGCTCGAGAGGTGGTCGGCCTCGAGCATCACGACGTCTGGGAGGCCCTTGCCGGCGGAGATGGCCGTCTGGACCTTGGTGTACTCGTCGCCACCCTGACCGGCGTTGGTCCAGCAGACCTGGACGTCGGTGTGCGCCTTGTTGAAGTTGTCGACGACGGTCGCCATGTTGGGGTACCAGGCCCACACGGAGACCTGCGGGGCGCTGTTCATCATCTTGTTGGTGCAGTTGGTCAGCTTGGGGCTCGTCCCCGCAGCCCCGGTGCTGGACGTGGACCCGCCTCCACCGCTGCACGCGGCCAGCCCGGCTGCGATGGCAACGGCGGAGAATGCCGCCGCGACACGTGACTTCTTCACAGTGATCCCTTCGATCGGACTTCTTTGTCTGAACGTGTTGGCGCCATCGGTCATGCGACTCGTGAACGAACCGACACGACACGAGGGTTGCCGTGCGCACCGCTGAGGCGCGCTATTGCGTGCGCATTCGCCCCGCGTCACCGGAAGGCTGCGACGCGGATGTGACTTCTTTTCTCTGAGCAGTTCGACGAACGATCGAGGTCCGGTCGGGATCCTCTTTCGCGTTCGCGTCTACATCGTTGTAAACGACAGTACCCAGACCATTTCAACGATGTCAAGACCGGAACCCCTCCGTCTGCCGAAGAATGGGTTACAGAACCGTAACGGTGCTCGACTCCCGCTGGATCACACGGAAATCGACCTCGATCTCGCGCGGAGCGATCCTCTCCTCGGAGCCGTTGATGCGCTCCATGAGAAGTCGCACCGCTGTCTCGGCGATCTCCTCCCGACCCGGGTCGATCGTCGAGAGGGTCGGGAGCGAGTAGCGGGTCTCCTCGATGTTGTCGAACCCGATCACCGCCACGTCGTCCGGTATCCGCAGGCCCGCCTCCTGCATCACGCGCATCGCACCGAGGGCGATCGCGTCGTTGAACGCGACGACCGCGTCGAAGGCGACGCCGGAGGCCAGGACGGCACGCATCGCCTCGGCGCCGTCACCGCGGTGCCAGTTCCCGACATCGACGACGAGGGCGTCGTCGTGGTGCAGCCCGGCCGCATCGAACGCCTGCCGGAACCCGCGCAGCCGCAGGCCGGCCGAGCCGATGACCTCGTTCTCGTGCGCACCGAACGCGAGGATCCGTCGACGTCCCGTCGCGAGCATGTGCTCGGTCGCGGCGCGCGCGGCTTCGACGTTCTTCATCGTGACGTGGTCCGTCGGACCGCCGAAGATCCGTTCGCCCAGGAGCACGACCGGCGTCGGGACGTCCACCAGCTCGGCGTCCTCCTGCCCGAGCGCCAGCACGCTGTACAGGATCCCGTCGACCATCCGCATCCGTGGCCCCCGGAGGATCTCGAGCTCTCGCTCGCGATCACCGCCGCTCTGCTCGATCATCACGACCAGGCCCCGCTTCGCCGCGGCAGTCATGACCGAGTCGGCGAGCTCGGCGAAGTAGACGTTGCGCAGGTCCGGGATGACCAGGCTGATCGCCCCGGTTCGACCGGACCGGAGGCCGCGCGCGGAGAGGTTCGGCTGGTACCCGAGCGTCTCGATCACCTCGAGGACGCGCTGCCGGGTGTCCTCGCGGATGTGCGGATAGTCGTTGATGACGTTGGAGACGGTCTTGATCGACACGCCCGCCGCGAGCGCCACAGTTCGCATGGTGGTGGCCACGATGCCCCGCTCTCGATCGGTCGATGCCCGCACGACGTCGGCTCCCGTGCCGCGACGCCGCACATTACAACGATGGAGAGCGCCGTGACAAGAGCGCCGCGGCCGACGGGGCCTCGCGCTCGAGCCGGGAGCGCGAGGCCTCGTCAGTGGTGCTCGTCGGGTCAGCGGCCCTCGGCGAGCCCGAACGCCAGCGGGTAGCCCGCCGCGATCTCCAGGAGCCGGTTGTACTTCGCGACCCGCTCGCCGCGCGCGGGTGCGCCGGACTTGAGCTGACCGCAGCCGGTCGCCACGGTGAGGTCCGCGATGAAGCTGTCCGCCGTCTCTCCCGAGCGGTGCGAGACCATCTGCGTGTAGCCCGCCTCGCGGCACAGCCGCATCGCCTCGAGCGTCTCGGTCACCGACCCGATCTGGTTGAGCTTGATGAGCGCCGAGTTCCCCACGTGTCGACCGATCGCCTCGGTGATGATCGCCGGGTTGGTCACGAAGATGTCGTCGCCGACGATCTGGGTCGTCCCGCCGAGGCGAGCGGTCAGCGCCTCCCACCCGTCCCAGTCGCCCTCGGCGAGACCGTCCTCGATCGACCAGACGGGGTAGTCCTGCACCATCGCGGCATAGCGCTCGATCATGTCGGCGCTGCTCAGGGTCTCGCCTGCGACGTGGTAGGCGCCGTCACGGTAGAACTCGCTCGCAGCCGGGTCGAGCGCGATCGCGACCCCCGCCGGGCCCGGGGTGTATCCGGCTCCCTCGATGGCCTGCACGAGCAGCGCGAGCACGTCCTCGGGACGCGTGATGTCCGGCGCGAAACCGCCCTCGTCGCCGAGCCCGGTGGCGAAGCCGGCGGCCTGGAGCAGCCCGCGGAGCTTCGCGTACACGGCAGCACCCGCGCGCACGGCCTCGGGAAGGGACGGTGCCCCGATCGGCGCGATCATGAACTCCTGGAAGTCCAGCGAGTTCGGCGCGTGCGCACCGCCGTTGAGCACGTTGAAGTGCGGCACCGGCAGCCGCGGCGTGACTCCGCCCGGGGTCAGGTAGGTGAAGAGCTCTCCGCCCACGGACAGCGCCCGCGCGAGCGCCATCGAGACACCGACGATCGCGTTGGCCCCGAGCCGCGCCTTGGTCGGCGTGCCGTCGGCATCGATCATCGCCTGGTCGAAATGCAGGCCGGCGGTCGGCGCCGCGACCGAGC
>MLJW01000736.1_pt1 | contig 10422 bp, 9 predicted proteins | sample 888231 | NCBI WGS metagenome assembly MLJW01 (sample SAMN05788063, study PRJNA343431) | mine drainage metagenome | isolation source: sample collected from the inflow into an acid mine drainage treatment plant... | place: Germany: Lusatia, lignite mining district
CGCTGCCCGACCTGCGAGGGCCAGGGCGCGGTGAAGGTGGCGATGAACTTCCTGCCCGACGTGCCCGTGCCCTGCCCGGATTGCGGCGGCCTGCGCTTCAATCCCGAGACCCTCGCGGTGCGGATGCGCGGACGCAATGCCGGCGAAGTGTTGATGATGGCGGTGGATGAAGCGGCAGAATTCTTTTCCGCCCACCGCAGGATCTACCACGCGCTGCAATTGCTGCGGGACGTGGGTCTGGGTTATCTGCAACTCGGCCAGCCCAGCCCCTTCCTGTCCGGCGGCGAGGCGCAGCGCATCAAGCTGGTCACCGAACTGGCGACCGCCGGGACGCGGCCGACGGTGTACGTGCTCGACGAGCCGACCGTCGGGCTGCACAAGTCCGACACCGAAAAGCTCATCCGCGTGCTCCACCGCCTGACCGACAGCGGCCACACCGTGGTGGTGATCGAACACGACCTGGACATGATGGCCAACGCCGACTGGCTGATCGACCTCGGCCCCGAAGGCGGCAAGGGCGGAGGGAGGTTGGTGTTGCAGGGCGCCGTCGGCGAGTTTTTAAGAGCCGATGCGCCCGGCCACACCGCACAGGCGCTGCGGCACGGTGTTGCACAGCAGGCATCGCGCAGAGAGTGATCGGTACAGTCTTATGTCATATACAAGACTTGCGCATTTTCGCTGCAACGCGGCATAGAATGCCCGCATCACTCACAGACGGAGCCGCTTCATGGATCAGCACATTCGCATTCCCGCAGGCGAGAAAATCACGGTCAACCCGGACTTTTCGCTCAACGTCCCTGACCACCCCATCGTCCCCTACATCGAGGGCGACGGCACGGGTTTGGACATCACCCCGGTGATGATCAAAGTGGTCGATGCCGCAGTGGCCAAGGCCTATGGCGGCAAGCGCAAGATCGCCTGGATGGAAATCTTCGCCGGGGAAAAAGCGACCCGCGTCTATGGCCCGGACGTGTGGCTGCCCGAAGTGACCATGCAAATCCTGCGGGACTACGTGGTGTCGATCAAGGGTCCGTTGACCACCCCGGTGGGCGGTGGCATCCGTTCGCTCAACGTCGCACTGCGGCAGGAACTCGACCTGTATGTCTGCCTGCGCCCGGTGCGCTACTTCCAGGGCGTGCCATCGCCGGTCAAGCATCCGGAAAGGACCAATATGGTCATCTTCCGCGAGAACTCCGAGGACATCTACGCCGGCATCGAATGGGCAGCCGAGTCAGACGGGGCGAAAAAGCTGGTGAATTTCCTCATCGACGAGATGGGAGTGAAGAAAATCCGCTTTCCGTCGACCTCGGGCATTGGCATCAAGCCGGTGTCGCGCGAAGGCACCGAGCGCCTGGTGCGCAAGGCGATCCAGTACGCGATCGACAACGATCGCCACTCGGTGACGCTGGTGCACAAGGGCAACATCATGAAGTACACCGAAGGCGGCTTCCGCGACTGGGGCTACGCGCTGGCACAGCGCGAGTTCGGCGCGCAGCCGATCGACGGCGGCCCGTGGTGCAGCTTCAAGAACCCGCGCACGGGTCGAGAGATCGTCGTCAAGGATTCGATCGCGGACGCGTTCCTGCAGCAAATCCTGCTGCGCCCGGCCGAATATGACGTCATTGCTACGCTAAACCTGAACGGCGACTACATTTCTGACGCACTGGCGGCGCAAGTCGGCGGCATCGGCATCGCGCCCGGCGCGAACCTGTCGGACACCGTCGCGATGTTCGAGGCCACGCACGGCACCGCGCCCAAGTACGCCGGCAAGGACTACGTCAACCCGGGCTCGGAAATCCTCTCGGCCGAAATGATGCTGCGTCACATGGGCTGGACCGAGGCCGCCGACCTGATCATCGAGTCGATGCAAAAGGCTATTCATTCCAAGCGAGTCACTTACGACTTCGCGCGCTTGATGGAAGGCGCCACCCAGGTGTCGTGCTCGGGATTCGGCCAGGTGATGATCGAGTTGATGTAAGCGCAAGCGGGCCGTTCGCGGCCTGCGCGCGGTAGGAGCCCCGGCTTTGCCGGGGTTTTTTTTCAGCGCGACGCGTGTGATGTGAGCCCGGCGTCAGCTCCCCGCGAGCCGCGCGGGGCATCGCCCCACCGCGCGGTCAACTTGGTCGACAATCGGGCGCATGCCGTGGCTCTGCGCAGCGCCGCCGCCGACCCTAGAATCGGCGCATGCCCAGAACGCGAAAACCTTCCGCGGCCGCTCCCGGCCAGTCGACGGTCGCCGAGCGCCAGCAACAGTCGCTGGCGCCGCCGCCGCTGTATCAGGTCGTCATGCTGAATGACGATTTCACGCCTATGGAGTTTGTTGTCTTTGTCATTCAAAGGTTTTTCGCCAAGGATTTGGAAACGGCAACCCAGATCATGCTAAAAGTGCACCAACAGGGTCGTGGCGTCTGTGGCGTGTACCCGAAGGACGTTGCGGCGACCAAGGTCGAGCAGGTGATGGCCGCGGCGCGTCAGGCCGGACACCCGCTGCAATGCGTGATGGAGGCGGTTTGAGGCGGTTGAGGAGAAAGCGATGATTGCCCAGGAACTCGAAGTCAGTCTGCACATGGCGTTCGTCGAGGCGCGCCAGCAGCGCCATGAGTTCATCACCGTCGAGCACCTGCTGCTCGCGCTGCTCGACAATCCGTCGGCGGCCGAGGTGTTGCGTGCGTGCTCGGCCAACATCGAGGACCTGCGCAAGAGCCTGTCGGCGTTCATCAAGGACAACACGCCGGTGGTGCCGGGCAGCGACGATGTCGACACGCAGCCGACGCTGGGTTTCCAGCGCGTGATCCAGCGTGCGATCATGCACGTGCAGTCGTCGAGCAACGGCAAGAAGGAAGTCACCGGTGCCAACGTGCTGGTGGCGATCTTCAGCGAGAAGGATTCGCACGCGGTGTACTACCTGCACCAGCAGGGAGTCACGCGGCTCGACGTCGTCAACTACATCTCGCACGGCATCCGCAAGGCCGACCCGATCGAGCCGGCCAAGCCGGCCAGCGGAGCTGACGAGGACGAGCGCGAAGGCAAGGACACGCCGCTCGACCAGTTCACGCAGAACCTCAACCAGCTCGCTCGCGACGGCCGCATCGATCCGCTGATCGGCCGCGAGTCGGAAGTCGAGCGGGTGATCCAGGTGCTGTGCCGCCGGCGCAAGAACAACCCGCTGCTGGTCGGCGAGGCCGGTGTCGGCAAGACCGCGATTGCCGAAGGACTGGCCTGGCGCATCGTGCAGGGCCAGGTGCCCGAAGTGCTCGAGGGCGGCGTCGTCTACTCGCTGGACATGGGCGCGCTGCTCGCCGGCACCAAGTACCGCGGCGATTTCGAGCAGCGACTGAAGGCGGTGATCAAGCAGATCAAGGAAATGCCCAGCGCGATCCTGTTCATCGACGAGATCCACACGCTGATTGGCGCCGGCGCCGCATCGGGCGGCACGCTCGACGCGTCGAATCTGCTCAAGCCGGCGCTGACCTCGGGGCAGTTGCGCTGCATCGGCGCGACGACGTTCACCGAGTACCGCGGCATTTTCGAGAAGGACGCCGCGCTGTCGAGGCGCTTCCAGAAGATCGACGTCGTCGAGCCCAGCGTCGAGCAGACGATCGAGATCCTGAAGGGGTTGAAGTCGCGTTTCGAGGAGCACCACGGCGTCAAGTACGGCGCCGGCGCCTTGAGCGCGGCCGCCGAACTCGCGGCCAAGTACATCAACGACCGTCACCTGCCCGACAAGGCAATCGACGTCATCGACGAGGCCGGCGCCGCGCAGCGCATCCTGCCCAAGAGCCGGCAGAAGAAGACGATAGGCAAGGGCGAGATCGAGGACATCGTGTCGAAGATCGCGCGCGTGCCGGTGCACAGCGTCAGCAGCGACGACCGCTCGAAGCTGCGCAACCTCGACCGCGACCTGCGCAACGTCGTGTTCGGCCAGGACGAGGCGATCGGCGCGCTGGCCGCGGCGATCAAGATGAGCCGCTCGGGACTGGGCCGACCCGACAAGCCGATCGGCGCCTTCCTGTTCAGCGGCCCCACCGGCGTGGGCAAGACCGAGGTCGCGCGCCAGCTCGCCTTCGTGCTCGGCATCGAGCTGGTGCGCTTCGACATGTCCGAGTACATGGAACGGCACACGGTGTCGCGGCTGATCGGCGCGCCTCCGGGCTACGTCGGCTTCGACCAGGGTGGGTTGCTGACCGAGGCGATTTCGAAGAAGCCGCACGCGGTGCTGCTGCTCGACGAGATCGAGAAGGCGCACCCGGACGTCTACAACGTGCTGCTGCAGGTGATGGACAACGGCACGCTGACCGACAACAACGGCCGGAAGGCCGATTTCCGCAACGTCATCGTGATCATGACGACCAACGCCGGCGCCGAAGCGATGCAGAAGGGGTCGATCGGCTTCACGAACAAGCGCGAGGCCGGCGACGAGATGGCCGACATCAAGCGGCTGTTCGCGCCCGAGTTCCGCAACCGGCTCGACGCGATCATCCATTTCCGCCCGCTCGACGAGGCGATCATCCTGCGCGTGGTCGACAAGTTCCTGCTGCAGCTGGAGTCGCAACTGGCCGAGAAGCGCGTCGAGGCGACGTTCACCGACGCCTTGCGTCGCCATCTCGCGCAGGCCGGATTCGACCCGCTGATGGGCGCGCGGCCGATGCAGCGACTGATCCAGGACACCATACGGCGCGCGCTGGCCGACGAGCTGCTGTTCGGCCGTCTGGTCGACGGCGGTCGCGCCACCGTCGACATCGACGACGACGGCAAGGTGCGGCTCGACATCGCCGAGCCGGATCCGAAGCCGCGGAAAAAGGAACTGGTCGCCTGAGCGCAAGCGCGCGGCGCCGCGCGCTTGCGCCGGCGCCGGCGCCGCTCACGCGCGCTTGACGCGCGCTTGACGCGCGATCGGCGGTGGCAGCACGTACACTTCTTGTCCATGCTGATCCATCCGAACTTCGACCCGATCGCCGTCAGCCTGGGCCCGCTCAAGGTCCACTGGTACGGCATCATGTACCTGCTGGGCTTCCTCACCTTCTGGCTGCTGGCCAGGCGCCGCTTGCGCGACCAGCCTTTCGACGGCTTCGGCTGGACGTCGCGCGACATCGAGGATCTGCTGTTCGCCGGAGTGCTCGGCGTGATTCTCGGCGGGCGCCTAGGCTATGTGCTGTTCTATCAGCCGGGCTACTACTTCGCGCATCCATCGCAGATCGTCGCGGTGTGGGACGGCGGCATGTCCTTCCACGGTGGCCTGCTCGGCGTGATGGCCGCGGCCGCCTGGTTCGCGCGCTCGCGCCGGGTGAACTGGCTCGACCTGATGGACTTCGTCGCGCCGATGATTCCGCCCGGCCTCGCGTTCGGCCGCATCGGCAATTTCATCAACGGCGAGCTGTGGGGGCGGGTTGCGCCGAGCTGGTGGCCAGGCGCGATGATCTATCCCGAATCGGGCAGCATGGTGCCGCGTTTCCCGTCCGAGCTCTACGAAATGGCGCTCGAGGGTGTGGCGCTGTTCGCGCTGCTGTGGTGGCTGCGGGCCAAGCCGCGTCCGCGCGGCTTCATCGCCGCCTGGTTTGCGCTGGGTTACGGCCTCGCGCGCTTCGTCGTCGAGTTCACGCGTCAACCCGACGCCTTCCTTGGCTATCTGTGGTTCGGCCTGAGCATGGGCCAGCTGCTGTCGATCCCGCTGATCGTGATCGGCGCCGCTCTGCTCGTGTGGTCGCTGCGGCGCCGCGTCTGACGCGGCGGCGGCTGCGTCAGCGAATCGGCGCCAGCGCGTCGGGGCGGGCGATGCGCAAGCCGCGAGCCGCGGCTTGCGGCGCCAGTTCGAGCAGCGCGCGGTCGCGCGTCAGCAGCAGCGCGGCACGGTGCTGCAGCGCCAGGTCGACGAACACCTGATCGTCGACGTCGCGGCAGCGCAGGCGCGCATCGGTGGTGGGGTCGGCGAGCAGCTGTGCGCGCGTGTCGAACAGCGCGCGCAGCGCGGCGCCAAAATCGCCGCGGCGCGCGAACGCCGGGCGCGTCACGACGTCTTCGAGTTCGACGCGCATCGCCGGGCAGATCAGCCAGCGCGCATGGCCGGCGCGCAAGCGCGCCGCCGGTTCATGCATCGACGCGTCGTTGAACACCAGCCAGTCGAGCACGACGTTGCTGTCGAGCACCCAGCCTTCGCTCACCGCGGGCCCCTTTCAGGCGCTGCGCAGGCCCTTGAAGGCCATATAGCCGGCCAGCCCGAGCAGCAGCAGCGCGAACACTCGCTTGAGCGCCTGGCCGTGCACGCGATGCGCGACGCCGGCGCCGACCGGCGCCATCAGCACGCTGGTCGTCGCACACGCGACCAGCGCCGGCAGGTAGACGTAGCCCAGCGCATAGTGCGGCAGGCCGTCGGCGTGCATGCCGGCGACAACGTAGCCGAACAGCCCGCCGGCGGCGATCGGGAAGCCCATCGCCGCGCTGGTCGCCACCGCGTTGCGCATCGCCAGCCCTCGCCAGTGCAGGAAGGGCACCGTGAGGAAGCCGCCGCCGGCGCCGATCAGCGACGAGATGAAGCCGATGCCGGCCCCCGCGGCGCCGAGCAACGGTCGCGTCGGCAGCGACTCGGCGCGATCGACGTCGGCACGTCGGCTGGCCAGCAGCATGCGCAGTGCCGAGACGCCGACGAACAGCGCGAAGAACAGCGCCAGCCACGTCGATTTCAGCGCGCCGGCGAGCTGGGCGCCGCCGAAAGTGCCGAGCACCGCGCCGACGCCCATCACCGGCGCGATGTCCCAACGCACCGCGCCGCGGCGGTGGTGGGCGCGGATGCTCGACGCCGACGTGAACAGGATCGTGGTCAGCGCGGTGGCGATGGCCATGTGCACGATCAGCGGCTCGGCGAACCGCTCCTGCGTGAAAATGAAGGTCAGGAAAGGCACCAGCAACATGCCGCCGCCAATGCCGAGCAGGCCGGCGAGAAAACCGCTGCACGAGCCGAGCAACATCAATTCGAGCACGAAGGGCCAGGTCATCGGCACGGTCCGGTGGCGCGCGCCTTGCGCGCGCGGCTGGGGCAGGGAAGGGGAAGGGTGTCCGCCCGTGCCACGCCGCCCGTTGATCCCTGAACCCAGTCGGGACAGGTGGGCGAGGTCAGCCGGCTTCGGGAGCGTCTGCGCGAGACGCTGCGCACCCACCGACGATGTTCCAGGCCCGAGGCACAGCGCATCGGTTCAAGAAATGCCGGGGCGGCGAGCCCGGGCGGACAGGCCCAATTGTACGGCGCTGCGCGGCGATCGCGCCGAGCCGCGCCACGCTGGCGTCAAAGCAGCTGGTCGTCGGTGCCGAGCGCGCCGTCGAGCCGCTGCTGCAGCCGGTGCAGGCGCGCGCCGAGCTCGTGCGGCAGCGACTCGTCGGCCGGCGCCGCAGCCGCCGCGCCGAGCTTGGCGTGCGCCAGGTTCAGCGCCGCCAGCACCGCGATGCGCTCACGCGCACGAATGCGGCCGAGGTCGCGGATGCTGCACATTTCGCGGTCGACTTCAGCGACTGCATGGCGCAGCGCTTCCTGTTCGCCTTCGGCGCAGGCCAGCATGTAGCTCTGGCCCATGATGCTGACTTCGATCGTCGTGCTCACGGAGTATCACCTGCGGCTGGCAGTCGTTCGAGGAGACGGTCGACGCGGGTGCGTGCTTCGCCCAGTCGGGCGCGCAGCGCATCGCGTTCGGCCTCGAGCTGCTGCACGCGCTGTTCGAGCAGCGCGTTGGTGCGGCGCAGTTCGGCGTGGCGCAGCGCAAGGCGTTCGACCTTCTCGGTCACGTCGTCCAGCTGCGCGTTCAGCGCGGAAGGGGTCGCGGAGCTCATTCGACTGATTCTAATGTGCGGCGTAAGCCAAGCGGCTCCTTGCGATCCGATACCATGGGAGAGTTGGTGCCGGAGCGACAAATGTCGCACTGGTTAAACGGGAAACAGGAGGCGGGTGCATGCCCGCCGGATCTGTGCTGCCCCCGCAACGGTCGGCGGATGCGAGCCACGTGCTCGCGCCCCCCGGGCTCGAAGCCACTGGTCCTGCGCGTCGTGCGGACTGGGAAGGCGCCCGGCGGGGAAGTCCGCCAGCCCGGATACCGGCCAACAGGAGAATGACGCGGTGCTGCCCGGGGGTGAGGCAGGCTGGGGCGCCGACCCGGCGCCCGGCGGGGCTCGCCATTGCGCGCAGCGTCGCGGCATTCGGTTCCGGCACGCCGTGCGGGGGAGCGCGGCAGCCGTATCCAATGGGAATCCCGATGTCTCACCTTCGTTCCGAAGTCTGGCGCGCCGCGTTGCGGCGTGCCCCGCTGGGCTGCGCGCTGCTCGCGCTGCCCGCATACGCGCAGCAGCCGGCGCCGCTGGCGCCTGTGGTCGTTTCGGCCACCGGCTTCGCGCAAGCGCTCGCCGACGCGCTGCCCAGCGTCAGCGTCATCGACCGCGCGCAGATCGTCGCCTCCGGCGCGCAATACGTCGACACGCTGCTGCAGCAAGTCGCCGGGGTGCAGATTGCCGGCAACGGCGGCGACGGTCAGTCGGCCAGCGTGTTCGTGCGCGGTTTCGGCGGCACCGACGTGCTGGTGCTGCTCGACGGCGTGCCGCTGAACGCGCAGGACAGCACCGGCGTGGCTTATCTGCACAACCTCACGACGTCGCAAATCGAACGCATCGAAGTCATCCGCGGCGACGTCTCGGCGCTGTACGGCTCGGGCGCGATCGGCGGTGTCGTGCTGATCACGACGCGCACGCACGGACCTGCCGCGTCGCTCAGCGTGCGCGCCGGCAGCCGCGGCACTTACGGCGTCAGCGCCGACGCGAGCCGGCGCATCGGCGCGCTGACGGTGCACGGCGGCTACAGCCGCGACACCACCGAGGGCATCAGCGCCGCGAACCCGGCGCAGTACCCGGAAGCGAACCCGAATGCCAACGGCGTGCGCCACACTGGCGCCAACCTGGCGCTGGCGTGGCAACTGCCCGGCGACGGCGAAGTTGGCATGCGCGCCTGGCGCAGCGAAGGCCGCGCCAGCTACGACAGCATCAGCTACGCCAGCCCCGGCGACACCAATCTGAGCGAAACGACGCAGGAACTGGTGCAGCTCTACGCGCACCGCCGCATCGAGCCGGGATGGACGTCGCGCGTCGACGTGTCGCAACAGACGACGAGCAACACCATCGCCAATTTCAGCGCCTACCCCTACACGTCGAATTTCCGCACGCAGGTCCAACAGCTGCGCTGGCACAACGTGATCGACTTGCGCGCCGGCTGGAAGGCCACCGCCGGCGCCGAACTGCAGCACCAGCGCATCGAGTCGCTGACCGGCGACATCAACCCGGTCGGGCGCGACGCGCAGGCGCTGTTCGCCGGTGTCGAAGGGCGCATCGGCGCCGAACAGCTGCAACTCAACGCGCGCGACGACCGCATCCAGGGCTACGGCGATCACGCCACCGGCTATTTCGGCTGGGGCCACGAACTCGGCCGCGGCTACAAGCTGATCGCGGACTGGTCGAGTGCGTTCACCGCGGCGCCGCTGGGCTATCTGTACGCGCCGTACTACGGCAACGCGCAGCTGCGCCCGGAAAGCGCGCATTCGGTCGAAGGCGGGCTGCAATGGAGCGGTGCGGGCTGGCTGCTGCGCGCCACCGCGTTCCAGACCCGGCTGCGCGACCAGTGGCAGTACGACTTCGCGAGCAGCCGTTTCGACAACATCGCCGCCAGCCGCTCGCGCGGTGTCGAGCTGCGCGCGCAGGGCTCCTGGCGCGGCTGGCGACTGCAGGGCAACGCGACGCTGCAGCAGCCGGTCGATCTGGCCGCGGCCGGGCAGCCGACGCTGCAGCGGCGCGCGCGGCGGCTGGCCAACGTCGATGTCGAGCGCGCGTTCGGCGCCTGGCATGCCGGCGCGGCGCTGCACGCCAGCGGGCCGCGCTGGGACAAGGACGGCAACGGCGACGCCGTCGGCCTGGGCGGCTACACGACGCTGGACGTCCACGTCGGCGCGCCGCTGGGTGCCGGCTGGGACTGGAACCTGCGCGTGCAGAACGCCTTCGACAAGCGCTACCAGACCGTGTGGGGTTACAACCGTCAGCCCTTCGGCGTGTTCCTGACCCTGCACTGGCAACTTCCGGCGGCCTGAGATGGCAAGACCCGCACCGCGCGAACCCGGCTCTGTGCCGCTGGCGCTGGCCTGCATCGGCGGCCTGCTCGGCGCCGTGCTGCTTGGCCTGGCCAGCGGCGCCGGCGGCTGGCAGCCGGCGCTGATCGAGCAGTTGCGCGTGCCGCGCGTGCTCGCCGGCGCCGGCGTCGGCGCGCTGCTCGCCGAAGCCGGGCTGGCCTTGCAGCTGCTGCTGCGCAACCCGCTGGCCGACCCCTTCGTGCCCGGCGCGTCGGCCGGAGCCGGCTTCGGTGCGATCGCGATGCTGCTCGCCGGCGGCGCGCTGTGGCTGGGCAGC
>MLJW01000737.1_pt1 | contig 10380 bp, 7 predicted proteins | sample 888231 | NCBI WGS metagenome assembly MLJW01 (sample SAMN05788063, study PRJNA343431) | mine drainage metagenome | isolation source: sample collected from the inflow into an acid mine drainage treatment plant... | place: Germany: Lusatia, lignite mining district
TGGTACTCCCCGAGATGGTCGTTGACCAACCTCACCGCACGCGCCCTCAACTCCGGATCGATCTTCTTCGGCATGACGACATCCTCCTGGACTCAAACAGGAGCGGCATCAAACCTGGGGCGCTTCACCCACCGATAGACCTCGCACCTCAACGGCTGGAGTCCGGCATGAACACATCCGCGCCCCTCGCGCCCCCTTGGACTCTCGCCGACGAGTTTCGGCCGATCGCTGTCGAGCTGCTTCAGGGGTACTTCTCCGCGCAGCCCGAGGCCGGGTTCACTGGCGCGCACTTCGAGCGGTTGGGAGGCGGGGGTGACCGTCCCGAGCTCGCCGACGAGTTCACCGCCGAGGACCTGGTGGCAGTGACGCTGCTGTCGGTCAAGGTGCCGGCGGAGGCTGCGCTGCGCATCCTCGGTCCCGACCGGTCCCGCTTGTCGGAGCTCCTCCACGAGATTCCCACGAACCGCGACCTCGTAGACGTCGGCCCAGCGGAGATCGATCGCGACTGGGCACCCTGGCTGTTGGATGACGCCCTGAGCGACCTGACGGGCCTGGGACGCACCACGGTGAGCAAGCTCATCGCCCGCAAGCGCCCCCGCCTGATCCCGATCTACGACCGCGAAGTCAACAAGGTCCTTGCCCTGAACAAGGGTCCGCTCTGGCGTCCACTGGCCGAGGCGCTCCAGGTGGACGGACGCGCCTTGCACCGGAACCTCCTGGCGCTGCGCGACGAGGCAGGCATCGGTAGCGACATCACGCCGCTGCGTGTTCTCGACGTCATCGTGTGGCGGACAGGGAAGGGACATGCAGACAAGCTCCGTGAGCGTGGGATCAATGACGGCCCGAATGGTGCCGACAGCTGACAAGGGACCGTCGTCGGGTAGGGCGCAGGCCCAGGCTTTCAACCTCCCATGTCGAGGACGCCGAAACACGTAGGGTCGAAGTCGACATCCAGCGGACCGGAGGAGCGCTCGCATGACCGCGGTTCACGTCGAGGAGCAGTTCGAGGCCGCGATCGAGGCATCGATGCTGGACGCCGGGTGGCACCGGGGTTCGTCGCAGGACTACCGGCCGGCCCTCGGCCTGGACGTTGAACAGCTGTTCGCGTTCCTGACGGCGACTCAGCCGAGGGCGTGGGCGAAGATTCTGGGCTACTACGGCGGGGACGACGCCGCGGGGCGGGCGAAGTTCGCTGAGCACCTGGCCAGCGAGCTGGATCAGCGCGGGCCTCTGGACGTGTTGCGTCACGGGCTGAAGGACCACGGGGTCAAGGTGTCCATGGCGTTCTTCGCCCCTGCGTCCACGCTCTCCGCCGAGCTGGTGGCCCTGCATGCGGCCAACCGGCTGAGCGTGACGCGCCAGCTGCGGTACTCGGCCACCACGGGTGACGAGCTGGATCTGGCGTTGTTCGTCAACGGGATCCCGACTGCGACCGCGGAGCTGAAGAACCCGCTCACGGGTCAGGACGTCGAGCATGCGAAGCGCCAGTACCGCCGCGACCGCTCACCCAAGGAGTTGTTGTTCGCTCGGCGCGCGCTGGTGCACTTTGCGGTCGACCCGGACCTGGTGTTCTTGACGACCCGGCTGACGGGTCCGACGACGCGGTTCTTGCCGTTCAACTTGGGCACAGGTGGGCCGGGCCGTGAGGGTGGTGCGGGCAACCCGACGCCTGAGGCCGGGTACAAGACGGCGTACCTGTGGGAGCAGGTGTGGGCTCCGGATGCCTGGTTGGACCTGCTGCGGCGGTTCCTGCACGTCGAGGACCCGGTCCCGCCGGGACGGGGCAAGCCGGTCGGCAAGAGGCCCTGGCACTCCCGGATGTTGATCTTCCCGCGGCTGCACCAGTGGGACGCGGTGCGCACCCTGACCGCCGACGCCGCCGAGCACGGTGCGGGGCACAACTACCTGGTGCAGCACTCGGCCGGGTCGGGCAAGTCGAACACGATCGCCTGGCTTGCGCACCGGCTCTCGTCGCTGCACGACGCGGGCAACACCAAGGTGTTCGACAAGGTCATTGTCATCACCGACCGGGTGGTCCTGGACCGCCAGCTGCAGGACACGATCTTCCAGTTCGACCACACCGTGGGGGTCGTGGAGAAGATCGACAAGACCTCCGCCCAGCTTGCCGGCGCGTTGGCAGGGGAGACCGCGCAGGTCATCATCACGACCCTGCAGAAGTTCCCGGTTGTCCTGAAGTCGGCCGGCACTCTCGTGGGGTCGCGGTTCGCGGTGATCGTCGACGAGGCGCACTCGTCTCAGACCGGTGAGACCGCCAAGGCTCTCAAGCAGGTTCTGGGCGAGGGCGCCGACGCGAGCGTGTCCGCCGACGGTGACGCGCTTCTGGTCGCCGCGGAGGTCGCCGACGCGATCACCGAGGCGGCCGAGGACGCGTCGGACCCGTTGGTGTCCTCCGCGGTGGCCAGAGGCCGGCACGCGAGCCTGTCGTTCTTCGCGTTCACCGCCACCCCGAAACACAAGACGCTCGAACTGTTCGGCGTCCTCGGCGACGACGGCACGTACGCACCGTTCCACGTGTACTCGATGCGCCAAGCCATCGAAGAGGGCTTCATCCTGGACGTGCTGCGCAACTACGTCACCTACGCCACGTACTACAAGCTCACCCGCACCGGACCCCACGGGGTGTCGTCGTCGGATACGTCTGACCGTGAGGTCGACAAGCGCAAGGCCGCCGCCGAGCTGGCCCGGTTCGCGTCCCTGCACCCGTCGAACATGGCCCAGCGGGCAGAGATCATCGTCGAGCACTTCCGCGCCCACACCGCGGCCCGCATGGGTGGGCGCGCCAAAGCCATGGTCGTGACCCGGTCCCGCCTGCACGCGGTGCGCACCCACGCGGCGATCGCCGCCTACATCGCCCGTAAGGGCTACCAGGGCCTGCACGCCCTGGTGGCGTTCTCCGGCGTCGTGGACGACAACGGGGTCACCTACACCGAGCCGATGCTCAACGGGTTCTCCGAGAGCGCCCTGGCGGACCATTTCGCCTACACCGCTGCCGACGACCCCTTCGCAGGGGGTGAGGGCGCACGCCAGGACCGCGAGTATCACGTGCTCGTGGTCGCGGAGAAGTACCAGACCGGGTTCGACCAGCCGCTGCTGACCACGATGTACGTGGACAAGAAGCTCGAGGGCGTCAAGGCCGTGCAGACTCTCTCGCGCCTGAACCGTACGCACCCGCTGAAGTCCCAGGACGACGTGTTCGTCCTGGACTTCGCGAATGAGGCGGCCGACATCGCCGAGTCGTTCGCCCCGTTCTACGAGACCACCATCACCGAACCCACCGACCCGAACCTGCTGTACGCGTCCCAGACCGAGGTCATGAGCTTCGGCCTGCTGGTCGAGTCCGAGATGGACGCCTACGTCACCGTGTTCCTCGCCGCGGGCGGCGACCCAGGGACCCACGCGAGGCTGTACCACTTCACCGACCCCGCCCGGGACCGCTACGTGGCGCTGGCTGCCACCGACCGCACCGCCGCCGAGGAGTTCCGCTCCACGCTGCGCAACTACACGCGCGCCTACGCGTTCTTAGCCCAGGTGATCGCGTTCCACGACCCGGACCTGGAACGCTTGCACCTGTACGGCAAGGCGCTGCTCCAACGCCTGCCCCGCACCCACGACGCCGGGGTCGACCTCGGTGCGGTGGACCTGTCCCACCTGCGGATCGTCAAGACCGGGGATGCCGACGTCTCGCTGGGTACAGGCGCAGGCCCCCAGGTCCTTGAGGGCTTCACCGGCGGTGGCCGTGGCGCCCAGACCGTCCCTGAGCTGGCCCTGCTCGACCAGGTCATCGCGGCCATCAACGAGCGCCTCGGAGGGAACCTCACCGACGCCGACAAGGTCTGGGTCCAGCAGACCTTCGAGTACGCCGCCGAAGACCCCCACATCCGCCAGGCCGCCCAGGCGAACACCAAGGACAACTTCGCCTACGTGTTCGACAAGCAGTTCGAAGGCCTCGTCCTGGACCGCCACGACGCCAACGCCGACCTGATCACCCGCGTCTTCAAGGACACCGACACCACCGCGTTCTTCACCGCCATGGCCCGCAGCATCGTCTACGAGCTCGCCCGCCAGGCCGGGGAGGCGGTCTGACGCCCGCCAGGTTCCAGTCCGGTGGATCCACCCGAGCCCCTGGGCTGCGGTAGCGGCACAGGCCCAGACCCACCGCGTAACCTGGTCCCCGAGTCATGCGGACCAGCGGAGTTTTCCCTAGGGTTTCCCCTAGGGTTCTCCCGATGAATTCCCGCACGTCCCGCCTCCATAGCTCAATGGATAGAGCAACGGCCTTCTAATCCGTAGGTTGCAGGTTCGAGTCCTGCTGGGGGCACCGAGGTCGACGACGACGACGTCCCCGGTCCAGGGCGGCGAGCGCCCCCACGGTGACGAGCGCGAGTGCGACCGCAGCCGCCACGTCGGTCAGGAAGTGGTACCCGAGGTACAGGCGACTCAGCCCCACGGCGCCGACCCAGCCGACCGCTGCTGCGGACCACCCGAGCACTCGAGCCGCCGTCAGCCGGTGCGCGAGGACGACGTACCCGAGCGTGAGGACGAGTGTCGCCGCTCCGATCGTGTGGCCCGACGGGAACGAGAACGTGGTCTCGGCACCGGGGATGACCATGTCCACGGCAGGCGGCCGTGGTCGCGCGACCGACGACTTCACCGCGAGGGAGACGAGCGTCGAGACGAGCATGGCCACGGCGAGCAGGCCAGGGCGCCACCAGGATCGGGACGCGAGCCCCCAGGTGACACAGCCGACCGCGACCAGGACGGGCAGCACCATCGGCCCGGAGACGAGGGTGATGGCCCCGAACGCAGCAGTCATGACGGTGCTCCGGTGGGTCACCAGCCACGAGAGCACGGGCTGGTCGAGAACCGTGAGGTCGTCGTGCTCCTGCACCGAGTCCAGGATCACGAGGAAGCCGACGAGGCCGACCAGCATCACGGCGAGTCCGGGAGCGGCAGCGCGCCACTCCGGGTGCGTGCGCCACCAGCTCGTGACACGGTCGAGGACGATCACCCCGCCACCCTAGGCACACCCTGACAGAGGAGAGCCCCGCTGACCCGATCACCGGAGCGCGACCGGGACGGGTCATCCGCGCGCCGGGACGTCCGGAGGTGACTCGGACGCTTTCCGCGTCTTGCGTGACCCGGCGGGGCACCTCTTCTGCCTGTGCCGACGCAGGCCGTTATCCGTGTGATGCTGGTACGTCCGCGACCGACGCGACGTCCGCACGTCCGTGACCGAGGGGATCGACGAATGGCAGCCCAGTCATGACCCGCACCGCCACGACCTCCGACCCGACGGGAGCGGTCGCCGACTTCTGGTTCGACCCGGTCTGCCCGTGGGCGTGGATGACCTCACGATGGATCGGGGAGGTCGAGAAGGTCCGCGACATCTCGGTCCGGTGGCACGTGATGAGCCTGTCGGTGCTCAACGAGGAGCGTGAGCTCTCGCCCGAGTACCGCGCCCTGATGGACCGGGCGTGGGGACCGGTGCGTGTCGTCGTCGCCGCGGCTACCGAGCACGGGGCCGAGCACGTCAAGCCGCTGTACGACGCGATCGGCACCCGGCTCCACCCCGGCGGGCGCACCGACTACGACGCGGTTCTGGCCGAGGCCCTCGCGGAGGTCGGTCTGCCGCCGGAGCTTGCCGCCGCTGCGACGTCCGAGTCCTACGACACCGACGTCCGTGCCTCGCACGCCGAGGGCATCTCGCTCGTCGGCGAGGACGTCGGGACCCCGGTCGTGGCGTTCAACGGTACGGCGTTCTTCGGGCCGGTGGTGACACCGGCCCCGCGCGGAGAGTCCGCCGGTCGCCTCTGGGACGGCGTCCTGCTCGTCGCGGCGACCCCGGGGTTCTACGAGCTCAAGCGCAGCCGGCAGCAGGGGCCCGTCTTCGACTGAGCAGGTACGTGCGGTGCGACCCGATGGCTTCGCCCGCTGTCACATGTGATGCTGGTCGGCGCGGCGACAGAGCCGCACGGAGGGAGATCGATGGCCTGGGAGCCGACGGGGCGCGAGCCGCAACCGGCGTCAGGGGTGTCCTGGCGGAACCTCTCGTCGGGCATGAGGACCTTCGTGGCGATCGACGGAGTCCTCGTCCTCGGGCTGGTCGTTCTGCTCGTCATCACGCTGGCGCGTGCGGGCGGGACCGGGTACGCGGCGACCGCCACGGGCAGCGCGACGGTGCCCTCGGCCGGTCCGACGACGAGCGCCGCGCCGCACGCGACCCTCGCCACCTTCGCGGCACCGAGCCGCAACATCGCCTGCACCATCACCGCGGACGGCGCCACCTGCACGATCGCGAGCATCACGTTCACGCCGCCGCCGATCAACGGGTGCACCGGCCCGATCGGGCACGTCGTGACGGTCGACGCGACCGGCTCCGCGATGCCCTGCCCCGACGGCCCGGCGCCCGGGGTCGCCGCCAAGGACGTCCCCGTGCTCGACTACGGGCGGTCGACCACGGTGCACGGGTACACCTGCGTGAGCTCCACCGCCGCGATGACCTGCTGGAACGACGCCACGGGGCAGGGTTTCACGGTGGCCCGCCAGAGCTACTCACTGAAGGATCCGCCGAAGAACTAGCCGCCCCCGGACGAGGGTTGGCGACCAGGCGCGCGAGTCACCAGATCCGCACCCGATCGGCCGGGGCGAGGTAGAGCGCGTCTCCCGGGCGCACGTCGTACGCCTCGTAGAACGCGTCGACGTTCCTGACCACGCCGTTGCAGCGGAACTCGTCGGGCGAGTGCGGATCGGTCGCGAGGCGACGCAGGACCTCTGCCTCGCGACCTGTCGACCGCCATGTCCTCGCCCACCCGAGGAACACCCGCTGCAGGCCCGTGAGCCCGTCGACGACAGGTGCGTCCGCCAGGTCGACCGGGTGACCGGCGGCGTGCGAGAGCGCGATCCGGTAGGCTGTGAGTGCGATCGACATCCCTCCGAGGTCGCCGATGTTCTCGCCGATCGTCAGCGCGCCGTTCACGTGCGTCGCCGCGTGCTCCTCGCCGGTCAGCTGACGCGGCCGGAAATCGTCGTACTGGGCGATGAGCGCCCGGGTGCGCGTCTCGAACTCGGCGCGGTCGTCGACGGTCCACCAGTCCGCGAGCCGGCCCGTGCCGTCATACTTCGATCCCTGGTCGTCGAAGCCGTGCCCGATCTCGTGCCCGATCACCGCACCGATTCCGCCGTAGTTCGCGGCGTCGTCGGCCTCGGGGTCGAAGAACGGCGGCTGGAGGATCGCTGCCGGGAACACGATCTCGTTGAGACCCGGGTTGTAGTACGCGTTGACGGTCTGCGGCGTCATGAACCACTCGTCGCGGTCGACCGGCCGGCCGATCTTCGCCAGCTCACGGTCCTGCTCGAACGCGTTCGCGCGACGGATGTTGCCGACGAGGTCGTCGGCCCGCACGATGAGGGGCCCGTAGTCGCGCCACCGGGCCGGGTAGCCGATCTTCGGGGTGAAGGCGTCGAGCTTGGCGAGGGCCCGGACCTTGGTCGCCTCGCCCATCCAGTCGAGAGCCGTGATCGACTCGCGGTAGGCCTCGATCAGGTTCGCGACGAGGACCTCCATCCTGGCCTTGTGGCCGGGCGGGAAGTGGCGCGCGACGTAGACCTTGCCGACGGCCTCGCCGAGGGCACCCTGCACCACGGAGACGCCACGCTTCCATCGCTCGCGCAGCTCCTCGGCGCCCGTGAGCGTGTGCCCGTAGAAGTCGAAGTTCGCGTCCACGAACGTGTCCGTGAGGTACGGCGCGCGGGCGCTGACCACGTGGAAGCGCAGCCAGGCCTGCCAGTCGGCGAGCGCGACCTCGGTCCACGACCGCGCGAACTCCTCCGCGAACGACGGCTCCCGCACGACGAGCGCGTCGAACGCGTCGGTCGGCGCGCCCAGGGAACGGACCCATGCGTGCCAGTCGAACCCGACAGCCGTCTCCGCGAGGGCCGACAGTCTCGTCGGGTTGTAGGTCAGCTCGGCGTCGCGGTCCCGGACGACGTCCCAGTGGGCGGCGGCGAGCCGTGTCTCGAGGGCGAGCACGCTCGCGGCCTGGTCGACGGCGTCGTCGTACCCGGCCAGTCCCAGCATCCGCGCGACGTGCGCCTGGTAGGCGGTGCGGATGTCGGCGTAGCGGTCTTCGCGGTAGTACGACTCGTCGGGGAGCCCCAACCCGGACTGGTGCAGCACCACCACGTAGCGGTCCGGGTCCTTCGCGTCGTTGTCCACCCAGAAGCTCACGCCCGCGACCGCGCCCGTCCGCTGAAGCGCACCGAGAGCCGCGGTGAGCTCGGCGCGGTCCGTCGCGGAGTCGATGAGCGCGAGATCCTCCCGGAGAGGTTCCGATCCGCGCCCGACGATCGCAGCCGTGTCCATGAAGCTCGCGTAGAGCGCGCCGATCTTCGACTCCACGGTGGCGTCGCCGTCACCGGTCGTGGGCTGTTCGGCGGCCTCGAGGATGATGTCGCGGACGTCCCGTTCGGCCTGGTCGTGCAGGATGCGGAACTGGCCGTCCATGGCACGGTCGGCGGGGATCTCGTGCTCGGTGATCCAACGACCGTTCATGTGCCCGAACAGGTCGTCCTGGGGGCGCACGGCGGGGTCGAGGGCGCTGAGGTCGATGCCACTTCTCGTCATCGGGTCAGGCTAGGGCAGAGTGCGGCAGGATGGTGACATGCGCATTCACATCGCCTCGGACCATGCCGGATTCGAGCTCAAGTCCTCGTTGGTGGTGCACCTGCGTTCCGCGGGGCATGAGGTCGTGGACCACGGAGCGGACTCGTACGACGCCCAGGACGACTACCCGCCGATGTGCTTCGCGGCGGGTGAGGCGGTCGTCGCGGAACCGGGCAGCCTGGGCATCGTGATCGGCGGCTCCGGCAACGGAGAACAGATCGCGGCCAACAAGGTCGTCGGCGTGCGCGCCGCGCTCGCCTGGAACGAGGACACCGCGCGGCTGGCCCGGGCGCACAACGACGCGAACGTCGTGGCCATCGGGGCGCGCCAGCACACGGTGGACGAGGCGATCGACCTCGTCGAGGCATTCCTCGCCGAGCCGTTCTCCGAGGATCCTCGCCACCAGCGACGGATCGACCTGGTGAGCGAGTACGAGGCCGACCGCGACTGACCGCGGCCGACCTCGACCGGGGCTGACGGCGCTGACGGCACCCATGCCCTTCTCGTCCGCCCTGCGGTCAGAAGGTCCAGCGGTCAGAAGGTCCAGCTGCACACCGGGGCGACGGGCCACGAGAGCGCGGTCGAGACGCGGTCGAGTGCACCCGGGGTGAGCTCGTGGACCAGGCCCGCCGAGGAGAGTGCCGTGAGCGACGTCCCTCCGAGGTAGACGGCCCCGAGCTCACGTATGTCGAGACGGATGTCGGCGCCGTCGGTGGTGCGGTTCACGTGCACCGGGTACGGCGCCCCCGGTGTGCGTGCGCCGCGCGTCGGCGCGTCGGCGCTCCTCGACTCGTGCGTGCGGAGCCTCCAGCGCCCGGCGTTCTCGGGGAGGCGGGCGTCGGTCACCTCGATCACGACGTCGACCGGGGCGGAGTACCGTCGGCCCGCGAGTGCGGCCGGCAGGTCGACGATCCGTACCCAGACGTTGTCGACGAGGCGTGGGGCGCATGCCCGTGGATCGAGCAGCAGCTGGTGAACGGCGTCGTCCAACGCGAGCACGGGGCTCTCGACCGTCGCCATCAGGTCGAGGTCGACGAGCACTCCCCAGAGTGCCCGGGCCACCGCGGCCTCGAGAGCGACGACCTCGCGGACCCTGACGACACCGCGCGGACCTTCGGGTGCCCACCGGTCCTCGCGGCGGAACAGCGCGTAGCCGCGGGGGACCCCCGCGACGCGCGCGATCACGATTCGCTGGGACTCGGCTGCGCCGCGGGCCTGCGGCGGGTCCGCGAGAAAGACGTCCCGGAGCGCCGTCGTCTCGCGGGTCGCCCAGCCGGGCCGGTCGCCCGCCGCGTCGTGGACCGCCGCGACCAGGTCGGTGTGCCGCGCCGCGACGGCGTGCTCGATCGTCAGCTCGACGGCGTCGCTGCCATCGACCGCCCGGAGGGCCGCGCCCCGGGGGAGCGTCATCCGGGTGCCCCGGGCGGCGAGCCCATACCCGAACCGGCCGTAGATCGGCATCTCGGCGGCGAAGAGCGCCGAGACGGCCTCCCCGCGGGTTCGGCACTCGGTGAGATGGTGCTGGACCATCGAGGTGAGGATGCCGCGCCGGCGGTGCTGGGGATGCACCCCGACCCAGGTCAGGCCGGCGACGGGGAGCCGCGCACCGGGGACCGGGAATCGCGCGAACGGGTACGACGAGTGCATCGCGACCAGGGTCCCGTCCGGAGCTTCGACGCCTACGGTGCGGTCCCAGC
>MLJW01000738.1_pt1 | contig 10365 bp, 7 predicted proteins | sample 888231 | NCBI WGS metagenome assembly MLJW01 (sample SAMN05788063, study PRJNA343431) | mine drainage metagenome | isolation source: sample collected from the inflow into an acid mine drainage treatment plant... | place: Germany: Lusatia, lignite mining district
CGGTGGCGCACGACGAAGTCGACCAGCGTGCCCAGCGGGAAGCCGAGCATCTCGCCCAGGCTGGCGACGAGCACGATGCGCGGGCGCTGCGCCGCGTCGGCGGGGCTGCGTCAATCCGGCGCCGGCGGCGCGTGCGCCAGCTCCTGCGCGTCGATCAGCGGCCGCAGCCACGCCAGCAGCGCGACCCCCGGCGCCGCCGACGCGACGGTGAACAGCTAGAAATGCGCCCACCCCCAGTGCGCGACCAGCGCCCCGGTCAGCGGGCCGACGTAGACGCGACCGACCGCGGCCAGCGCCGACAGCAGCGCGAACTGCGTGGCCGAGTAGCGCGCGTCGCACAGCGCCGACAGGAAGGCGACGAAGGCCGCGGTACCCATGCCCGCGGTGAAGTTCTCCAGCCCGACCGCAGCGCCCATCAGCGCCAGCTGCGGCGGCAGCAGCGCCAGCACCCAGTACGCCAGGTTCGACAACCCCTGCGCGATGCCGAACAGCAGCAGCGCGCGCCACAGGCCCAGCCGCGCGAGCAGGCCGCCGCCGAGCAGCGCGCCGACGATGGTCGCCAGCAGCCCGACGGTCTTGTAGGTCAGCCCGACCTGCGCCGGCGTGTAGCCGGCGCCGCGGATCAGGAAGGTCGTCGACAGCGCGCCGGCAAAGGCGTCGCCGAGCTTGTAGAGCACCACCGCCAGCAGCAACAGCCAGGCGCCGCGGCGGCCGAAGAATTCGCGCGCCGGCTCGACCACGGCCTGCGCCAGCGATCGCGGCGCCGGCACGTCGCCGGACGGCGCCGGCGCCCACAGCGTGACCGGCAGCATCGCCAGCATCAGCAGCGCCATCAGCGCATAAGTGCCGCGCCAGCCCAGTGCGGTCGACGCCAGCCACAGCGCCAGCCCGCCGGAGACGACCATCGCCAGCCGGTAGCCGAGCACCAGCACCGCGGCACCGGCACCGCGCCCGTCGGCCGGCAGCAGGTCGGTGCGGTAGGCGTCGATGACCACGTCCTGCGACGCCGACGCGAACGCCAGCACGACGGCCAGCGCGACCAGCGGCAGCAGGCGCAGATGCTGCGGCTCGATCGCCGCGGCGCGACCGATCTGCTGCAGCAGCGGCCAGTGCGCGATCGTCGCCGCGTCGGGCACGCCGACCAGCGCGATCGCCCCCAGGCACGCCGCCAGCGCCGCCTGCAGCGGCAGCAGCCAGGCGCGGCGCCGGCCCAGCCGGCGCGCCAGCCACGGCGACTCGACGCGGTCCAGCGCCGGCGCCCACAGGAACTTGAACACATAGGCCTGGCCGACCAGCGTGGCCAGCCCGATGGTGCGCAGGCTGGCGCCTTCGACCGTCAGCCACGCCTGCAGCGTGCCGGCCGACAGCGCCAGCGGCAGTCCCGACGAAAAGCCGAGCAGCAGCATCGCGGCGATTCGCCGATTGCCGAAAACGTGACGCAGCAGCACGGCAAACGGCAAGTCGGCGTCGGTCATCGGGCGAAAGCGGCGGTGGCGGCAGAAGGCCTTAGGATAGCTTCCCGCGCCCTCATCACCGTTTCTCGCAGACCATGTCGACATCGAACCGCCTCGCCCAGGACTTCGTGCAGTTCGCCATTCAGAGCGGTGTGATCCGCTTCGGCGATTTCGTCACCAAGGCCGGCAGGAAGTCACCGTATTTCTTCAACGCCGGCCTGTTCGACGACGGCGCCAAGCTCGGCCGCCTGGCCGGCTTCTACGCCGACGCACTCGAGTCCAGCGGCATCGCCTACGACATGCTGTTCGGCCCGGCGTACAAGGGCATCGGCCTGGCGGCGGCGCTGGCCGTCGAGCTGGCGCGGCGCGGGCGCAACGTCGGCTTCGCCTACAACCGCAAGGAAGCGAAGGATCACGGCGAAGGCGGCAGCCTGGTCGGCGCGCCGGTGCGCGGACGCGTGGTCATCGTCGACGACGTGATCTCGGCCGGCACCGCGATCGGCGAATCGGTGCGCCTGATCCGCGCCGCCGGCGCCGAGCCGGTCGCGGTGTTGATCGCGCTAGACCGCCAGGAGAAGGCCGCGGTCGACGGCCAGACGCTCGAACTGTCGGCGGTGCAGCACGTGCGCCGCGAGCACGGCGTGCCGGTGGTCGCGGTGGCCGACCTCGACGCGCTGCTGGCCACGCTGGCCGCCGCCGGAGACCCCGGGCTGGCGAGCTGGCTGCCACAAGTCCGCGACTACCGCGAGCGCTACGGCGTCGATCAGGCTTCGGCGACGTAAGGGTTGCTGCGGCGCTCGGCGCCGAAGGTCGACTCGGGCCCGTGCCCGGGGATGAACACGGTGTCGTCGCCCATGGGCCACAGCCGATCGCGGATGCTGTCGAGCAGCTGGCGGTGGTCGCCGCCGGGGAAATCGGTGCGGCCGATCGAGCCGGCGAACAGCACGTCGCCGACCCAGCAGCGCCGCGCCTCGGGCTGGTGAAACACGACGTGGCCCGGCGTATGCCCCGGGCAGTGGCGCACCTGGAAGCGCAGCGTGCCGAGCTCGAGCTCGTCGCCGTCGGCCAGCCAGCGCTGCGGCGTGAAGCTGCGCGCGGCGGGGAAACCGAACATCGCCGACTGGCGCGGCAGCGCGTCAATCCAGAACTGGTCGCCCGGGTGCGGGCCGATGATGGGCACGCCGGCCGCTTCGGCGACTTCGGCCGCGGCGCCGGCGTGATCGATGTGCGCGTGGGTCAGCCAGACCGCGCGCAGCGTCACCCCGCGCGCGGCGACTTCTCCGAGCAGCCGCTGCGCCTCGCCACCCGGGTCGACCAGCGCGGCGTCACCGCCGACGTCGTCCCACAGCAGCGTGCAGTTCTGCGCGAACGCGGTGACTGGAATGATCTGGTAGCGGAGCATGGCAGGCAAGAGGTCAGGCATAACAAAGTGTCAAAACCCAGAACACAGTTTCAAAAGCGTTCCGGGCAGCGTTCTCGCTTCGGAAAACATAGTCTCAAAACGCTTTGATTGTCCGGTGAATTTCCTGGCCGGCGCGTTGTTGCCAAGCAGGACGATCGAACCCGGGTGCGCTTTTGCGAGGAAGCCGAGCTGGAAGTCAAGCGGACGGCGGCGTTTGACTGCCGCCGCAACCATTTGAAAGTCTTTGCACCGATTCTGGCTCTATTCGGCATCCCCCGCCGCCAACGACCTTGACCCCATACATGGCTTGGTCGGCCCTGTGGAGCACCGCATCGACGGTGTCGCCCGGCAACGGGAAGAGCGTCGCCCCGATACTGGCCGAACTGAGGTGCACCGTGTTGTCGATCGCATAGGGTTCGCCCAGGCGAGCCGCGATCTTGCTGGCATGGGCGCGGGTGTGGGTGGCAGCAACGTCGGCCTGCCGGTCGAGACCGATCAGGATGACCACGAACTCGTCGCCGCCCAGGCGCGCAACCGTATCTTCCAGCCTGGCGCTGTTGCGCAGACGCGTGGCCACCTCGACGAGAAACCTGTCGCCGGCAGCGTGGCCCAACTTGTCGTTCAGCGCCTTGAAGCGATCCATGTCGATGAAGAGGACTGCGCCCAGTCCTCCATGGCGCCTGGCGGCCTCCAGCGCCTGGGCGAGACGGTCCATGAACAAGCGCCGGTTGGGCAATCCCGTGAGGACATCGGTGAAGGCGAACTGGTGGATGCGCTGAGCCAACGCTTCGCGCTCGGCGTCGGCTTTCTTGCGCCGGCTGATGTCACGCACGAAAACGAAAATCTCGCCGAGTTCGGGAACGACACTGGCCGCCACTTCGACCGGAAACGTCGTCCCGTCCTGGCGCCTGTGCCAGGTCTCGAAGCGCGCCGCGCCGGTGCGCACGATGGCGTCTATGCGCTCGCGCGTGTCCGCGCGACGATCGAACGCATTGAGGTCGTTGATGCACATGCCGCGCAGCGCTTCGGCCGTGTAGCCGGACATGCGCTGATACGCGAGATTGGTCTCGATCAGGCATCCATCGGCATCGGCCATGAAGAACCCATCCGGCGCATGGTCCAGCACTCCGCGATGACGGCGCTCACTTTGCGCGACGGCGGCTTGAAGCCGCTTGCGCTCGGTGATGTCGACGATGACCGCCATGACAAGCTCGACACCGTCCACCTCGACAGGGCTCAGCCCGATCTCGACCGGCACGGATGCACCATCCTTGTGCAGCGCCTGCAACTCGAGCCCATGGCCCATCGCACGGATCTTCGCGGCGCCCGCGTAGGCACGGCGTCTGTCGCGGTGTCCGTCGCGGGCCTCAGTCGGTACCAGGGCCTCGACTTCAAGCCCGACGAGTTCCTCGCGTTCGTAGCCGAGCATATCGGTCAGCGCCCGGTTCACGGCCACGACGAGACCCTGCCGATCGACGACCGCGATCGCAACGGGTGCCACCTCCATGGCACGCAGCTGCCAAACATCGGCCAATTCCGACTTCGTCACTGAAACGCTCCATCTTAGGGTCGGTGCGCATTGTGGATATCGACGCCCCAATCTCCCTTACAAGTGCGAAGCCGCCGGGAGTTTTGCGACTGAAATCGGCCCCGGCTTGATCTAGGACAGACGACTTGACCTAACCGCAAAAGCGCCAGCTGAAGTGAAATCCGGCATTGAATTGACCGCGATAGCCTACCCATCGAGCGACCGATCCAACCTGACCCCGGCCGTGTGGCGTTGGCCGCTAGGGATGCTGTTCAGAGTCCCATATGGGGCAGCGACGATTCGCGGGTGGAGGCACCCAGGTGTGTCAGAAGCTCGGATGCACACGAATCCTGCACACCATGGCGCCAGCGTTGACGGCCACCGGGATGATCGAACCACTGCACGTCAGACTGCAGCGCAAACGCGGCGCCGACCTGCCAGAAATACAGGGCCTCGGCGAAGGTCCTGCACGCCGGGGCGCGAAGATGGATTCACGCGCCCGGAGCCCATGTTGGTCTGGTCCTGCGGGCGTTGCGGCAGCGGCGAACTTGGTGAGCGGGTTGACTTGCGCCGGCGAGGCTCCGGCGAGCACGAAGCCACCCCGGTGTCGTTGCGCGGCTTCCCGGCGCGGCTACGCCCACCACATAGGCTCCAGAGGTCGTGGCGCCGAATCCACTGCCCGGTGCGTGCGCGTAATGACAGGCGCAGCGCCTGAGGTCGGAGGCCGGCTGCTCGCCACTGCCACCCCAGTCGCGCTCGACTGCGCAAATGCCTGGAACTCCCTCGTGCAGCGCGCCTGCGAGCGTTGGTGGCGAAGTTCGGCGATATGCCGAAGGTATCGTTGTGCAGCAGATCGGCGACGTCGCTGGCCTCGAAATACTGGTTGGTTCAGGGCCGCGATGTCTGCACGCGGTTGCGCCGCGCGCAGATCATGCGCGTAGCTCCGCTGGCAGACGCGCAGGAGTTCGTGTCGACCAAAATTCGCGTGGTGCGTTGATACTAGATAAGGCCACGCCACGCTTGCGTCCGAGCGGACGGATCGGGACGGGAAATTGAGAGTCAGAATATGGAGTTGGGGGATCGTCGTCGTGCTGCTCGCGGCGACCGTTACCGCGATCGGGTTCGAGGTGCGCACATCTTGGCTGCAGGCGCACCTGCTGGCGCGCTATGCGCGCTCTCTGAGCTTTCGCGATGGCCGCGGCGCAAGCGTGGCCATCGCGTTTCCCCGTTGCGGACCCTACGACCGAAGCTTCGGCTACGTACTGATCCCGCAGTTCGCGCAAAGGCTGCACACCGAGGGCTATGCCATCGCGTCGCAGGCGCGCATGTCGCCGAACATGCTCGCGGTCTTTCGTCTGGGACTGTATCCGCCTTACCATGAGAAGGATCAGGCTGGACTGGTGTTGCGCGACAGCTGCGGAGTGCGCTACTACGTCGCGAGCTTTCCGACGTCGACTTACGCGGATTTCACCTCGGTGCCGCCGCTGCTGGTGCGAAGCCTGCTGTACATCGAAGACCGTCGACTGCTCGACTCCAGCGAGCCGATGCGCAATCCGGCACTGGCATGGGGCCGCTTCAGCCGCGCGCTGTTTGCCCAACTGCAGCACCTCGTCGAGCCGGCCGAGCGCACGCCCGGCGGCAGTACGCTGGCCACGCAGATCGAAAAGTTCCGCCATGCGCAGGACGGGCGCACGCGCCACGACATAGACAAATTGCGTCAGATGGCGTCGGCGTCGCTGCGCGCCTACGCCGGCGGCGCTGACGACATGGCGGCCCGCCGGCGCGTCGTCGTTGACTACCTGAACACCGTTCCGCTGGCGGCGCGCCCCCGTGTCGGCGCGATCCACGGCCTGCGTGACGGACTCCAGACCTGGTACGGCCGCGATCCGCGAGCGGTCGACGCGCTGCTGCGAGCGGCCGACCCGGCGTCGGCCGCGTCGGCGCTGGCCTACAAGCAAGCGTTGTCGCTGATGATCGCGCAGCGCGCGCCGACGCATTTCCTGCTGCACGATCCGGGCGCGCTCGAGCGGCTGACCGATCGCTACCTCGAGCGCCTGGCCGCTGGCGGCGTCATCACACCTTCGCTGCGCGACGCCGCGCTGCGCCAGTCGCTGCGCTTCACGCCGGCGCCGCACACCCCGCCACCGGTGTCGTTCGTCACCGAAAAGGCGGCAACCGCGATGCGCGTGCGGCTGAGCCAGCTGCTGGGCATGCGCGACCTGTACGCGCTCGACCACCTCGATCTGGATGTGCGCACGACGCTGGACCACACCGTGCAGCGCGCGGTGACCGCCCGACTGCGTGCCGCGGCGACGAGCACCGGCGCCGCAGCCGAAGGTTTGTACGGGCGCAACATGCTGCTCGCCCACGCCGACCCACGGCACATCCTGTATAGCTTCACGCTGTACGAGCGCGTCGCTGGAGTCGACCTGCTGCGGGTGCAGACCGACAGTGGCGACCAGCCGTTCGACATCAATCAGGGCGCGCGCCTGAACCTGGGTTCAACGGCCAAGCTGCGCACCATCATCCTGTACCTGCAGATCGTCACTGCGCTTCACGATCGCTACACCGGACTCGACGATCAGGCGCTGCGCCATGTTCCGGTGGCGCCGCTGGACCCGATCAAGGCTTGGGCGCTGCGCTACCTCCAGACCACGAGCGACCGTTCCCTGTTGCCGATGCTGCGCGCCGCCTTGCAGCGCACCTATTCGGGCAATCCGGACGAGGCGTTCTTCACCGGCGGCGCGTTGCAACGCTTCAGCAATTTCGACGCTGCCGACGACCATGCCGTGCTCAGCGTCGCCACCGGTTTCCAGCACTCGGTCAACCTCGTGTTCGTGCGGCTGATGCGCGATATCGTGCGCTATGAAATGGACAGCCGCCCCGAACTGGCCGCGCAAGTCATGCGCAATCCGGCGCTGCGCATCGCGTACCTGAAGCGCTTCGCCGAGTCCGAAGGCGCCGCCTTCGTTTCGCGCTTCTATCGCCGCTACCGCGGGCTCGAGCCGCGGGCGATGGAGACGACCCTTCTGGCAAGCGTACCCGCCGTTCCGTTTCGCAAGGCCGCCGCGATCCTGGGCCTGGAGCCCGGCGCGACGCCGCAGCGCTTCGCCGCACAGATGCGCGCGGCGCTGCCCGGTGCAGCGCTAGACGACGCCCTGCTGGCAACCCTGTACAGCCGCTACGCGGCAACGCGCTTCGACCTCGCCGATCGCGGCTTCATCGCTCGCGTGCATCCGCTGGAGCTGTGGGTCGTGTCCTACCTGGTAGAACATCCGCAGGCCTCGCTTCGCCAGTTGCTGCGCGCCAGCGAAGCGCAGCGCCTGGAAGTCTATACGTGGCTGTTCCGCACCCATGAGCGCCGCCGCCAGGACATGCGCATCCGCATGGTGCTCGAAGCCGAGGCCTACCGGCGCATCGCGGCGGCCTGGCAGCGCCTGGGCTATCCGTTCACCAGCGTGACGCCGTCGTTCGCCTGCGCGCTCGGCGCCTCGGGCGATCGTCCGGCGGCGCTGGCCGAGCTCATCGGCACCGTCGTCAACGGCGGCATGCTCGAACCGGTGCGTCAGATCAGTGAGCTGGACTTCGCCGCCGGCACGCCTTATGCCACGCGCTTCGCCGCGCTGCCCAGCCACGGCACGCGCGTCTACCCGCAGGCCATCGCCGATGTGCTGCGCCCTGTGCTGCTTTCGGTGGTCGACGGCGGCACCGGGATCAGGCTGCGCGGCGCGTATCGCCTGGCCGACGGCAGTCACATCGCGGTCGGCGGCAAGACCGGGACCGGCGACCAGCGCTTCGATGTCTATTCGCCGCGCGGTCGCCTGATCGAGTCGCGCCGCGTCAAGCGTTCGGCGACCTTCGTGTTCTTTCTCGGCGATCGGTTCTTCGGCACCATCACCGCCTACGCGCGCGAACCCTACGCCGCGAGCTACCACTTCACCAGCGCGATGACGGTGCAGTTGCTGCGCGATCTGGCGCCGGACCTGATGCCGTTGGTCGCGCCCGGCGCGCCTTGCGCCGCGCACGCCCCAGCTGTCGGCTTGCCTGTGGCACCGGCACAGGCTGCACCACGCAGGCCGGCCATGCATCGCGTTTCGAGCTCGACCGCGCACCACGCGCGGGCGGCATATGGGTGCAAGCGATCGGCTGACATGTACGCACGCGGCCATGGCGTGGCGCGGGAATTGGCTGCAGCGAACGGCCCGTCAGGGGTACGCCGCGGCGACAGCAAGCCTGTGTCGCTTATTGCAGCGAACCGATGCCGACGCCGATCTGGGGCAGGCGCCGTTCTCGCGATCAGCCGGTTGGAACGCACCGAGAGGCAAGCCTGACGCCCCGCTCCGGAGTTTGCCAGCGCTTCGAAGCCGCGGGGCCAGCGCGCGACGGGGCTGACCATCTCGAAAGGCGTTGATCTGCCATTGCATTGTGCACTTGCCGCACCCGGCCCAGGCCCCGGCTGCGGCCTATTTCGCTGCGCGACCATGCCGATGGCGGTGGTGGATGTCCGGGTAGTGCAAATGCCGGTGCGTCAGCGCCTCGTGGCGATGCCTGTGCACATGAGGCTCGGCGCCATCCCAGGGGAAGTCGTGTGGGTGTTGGTGATGTTCGTCGTGGCGGTGCAGATGGGTGTGCTCCGTAGGCTCGTGCGTGTGCTCATGGTCGTGCCGCTCCCGCACGTGCAGCCACACGCCCACGGCCATCAAACCCGCTGCGCACCAGAACAGCGCCGAAGGAAGCTGCGGCCACACGGCCAGGGAAATGAGCACGCCAAACAGCGGCGCGACGGAAAAGTACGCGCCGGTGCGTGCGGTTCCCAAGGTGCGCAGCCCGACCACGAACAGCGTCAGACTCAAGCCGTATCCAAAGAAACCGACCAGCACACTTGCCGCGAGCACTTGCGCCGAGGGAAATCCAGCCCCCGTGCCCAAGCCCAGCGCGACATTGCCGGCGCCCGCGAGCAGCCCCTTGACGCAGGCGACCAGCATGGCGTCGTTTGTCGATACCTTGCGCGTCAGATTGTTGTCGATGGCCCAGCAGACGCACGCCGCGACGATCAACAGCGCGCCCGCCGAAAAGATGCCCCCGCCTGGTTGCCACGACAGCAGCGCCCCGCCCGCCACGATGGCCAGCATGCCGAGCACCACCTGCAGATCGGCGTTTTCCTTGAACACGACCCAGGCGATGACGGCTGTCATCACGCCCTCGACGTTGAGCAGCAGCGACGCACTCGCCGCGTCGGTCTGCTTCAGCCCCCACATCAGCAGCGCCGGCCCGAGCACACCACCGAAAAGGATGGCGCCGAGCAGCCACGGAAGTTCCGCGCGAGGGATGCGCATCGACTTCGCGGCCGCCGGCTCGCGGGCGCGGCGAACAAGCAGAAGCAGGCCCAGCCCGATTCCGCTGCCCAGATAGAGCAGTCCGGCGAGCAGGAGCGGCGGCGTGTCACCGACCAGAAGCTTGGCCAGCGGCGTGCTCGCGCCGAAGAGCAGCGCGGCCGCGAGAGCCGGAGATGCAGATCGCAAGCGCATGGCGAAAATTGAAACACAATGGCCGGTGCGACGAATTCAGCGCCGGGCCTGCCGAGGCTGGTGACCAGCGCGAGGTTCGGGCCGGCTCGGGCCGGCGGCGATTGTGATGCGCATCAAGGCCGGCGCCCGGTGCGCTGGCTAGAGTGGGTTCGACTCGCCCGTCCGCAGGGGCGGACCGCCGCGATGAAGCTGCCCCAGACCACCGACCTTTTGCTGCTGCTGGCGGCCGTTCCCGCTGCGGCGTGGGGCGGCGACATGTTCCTGCGCGGCGTCGTCGGCATCGCCGCCGGGCTGCGCGTTCCTCGCCTGCTGGTGGCGACGACGCTGGCCGCGTTCGCCACCTCGAGCCCCGAGCTGAGCGTGTCGGTGTTGGCGGCGGCATCGGGCCGGCCCGGCATCGGGCTGGGCGACGCGCTGGGCAGCAACGTCGTCAACGTCGGCCTGGTGCTGGGC
>MLJW01000739.1_pt1 | contig 10348 bp, 9 predicted proteins | sample 888231 | NCBI WGS metagenome assembly MLJW01 (sample SAMN05788063, study PRJNA343431) | mine drainage metagenome | isolation source: sample collected from the inflow into an acid mine drainage treatment plant... | place: Germany: Lusatia, lignite mining district
GGTTCGGGTGACCTGCGACAACTGCGCCGCTGATCTTACCGCGAAGATCTATTTCATCGCGACGTCGGCCGAATACACCCCGCCCGTCATCTACAGCCTGGATGAACGCAACAAGCTCGTCTACCTGATTCAGGCGCGGCCCTCGCGGCCCGACGTCTTGCGGGTCGGCCAGCCGATCAGCGTATTTCTCAACCCCAAGACGCCGGTTGCGGACAGGCGATGACCGCGATACCGGCGCCCACCTCCGACATCGCGATCGACGTCCGCGGCCTGTCGAAATCATTCGACGGCCGCGAGGTGGTGCATGACCTCAGCATGCAGGTGAAGCGTGGTACGATCTACGGCTTCCTCGGTCCCAACGGCCGCGGCAAGACCACCACCATCCGCATGCTCTGCGGCCTGTTGACGCCCGACAGCGGCGAGGGCAGGTGCCTCGGCTACGACATCCGCCGCGACGCCAACAAGATCAAGCGCCTGGTCGGCTACATGACGCAGCGCTTTTCCCTGTACCAGGATCTGTCGGTGCGGGAAAACCTGGAATTCGTCGCACGGCTCTACGGCTTGCGCGATGCGCGCGGCGCCGCGCGCGACATGATCAAGCGGCTGGGGCTGGGCGGTCGCGAAAATCAGCTCGCCGGAGAACTTTTAGGCGGCTGGAAGCAGCGACTGGCGCGCGGCGCCGCGCTGTACGTGCTCGTGCTCAGCGCCGAGCCGGGCAGCGACGCGGTGCTGCAGGCGCTGGACGCCGGTGCCAACGACGTGCTGGCCAAGCCGGTCGAGCACAAGCTGATGGTGGCCAAGGTCAAGCTCGGCGAGCGCGCGGTGCGGCTGGTGGCCGCGCTCGAAAGCGAGCGCCGCGCCGCCGACGGCGCGCAGCGCGAGCTCAGCCGCTGCAACGAGGACTTGCGCGTCGCCGCCTACACCGACGAGCTGACCGGCTTGCCGAACCGGCGCGCGCTCGACGAGTTCCTGCGCGGCAGCGCCAGCGACGCGCTGGGCCGCGGCGAGCCGCTCTGTTGCGTGGTGGTCGATCTCGACCACTTCAAGCGCATCAACGACGCCCACGGGCACGAAACCGGCGACCGCGTGCTGTGCAGCGTCGCCCGCGTGCTGCAGGCGCAGACCCGTGCCACCGACATGCTGGCGCGCTGGGGCGGCGAGGAACTGGTGCTGGTCTGTCCCGGCGCCGCGCTCGACGCCGCGGCGCGGCTGGCCGAGCGCATGCGGCTGACGGTCGAGCGCCTGCAGCAGGTCGGGCTGCCGCCGCTGACGCTGTCGGCCGGCGTCGCCCAGGCCGGCGCCGACGGCGTCGCGGCGATGCTGCGCGCGGCCGACGCCGCGATGCTGCAGGCCAAGCGTGGCGGACGCAACCGCGTCGTGCGCGCCGAGCTCAGCGCCCCGCAGACCTGATACGTCGCAGCACGACGATGTGCACGGTGCGGCCGCTGTCCTCGTGGCGCAGGCCGTGGCGGCAGTCGTCGACCGCGGCGAGCTCGCGACGCTCGCCGCCGCGGTCGAGCACGACGACGGCGCCGCGCTCGAGCGCGGCGTCGGTCAGCAGCGTGCGTGCGCCGTCGTCGCTTTCGGCAACGAGCAGGGCATGGCGCGCGGCGCCGCCTTCGGCCTCGCGCAGCAGGACCGCACGCGGGGCGAAATCGCCGCGGTGCTCGATATGCAGCTGTGCGGTCGCTTCGAGCAATTCGCGCAACCGCGGGTCGTCCCAGTTCACGTCGACCAGTCTGGCCGTCGGATCGTCGCTGCGGTCGGGCATCGTTACGCTCCTCGCGGTCAGTTGGCGACCAGGTAGGCGATGAACACGCCTTCGTCCTGCGCGCCGCGCTGGCCCGGCCGGCACAGCTTGACACGGTAGCTGCGCGCAGGCGCGTCGGCGCGCGCGGTGTCGCGCAACAGCACGCTGGAGCCGGCGCTGAGTTCGGTCTCGAGCGAAATCGTCAGCGATTCGCCCTGTTCGTATTCCTGCAGCAGCGCCGCGTCGATCCAGTCGCCGTCGGCCACGCGCAACTGCAGGCCGACGGGAACCTTCTGTACCCACAGCGCGTCGAGCAGCTGGTTGACGCGGCGTGCCGCGTAGGTCCACGGGCCGCGCCCGGGTCGCATGGCCTGTTCGACCGGTTCGCGCTGGCCCTGGTTGGCCAGTTCGATCAGCCTGGCCAGCTCCTGGTGCCAGTGATCGTGCCACATGCGCAAGTCGTCGATGGTGTCGGCCATGCCGGGCAGATTGACGAAGCGCAACCAGACGCCAAGGCCGCAGGCCTGCGAGCTGGCCGCATGACCCGGGTCGCCGAAGTCGGTCACGCCGTCAAGGATTTCCTGCAAGTGACGCTTGGCGCGCATGCGCTCACGCGCCCACATTTCGGCGACGTCGTAGTAGCTCTTGGCCTGCTGGTCGCCGATCATCGGCAGCAGCACCGTGCGCCGGTCGATGCCGCCGGCGTCGGCGAAGCCCGAGCGGTCGACCGGTTTGAACCAGCGGGGCAACCAGCGCGCGAGCAGCCGGCGCCAGGCGGACGGAGCAGTGTCGGCGTTCATGGGGCACAGCATACGCAAACGCCGTGGTTTGCGCGAAGTTCAGACGAAAGCGAAGCGCATCGCTCCCCAATGTCGGCCGTCGACCATCACCGGGCGGGCCAGCTCGCGCATGATCTCGCCGGTGTCGCGGGCGTAGACCTGCAGCAGGAAATCCTTGCGGTTGCGCGCCGACGCGATGCCCACCGGATCGTTGAACAGACGCATCGAGCGGTTGCCGACCAGGTCCTTCTTCGGGTCTCCGGTCAGCGGCTGGTCGTAAACCGAATTGTGCGCCGCCGCGTAGCCGTTGCGGTCGACCAGCAGCACGTACTTGTACTGGTCCGACAACGCCATATAGCGGTCCTCGATCGGCTGGATCTCGCGCTTGACCCAGTCGGTGAACCGAGTGCGGAACTTCTGCGGATCGGTATTCGGCACCGGTTGGTACTGTTCGTCGAACAGGTCCTCGGCGGACAGTTCGTGCGCGTCCAGGGCGCGCTGCAGGCGCTGCTCGATCTCGTGGCCGACTGCTTCGAGGTGCGCGAGCACGATGCTGGCGGTCGAATCGGTGCGAAACAGTGTGGCCGACTCGAACAGCCGCTGGCTCTTGTTCAGCGCCTGGTCGAGCGCTTCGGTGACCTGGGACGAGCTGCGCACCGACTCGGCGGCCTCGTCGCGCACCACCGCAGCCATCGCGTTGAAGTCCTGGTCGAGGGCGCGCATGCGGTCGGCCTGCTGCGCCAGGTCGTGGGTCACCGACGCCGTCTGCCGCGCCACGTCGGTGACGCCGCCGGCGATGTCGCCGAAATGCGCGGCGATCTTCTGCACGCGTTCCTGGCTCGAGTTCATGTGCAACGAGAACTGGTCGGTGCTCTGGCCGACCGAGGTCAGCGATTTGCCGATCGCGCCGACCGCTTCGCTGATGCTGACCACCGATTTTTCGGTGGTTTGCGCCAGCTTGCGGATTTCCTCGGCGACGACCGCGAAACCGCGTCCGACTTCGCCGACGCGAGCTGCCTCGATGTTTGCATTCAGCGACAGCAGGTTGGTCTTCTGTGCGATGTCGCGGATCGTGCCCATGTGCTGCACGACGCCGCCGAACTGCTGCTGCAGCGCGGCGATTTCGGCGCGGTTGCGCGCGTTCTGCTCGACCAGAGCGTCGAACAGGTCGCGGATCGACGCGCTTTGCGCCGTACCGTCTCCGGCCAGACGGTCGATGCGTCCGGCGGTGGCGTCGACTTGCTGCACGTGGCGCAACAAGGCCTCGGTGTGGTCCACCAGCCCGCGCAGCTCCTCACCGACGCTGCCCAGCCGCGCGGTCTGTTCGGTGGCGTGCTGCTGGCCCTGCGCCAGCGCCGCCTTCGACGCGAAGCGGATGCGCGCGATGGCATAGGAAACGTCGGTGGCGCCTTCAGTGACCTGGTCGACGAAAGTGCGCTGCAGCGCGAACAACCGGCGCTCGGCTTCGGGCAGCCGCGCGATGTGATCCTCGCGCAGGTCCAGCGGCGGGCTGTCCAGCCAGTCGCTCAAGGTCTGGGGCGGGTTTCTGTCCATGGTCTTGTGGCCCTCGGGTGCTGCGTTGCCTGGATCAAGTCTCGTTCAGTGCGCGTGCGCGGCGATCGCGCGACGGATCGCGTGCCCCAGCTCCTCGGCGACGAATTTGGCGACGTAGCCTTCAGCGCCGACGTTGCGCGCGTGATCCTCGTTGGCCTGGCCGGTCAGCGACGAATGGATGACCACCGGGATGCGCCGGAAGCGCTCGTCTTCCTTGATCTTGCGCGTCAGCGTGAAGCCGTCCATTTCAGGCATTTCCAGGTCGGTCAGCACCGCGGCGACGCGGTCCTCGACGCGGCGCCCCTCGGCCTTGGCCTCGTGCGCCAGCGACTGCAGCTTGTCCCACGCTTCCTTGCCGGTCTTGGTCATCACGTAAGGAGCTCCGAGCGCCTGCAGCACCTTCTCGATCTGGCTTCTGGCGACGAAGGAGTCGTCGGCGGCCAGGATCACGCTGCCCGGCGGCAGCGCGAGTTGTCCGCCTATGTGTTGCGCGTTGACTTCGGGCACGCGCGACGGCAGCACGTCGCGCAGCACCTTCTCGACGTCGAGCACCAGCGCCAGGCGCGATTTCTCGCCGTCGGCGTCGAGCCGGGCGATGCTGGTGACCATGCCGCCGACCGCGTTGGCCTCGGCCGACAGCACGCGGCTCCAGTCCAGGCGCACGATCTCCTCGACGTCCTCGACCGCGAAGCCCTGCACCGAGCGCTCGTATTCGCTGACGATCAGGATGTTCAGCGCCGACGGCTTGCAGCCGACCACCGACGGCAGGTCGATCACCGGAACGATCTGGCCGCGGATGTTGGCCACGCCGAGCACGTGCTGCGGCGCGCCGGGCATCGCGGTGATCGGCGGCATCACCAGCGCTTCGCGCACCTTGAACACGTTGATGCCGAAAATCTCGCGCCGTCCGCCGGGCTCGCCGCCGAGACGGAACAGCAGCAGCTCGAACTTGTTGGTGCCGGCCAGGTGCGAGCGCTCGTCGACTTCCTGCAGGACTGAAGACATGGTGAACTCCGTTCAGCGAATTCTGGAAAATCTGGGATGACGGTCAGGGCAGCTGCTGGATCAGCGCCTCGACACGTTCGGTGATCGTGTCGCTCAGCCCTTCGAGTTCGGTCGACAGCTGCTTGATGCGGGCGACGTCGCCGGCACGCAGCGCCTCGACCAGCGCCTGGCCGGTGACGTGCACGCTCTTGTGCACCGCCTCGGCGCCGGTGAATCCGGCATCCGATCCGAAGTAGCTCTGCGCCGGGCCGTAATACCACTTGCCGAAGAAGCACGAGCGGTAGTTCGACACGTCGAGGTCGATCGCGCGGCCGTTCTGCGCCGCCGCCAGCAGGTCGCCGATCCAGGCGTAGTGCATCGCCAGCGAAATGCGCAGCGCGATGCCCGGGCAGGTGAACGCGCCGATGCGCGCCGCGCCTTCCTTGAGTTCGGCGCGCGCCTGGCCGACGGTGGCGAACATCGCCTCGAACTGGCTCGAAAGCTGCTGCAGCGCGTCGCTGGCGGCCTGGCCGCTGCTGCGCTGGGCCTGCGCGTCGGTGGCGAGCTGCTGCATGGTCTGCGTCTGCCGCTGCGCCATCTGCACCGTCGCGTGCATCGTCGTCTTCACGTCGCGCATCGAGGTCTGCACCGAACCGACCAGGTTGCCGACGCGCTCGATGCGCTGCACCGCCGTTTCCATGTCGTGACCGAGGTCGGCCGAGCTGTCGCGGATGGCCAGCGTCAGGTCGTCGATGCGCCGCGTGATCGACGCGGTCTTGCGCGCCAGGTTGCGCACCTCGTCGGCGACCACGGCGAAGCCGCGGCCGGCTTCGCCGGCGCGCGCGGCCTCGATTGCCGCGTTCAGCGCCAGCAGATTGGTCTGGTTGGCGACTTCCTGGATGCCGGCGGTGAGCTGCTCGACGGTCTGCACCGATTCGACGAAGCTGGCCAGCTTGTCCTGGGTCGAGCCGACGAACTGGCTGACGTCATGGACTTCCTCCTGCACCGCGTCGAGCGCGCTCTGGCTGCGGCTGACGCCGTCGGCGGTGGCGTCGGTCTTGCCGCGCAGGTCCTGCAGTTCGACTTCGGCCGCCGAGGTGCGCGACGCCGCGGCCTGCAGCCGCTGCGCGGTGTCGAGCACCGCGCGTGACAGGTCGCCGAGCTCGCCCTGGAAGCCGGCGACCTTGCCTTCGGCGAAGGCCAGGCTGCGCGTGGTCCGGCGCACGGTGTCGGCGCCGGACAGCAGCGCATCGCGCACAGCGGTGAAGCGCGCCGACCACGCCGGCCCGTCGACCAGGCCGATGGCCAGCAGGCGCGAGTCGCCGCGGCCGTCGAACAGGTCGAACACGGCGTCGAGCACCGCTTCGCGATCGCCCTTGAGCCGCGCCAGCAGGCTTTCCTGCGCGCCGCCGGCTGCGGCTTCGGGAAGCTCGGCGGCCACGGTTGCTTGTTCGGTGAGTTCGTCCATCATCGGCTCCGGGAAGTCCAGCAGCGGCCAGCCGCCAGTGTCGCTCGCAAGTCTTGCATCAAGGTTTCACGCCGCATCGTCGGTGTTGCGGTCGCTGCCCGGCTCGGCAGCGGCCGGGGGGGTCAGTCCAGCGCGCTGCCGACGTCGAGCTGGTCGAACCAGTTGATGAAGCGCTCGACGTTCTTGCCGGTGTAGATCGCGCCGTGCTGCGGGCACAGGAAATCGATCTTGAGCTTGGACACGCGTTCGCACCAGCTGCGCTTGGCCGCATTGCTCGGCATCCAGCGCTTGTGGAAATACTCGGCGTGCTTGATGTGGGCGTCGAACGCGGCCGAGGTGTCGATGTCGCGGCGGTCGACGAAGGCCGGGTGGCCAGGCGGCAGCAGCGCGGCGCCGACGTCACCGCTGAAGAGCACGCGCGCGGTCGGGTCGTACAAATGGAAGTTCGCCGATGAATGGAGGTAATGCGCAGGAATGACTTGAAGGCGAGCCGTGCCGACGACGATTTCGCCGCCTTCGTCAGGCAGGCCCTGGATGTTGGCGTCGAGCGCGCCGTAGTGGCGGATGAAGCCGACCCACAGTTTCGACGTGTACCAGGTGATCTCGGGATTGCACGCGGCCCACAGCGGCAGGCTTGACGCGATGTCCGGGTCCTGGTGGCTGACGAAGGCCGACTTGATGCTCGACGGCGGCAGCATGTCGACCAGCGCCGAGAACACTTGCGGGAACACTTCGAAGCCGCCCGGGTCGCACAGCATCGTATGGCCGTCGACCTGCAGCGCGAAGACGTTCGAGTCGATCACGCGGGTCTCGTCCTGGTCGTAGACGATGAACCAGCTGTGCTCGCCTTCGGAGTAGAACTTTTCGGTTTTCATGGCAGAACCTTCTCGATATGTTCGACGTACTTGCGCAGCAGGTCGCGCACCTGCACCACCGCGTTGTCCATGTCGGCCGACACCTGCGCCAGCGCGGCGCGCGCATCGCCCTTGAGCGCGGCTTCGATGCGGCCGTTGACGACGACGTATTCCAGCTCGGCGACGACGCTCTCGAAGCGTCCCAGCGCCTGGCGCAGCCGTGTGCCGGCGCGTCGGCTGCGCTCGGTGCGGTGATGCAGCTCCTTTTGCTGCTGGCGCACGGTGTTCTGCAGCGCCGGAGCGCGTTGGCGGATTTCCATGGGCAGCGCGTCGAGCTTGTCGATCTGCTGGGTGTCGCGCAGCGTTTCCATGAAGCCGAGCATCAGCGGCTGGATCGCCAGCTGCACGTCGGACGCGGCGTCCTGCAGCTGCTGCGCGCCTTCGCGGAACGATTGCGCGACGACGCCGTAGCCGGCCAGTTCCTTGCCGTGGCGCTTGACCAGCACCTGCGCGTTGAGCGCCTTGCGGTCGATTTCACGCAGGCGCCGTTGCAGCTGGCCCTGGAAGGCGTAAGTGGCGTCGGCGACGCCGACGAAACTGTCGCGCAACTGCAGCAGCGTGCCGGCGATGCTCGAAGTCGGCGCACTGCCGGCTTGCGGCGCCGGTTGCGGCGTGGCGGACGGGGTGTTCATGATCGCGGCTCCTTCACGCGGCCTGCGCGGTGCGCATCGCCCGCGTCAGGGTCTGGATGTCGAGGATCAGCACGACGCCGCCGCCCCCGGAGATCGTCGCGCCCTGGTACCAGCTCGATTGCTGCGAGATGTCCAGCGGCTTGACCACCGAGTCCTCGGTGCCCAGCGCCTCGGAAACGACGAGCAGACCCTGCTCGGTCAGGATGCCTTCGCAGGGGTCACGGCCCAGGCGCAGCGGCACGCCCTGCAGTTGCTGGCCGAGGTCGATGTACGGCACGATGCGCGCGGGGCCGACCTGCGCCATCGGCCGGCCCGAAATGCTGTGCACCTGGTCGGGGTCGATTTCCATCAGGTTGTCGACCACCGAAACCGGCAGCGCGTAGGTTTCGCGGCGCAGCTTGAAGTACAGCACCGGCAGCACGGCCAGCGTCAGCGGCAGCTCCAGCGACATCTCGGTGCCCTGGTTGGCGCGCGTGGTGATGTCGACGCGGCCGCGCAGCCCCTGCACCGCGGCGCGCACGACGTCCATGCCGACGCCGCGGCCGGACAGCTCGCTGACCTGTTCCTTGGTCGAGAAGCCGGGCAGGAAGATCAGGTCGAGCATTTCACGCTCGCTCAGCCGTGCCGCGTCGGCTTCGGCCAGCAGTCCCTTGGACAGCGCCGAGCCGAGGATCTTGTGCGGATTCATGCCGCGGCCGTCGTCGCTGACCAGGATCTGCACCTTGTCGCCGAGGTGGATCGCGGCGACGCGCAGCACGCCTTCGTCGCTCTTGCCGGCGGCGGCGCGTTCGGCAGGCGTTTCCAGTCCGTGGTCGAGCGCGTTGCGCACCAGGTGGATCAGCGGACCCGACAGCGCGTCGATCACGGTCTTGTCGATCTCGACGTCCTCGCCGTCGAGTTCCAGCCGCACGCGCTTGCCCAGCGCACGGCTGGCGTCGCGCACGACGCGCGGCAGGCTCTGGAACAGGCGCTTGCACGGCTGCATGCGCAGCCGCATCACGGTGTTCTGCAGATCGTTGACGGCGAGGTCGGTCTCTCGCGCCAGGCGCACCATGGTCTCGTCGCTGGCGCCCATGCGCGCGACCGCAGCCGACAGCCGGTTGCGCAGCAGCACCAGTTCGCCGACCTGGTTCATCGCCATGTCCAGCCGCGCCGAGTCGACGCGGATCGTCGTGTCGGCGGCCGCCTCGGCCGCCGGCGCCGCCGCGGAGTTGGCCGCGGCAGGAGCTGGTGCAGGCGCGGCCGGCGCGGGTGCGGCCGGTGCCGCCGGTGCGGGTGTCGCGGGGGTCGGAGCCAGGCCCGGCGCGACGCCCTTGCCGAAGAGCTCATCGAGCGTCTGGTCGAACAGCGCCTGCAAATCGTCTTCCACCGCGGCCGGGGCTGCGGGGGCGCTCGGCACTGCGTTCTTCTTCTCGACGTAGACGCCGGGCTGGCCCTGCGCGTCGGCGCGCACCTGCGCCCAGCTGCCGCTGTCGGCGGCCGAGGCCTGCGGCTGCGGCGCGGCCGGCACCGCCGCTGCGGCCGGGCGTTCACCGCGAGCGTAGGCCTGGATCAGCGCGCCGAGGTCGACAGGACCGGGGCTCGGGTCGCCGCCTTGGCCCATTTCGCCGAGCATGCGCTCGATCACGTCGGTCGAGCGCAGGATCGCATCGATCATGCCGCTGTCGGCCGACAGCTTGTGGCTGCGCAGCTTGTCGAGCAGGTCTTCGAGGTGGTGGCACCAGTCGACCATGTGCTGCGCTTCGAGGAAGCCGGCGCCGCCCTTGAGCGTATGGAAGGCGCGGAAGATCGCGCCCAGCACCGCGGCGTCGTCGGGTGCCGCCTCCAGGCGCAGCAGCTGCGACTGGGCGTCGGCCAACAGCTCGCGCGACTCGGCGAGAAACTCCTGGAGGATGTCGTTGTCCATGGCGTTGATCGTGTCAGATGCCGAGCTGGGAGAGCAGGTCGTCGACGGTGTTCTGGTCGAGCCGCTGGCCGTCGTCGGCCACCGTTTCGCTGACTTCGCTGCCGACGCAGCCCAAGTGCTGCAGCGCGTCCTGGATGCGCTGCTCGACCGCCTGCAGCAGCGCGATGGTCTTCTTCAGCCGCTGTCCGGCCAGGTCCTGCGCCTGCTGGCTGGTCAGGATCGCTTGCAGGTGATCGTCGAGTCGCTGAAGACGCGCGTCGATGAAGCCGCCGTCGGTGGCTCGGATCGCCGCGACTTCGGTCTGCGCGGCCTCGACCGCTTCCAGCGTCGCCATCGCCTGCTGCTCGCTCAGGCGCAACGC
>MLJW01000740.1_pt1 | contig 10340 bp, 8 predicted proteins | sample 888231 | NCBI WGS metagenome assembly MLJW01 (sample SAMN05788063, study PRJNA343431) | mine drainage metagenome | isolation source: sample collected from the inflow into an acid mine drainage treatment plant... | place: Germany: Lusatia, lignite mining district
GTGCGACACCGCGGTGCGGCTGACGCAAGGCGTGCACTATCGGAACGCCGGCACGGTGGAATTCGTGCTCGACGCGGAAACCGGCGCCTTCTACTTTCTCGAAGTCAACACCCGCCTGCAGGTCGAGCACGGGGTGAGCGAGGAAGTCGCCGGCGTCGACCTGGTGGAATGGATGGTGCGGCTGGCCGCAGGTGAAACGCCGAGCGCGGGCCATGTCCACGCGCCGCGGGGCCACAGCATTCAGGTGCGGGTGTATGCCGAAGACCCGGCCAAGAACTTCCAGCCGGCCACCGGCCTGCTGACCGAGGTGGCGTTTCCGCCAGAGGCGCGGGTGGACACCTGGATCGAGACGGGTTCCGAGGTCAGCGCCTTCTACGACCCCATGCTCGCCAAGCTCATCGTGCATGGCGCAGACCGGGCAGGTGCGCTGGCGCGGATGCAGTCCGCGTTGGACAACACGCGGCTCTATGGCTTCGAGACCAATCTCGGCTACCTGCGGCAGATCGTTGCCGACGCCACCTTCGTCGAGGGCCGCCAGACCACGCGCTACCTCGGCGGACTGCATTACCTGCCGCGCACGGTCGACGTGCTGGAGCCCGGTGTGCAGACCAGCCTGCAGGACTGGCCGGGGCGCCTGGGCTACTGGGACGTGGGCGTGCCTCCTTCGGGACCGATGGACGCGCTGGCGCACCGCGCCGCCAACCGGCTGCTCGACAACCCGACGGACGCGGCAACCCTGGAAATCACCCTGGCCGGACCGACGCTGCGCTTCAATGCGGACAGCGTCTTCGCCCTCACCGGCGCCGACCTGCCCGCCACGCTGGACGGCGAACCGGTCGCGTTCTGGCGCAGCCACGCGGCGCGCAACGGCCAGGTGCTCAGACTGGGCAGCGTGCGCGGAGCGGGTTGCCGTGCCTATCTCGCGGTGGCCGGCGGCTTCGACGCGCCGCGCTACCTCGGCAGCCGCGCCACCTTCACCCTGGGGCAGTTCGGCGGCCATGCCGGACGCACCCTGCGTGCGAGCGACGTGCTTCACCTGGGATGCAACCCCGGCTCGAAAGCGCATGTCGTGGCGGCGGACAGCGCGTGTCCGGCCTATTCCGACCATTGGGAGATCGCGGTGCGCTACGGGCCGCATGGCGCGCCGGACTTTTTCACCGACTCCGATGTGGACATGCTGTTCGCCACCGACTGGGAGGTGCACTACAACTCCAACCGCACCGGGGTGCGCCTGATCGGCCCCAAACCGCAATGGGCGCGCAGCGACGGCGGCGAGGCCGGTCTGCATCCGTCCAACATCCACGACAACGCCTACGCCGTGGGCAGCATCGACTTCACCGGCGACATGCCCATCCTGCTCGGCCCCGACGGTCCCAGCCTGGGTGGTTTCGTCTGCCCGGGCGTGATCGTCGCCGCCGACCTGTGGAAGATGGGCCAGCTGCGCCCCGGCAACACGGTGCGCTTCGTGCCCGTGAGCCTGGACGAGGCCGCCCGGCTGGAGGCCGCGCAGGATGCCGCGCTGCAGAGCCTGCACGCGCCCGACGGTCCGCCGCTGGACCCGCCGCTGGCGGCCGCGCCGGCGCTGGACTCGCCCGTTGTTGCGCAGCGCGGCGCGCAGGACGGGCATCCGGTGGGCGTGGCCTACCGCGTGGCCGGCGACAAGAATCTGCTGGTCGAATACGGCCCGCTGGTGCTCGACCTCGAACTGCGTTTCCGCGTGCATGCGCTGATGCAGTGGATCGCCGCCGCCGGCCTGCCGGGCATCGTCGACCTCACGCCGGGCATCCGCTCGCTGCAGATCCACTACGACAACCGCCGCCTGCCGCTACGCACCCTGCTCGACGCGCTGCGCCAGGCCGAGGACGCGCTGCCGCCGGCCGAAGCCATGGAACTGCCCACGCGCGTCGTGCACCTGCCGCTGAGCTGGGACGATCCGGCCACGCGCCTGGCCATCGAGAAGTACATGGCCGGCGTGCGCAAGGACGCGCCGTGGTGCCCGAGCAATATCGAGTTCATCCGCCGCATCAACGGGCTGGAGTCGGTGGACGACGTGCTGCGCATCGTGTTCGAGGCCAGCTATCTCGTGCTGGGCCTGGGCGACGTCTATCTGGGCGCGCCGGTGGCCACGCCGCTGGACCCGCGCCACCGCCTGGTCACCACCAAGTACAACCCGGCGCGCACCTGGACCCCGGAGAACGCGGTGGGCATCGGCGGCGCGTATCTGTGCGTCTACGGCATGGAAGGCCCGGGCGGCTACCAGTTCGTCGGCCGCACGCTGCAAATGTGGAACCGCTGGCGCCAGACGCCGGTGTTCACCGGCGGCAAGCCCTGGCTGCTGCGCTTTTTCGATCAGATCCGCTTCTTTCCGGTGAGCACCGAGGAGCTGGCCACCATCCGTGCCGACTTCCTGCACGGGCGCTACCCGCTCGGCATCCGCGAGGACCGCTTCAGCCTCGCCGACTATCGCCGCTTTCTGGACGACAACGCCGCAAGCATCGCCGCGTTCCGTACCCGCCAGCGCCAGGCCTTCGCCGAAGAGCGCGAGCGCTGGGAACGCAGCGGCCAGGCCGACTGCGCCAGCGACGCCAACGTGGCCGAGGCCGCCAGCGACAGTGAGCTCGATCTCGCGCCGGGCAGCCGCCTGGTGGCCAGCCACGTTGCCGGCAGCGTGTGGAAAGTGCTGGTCGAGCCGGCGCAGACCGTGAAGGCGGGCGATGTGCTGTGCATCCTCGAGTCGATGAAGATGGAGATCAGCGTGGCCGCGCCGGCCGACGGCGTGGTGTCGCGCCTGCTGTGCCGCGAGGGCGGCGCGGTGAGCGCCGGCCAGAATCTATTGGTGTTGACGGAGACCTGAATGTCCACGAGCTTGACCATCTCCGCGCTGCTGGACGCCTACCGCGCCGGCACCCTGACCCCCACGGCCCTGGTGGAGGAACTGCTGGCGCGCAATGCGCGCTACCCGGACCACGCCATCTGGATCACCCCGCCCGAGCGCGAGCGCCTGCTGGCGCGGGCGAGCGAGCTGGAGGTTCGCGGCATGGACGGACTGCCGCTCTATGGCGTGCCCTTCGCCGTCAAGGACAACATCGACCTCGCCGGCGTGCCCACCACCTGCGCCTGCCCGGCCTATGCCTACACCCCGGCGCAATCGGCCACCGTGGTGCAGAAACTGCTGCACGCCGGCGCCATCGCCATGGGCAAGACCAATCTCGACCAGTTCGCCACCGGGCTCAACGGCACGCGCTCGCCGTTTGGTGCCTGCCGCAACGCCTTCGACCCCGACTACATCTCCGGCGGCTCCAGCGCCGGCTCGGCGGTGTCGGTGGCGCTCGGCCTGGCCAGCTTCTCGCTCGGGACCGACACCGCAGGCTCCGGGCGCGTGCCGGCCGCGTTCAACAACCTCGTCGGCCTCAAGCCCACCTGCGGCCTGTTGTCCACCCATGGCGTGGTGCCGGCCTGCCGCTCGCTGGACGTGGTGTCCATCTTCGCGCTGTCGGCCGGCGATGCGCACCGGGTGTTCGGCGTCGCGTTGGGCGAGGACGCCGCCGACCCCTATTCGCGGCCAGCGCGACCGCACGGTTTCGACTTCGGCGCCGCGCCGCGCTTTCGCTTCGGCGTGCCGGCGCGCAAGGACCTGCAATTCTTCGGCGACGCCGAGTCCGCGCATCTGTTCGACGCCGCCGTGGCGCGACTGCAATCCTTGGGCGGCGAGGCCGTGGAACTGGACTTCGCCCCCTTCGCCGACACCGCGCGCCTGCTCTACGGCGGACCCTGGGTCGCCGAGCGCTACCAGGCCATCCGCGCCTTCGTCGACGCCCAGCCCGAGGCCCTGTTTCCGGTGACGCGCGAGATCACCCTCGGCGGCGCCAAGCCGCTGGCCGCCGACGCCTTCGCCGCGCAATACCGGCTGCGCGAACTCAAGCGCATTTGCGACCGCATCTGGAAGGAGGTGGACTGCGTCATCACGCCGACCGCGGGCACCATCTACACCCGTGCCCAAATGCTGGCCGAGCCCATCGCGCGCAACACCGACCTCGGCCTGTACACCAACTTCATGAACCTGCTGGACTACGCCGCCATCGCGGTGCCCGCCGGTTTCCGCGTCGACGGGCTGCCGTTCGGCGCCACGCTGTTCGCGCCGGCGCACCAGGACGTGCCGCTGCTGCATCTCGCGGCACGTTGGCAGCGCAGCATCGGCAGGCCGTGCGGCGCGGTGGAAACCACGCCGGCAGCGGAGTCCAAGGCGGCACCGTCCGCCGTGCCCAGCGGCCAGGTCCGCGTTGCGGTGGTGGGCGCCCATCTCAGCGGCCTGCCGCTGAACGGACAACTCACTTCACGCGGCGCTCGCCTGGTGGCCGAAACGCGCACCGCGCCTATTTACAAGCTCTATGCGCTGCCCGACGGCAAGCGCCCGGGCCTGATCCGCGTGGCCAGCGGCGGCGCGGCCATCGCCTGCGAGGTGTGGGAATTGCCCGTCGGCACCTTCGGCGCCTTCGTCGCCGGCATCCCCGCGCCGCTGGGCATCGGCAGCCTGCAGCTCGAGGACGGCAGCACGGTGACGGGCTTCATCTGCGAAGGCATCGGCATCGAAGGCGCGCAGGACATCACGGCATTCGGCGGCTGGCGGGCGTATCTCGCGGCGGCGAACGCGGGACGTTCTGCTTCTTGAGATTGGTCGAATGGGCGACAGACTTGAGGCGCCGCACAACGTTCCCCCTCCCGGCCTCCCCCACAAGGTGGGGGAGGAACCAGCCCCCTCCCCATGCATGGGGAGGGTTGGGGTTGGGAGGGGTTCGGACGGTCACGGATGTGGGCAACGTCCACCATCGTTCTGCCATATCGCTCGGCGCCGAGGCTCGCTGATTCAATTGACCGGGAAGCCTCCCACGTAGGCGTACACGGGATGGTTGATCATGCCGGCTGGGGCTACGCGCTCGAGATTGACGCGGGCGTCGTCGGCGCGCGGGCCGTCGAACTCGTAGGCGAAGCTTTTGCCGTGATCCTTGAACTCGATGCTGTGGCCCCATTTCGCGTTGATGGAGTCGGTGCTCGGGGTGATCGTGACGACGCGGCTGGCTGCGGAATCGGGCACCGTGTTGCCAAACAGCCGGGTGGGTATGGCGGCCTGAGCGCTCACGGCAGTGGCGAGGCCGGCAATGGCGAGAAGGGCTGAGAATTTGTGCATGATCAACTCCAGGAAAGTGGGGCCAGGCCCCGGTTGCTGAACACCGCGGTATCGAAAGCATCGCGGACGAATGCAGTGTTCGCCTGGCGCCTTAAATCAAACTTAGGGGAGTATTGCGCCGCATGCTGTCATGGGTATGCATGCGACGGTTCGCCGAAGGCGTGCAATATTCGCTATGCCCCCTTGGTTTTGTGGGGGCGGCGCATCGCGGTCAGCGCGGTGTCGGGAGCCAACCGGAGGCAGGCGGACCGGGGGAGCTTGAGTCGCGCGCCTTCCAACCAGGGCAGGGTGGAGTGGATGATGCGTCCCTGCCCACCCGCAATGTTTCCGAACGAGATTTCAAAATCGGCCAGCTGGCGTAGTTCCTCGTCGTGAGCCGTTCCGTCCTGTACCCGTCGCCAGACGCGGCGGGCGGCATCGGCGTGCAGCGCCCTTGCGCGCACCCGCATGAAACGCGGCCCGCAGAACAGCCACAGCCCCGCAGCGTTTTCGCCGGACGCGAATGCCATGCACCGTGCGCTGTCGCTTTGCGGTTCACGCACCCAGCGTTCGGCGTAATCGGCCTCGATGCCGATTTCGTCGATGGCGTCGAAACAGGACGAGAAGGCCATGCTGCCGAGATCGCGCCGGCCGCTGGGGCGGTAGTCCAGCCGGCGCAGCCATTCGCACGTGTCGCCCTGCACCTGGGTGATGCCGGCGAAGCCCTCCTGGCGCAGCAGGCCGAGCAGTTCGTCGCGGCTGCAATCGTGCAGGGACCTACGTCCCTCGCATGGCGGCCGATCGGCCGGAATGCGCAGGTCGGCGTGCCACTGCGCGGTCTGCATCCACAACACGAGGGTGGTGTCGTCGCGCAGGCCCGGCGCGGTCAGCAGGGTGCGGCGCCACAGGCCCTGGTAGTGCGGGGGGACGGTGTCCGACATCAGTCGTGGAATTCGGGGAAGTGGCGCAGGCTTTTCCAGAACGCCAGGTCGTGGTTGGGCCATAGCATGGCCTGCTCGCGTGCGGCCAGGGCCTTGAGCTTGCGGATGCTGGCGATGGCCTGGTCCTCGCGGTCCTGCCAGCAGATGCCGGGGGCGATTTCGTCGCGCAGATTTTCTTCCAGATCGGCGGCGTCGCCGCAGAGGATCACGGGGGCGCCGCGCGGCAGTTCGACCCATAGCGACATATGGCCCGCGGTGTGTCCGGGGCTGGAGATGGCGCGCACGCCGGGCAACAGGTCGTATTCGCCGCGCATGGTTTTCCAGCGGTGATCACCGGTGAAGTCGTCGGCGAAATAGGCGGGGTCCAGGCCGCTGCGCGCGGCTTGCATTTCGTCGTGCTGCACGTGCACCTCGGCACCGCACACCTCGCACAGTCCGCCGGCGTGGTCGAAGTGCAGGTGGCCGAGGAAGACCACGTCGATGTCCGCCGGGCTCAGGCCGAGGCGCGCCAGATGGCTGGGCAGGCGCTGGTCCTCGCGCATGTCGGGGGCGCCGAAGGCGAAGGTCTGCGGATCGTAGTAGCGGGCGCGCTGCGCAGGGTCGGCGATCTTGCCGTAGTCGCAGCCGACGTCGTAGAGGATGCGTCCCTGCGTGGTCTCGATGAGGTAGGCCAGGATGGGGGCTTCGATGATCTCGCCTTGCCCGCGGTGGCGGGTGGAGATGGACTTGTCGTAGCGGTGCGTGGCGGTGAGCAGCGGCCACATGCGCAGAACCTGGGTCATGCAGCCTCCCGGGGCATGGTGTCGATGGCGTCGGCGAGCGTGGCGCTGGCATGCACGCTGCCGAAGATGCCGCCTTCCACCGCCACCATGTCCAGCGCGGCGTGGTGCAGGGCGGGGTAGGCCGAGGCGCAGGCGTCGCCGGCCAGACGGCAGCGGTAGCCGAGGTCCACCGCCGCGCGCAGGGTGGAGTGGACGCAGACCTCGGTGGTCACGCCACACAGGATGAGTTCGCCGATGCCCTGCGCGGCGAGGATCTGCTGCAGGTCGATCTGGTGGAAGACGCTGTAGCCCGGCTTGTCCACCACGGGCTCGCCGGCCAGCGGCGCGAGTTCGTCGATGATGTTGTGGCCGTGCTCGCCGCGCACCAACAGCCTTCCCAGCGGCCCGGGGGTGCCGATCGGCGCCCCGGCGCGCGCGGCGCGTTCCAGCTTGGCCGATGGGCAATCGGAGAGGTCGGCGCGGTGGCTCTCGCGGGTGTGGATGACGACCATCCCCCGGCGCCTGGCCGCGGCCAGCAGGCGCTGCGCGCCGGGGATCGCCTGGCGCAGCAGGGCTGTGTTCAGCCCGGCGCAGGCCGCATAGCCGCGTGGATCGAGAAAGTCGCGCTGCATGTCGATGACCAGCAGCGCGGTGTCGCGGCGCAGGGCGGGAGGGTGTTGCGCCGCGGACGCCATCTCAGCCTCCGAACTCCGCGCGGATGGCGGCGACCAGGCGTTCAGTCAGTTCCTGCGACATGGCCGCGCCCTTGGCCGCGTCCGCGCCGCGCGCGGACGACAGCACGCCCGACGGCGGCACCCACGCGGGACGCGGCGGGTAGATGTCGTAGGGCGGGAACTGCGCGGGGCCGTCGTCCGGCAGCAGGTCCATGCGCACCAGCTCCGGGTGGTGATGCAGCATCAGCGAGGTCTCGATCACCGCGGCGTGCTCCAGGGCGAAGCCGGGAAAGCCGTGCGGGAACACGTTCGCCAGGGTCTGTTCGGTGAGGAAGTCCCAGTACTCCAGGCGCATGACGCGCAGCGGGCTTCCCGGGCCGAGTTCGCGCAGCGCCAGGTCGATGCCCTCGGTGACGAACCACTGGTTCTCGTAATGCCCGACCACCACTACCAGCTTGCGCACGCCGTGGCGGGCGAATTCGCGGATGACGTCGCGGGTGATCTGGATCAGGCTGGAGGCATCCAGGCTGGTGGTGCCGGGGAAGTGCTGGCCGCCGCCGCACTTGGGCTGGGACTTGTAGCCGTAGCTCAGCGCGGGCGCGACGATGCCGTCGAGGCGCGCCGCGGCGCCGGCTGCCACGGCAGTGGCCAGCAGGGCATCGGTGCCGAGCGGCAAGTGCGGGCCGTGCTGTTCGAGCGCGCCGCAGGGCAGGAACATCACCGGGCTGTCCTCGGCGATGCGGTCCCTGTATGCCATCCAGCTCATGCGGTCCATCATCACGGGGTTCATGCCATCGTCCTTTCTTGGTCGTGTTGCGCTGTCGCGTTCAGGCCATCAGCGCCCCGCCGTTGGGGCTGAGGGTCTGGCCGCAGTAATAGCTGGCGTGCGCGGAGGCGAGGAACACGGCGGTGGCGGCGATTTCCTCGGGGCGGCCCACGCGGCCCATCGGCACGTCGGCTTCCTTCGCCGCCCAGGCCGCGCTCATCTGGTCCAGCGCCAGCATGGGTGTGTCCACCGGCCCAGGCGCGATGGCGTTGATGCGCACCTTCGGCGCGAACTCGCGCGCCAGCGAGCGCGTGAGGGTGATGACCCCGGCCTTGGCCGCCGTGTAGGCGGTGAACCCGGCGCGGCCGAGGTAGCCGAGTTCCGACGCCACGTTGATGATGCAGCCGCCGCCGCGGCGCAGCATGGCGGGCAGGGCAGCCTGGCAGCATAGAAACACGGACTTGAGGTCGGTGGCCAGGACGTGATCCCATTCCGACTCGCGCATGTCCAGAAACGGTTTTTCCAGCAGGATGCCGGCGTTGTTGACCAGGATGTCGACACCGCCGTGGCGTTGCAGGCAGGCGTCCATCATGCCGCGCACCGCGGCGCCCTGCGACACGTCGGCCTCCACCGCCCAGGCCGACCCACCCGCGGCCGCGATCAGCGCCACGGTTTCATCCGCCAATTCGGCGCGACCGAGATGGTTGACGATGACCGTCGCGCCCGCCTCGGCCATGGCCACCGCGATGGCGCGGCCGATGCCGGTGGCGGCGCCGGTCACCAGCGCGGTCCTGCCCGAGAAATCGTCGTCGCGCATGCGCTTCAGACCGCCGTGAGGAAGGACACGCCCACCGCGCCGTAGAAATCCTGGGCCTTGTCCGCGCCGGTCGTGACCACGCCGTAGTCGTCGCTGAGCACGCGCTGCACGCGGTGGCGGTGAAAGCCGCGCAGCAGGCCGGCCATGGGCAGAACCTGGGTGCCGTCGTCCGCATACAACTCGCGGTGCAGCGCGGGAAGGCGGTACCAGGGCACCGTCGGTTTTTCGTGGTGGGCGTTGTGGTAGCTGAAGTTCAGCAGCAGCAGGTTGAGCCAGGGGTGCCCCAGCGAAACCAGATTGGAATAGGTGTTGTGCTGCTCGTAGTCGTGATCGCGCACCTTGTCGTTGGGAATGCTGCCGCCGGTGAGCACGGCGAAGGCGTCGTAGGTGTGCTGGTAGGCGTCGGCGAAGCGCAGCACGGTGACGAACAGCAGGTAGGCCACGAAATACAGCAGCACGGCCTTGGGTGAGATCCATGCCAGCGCGGAGAAGAACGCCAGGCGCACGGCCAGCACGGCCAGGATGCGCTTGCGCCCCGCCGCGCGTTCCGGGGCGATGAAGGGCAGCAGCATCACGTAGGCGCGCATGATGAATTCGACCGCCGGGATGTAGGCCCACTCCAGCGCCAGCACCAGCGCGCGCACCCACGCTGGCGCCTCGCGCAGGAAGCGCTTGTAATCGAAGGTGATGACGTCGGCGCGGTCGATGTGGTGGCGCATGTGCTTGCGCCGCAGGTCGGCGAAGGGCGCGTAGCAGCTGCCGTTGATCCAGCTCATCACCGTGCCGCCGCGCTGGTTGGCGGCGTTGGATTTGAAGATCGCGCCATGCGCGAATTCGTGCAGGAAATAGGCGGAATAGGTCAACGCATGCGCGAGCAGCAGCACGCCCAGGGCGTTGAGCCACCACGCCTGCGCAAGCAGCAGGCCCACGCCCGCGAGATAGCCCGCGGCCATGTAGCCCAGGGCAAGGATGTTGGGAATGGCGCCGTCGTCGTAGCGGAAGAGGGTGCTGGCCATGGTGGTCTCCGAGCTTGGCTCCCGGCGTGGCGCGGAGCGCGGCCGAGCCGCCTCACGCGCCACCGAGGAAACGCTTTCTAGGGCCTGTTCACGCTATTTCTGCGCCCCGTCTGGGGGCAACCCTTCGGGCCGGGGGTTTGGGCGGCGCATGGCCACGTTGCAGTCCGCTTGTGGTGCAACACACCACGGCGCGGCCTGCGC
>MLJW01000741.1_pt1 | contig 10335 bp, 7 predicted proteins | sample 888231 | NCBI WGS metagenome assembly MLJW01 (sample SAMN05788063, study PRJNA343431) | mine drainage metagenome | isolation source: sample collected from the inflow into an acid mine drainage treatment plant... | place: Germany: Lusatia, lignite mining district
GGCTGAGATCGTGCTCGCGCTCTGGAGCAGGCTCGCGCGGGACTGGTCGCGACCGCGGGAGATCCGCGCGGACCAGCCGTCCCTGATGATCGACCACGCCCCTCTCGTCGAGCCGGATCCGCTCGTCGCCCGGTCGTCCCCCTCCGACTTCCCGCTGCTTCTTCCCGCGTGCGTCGCGATGTTCGAGGAGGAGGTCGGCTACTCCCCGGTGTCGGGGCCCGGAGGGCCCTACGAGTCGCGCGTGCGGATGCTGGTCGGGACGGGGATGTCGTACTCGAGGATCGATGACGGTCCAGCCGGCACGGACGCGCGGGCCCGGTCGCAGGTGCGCCGTGAGGTCGTCTTCAAGGCTGAGATCGGTGCGGTCGCGGGCGGGGTCGCGCAGATCCAAGGAGTCTGGGTGCCGCCGAAGCATCGTGGTCACCGCCTGTCCGAGTTCGGGATGGCGGCTGTCGTCACGGCGGCACGGCGCGACATCGCCCCGGTCGTGTCGCTCTACGTCAACAGCTACAACACGCGAGCGCTCTCGGCCTATCGGGCCGTCGGTTTCCGGCAGGTCGGCACGTTCGCGACCGTGCTGTTCTGAGCGGTCCGACGGTGCGCGTGCGGGCGCGGGTCGTGGCGGGGCGACCCGTAGGCGTGGCCGGCCAGGTCCACGGTCCCAGTAGGCTGACCCCCATGCTGCTGCGGATGTCGACCCTGTTCGTGCGGACCCTGCGGGAGGACCCGGTCGACGCCGAGGTCGCGAGCCACCGGCTCCTCGTCCGGGCCGGCTACATCCGGCGGGCCGCGCCGGGCATCTACACCTGGCTGCCGCTCGGTCTGCGCGTGCTCGGCAAGATCGAGCAGGTCGTCCGCGACGAGATGGCCGCCGCCGGCGCGCAGGAGGTCCACTTCCCTGCGCTGCTCCCGCGCGAGCCGTACGAGGCGACCGGTCGCTGGACCGAGTACGGCCCCAACATCTTCCGGTTGAAGGACCGTCGCGAGGCCGACTACCTCCTGGCGCCGACGCACGAGGAGGTGTTCACCCTCCTGGTCAAGGACCTCTGCTCGTCGTACAAGGACCTGCCCCTCGCGCTGTACCAGATCCAGACCAAGTACCGGGACGAGGCGCGGCCCCGGGCCGGCCTGATCCGTGGTCGCGAGTTCATCATGAAGGATGCGTACTCGTTCGACGTCGACGACGCCGGTCTGGAGGCCTCGTACGAGCGCCAGCGGCAGGCGTACCAGCGGATCTTCGACCGGCTCGGTCTGGAGCACGTGATCGTCGCGGCGACCTCGGGGGCGATGGGTGGGTCGCGCAGCGAGGAGTTCCTCACCCCGACCCCGATCGGTGAGGACACGTTCGTGAGGTCACCCGGCGGCTATGCGGCGAACGTCGAGGCCGTGACCACCCCCGTGCCGCCCGAGATCCCGTTCGACGGGCTGCCCGCGGCGCACGTGGAGGACACGCCGGACACGCCGACGATCGCGTCGCTCGTGGCCGTCGCCAACGAGAGGTTCCCGCGGCCCGATCGTGAGTGGACCGCTGCCGACACCCTCAAGAACGTCGTCGTGGCGCTCACGAGGCCGACCGGTGGGCGCGAGCTCCTCGTCGTCGGCCTGCCTGGGGACCGCGAGGTGGATCTCAAGCGCCTCGAGGCCGCGGTCGCCCCGGCCGAGGTCGAGACCGCGACAGAGGCCGACTTCGCCGCGCATCCGGAGCTGGTGAAGGGTTACATCGGTCCGGGTGCCCTTGGGCCGAACACCGGCCAGCCGGCGGAGACTCGTCGCACGGTGAGGTACCTCCTCGACCCCCGGGTCGTCGCGGGCACCCGGTGGATCACGGGTGCAGACTCGCCCGGCCGCCACGTCGTCGACCTCGTGGCCGGCCGCGACTTCACCGCGGACGGCACGATCGAGGCTGCCGAGGTGCGGGCCGGTGACCCGTCACCGGACGGCTCGGGCCCGCTCGAGCTCGCGCGGGGGATCGAGATCGGGCACATCTTCGCGTTGGGTCGCAAGTACTCGCAGGCTCTCGGGCTGACCGTGCTGGACCAGAACGGCAAGGCCGTGGTCGTGACCATGGGGTCGTACGGCATCGGTATCTCGCGCGCCCTCGCGGCGCTCGCGGAGGCGAACCACGACGACGCGGGGCTCGCCTGGCCCGCGCACGTGGCTCCCGCGCACGTGCACGTCGTGGCGACCGGCAAGGACCCGGCGGTGTTCGCTGCGGCGGAGTCGCTCGCCGTCGCGCTGTCCGATCGTGGCGTCGAGGTTCTCTACGACGACAGGCCGCGCGTCTCGCCCGGGGTGAAGTTCGCCGACGCCGAGCTCCTCGGCGTTCCTCTCGTGGTCGTCGTCGGGCGCGGACTCGCCGAGGGTGTGGTCGAGGTGCGGCCACGGGTCGGCGGGCACGCGGAGCAGGTCCCGGTCGAGGAGGCCGCGGACCACGTCACGCGGGTGGTCGGCGCGCTGCTGGGGTGACTGTCGGCAGCGCCGACGGCGCTGCTCCCCAGGTCGAGGCGGTCGCCCACGCGTCGTCCGCGAACGTGATGAGCAGGCCCCGCGCGCCCGCCGCCGGCGTCGTCGCTGGCGTGCGGGGAGCGGTCGATGTGGCAGACGGCGCCGGACCTGGCGGCGTGGTGACCGTCGTGGACGTCGTCGGGACGGTCGGCTGTGCCGGTGTCGGGTCCGACGAGGCGACGGCCGTGAGGTAGGCGGAGGCGAGTGCGGTCTCGACGGTCGCGACGAGTGCGCCCGCGGTGCCCGCGTCATGCGGGTCGAACGGGAGGGCGTAGGCGGCCCGTCGAGGATCACGCGACGTCGAGTCGATCGACGCCTGCACGGCCCACTCTCGCGCACGCTCCCGGTGCCTCTCGGCCCGGGCCAGGACCGTGGCCCGAGCCGTCGCGTCGAGCCAGGCCGCCGCGACCTCCTCGGCGAAGCCCGCCTGATCCTCGATCAGCACGATCTGTGTCACCTCGGCCGTCGGGAGCGACGCGCCCGATGGGATGTCGGTCGACGGCGTGGGCGCCTCCGTCGTGCCGTCGGCCGGGAGGCCCGCCGCCGCGACGAGTGCTCGCGCGTCCTGCAGGCGCGACACGGTGATCGATGCGAGGAGGCGCGCGAGCGGGCCGTCCGGCACGGACACGGCCGCGGCACGGCTGCGATCTGCTGCGGACACCAGGAGGTCGACGACCGCGCGCGTGTCCCGCTGCACCGGCGTCACCGGGCTCGTCGGCGTCGGCGTGGGCGGGGGAGCGGCCGCGGTCGTCGGGCCGACGAGGCCGGAGACATAGACGCCTCCGAGCGCCGTCAGGTGGGAGGCGGCATCGTCCGCCGTGCGTGCGAGGACCGCCGTGACGCCCGCGTCCGCGCCCGTGCGCGCGGCGTCGGCGAGCGAACGCACCGCTTGCGCGTCGGCGACGGCAACGGCTCTCGCGCGCTCCACGGGCCCCGCGGCCGGCACCGTCGGCGCGGGGGTCTCGAGCCGTAGCCCGCACCCCGACACCAGGAGAGCGGCGAGCACGACGAGCACGCGTGCGGCCCGTCGCCCGCGCCCGCTCGGGCGGCGCCGCGCACCGGCGGGGCGATCCGACGGACGCTCGGACGAGGACCTGGTCATGGAGGGCATCGCGGCGATCCTGCCATGGTCGGAGCGTGCGGGCGCGGAGCGCCGTCACGACTCGTTAGGCTGGTGGCCGCACAACAACACAGGGTCGACACCACGGGTGAACCCTTGGAGCCGACAGGAGGCGAGCATGGCTGCGCCAGCACTGACCGCACGCGTGCGGGACGTCGTGGAACCGGTCGCGGTCGCCGCGGGGCTCTTCCTCGAGGACGTCGAGGTCCACGGCATCGGGCCGAAGGTCGTCGTCCGGATCGTGCTCGACCTGGACGAGGACGAGGTCGGCGCCGTGGACCTCGAGACGATCGCCACGGTCTCCCGTGAGATCTCGGACGCGCTCGATGGGATCGACGAGCTCGACAGCGAGTACACGCTCGAGGTGTCGAGCCCAGGTACCTCACGACCGCTGACCGAACCGCGGCACTTCCGGCGCGCGCGCGGTCGTCTCGTGACGCTCGCGCTCCACGACGGCCGCACGGTCACCGGGCGACTGACACAGGTGGAGCCGGCGACGGTCACCGTCGCGCCCGAACCGGTCGCGGCGAAGAAGGGCGGCCCGACCAAGGCGCGACCGCCGGTGGACGTCGCACTCGCCGACATCGCCCACGGTTGGGTCGAGGTTGAGCTGGCACGCGCGATGACGGTGGACCTCGGCCCCGAGGACGACGACGACGAGGACGAGGACTGACATGGACATCGACATGACGACGCTGCGGATGCTGGAGCGCGAGCGTGACATCGGTCTGGACGTGCTGGTCTCGGCGATCGAGCAGGCCCTCCTGTCCGCCTACCACCGGACCGCCGGTGCGCATGCGCAGGCACGGGTCGAGGTGGACCGGAAGACGGGGCACGTGACGGTGTGGGCGCGGGAGGCCCAGCCGGCGGGCGAGGACGGGGAACACCCCGCTCCCGGGCCCGAGTTCGACGACACGCCGGACGGCTTCGGCAGGATCGCGACATCGACCGCGCGTCAGGTGATCATCCAGCGCCTGCGCGACGCGGAGGACATCCAGGTTCTCGGTGCGTTCCGCGGCAAGGAGGGTGAGCTTCTCAGCGGCGTGATCCAGCAGGGGCGGGACCCGCGCGTCGTGCTGGTGGACGTCGGCGGTATCGAGGCCGTCCTCCCGGCGCACGAGCAGGTGCCGACCGAGAAGTACGTGCACGGCGAACGTCTACGGGCGTACGTCCTCGAGGTCGCCCGCGGAGCCAAGGGTCCCCAGATCACGCTGTCGCGGACGCACCCGCACCTGGTCCGCAAGCTGTTCGCGCTCGAGGTGCCGGAGATCGCGGACGGCACGGTCGAGATCACCGCGATCGCCCGCGAGGCGGGTCACCGGACGAAGATGTCCGTGCGCGCGAATGTCGCGGGCGTCAACGCGAAGGGCGCCTGCATCGGGCCGATGGGCTCGCGGGTGCGTGCGGTCATGACCGAGCTGCACGGCGAGAAGATCGACATCGTCGACCACAGCGACGACCCGGCGGAGATGGTGGCGCACGCGCTCTCGCCCGCGCGGGTCCTCTCGGTCACGGTGGTCGACCCGGAGACCCGGTCCGCGCGGGTCGTCGTCCCCGACTACCAGCTCTCGCTCGCGATCGGCAAGGAGGGCCAGAACGCGCGCCTCGCCGCCAAGCTGACCGGGTGGCGGATCGACATCGTGTCCGACGCGCCGGCGGTCCCCGCCGCAGGCGTCGGCCCGACGGTCGAGGGAGACGGGTGAGGTCACGCCCGGCAGTGCGGAGCGCTAGACTGCTTGCTGCTGGGCCTGCCGCCCGGCTCTCCTCACGTGCGACGCCGGTACCCGTTGCGGGCCCGGCGCGCACCTGTGTGGGGTGTCGAGCGGTTGGTCCGAGGTCCGCCCTGGTGCGGGTGGTCGCTCGACCGGATGGCGGGTCCGAGGAGTCTCTCGAGCTCGTGATCGACGCCGGGCGCCGCATGCCGGGCCGGGGAGCGTGGCTGCACCCCGATCCCCAGTGCCTCGAGCTCGCGCTGCGCCGCAAGGCGTTCCCGCGGGCACTGCGGTGCGCAAGGCCTCTCGGGGAGAACGCGTTACGTCGCGAGCTCCTCCAGCACGTGGGGAAGATCGACAGCGCCGGGTCCGTGCCCGGGGCCGCACGACCGTCAGATGCCGACATGGGAAGCGGGTTGGAAGCCGATGGCTGCCCGATGAGCACACAGCAATGAGTACCCAGCGATGAGTACCCAGCACTAACGACGGTCCGACCCTCTCCTGGGCGGACCGAGACAGGAGAGATGTGGCCAAGGTCCGCGTCTACGAGCTCGCCAAAGAGCTCGGAGTGGAAAGCAAGACCATCATGACCAAGTTGAACGAGCTCGGAGAGTTCGTTCGCTCGGCATCCTCGACGATCGAACCTCCGGTGGTGCGCAAGCTGCGCGACCTGTACCCGGCAGGGAGCGCGGCGCAGTCGAAGCCGGCCGCGAAGCCCGCTGCGGCTCGTCCAGCCGCGCCGAAGCCCCCGGTCGCGGAACCCGCGCCCGCCGCTTCGGTTCCGGTCGCCTCGGCACCGGTCGAGGTAGTCCCGCAGGCCTCGCGCCCGGTGGAGAGCCCGGCGCCGTCGGCACCTGCGGTCATGCCCACCGCGCCGGCCCCGAGGGCGTCGGAGCGTCCTGCTGCGTCGGCACCGGCGTCCGCACCGGCGGCGTCCCGCCCCGGACCGCGTCCCGCGCCGGTGGCGCCCGCCGCGCCGGCCGGCGGAGCCCGCACCAGTGGCCCACGTCCGGGGAACAACCCGTTCGCGACATCCCAGGGCATGCCTCGCGGCGGTCAGGGTGGGCCGTCCGGTGGCGGTCCTCGTCCCGGTGGTCCGCGCCCGGGCAACAACCCGTTCGCGCCTTCCCAGGGGATGCCTCGTCCGGGCGGCAGCCGTGACGGTGCACCCGCAGCCGGCTCGACCGGTACGGGGGAACGTTCCGGTGGACCCCGTCCCGGCGGTCCGCGCCCGAACCCTGGCATGATGCCCGGGCGAAGCGCGGTCGGTCGTCCGGCTCCGGGTGGTGCCGGTCGTCCCGGCGGTGGTCGTCCTGCTCCCGGTGGCGGCGGCCGTCCCGGTGGTCCCGGTGGCGCTGCCGGTGGTGGCGCTCCGGCCGGCGGGTTCGCCGGTCGTCCCGGTGGCGGCGGCGGCCGGCCCGGTGGTGCCGGTCGTGGGAGCACGCAGGGCGCGTTCGGTCGCGCCGGCGGTCGCCCGGTCCGTGGGCGCAAGTCGAAGCGGGCGAAGCGCCAGGAGTTCGAGCAGATGCAGGCCCCGTCCCTCGGTGGCGTGCAGGTCCCGCGCGGCAACGGCAAGACCGTCGTGCGGCTGCGTCACGGCTCGTCGCTGAACGACTTCGCCGACAAGATCGACGCGAACCCCGCCAGCCTGGTCACGGTGCTGTTCCACCTCGGTGAGATGGCAACCGCGACGCAGTCGCTGGACGAGGACACGTTCGGCACTCTCGCGGTCGAGCTCGGCTACGTCATCGAGATGGTCTCGGCCGAGGAGGAGGACCGCGAGCTGCTCGGGGCCTTCGACATCGACCTGGATGCCGAGCTCGCGGACGAGGAGGACGAGCAGCTCCTGGCCCGTCCCCCGGTCGTCACCGTCATGGGTCACGTCGACCACGGCAAGACGAAGCTGCTCGATGCCATCCGCAAGACGGACGTGGTGGCCGGCGAGGCGGGTGGCATCACCCAGCACATCGGTGCCTACCAGGTGCGTCACGTGCACGAGGGCGTCGACCGCCCGATCACCTTCATCGACACACCCGGCCACGAGGCGTTCACCGCCATGCGTGCCCGTGGTGCCCAGGTCACCGACATCGCGATCCTCGTGGTGGCGGCCGACGACGGCGTGATGCCGCAGACGGTCGAGGCGCTCAACCATGCGCAGGCGGCCGGCGTGCCGATCGTCGTCGCCGTCAACAAGGTGGACAAGGAGGGGGCCAACCCCGCCAAGATCCGTCAGCAGCTCACCGAGTACAACCTGGTGGCCGAGGAGTACGGCGGCGACACGATGTTCGTCGACGTCTCGGCCAAGCAGATCCTGGGCATCGACGAGCTCCTCGAAGCGGTTCTCCTGACCGCGGACGCGGCGCTCGACCTGCGGGCGAACCCGAACAAGGACGCGCGTGGTGTGGCCATCGAGGCGAACCTCGACAAGGGACGCGGCGCGGTCGCGACCGTCCTGGTCCAGTCCGGGACGCTCCACGTCGGGGACGCGATCGTGGCGGGGACGGCCCACGGCCGTGTCCGTGCGATGTTCGACGAGCACGGCGACACGGTCGATTCGGCCGGTCCGGCCCGGCCGGTCATGGTGCTCGGCCTGGCGTCCGTGCCGCGCGCCGGTGACACCTTCCTGGTGGCACCCGACGAGCGGACCGCGCGGCAGATCGCCGAGAAGCGCGAGACGGCCGAGCGTGCTGCCCTCCTGGCGAAGCGTCGCAAGCGAATCAGCCTCGAGGACTTCACCCAGGCTCTCCAGCAGGGCAAGGTCGAGACCCTCAACCTGGTCCTCAAGGGAGACGTCTCGGGTGCCGTCGAGGCGCTCGAGGACGCGCTGCTCAAGATCGATGTCGGCGAGGAGGTCGACCTGCGGGTCATCCACCGCGGTGTCGGCGCGATCACGCAGAACGACGTCAACCTGGCGACGGTCGACAACGCGATCATCATCGGGTTCAACGTCAAGTACGCCGAGCGGGTCGAGGACCTGGCCGATCGCGAAGGGGTCGACGTCCGGTTCTACTCGGTCATCTACCAGGCGATCGACGACGTCGAGGCGGCACTCAAGGGCATGCTCAAGCCGGAGTACGAGGAGGTCCAGCTCGGCACCGCGGAGGTGCGCGAGGTGTTCCGGTCCTCGAAGTTCGGCAACATCGCCGGTTCGCTGGTCCGGTCGGGCGAGATCCGGCGCAACGCCAAGGCGCGCGTCCTGCGGAACGGCACGGTCGTGGGGGACAACCTCACCGTCGAGTCGCTCAAGCGGTTCAAGGACGACGCGACCGAGGTCCGTGAGGGATACGAGTGCGGCATCGGCCTCGGTTCGTTCAACAACGTCGAGATCGACGACGTGATCGAGACCTTCGAGATGCGCGAGAAGCCTCGCTCGTAGCGTCGCTCGACGGTCGTGGTGGGCGGGTTCGTCCCGCTCACCACGACCGCCTCACACACATCGCGTCCGACGACTCGCCGTCGGTCGCACGAAGGGATGCTGATGGCTGACCACCCCAGGGCGCGCAAGCTCTCGGAGCGGATCCAGGTGATCGTGGCGCAGATGCTCGACACGCGGATCAAGGACCCTCGGCTCGGGTTCGTGACCGTCACCGACGTCCGCGTGACCGGAGACCTGCAGCACGCGGACGTGTTCTACACCGTCCTCGGCGACGACGAGGCGCGGGCGGGTTCCGCCGCGGCCCTCGAGAGCGCGAAAGGATTGATCCGGTCGGAGGTGGGCAAGCAGACCGGGATCCGGTTGACCCCGACGCTCGAGTTCCACCTCGATGCCGTCCCGGACACCGCCGCCCACCTGGAGGCTGCTCTCCACGAGGCCGCCCGGCGTGATGCTGAGGTGGCCGCACTCGCGGCGTCGGCCCGCTACGCCGGCGACGCGGACCCGTACCGCAAGCCGGCAGAGGACGAGTCCGTGGACGAACAGCTCGACGAGGACCCGGCCGCCGGGTAGTCCTCTGTGCCACGCACGACGACGAGTGCCAGCAGTACGTCGACCCAGAAGGCGGACTGCCAGGACAAGCCCTCGGCGCGAGGGTGACGAGCGTGATCCCGGCGGCGAACGTGCGACGCCGGCCCCATCGGTCCCCGAGGGTCGACGCCACGAGCACGAGCGTCGCGAAGCTCAGGGTGTACGCGGTGAGGAATCACTGGAGCTACGCCTGGTCCGCACATGGGTGCCTGGATCACGGGGACCGCGTCGGTCATGACGAGGTTGTCGAGGGTGACCATGAACTCCGCACCGACGCTGTGACCAGTGCGAGGAGGCGCGGAACCGTGCGGCTCGGGGCGGACGAGGCGTGGTTGGCGACCGATCATCAGCCTCGCGGAGGCTAGTAATTGACTGATAACCTGTTGGCCATGAGTGCGATCGAGAGCCCGCAGGCGACCAGGCGCATGACGGGGGACTCGCGGCGCGAGCAGATCCTCGCCGCGGCGTTGGCCGTGTTCGCCGAAGGTGGCTACGCCGGGACGACCACCGATCAGGTCGCCCGCGCCGCGGGGGTGTCCCAGCCGTACGTCATCCGGCTCTTCGGGTCGAAGCAGCAGCTCTTCCTCGAGCTCTACCAGCGGGCGAGCGAGCGCGTGATCGAGGCGATGGAGGCCGTCTCGGCGGGACCCGACGCCGGCGCCGAGCTGGGGACGGCCTATGTGGGTCTGCTCGCGGACCGCAACCTGCTCAGGCTCCTCATGCACGGGTTCGTCGCGGGAGGAGACCCGGCGATCGCGGCACTCGCTCGCCACACCCTCGGCGCGGTGTTCCGGATCTTCCGTGACCGGACGGGCGCACCCGAGGGGGCCGCCCGAGACTTCGTCGCCCACGGCATGCTGATCAACGTCTTTCTCGCCGCCGGCGCGCTCGAGCACGCGGGTGAGGACGACGCTCTCGACGCGCTGGCCTCCTGCACCGTGCACGGACGGGTCCTGTCGACGCTCACGGCTCCCATCCTGGCGTCCGCCGCCGGCGACACCTCCGCTCCGGTCGCCGGGTCCGACGCCGCGCGC
>MLJW01000742.1_pt1 | contig 10324 bp, 8 predicted proteins | sample 888231 | NCBI WGS metagenome assembly MLJW01 (sample SAMN05788063, study PRJNA343431) | mine drainage metagenome | isolation source: sample collected from the inflow into an acid mine drainage treatment plant... | place: Germany: Lusatia, lignite mining district
CGCGCTCGCCCAGCAGCGTCGCCTCGCGCTGCGGCAGCGCGTCGACGAAATCGTCGGCCTGCGCCGCACGCAGGGCCTCGCGCAGCTGCGCGTCGGTCGCGTCGGGCCGCGCCAGCCGCACGTTGTCGGCGACGCTGGCGGCGAACAGATGCGGCTGCTGCGGCACCCAGCCGAGCTGCTCTAGCCACGCCGACGGATCGAGCGCGTCGAGCTCGACACCGTCGACGCGGATGCTGCCGCGCTGCGCGCGCGCGAAACCCAGCAGCAGCGCCAGCACCGAGCTCTTGCCGGCGCCGCTGGCGCCGATCAGCGCGGTGACGCGTCCGGCCGGAACGTCGAAGCTGCAGCCGCGCAGCGCATCGCGACCTTCGCTCCAGGCGAAATGCACGTCGTCGAAGCACAACGCATGCGCCGTGCGCGGCAATTGCCGGCCCCCGGCGGCGTGAGCCGGCAGCGGCTCGGCGAGGATCTGCGCGATGCGCGTCGCCGCGCCGATCGCGTCCATGCGCAAGTGGTAGACCGTGCCCATCGTGCGCAAGGGCGCGTAATACTCAGGCGCCAGCAGCAGCACGAACAGCCCGGGCAGCAGGCTCATCTGCCCCCACATCAGCCGGAAGCCGATCAGCACCGCGACCACCGCGATGCTCACCGTGGCGAGGAACTCGAGCACGACCGACGACAGGAAGGCCACGCGCAGCACGCGCATCGTGCTGACGCGATAGTCCTCGGACACCCGCGCGACGACATCGGCCTCGCGCCGCGCCGCGCCGAGCAGCTTCAGCGTCGTCAGCCCCTGCAGGGTGTCGAGGAAGCGCCCGGACAGATAGTTCAGCCGCGCCCATTGGCGCTGGTTCAGCTCCTCGGCGCCCTTGCCGATCAGCCACATGAACAGCGGAATCAAGGGAGCGGTGAGCAACAACACCAGGCCGCTGACCCAGTCGACCGGGAACACGACCAGCAGAATCGCCGCCGGAACCAGCGCGGTCGCGCCGATCGCCGGCAGATAACGCGCGTAATACGCTTCGAGCGCTTCGATGCCGTCGACCGCGCTGGCGACGATTTCGCCGCGCGACTGCCCGCGCAACCACCCCGGCCCCAGCTGCTGCACGTGCCGCAGCAGCGCGTCGCGCAGCTCGCCGCGCAGCCTGGCGCCGGCACGGAACGCGACGCGCTCGGCGGCGCGGGTCAGCGCGAAGCGCAGTGCAAACAGCGGCAGCAGCGCCAGCAGCCACGACCACGGCGTCGCCGCGCGGTGCACGACGCCGGCGTCGACCACGCGCGCGACCAGCCAGGCCTGCAGCATCAGCACGACCCCCGACGCCAGCGCCAAGGCCAAGGCCAGGTTCAGCGTCGCGCGCACTCGCGGGCGCAGCGACGCCAGCCAGGTCTCGGGGCGCGTCGCGGCAGCAGGGGCGGACATCGGCGAAGGGGGCGTGGGAGCAGGAAAGCGCTCGATCATCTTAGCGATCGCAGCGCGCAGCGACGCCGGCGTCGATATGCTGTGGTGATTGCGGCGCGCGTGTGCGCGCCGCGCCGCCACGCCTGGAGGCCGACATGTCCGAATCCGCCCCGCACGTCACGCTGCGCCAGCGCGACGCCTATCAATTCGACGTCGAGTTCGCGCCGCAGCTGCCGCTGCTGCGTTCCGACGAGCCGCCGCCGCTGGGGCAGGGCAACGGGCCGACGCCGGCGCAGCTGCTGCTGGCCGCGGTGGCCAACTGCATGAGCTCCAGCCTGCTGTTCGCGCTGGGCAAGTTCAAGAACGATGCGCGCGGCGTGACGACGACGGCCAGCGCCGAAATCGGCCGCAACGACGCCGGACGGCTGCGCGTGCAGCGCATCAGCGTGCGCATCCAGCTCGGCGCCGCCGCGGCCGAGCTGCAGCACCTCGACCGCATCCTCGGTCAGTTCGAGGAGTTCTGCACCGTAGGCCAGAGCGTGCGCGCCGGCATCCCGACCGACATCGAAGTCCGCGACGGCACCGGCACGCGGCTCAACTGAACGGCCGCCGCGCCGGCGCACGCCGCCGCGTCAGCGACGCTCCCAGTGTCCCGGGTGCTCGCGCCAGCGCTCGCCGCGGCCTTCCCAGCGCTGCGGCACCCAGCGGTAGCCGGCGCGCGGCGCCTGCCAGTGGCCGGGGCGCCAGACGTAGCGCGCGCCGACCCAGCCCCAGGTCCCGGCGATCCAGAAATAGCCCGGCGCCGGAGCCACGCCGACGTATTCGGTGCGCGGCGGAGGCGGCGACACCGCGATATAGCCCGACGGATAGTAGGCCGGCGCGTAAGGCGCCGGCGCGACCACGCAACCGGAGAGCAGCACGGCGCCGCACAGCGCCGCGGCGGCAGGTATTTTCGACATCGTCGTTCCTCGTGCAGGCGGCCCGCGGTCGCGGGCTTCTCGACCCCTGCCTGCACTGTATAACGCGGCACTCATGCCGCGGAAGACACGCGACGCGCGAATTTGCGCCCAGCGCGGAGCAGGACCCGATTCAGGCGCTGTCGTCGTCGGCGTCGCCGCGCGCGATGTCGAGCTTCTTCATCTTGTCGTACAGGGTCTTGCGCGGCAACCCCATCGCCGCGGCGGCGACGCTGACACGCCCGCCGCTGCGGCGCAGCGCCTGCACGATCAGCTGGCGCTCGAAGGCGTGCACGCGTTGCTCGAAGTTCAGCTCCGGCGCCGGCGCCGCGTCGTCGCCCGACAGCATGCCGAGCACGAAGCGCTCGGCCGCGTTGCGCAGCTCGCGCACATTGCCCGGCCAATCACGCGTCAGCAGGTCGAGCAGATGCGCACCGGGCACCGGGCGCAGCGGCTGGCCGGCGGCGCGCGCGGCGTCGAGCACGAATTTCTGGAACAGCAGCGGCACGTCGTCGAGGCGCTCGCGCAGCGGCGGCAGTCGCAGCTCGACGACCGCCAGCCGGTAGTACAGGTCCTCGCGGAAGCCGCCCTGCGCGGCCAGCCGCCGCAAGTCGACCTTGGTGCCGGCGACGACGCGGCACTGCATCGGGCGCGACTGGTTCGAGCCCAGGCGCTCGAAGCGCCGCTCCTGCAGCACGCGCAGCAACTTGGCCTGCTGCGCCAGCGGCATGGTCTCGATCTCGTCGAGGAACAGCGTGCCGCCGGCGGCGAATTCGATCTTGCCGATGCGCCGCGCGCTGGCGCCGGTGAAGGAGCCGGCCTCGTGGCCGAACACTTCGCTGTCGAACAGCGTCTCGGGCAGCCCGGCGCAGTTCAGCGCGACGAACTCGTGGCGCGCGCGCGCGCCGAACTCGTGCAGGCTGCGCGCCGCCGCTTCCTTGCCGGTTCCGGTCTCGCCGTGGATCAGCACGCTGGCCTCGGCGTCGGCCAGCGCGAGCAGCTTGTGGCGCAGCTCGCGCATGACGCGCGAGCCGCCGACGATCTGCGCCTCGATGCGCCGCGGCGCGTCGCCCAGCGCCAACGCGTCGAGCCAGGCGCCGCGCGCCAGCAGCGCCTGGCGCGCGATCTGCGCCAGCCGCTCCGACGAAAACGGCTTCTCGATGAAGTCGACCGCGCCGCCGCGCATCGCGTCGACGGCGGTCTGCACGTCGCCGTGGCCGGTGATGACGATCACCGGCAGCTGCGCGTCGAGCCGCTTGAGCAGCCCGAGCAGCTCGAGGCCGTCGATTCCGGGCAGCCGGATGTCGGTGACGACGACACAGCGCTGACCGTGGTCGACCGCGGCCAGCGCCTGCTCGGCGCTTTCCGTCGCGCGCACGTCCAGCCCGGCAAGCTGCAGCGCCTGGGTGATGCCCAGACGCACCGCCGGGTCGTCCTCGACCACGATCACCGTGCCCTGCGCGCCGTCTTCATCCATGTTCGTCCACTCCCTGATCGGCCAAGCGCAGCCGCAGCACGAATTCGGCGCCACCGCCGTCCGCCGGCTGCGCGTCGATGCTGGCGCCGACTTCGCGCAGGATGCGCTGCGCGATGCTCAGCCCCAGCCCCAGCCCGGTCCCCTGCGCCTTCGTCGTGAAGAAGGGCTCGAACAGGCGCTCGCGCGCCGCCGCTGAAATGCCCTCGCCGCTGTCGGCCACGCGCAGCCGCGCGTAGCCCGGCTCGGCGCCGACCTCCAGGCTGATGTCGATGCGGCGCCGCTCGACGCCCTGCATCGCGTCGGCGGCGTTGACCAGCAGGTTCAGCAGCACCTGCTGCATGCGCAGCTCGTCGCACATCACGCGCGGCTCGACGGCCGGAAAATGCCGCTGCAGCACGATGCCCTCGTGCGCGAAGCGCCGCTGCAGCAGGCTCAGCGCGCCGTCCAGCGCGGCCGACACCGTGCACGGCTGCCACGCCGCCGGCGCCTTGCGCGCGAACGACTTGAGGTCGCCGGTGATGCGCGCCATGCGCCGCACCAGCCCCGAAATCGCGTCGAGGTTGCCGCGCACTTCGGGCAGCCGCTGCTTGTCGAGCAGCACGACGGCGTTGTCCGACAGCGTGTGCAGCGCGGCCAGCGGCTGGTTCAGCTCGTGCGCGACGCCCGCTGCCATCTGCCCCAGCGCAGCCATCTTGGCGGCCTGCGCGAGCTCGTCCATGGTCCGCCGCAGCGCGGCTTCGGCACGCTCGCGCTCATCGACTTCGCGCTGCAGCGCGGCGTTGGCCTGGGTCAGCGCCGAGGTGCGCGCGTCGACCCGCTGCTCGAGTTCGCCGTAGGCGTGCTCCAGCGCCTCGCGCCCGGCGACGCGCTCGGCCTGCGCGCGGCGCCGCAGCACGAGCACCAGGCTCAGCGACTCGAGCAGCCCGGCGATGGCGAATCCGGCCAGCGCGCTGCGCCGCGCGGCCTCGCGCACCGGGCGCATGTCCGACAGCGACAGCAGGCGCCAGCCCAGCGCCGGCACCGCGAGGCTGTTGGCCATGAACGCATGGTGGGGCAGCGCGCCGAACGGCCCGTCGGCCGGATGTTCCAGCCGCCACAGCGGCGCCCCCGCCGCCGACCCGACCGGGCGCAGCCCGATCGGTCGCAACGGACCGGCAACCGTGTACTGCTGCGTCTGCGCCAGGTGCTGGCGCACCTTGGCGGGAAGCGGGGCGAGCAGCTCGAAGCGCCACGCCGGCACCGAACTGAGCAGCACGACGCCGTTGCGGTCGGTGACCAACACCGGGTCGCGCCAGCCCTGCCACGGCACCGCGACCCGGTCCAGGTCGATCTTGGCGACGAGCACGCCGATCACGCGCGCACCGTCTCGCAGCGGCTGCGAGAAATACAGCCCCGAGTCGCGGCTGATCGTGCCGATGCCGTAGAAGCGCCCCGGCTGGCCTCGCAGCGCTTCGCGGAAATAGGGTCGGAACGCGAAATTGGCGCCGACGAAGCTGATCGGCGTGTCCCAGTTGCTCGACGCCAGCGTCAGGCCGCGGGCGTCCATCAGGTAGGCGACCGACGAGCCGGCGGCGCGGTTGGCGTGTTGCAGATAGGCGTTCGCGGCGCGCACCGCGGCCGCGTCGCGCGGGTGCTCGAGCAACTGCCGCAGCCGGCCGTCGAGCGCGATCAGCGACGGCAGGTAGCCGTAGCGCCCGATTTCGGCGCTCAGCGCGCCAGCGTAGTTGTGCAGCCGGGTGTCGGCCTGGGTGCGCAGCGCGGCGGCGCCGGCGTCGAGCTCGGCGCGCCACGACGCGAAGCCGGCGAGCGCCGCCAGCACGACGCCGAGCAGCGCGAGCAGCGGCGTGCGCAGGCGGCCGCGGAAAGGCTTGCGGGCGGCGTGAACCATGAGGCGCGGCAGGGCGTGCAGGAACGGGCCGCGCGCGGCGCGGCCCCGGACCGCCAGCGTAGCGCACCGCGCGCCGCTCACAAGCCGAAGTAGGTCTCTCGCACCGCGTCGCTGGCCTCGAGTTCGGCGCGGGTGCCCGACACCCGCACGCGGCCATGGTCGATCAGGTAGCCGCGGTCGGCCAGCTGCAGGAAGGCGACGTTCTGCTCGGCGATGAGCAGCGCGGTGCCGTCGCCGATGCTGGTGCGCAGCACCTCGATGACCTGCTTGACGAACACCGGCGCCAGCCCCGACGACGGCTCGTCCATCAGCAGCAGCCGCGGCTGCGCCACCAGCACCTTGGCGATGCCCAGCATCTTGCGCTGCCCGCCCGACAGCGAGCCGGCGTGCGCGCGACGCTTTTCGGCCAGCGCCGGAAAGATCTCGAACAGCTCGGCCTTGCGCCGCCGCACCTGCGCCTCGGGCAGGAAGTAGCCGCCCAGCGCGATGTTCTCGTCGATGCTCAGCGTCGGGAACACGCCAAGCTCGGACATGAACGCGATGCCGCGGCGTATGCGCTGGTCCGGCGCCAGCGCGTCGATGCGCTCGCCGTCGAACGATATGCTGCCGCCGCGGCACGGCAGCAGCCCGATCAGCGTGCGCAGCAAGGTCGTCTTGCCCGCGCTGTTGGCCCCCAGCAGCAGCACGGTCTCGCCCGCGGCCACTTCCATGTCGACGCCCCACAGGATCTGCAGCGGGCCGTAGCCGGACTCGACGCCGGTGAATTCAAGCAATGCCGACATCTCGATCAAGCTCCGAAGAAGGCCGCGACGACCTCGGGTTCGCGCGACGCCGCTTCGAGCGCGCCTTCGAACAGCATGCGCCCGGCGCCGAGCACGATGACGCGCGCGGTGATGCGATTGAGGAAATCGAGCAGGTGCTCGACGACGATCATCGCGATGCCGCGCGCCGCCAGCTTTTCCAGCAGCGTGGCGATCGCGCCGAGTTCGGCCGGGTTCAGCCCGGCGCCGATCTCGTCGACCAGCAGCAGCTTCGGGTTCGTCGCCAGCGCACGGCCGAGGTCGAGCAGCTTCTGCTGGTTCGCGGTCAGCGAGCCGGCGATCTGATCGGCCACCCGCGTCAGCCCGATCTCGTCGAGAATCGCGTCGACCTGCCCGGGCTGCAGCCGTCCGGCGTGCGCGGCGACCTCGATGTTCTCGCGCACGCTCATGTCGCGGAACACCTTGGGCACCTGGAAGGTGCGGTTGATGCCCAGCCGCGCGCGCCGGTGCACCGGCAGCGCGCCGACGTCGTGGCCGTCGAACACGATGCTGCCGCCGTCGTCGCGCAACAGCCCCGAAATCACGTTGATCGTCGTCGTCTTGCCCGATCCGTTGGGACCGACGAGACCGACGATCTCGCCAGCGGCGACCGCGAAACTGACGTCGTTGAGCACGACGAAACCCCCGAAGCGCTTGCGCACTCCGCTCAAGCGCAGCAGTTCAGTAGACATCGATCCCCCGCCGGGTGAACAGCGACAGCACGCCGCCTGGAAGGAACAGCACCAGCGCGACGATCAACGCGCCGTAGATCAGCTGGAAGTACTGCGGCGACGACACGCCGATGGCCGAGTACAGCGTGTACAGCAAGGCCGCGCCGATCATCGGCCCGAGCACCGTGCCGACGCCGCCGAACAGCGCGAACACGATCGCGAACACCGAGATCTGCAGCGTGAACACCGCGTCGGGGTAGAACACCGACAGGTTCCACGCGTAGACGCCGCCGGCCAGCCCGGCGACCAGTGCCGACAGCAGCCACACCAGCAGGCGCTGGCGCACGACGTCGATGCCGGCCATCTCGGCGCTGATCGCGTCCTGCTTCATCGCGCGCAACGCGAGGCCGAAGCGCGACGAGCGGAAATAGGCGGCGATGGCCGCGGCCAGCAGCAGCACGCCGAGCATCGCGTCGTAGCTGGCTTGCGGCGAGAACACGCGCTCGATCTTCAGCCCGTAGGGGCCGCCGGTGATGTCGGCCAGGTTGGGGTTGGAAACGACGAAGAACAGGATCTGCGACGCCGCCAAACTGGCGATCGAGAAATACGCGCCCGACAGCCGCAGCAAGGGCCCCAGCACCAGCGCCATCAGCACCGACGCGGCGGCGCCGCCGGCCACGCACAGCAGCACCGGCCACTGCGTGTGCAGCACCAGCAGCGAGGTGCCGTAAGCGCCGCAGCCGAAGAAGCCGACGTAGCCGAACGGCAGATAGCCGGTGAAGCCGTACAGCAGGTTCAGCCCCTGCGCCAGCACGACGAAGGTCATCAGCGTGAACAGCAGCGACTCGTTGCCGTAGACGTGCGGCAGGCCGAGGAACGCGATCGCGAGCAGCGCGACGACGATGACGCCGGGACGAGCGCGGCGCAACAGGGAGTTCCGTGAATCAAGCATGGCGCACCGCCTTTCCGAGCAGCCCGGTCGGCCGCACCAGCACGATGGCCAGCAGCAGCGCGTAGGGCACCACGTTCGACCACGACGCGTAATAGGTCTGCATCAGCATGGTTCCGAGGCCGAACACCAGGCCGCCGACGATGGTGCCCAGCGGGTTGCCCAGCGCGCCGATGATGACGATGGCGAACGCCGTCGTCGTCAGGCCGCCGCCGAGGTCGGGCGACACCGAGCCGAGCAGGTAGGGCACGAACACGCCGGCGATGCCGGCCAGCGCCAGCCCGGCGACGAAAGCGATCGCCGAGACGCGGTGCACGTCGATGCCGGTGGCCAGCGCTTCCTCGCGGTTGGCCATCACCGCGCGAGTCGCATAACCGGGGCGCGTGCGCGTGAAGTAGAACCACAGCGCGGCCATCGCCGCGACGCTGAACCCCGCCGCCCACCACCAGCTGTCGGGGAACTGCTGGCCGAACACGCCGATGTTGCCGGCGCCCAGCGCATCGTCGGGCAGCGAGCGCTGGTCGGCGCCAAAGCCCAGCACGGTCAGCGACTCGATAATCTGGCCGACGCCGAAGAACAGGATGAACGACAGCATCTCGGGGTCGGCGCTGCGCTGCAGCCGCGGCACCACCGCACGGTACAGCGGCCAGCCGAGAACGAGGGCGCCGGCCGTCGCGAGCGCCGCGCCCCACAGCGGGTTGAGGCCGTAGTGGCTGCTCAGCAGCCACGCGCAATACGCGCCGAGCACGATGAACTGGCCGTGCGCGAGGTTGATGATGCGCATGACGCCGAAAATCAGGTTCAGCCCGAGTCCGACCAGGCTGAAGAAAATCCCGTACAGAATTCCGCCGATCACGGCGTATTCGAAGAGTTCCACGATGCTTCCTCGCGCGGGAGATCACACACCAACGGCAGGGCCGCGACGTGGCCCGCCGTTGCGCGGGGGAAGGGCCGGCGGCCACAAGGCAGCCGGCCCGGCGGCAGAGCCGCTCAGGACTTCGGTGCCGGGTAGACGGCCCGTCCGGTGGCCTTGTCCTGCGGGTAGACGATGACCAGCTTCAGGTCCTTGCCCTGCGGCACCAGCTGCGCGACCGGGAACGGCTGGCCGAGCTGGGCGCCGTTGGCGTTGATGCGGAACGGGCCTTGCAGCGTCGTCGTCTTGCCCGACATGTCGAGCAGCGCCTGGTGGAAGTCACCCTGCGAGAACTTCGGCGCCGTGCCGAGCATCTTCTGCATGATCAGCCCGGCGTTGTAACCGGCGCAATCGAGGAAGTTCGGCTGCTGCTTGTTGGCCGCGGCGAAGGCCTGCGTGAACTGCGCCGTGTTCATGCCGTAGTCGACCTTGTCGTAGGCCACCAGCGGCGGCGTCGGATAGGTGTAGGTGTAGGCCAGCGCCTTGGTGCCGACGTTCTTCACCAGCAGGTTCATCAGCTGGCCCGGGAACACGCTGAACACCATGTTGAAGTGCAAACCGCTTTGCGACAGCGCCTTCAGGAAGGCGATGTCGTTGGGCGCATAGCCGAATTCGAGCACCGCGTCCGGGCGGCTGGCCGCGATGGTGTGCAGCAGGATCGTGTAGTTCGACTCGGTGGTCGGCACGCCGTGGTCATAGACCGGGGTGACCCCGGCCTTGGCCAGCACGTCCTTCAGCGTCTGCGCTTGCGAAGCGTCGAAGTCGTTGGCGCCGTAAAGGATCGCGACGCGCTTGATCTTCTGCTGCAGCAGGTAGTTGGCCAGCGGCACCGGCCAGACCTGCGACGACGGGATGCTGACGTCGGCCAGGTAATCGGTCTTGCTGGTGAAGAAGTTGGCGCCCGATCCAGTCGGGTCGATCAGCAGCATCTTGTGTTCGGCGGCCAGCGGAATCGCCACCGAGGTCAGCACCGAGCCGAAGTCCGACACCAGCAGGTCGACCTTGTCCTGCGTGATGAGCTGGTTGTACAGCGTCGTCGCGGTCGTCGTCGAGCTCTGGTCGTCGTAGGCGACGATCTTCACCGGAATCTTCTTGCCGTAGGCCTTGACGAACACGCCGCCGTCCTTGTTGACCAGGCCGGCCCAGAATTGCAGCCCGGCGTACTCGCTTTGCGAAGCGACCGCGAACGGGCCGCTGCTGGCGTACAGCGTGCCGATCTTGAGCTGCGCCGGAGCCGGCGCCGCCTGCGCCGCGGCACAGGCCATGGCCTG
>MLJW01000743.1_pt1 | contig 10279 bp, 10 predicted proteins | sample 888231 | NCBI WGS metagenome assembly MLJW01 (sample SAMN05788063, study PRJNA343431) | mine drainage metagenome | isolation source: sample collected from the inflow into an acid mine drainage treatment plant... | place: Germany: Lusatia, lignite mining district
GTCGGGCGTTTGCTGAGATTTCTTGATAAAGGCGTGCAGTACGATTACGCGCTGCCCAACAAGGAAGCAGTAGAACGTCCGACCAATGCCCGACCGGCCGCGAGGTCGTAATTCGAACAAGCCATCGCCGAAAGCTCGCGAGTAAGGTAGTTTAAGGTTCGGGCCATGCTCGACTAGCAACTCGACAATTCGCGCATAGTCAGCGAGAACGTCGACAGGCCAAGACTCGATCTAGGCCAGCACTCGCGCATGGAAATACTCAACAGAAAACGCCATGAATGAATGTTCGCAATAATGCGAACATTGGTCAATGCCAGAATTCACCCAAGTATTCGTGAAATCGGGGGAAACCCACAACTCGCTTGCCACTGCAAACTCAGCAGCAAGCCCAAGTGTATCCTTCGCCAGAAGTGCATCCGACATCACAAGCCCCTTAACATAGAAGTGAGGGGCGCGAGCGGCTACGCCGCGAAGCGTCCCTCTCGACTGCCGGGTTAGCCACATTGGGCTCGAAGCGTAGCAAGTTGCTCAGGGCTGAGACCTTTCGTAACGATGTAGCCATGAAGATACTTCGCGAGCATAGCCGTAGCCTCGCGGGTGCACTCAAGCACTTCGAGCCAGCTGAATTCGGGGAACTTGTAGTCGGTTGGCGAGATGCCAAACGAGATCGTTCTGTCTTCACCGCCGACCTCTGAGATTGAGTCAAAGACGTGAGCGCCAGAGAAGTGTATGTAACCCGAAAGCTGCTCGTACACCCTTGGTAGCCATGGGTACTCATTGGACCGTACCTCAACCAGGTGTGAGTCTGTCATGCGGCGACCATCTTGGTCTTTCAGTTTGTCTATTCGTGCCCCACCATACACTTGCACGGCGAACTCATGGGGTTTGTCTACGAGCCAGGCAGCAGAAAAGCGAAGGCCGGTATCGATGTGCACTCGAAGCAGCGAACGAGCACTGACCATATTCCAAGTGCCGACCATGTGCGAGATGGCCCTTGCGGTACTCAAGTTGCGCTTGATCGCACCGAAGGCAAGTAAATCCAATGGGTACATTTCCGCGTTTGGCTCTCCGAAGAGGCGCTTTCCAAGGTCAAGCATTGCATCGATGTCGCCCTCGACAAGTGCGAGCAGCTTAAGGATTGCGGGACCGTGTTCGGGCGCGGACATCTTTGATAAGGTGGCTAACGTGAAGTAGCCATCCTATTTGATGGAAAATATTCCATCAAATAGCGACTGGGTTGCATTGATTTGAAAGAATGATGCAATAATTTCATCTGACCACCTGTTTTTAGTGCATCCTGAAAATCATGACCTATCCGTCCTTGCAGGAGTCGCGCAGGCTGCTGTACTCAGGTGCGCGGAAAAATCCGCTTGAAGCATTGCAGCATCCGTACCGGGGGCTTGCGTCGATCGGATTAAGCGCCTCATTTTGCATTTTGACAAGCGGCCGCGGGCGGACCCGAGGGCGCTTGAGGTGGAATTTTTTGACCTATCTTTCGGGTACAGGGGCGGCAGGGGCGTGAACAGCCCGCTGGATCATTTATGAGTCTACGTTTACGTCTGCATTTGCTGATCACGGCCCTGTCGCTGGCTTTCCTGGTGGCGGCGGGCTGGGTGATCGTCAACGATACCCGCGATTCGATCCGCGAGCGGGTCGAGGCGGCGACGCGGGTCACGGTGCAGTTGCTCGATACCGTGATCGTCAGCTCCTACCAGAACCCGGAGTGGGGCTACACGCACGAGGTATTGAAGAGCTTTCTCCAGTCGCTGGGTTATGTGCGCAGCAACCACATCACGCTGCAGGACTTGCGCGGCCATTTGCTTTACGAATCGCCGCCCACCAAGTACCGTTCCGACGTGGTGCCGCCAGACTGGTTCGTCAAGCTGGTCGAGCCGAGGCAGGAGGTAGTCAAGCGGCGCATCCGCTTTGGCCTGCTGGAAGTGGATTCCAGCTCGATCGGGTCGATACGGGAGGCCTGGAGCGGGATGCGCCGGCAGATGTGGATCGCCTTCGGGTTCTTCCTGCTGCTCAACGGCATGGTGTACTGGATGCTGGGGCGCGCGCTCAAGCCGGTGGGCAGCATCCTCGGTGCCATCCACCGCATGGAGCAGGGCGATCTGACGGTGCGCCTGCCGGAATTCAAGCTGCCGGAATTCACCCGCATCGGGCAGAACCTGAACCGCATGGCCGAGTCGCTGGAGACCAGCACCGAGGAAAACCGGCGCCTGGCGCTGATCGTCAAGCAGACCGGCGATGCCATCCTGATCCACGATCTCGATGGCAATATCTCGTTCTGGAACCCCGCGGCAGAGCGCCTGTTCGGCTACGCGCAGCAGGACATCATCGGCCACTCTGCGGCGCGGCTGGCGCCGGCGGAGCGCGAGGGCGAACTGACGCAGAACCTCGCGGCGATATCCCAGCGCCGGCTGATCGAGAATTACGATACCCAGCGCGTGACGCGCGACGGCCGCCTGATCGACGTCTCGCTGTCGGCGGCGCCGATGATCGATCCGCATGACGGCCGGGTGATCGGGGAGATCTGCACCATGCGCGATATCACCGAGCGCAAGCATGCCATCGAGGCCGAGCGCCGGCTGGAAGAAAACCGCCAGCTCACCCACCTGATCCAGCGCCACATCGAGGACGAGCGCCGCAGCCTGTCGCGCGAACTGCACGACGAACTGGGGCAGTATGTCACCGCCGTCAAGACGTTCGCCGTGGGAATCGCCAACAAGACGCAGGAGCCGATGCCGGATGTCGCGGCGCACGCACGGACCATCGTCGCCGCGGCCGATCATATCTACGACGGCATGCACAACATCATCCGCCAGCTGCGGCCGGGCGCGCTGGACAACCTCGGCCTGTCGGAGGCGCTGCGCGATTCGGTGGCCGAGTGGCAGTCCCAGCATCCCGAGGTCCGGTTCAGCCTGAACTTTTCCGGTAAACTGGACTCTCTAGGTGAGACGCTTAACATCAACCTGTACCGCATCGTGCAGGAATCCGTCACCAACGCCCTGCGCTATGCGCAGGCCAGCACGCTAGAAATCAGCTTCGCGGAACAGGAGAACGGCGCTTTGCAACTCAGCATCAAGGATAACGGGGTGGGCATGAACATCTGCAACGTGGATCAATCCCAGCACTTCGGCCTGCTCGGCATGCGCGAACGCATGCAGTCATTGAACGGGACGTTCAGTCTTGATTCCGCCCCCGGCGAGGGAACCTGCATCACGGTGACCGTGCCTGCCGGAGCGAAGGCATGAGTGCGATCAACGTCATGCTGGTGGATGATCATGCCGTGGTGCGCATGGGCTTCAAGCTGCTGCTGGAAGCCGCCCCGGACGTGAAGGTGGTGGCGGAAGCCGAAAACGGCGAACAGGCCATCAAGTTCTACAACGAGCATCACCCCGACGTGGTGGTGATGGATATCACCATGCCGGGCATGGGCGGGCTGGAGGCGATCGAACGCATCCTCGCCAGGGACAGCACCGCGCGCGTGCTGGTGCTCTCGGCGCATGAGGATTCGGTCCATCCCAAGCGGGTGCTGAATGCGGGCGCGCTGGGTTACCTGACCAAGCGCAGCGCGCCGGACGAGCTGATCAAGGCGATCCGCACCGTTGCCGGACGCAAGATGTATCTGGAGGCGAGCATCGCGCAGCAGATGGCGATCCAGCAGCTGTCGGGCGACCAGAGCCCGGTGGATGTGCTGTCACCGCGCGAATTCGAAGTGTTCATGGCGCTGGCGCAGGGCAAATCCACCAACGACATTGCCGAGAACCTGTGCCTGTCGCCGCGCACCATCGGCACCCACCTCTACAACATCAAGCAGAAGCTCAATGCCGGCAACCAGGCCGAGATCGCGCTGATCGCCATGCGCTCGGGGCTGATCGATCCCTGAGTCCGCTTGACCGGCCGCCGCCGCGCTTCATCATTTCACAGGCATTCCCGCCGGGTGCCGGGCTTTCATTCACTCGGCGCGGTAGCGGGCGATATGGATGCCGCCGGTGTCGGCAATTTCCACGATGACGCGGGTCCCGCTGCCGACACGGCCGAAGTCGGGGGGCAGCAGGACGAACAGCTGGGCATCGGCGCTGCCTTGCAGGGCGCCGGTGGCGAGCTTCCATTTGGGCCACTCCGCGGGCGGCGGCAGGATGGCGGAGCCATTCTGCAGGCCGCGTTCGAGCACGGCCTGCTTTTCCTCCCCGATGACGAGATTCAACAATTCAACCGGCACCAGGCGATTGGCGTTGGGAGCCGGTTGCGCGTCGCCCAGCCGGGCCTCTGCAGGTAGGGGTTCGACGATGGCCTGCGGGGTCGGGGGGTCGGGAAACTGCATGGTCAGGAACTTGACCATGAAGGGGTCCGGCGCCATGTTCATCAGCTCGACGTGGGGCGGCTCCTGAGCCTTGCTGGCCTGCTGTTCGATCACGTTGCCGATGACCTTGTCGGCTGCCTGGGTGGCGATGGTGGACGAGACCTGCTGGGCGATCGAGCCTCCCAGGCAGCCTGACAATGTTGCCGCGAGCAGGATGGCCGCGAAGGTTGGCAGAACAGGCCAGGCGCCCCGCAGCATGGCGCTATTTGCGGTTGATGGCCGCCGCCGGATCTTCGTCAGTGCCTGCCAGGTGGGCGTCGCGCGCCGGCAGCACATCGGCCACCAGAGCGAGGCTTTTCCAGGGCGGGGCAGGAGTTTCGCATTGGGCCCTGGGGATAAAGGCGGATTCCTCGACCGGCTGCATCTTGTGGATGTAGCGCGGGCAGTTGGGGAATACTTCGCGCACCTTCACCCGGATGATCAGCTGGGCTTCGGGATATTCGGCCAGCAGCGGGTCGTCAAGATCGATGCTGGCGACACCGTTGACGCGCAGGCGGGACTGGCGTTCGAAATCGATGAACAGCATGCCGATGTTGGGGTTGGCCAGCATGTTGCCGGCCGACATGAACATGCCGTTGCCGTCGTAGATCGGGAAGGTCAGCGTGGTTTCGTCCAGGATCCGCACGAAGCCTGTTGCTCCGCCCTTGTAGGAACAATTGGCCTGGCCCCGGTCGTCCACTGTCGCCAGGAAGAACATGTTCCTGGCGGCGATGTAGTCCTGGTCTTCCGGGCTGATCACGGCTGCGATGATGGTTTCCTGCAGGCGGTCGGCCAGTTTGCGGGTATCGAACTGCTGCTGCAGGGTCAGTTGGTTGTCGTGAAACATTTATTCCCCTTTCATCCAGGCTAGCGCCGGCTCGTAGTCCTCGAAGACCTGCATGTCGGCTTCGGTGAAGATGCGGGTAAGCCAGGCGCTCCACTCCTGCCATTCGCTGCCGGCCACCAGCGCGATGCGCTCGAAGTCCGTGGCATGCTTGCGGGTGAAGCGAATTTCCTCCCAGGCGACGTCGAGGGTGAAGCCGGCCATGTCGCGCAGGTCGATCAGCAGGCTGGCGCGGCCCTGAAACTTGAGTGCAAGGTCCACCGCATTTTCCAGTTCCTGAAAATCCTTCAGGCTGAATTCGCCCAGCACTGCGGCAATCACCTGCTCGGGAACCTTGTTGTTGATCGTAATCATGCCATCCCCTTTTTCATCTTTTACAGTGTAGGCGCTTGGGCGGATTTGTCAAAATCGGCGCGGCCGCGCAGGCTGATGATGCCGCTGGCGACGATCAGGACCACCCCGATCCAGCCTGCGGGCGACAGGACCTCGCCCCACAGCAGGATGCCGAACAGGCTGGACAGGATGACGGTGCTGTAGGCCAGGCTACCGGCGACCAGCAGGTCGCCCTTGCAGTAGGCGCGGGTCATGGCCAGTTGCGCCAGCGTGGCGCAGGCCCCCATGGCGCAGAGCAACACGAGGTCCGGCAGGGTCAGGGCATGAAACTGGTGGATCAGCATCCACAGGCCGCTGCCTATGGTGCAGGTCAGCGTGAAGTAGAACACCGTGCGCAGTTCCGGTTCGCCCACTTGCCCCAGCTGCCTGATCTGCAGGTAGACGATGCCTGCCAGCAGGCCCGAGATCAGGCCCAGCAGGGCGGGCAGCCAGGTGCCGCTCGAGAAGCTGGGTTGCAGCAGCAGTGCGACCCCGACGAAGCCGATGGCAATGCTGAGCAGCAGGACGGGCCTGGCCGCCTGGCGAAAATAGGTCAGGGTCAGCGCCGCCAGGAACAGCGGGGACGTGTAGTTGAGCGTGACCGCGGTCGCCAGCGGCAGGGTGGTGATGGCGTAGAAATAGAGCGCGAGCGAGGAAAACCCCAGCAGGCTGCGCGACAGGTGCATTTTCCAGTGCCGCGTGACCAGCGTACTGCCGCCGCCGCGGGCGACGACGAACAGCGCCAGCAAGCCGAACAGCGAACGGTAGAACACCAGTTCGTTACTGGAGAATTTCTGCGCACCGATCTTGACCAGGACGCCCATGCAGGCAAAGAAAACGCCGGCGACCAGCATCCAGAGGTTGCCGTAGGTGGTGGATTTCATGGGCGGGGGAAAGGCCTGTTCAGGATGAGCCGCAGTCGGGTGTCATTTCAGGTGCGGCTCCATTTGCGCACGCAGCCACAGGTGAAAGTGCTCCATGCCGGTTTCCATCGGGTGCTGGTAGGGGCCGGATTCGTCCCGGCCCTGGGCGAACAGGGCTGTCCGTCCGTCGTGCATGCGCTGGCAGATGTCCTCGTCCTCGACCGCCGTTTCCAGGTAGGCGGCCTGTTCGGCTTCGATGAATTCGCGTTCGAACAGGGCGATGTCTTCGGGATAGTAGAATTCCACCACGTTGCTGCAGGCATTGGGGCCGCGCGGAATGATGTTGGATACGACCAGTACGTGCGGATACCATTCGATCATCAGGAACGGGTAATACACCATCCAGATGGCGCCGTATTTGGGCAGTTTGCCGTTGCCGTATCGCAGCACCTGCTCCTGCCAGCGCCGGTAAGCCGGGGAGCCGGATTTCTGCAGGGCGTTGTGGATGCCGACCGATTGCACGCTGTACCACTCGCCGAATTCCCAGTTCAGGTCGTCGCAGTCGACGAAGTTTCCGAGGCCGGGGTGGAATGGGGCGACATGGTAATCCTCCAGGTAGACTTCGATGAAGGTCTTCCAGTTGAAGGCGTATTCGTCGACCATCACGCGGTCGAGCACGAAACCGCCGAAATCTAAATCCTTGAAAAATCCCAGCCGGCCGAGATCGCGGGCCACGTCGCGCGGGCTGTCGAACAGCAGGCCGTTCCAGTTCTGCAGCGGGGTCGTGGCCAGGTTGAGGCAGGGCTGTTCGGCGAAATGCGGCGCTCCCATCAATGTGCCCTGCAGGTCGTAAGTCCAGCGATGCAGCGGGCAGACGATATGCTGCGCGTTGCCCTTTCCTTTCAGCATCAGGGCCTGGCGGTGGCGGCAGACGTTGCTGACGAGTTCGATGCCGGCCGGATTGCGCACCAATGCCTTGCCGTGGTTCATCCATTCCAGCGTATGGTAGTCGCCGGCATTCGGTATCATGAGTTCATGCCCGATGTAGGCCGGCGCATGCGGAAACAGCACTTTCTGTTCGAGTGCGTAAATGGTGGGGTCGACGTACCACGAAACCGGCAATTGCGGTCTGGCAGGTCGTTGCAAGGAAGTGATGCGCGCAAGAGACATGGTTCTGGCATCCTCCGGGTACTGCCCGAAGAATTGTCCGGCTGAAAACAACGCGCCATTTTGCCCGAACAGGGGATTTTTTCAAGGCTTGCCCGTTTCGCGGGCCGGGAGGCAGCCGGCCGGGTGCCCGATTTTTCGCCGGGGAGTGCCCTGCACGGCACGTCGTTTCTTGCCCGGAAGCCCGATATGCGATACCCTATATGCTTTATAAAACTGCGTAATTACGGGGCGGTACATGAAAAATCCTCTGGATTCCATCGCCGGGACGATCGTCTCCGGGATTGTTCTGACCATCGTTTTGTACGTTTTTCTCAAGCATTTCATTCTGGCGGGAGGGTAATCATGGATTTCGTGCCTGCCATGGCCCGCTGGATTCACTTTCTGTCCGGCATCACCTGGGTCGGTCTGCTGTTCTATTTCAACCTGGTGCAGATGCCTGCGCTCAAAGACGCGACTGCTGACGGCACGGCTGCCGGCATCACCAGGCATATCGCGCCGCGTGCGCTGCTGTGGTTCCGCTGGTCGGCGTTGGTGACCTGGTTTGCCGGCGCTGCGTTGCTGGGTCCGCACCTGCCGGCCGCTTTCATGCTGCGCCCGGAAATGGCGCCCATCGGCATTGGCGCCTGGCTCGGCACCATCATGCTGCTCAATGTGTGGGGGCTGATCTGGCCGAACCAGAAGAAAATTCTCGGCATCAAACCGGCGACCGATGAAGAGAAGGCCGTGGCCCGCCGGGTGGCGATGCTGGCTTCGCGCACCAACATGATGCTGGCCATCCCCATGCTGTTTTTCATGGCCGGCGGCCTGTCGCATCGGGCAATTTTCGGCCTCTAGGCCTAACGTGAACTTTTGGCAAACGGCGGCGTTGGCCGCCGTTCTTGCTTTATGAAATAGGTTTTACCATGTCTCAACATTTGATGAATACCTACGGCAGGCAGCCTGTCACCTTTGTGAAGGGCGAGGGCGTCTGGCTGTGGGACGACCGGGGCAACAAGTATCTGGATGCGCTGGCTGGCGTCGCCGTCAATGGTCTCGGCCACGCCCATCCTGGCCTGGTCCGCGCGATTGGCGAACAGGCTGCTCGCCTGATCCACGTTTCGAACATCTATACCATTGCCGAGCAGGCGCGGCTGGCCGATCGCCTGTGCGAAATCGCCGGCATGGACCGCGTGTTCTTCTGCAACTCCGGCTGCGAAGCCAACGAGGCGGCGATCAAGCTGGCGCGCCTGTACGGGCATGGCAAGGGGATCGAGAATCCAGCCATCATCGTGATGGAAAAATCCTTTCATGGCCGCACCATGGCGACGCTCTCCGCCACCGGCAACCGCAAGGTGCAGGCCGGCTTCGAGCCGCTGGTGCCGGGCTTTGTGCGCGTGCCGTTCGACGATCTGGAGGCGGTGCGTCACGTCGCCCAGCACACGCCCAATGTGGTGGCCGTGCTGGTGGAGCCGGTGCAGGGCGAGGGCGGGATCAATATTCCCAAGGATGGCGCCGCCTATCTCGAAGGTTTGCGGGAGATCTGCGACAGCAACGGCTGGCTGCTGATGCTGGACGAAGTGCAGACCGGGATGGCCCGTACCGGCACCTGGTTCGCCTTTCAGCACACCAGTATCCAGCCTGACGTGATGACGCTGGCCAAGGGGCTGGGTTCCGGCGTGCCTATCGGGGCCTGTCTGGCGCGCGGCGCTGCGGCCCTGGTGTTTACGCCCGGCAAGCACGGCTCGACTTTCGGCGGCAATCCGCTGGCGTGCGCGGCCGCCCTCGCGACCCTGGATGCCATCGAGAGCGAAGGCTTGCTGGCCCATGCCGAACAGCTGGGCAACTGGATCAGGCAGTCATTGCAGGGTCGCTTTCAGGGCGTGGCCGGCGTGACGACGGTGCGCAACAGCGGGCTCATGATCGGCATCGAGCTCGATCGTCCGTGCGGCGACCTGGTCAGCCAGGCCCTGGAGGCCGGGCTGCTGATCAACGTCACCGCCGACAACGTGGTGCGCCTGCTGCCGCCTCTGGTGATGAAGCAGGCAGAGGCAGAGCAGCTGGTCGACACGCTAGCGCCTCTGGTTATCAACTTTTTGAGCCAATAATCATGGCGATCAGACACTTTCTGCAATTCAACGATTTGAAGCGTGCCGAATTCGACTACCTGTTCGAGCGTACGCGCTGGATCAAGCAGCAGTTCAAGTCCTACCAGCAGTTCTGGCCGCTGGTCGACCGTACCCTGGTGATGATTTTCGAAAAGGCCAGCACCCGCACGCGCCTGTCGTTCGAGGCCGGCATGCAGCAGCTCGGCGGCTCGGCGATCTACCTCAACACGCGCGACTCGCAGCTGGGTCGTGGCGAGCCGGTGGAGGACGCGGCACAGGTGATTTCCCGCATGTCAGACCTGGTGATGATCCGCACCTTCGAGCAGGAGATCATCGAGCGTTTTGCGGCCAATTCCCGCGTGCCGGTGATCAACGGCCTGACCAACGAATATCACCCGTGCCAGATCCTGGCCGACATCTATACCTTCATCGAGCAACGCGGGCCGATTCAGGGCAAGACCGTGGCCTGGATCGGCGATTCCAACAATGTCTGCAACACCTGGCTGCAGGCGGCGGAAGTGCTGGATTTCAACGTTCACGTGTCGACTCCGCCCGGTTACGAGGTGGAGCTGGAACGCGCCGGATTGTATGGCCA
>MLJW01000744.1_pt1 | contig 10262 bp, 8 predicted proteins | sample 888231 | NCBI WGS metagenome assembly MLJW01 (sample SAMN05788063, study PRJNA343431) | mine drainage metagenome | isolation source: sample collected from the inflow into an acid mine drainage treatment plant... | place: Germany: Lusatia, lignite mining district
CGCGACGCGCCGCCGGCCGACACCGTCACGACCGTCGACGGCGGGTTGCCCGGGTGCGGCAACGCCAGCGCGCGCACCGCGTCGACCAGACGCCGGCCCAGCGCGGCCAGTGCGGCATCGCGCAGCCCCGGCGCGACGACGATGAACTCCTCGCCGCCGTAGCGCGCGGCGAACGCGCCGGGCTGACGGCGCGCCTCGGCGCCGACCGCGGCGGCCACCTGGCGCAGGCAGTCGTCGCCGCCGAGGTGGCCGGCGAAGTCGTTGTAGCGCTTGAAGTGGTCGATATCGAGCATGATCACGCCCAACGGCTGGCCGGCGCGCTGCCCCAGCCGCCACTGCTCGGCCACGCGGCTGTCCAGGCTGCGCCGGTTGGCCAGCCCGGTCAGTCCGTCCTGCTCGGCCAGCCGCTGCAGCCTGGCGTTGGCCGCGTGCAGGCTGCGACGCAGCGCGGCGACCCGGTTCATCGCCTTCATCTTGGCCAGCAGCACCGGCTCGGCGACCGATTTGGGAATGAAGTCGTCGGCGCCGGCTTCGATCGCCGTCACCAGGTTGTCGTCGCGGTCCGACGCGGTCAGGAAAATGATCGGCGTCCACGGCCAGCCGCGACTGACTTCCTCGGCGCGGATGCGCTGCGTCGCCTGCAGCCCGTTGATGCCGGGCATCTCGAGGTCCATCAGCACCAGGTCCGGCGCGTGCGCGACGAAGGCGTCGACCGCGGCCAGGCCGTCGGCGGCGACGACGACGTCGAAACAGAACCGGCGCAGCCGCGCCGACATCACCAAGGTGGCCGACGGCGAGTCGTCCACCAGCAAGATCTTCATGGATCCCTCAAGGGGCCGCATGGGCCCCGCACGAGGCCATTGTGCCAGCGCGGCGACGCCGCGGAGCCGCGCGGGCCCCGCGGCGCGCCATCGCTCAGCCGACGTAGTCGGCCGCGACCGTGACGTCGCGGTCGTGCGCAGCGCCGAGCGCGCGCACGACCAGCGTCGCGACGACGCCGATCGCCAGGTTGATGACCAGCGCGTACAGGCCGATGTACGCCGGAATCACGTAGCCGCCCAGGTGCAGCGCGTACGCCGCCTTGGTGAAGCCGCTCAGCGACGCGGCCCAGATGCCCCACGCCAGCCCGCCGGCCCAGCCCAACAGCAGCGCCTTCGGATCGAACCAGCGCGTATACAGGCCCGAGACGATCGCCGGCACCGTCTGCAGGATCAGGATGCCGCCGAGCAGCTGCAGCTGGATCGCGTACTTCAGCGGCAGGAACAGGATGAACAGCAGCGCGCCGAACTTGACCACCAGCGACGCCAGCTTGGCCACGTCGGTCTCGCGCTGCACGCTGCAGCCCGGGTTCAGGAAGGCCTTGTAGACGTTGCGCGTGAACAGGTTGGCGGCGGCGATCGACATGATCGCCGCCGGCACCAGCGCGCCGATGGCGACCGCGGCGAAACCGACGCCGGTGAACCAGCCGGGGAAGAAGTGCAGCAGCAGTCCCGGCATCGCGAACTGCGGCCCGTAGTGCTTGAAGTACGGCGCGAGGTCGGGCAGCTTGTCGATGCCCGAAGCGAATGCGAAGTAGCCCAGCAGCGAGATCAGGCCGAGCACGAAGGAGTACGCCGGCAGGTAGATCCAGTTGCGCCGCAGCGTGTTCGGGCCCTTCGCCGCCAGCACCGCGGTGGCCGCGTGCGGGTAGAACATCAGTGCCAGCGCGGAGCCGAAGGCCAGCGACGGATAGAACGACTGCATGCCGAAGTTGCCGTCCTTGATCGGCGGCAGCAGCAGGTGCGCAGGCGGCACCGCGGCGAAGATCGCCGCGAAGCCGCCGAGCTTGACCGGCAGCACGACGACCATCGCGATCACGGTGATGTAGATCAGGATGTCCTTCAGGATCGCGATCGACGCTGGTGCGCGCAGCCCGCTGGTGTAGGTGAAGGCGGCCAGGATGGCGAACGCGATGACCAGCGGCAACTCGCCGAGCCATCCGCCGGTCGGAAAGCCCAGGCCGCCGATGACGACCTGGATGCCGACCAGTTGCAGCGCGATGTACGGCAGCGTGGCGACGATGCCGGTGATGGCGATGGCGAGCGCCAGCGCCGGGCTGCCGTAGCGGCCGGCGACGAAGTCCGACGCGGTGACGAAGTTGTGGCGCCGCGCGACGACCCACAGCCGGGGCAGCATCGCGAACACCAGCGGGTAGACGATCACCGTGTACGGTACCGCGAAGAAGCCCAGCGCGCCGGCGCCGAACACCAGCGCCGGAACCGCGACGAAGGTGTAGGCGGTGTACAGGTCGCCGCCGATCAGGAACCAGGTGACCCAGGAGCCGAAGCGGCGCCCGCCCAGTCCCCATTCGTGCAGATGCTCCATGTCGCCGCGGCGCCAGTGCACCGATGCGAAACCCATGAAGGTGATGACGGCGAACAGCGCCAGGAAAACGATGGTGGCGGTCACGTGCATGGTTCAGTCCCCCTTCGAATCGCCGACCACCGTGCGGTAGACGATGCCGATGAACACGCCGCTGAGCGGAACCCAGAGCATCTGCCACCAGTAGAAGAACGGTATGCCGGCGATGCTCGGCTCGGTCCGGTTGAACCAGGGAACGGCCAGCACGGCCACGCACGGGATCGCCAGCAGCGCGATCTGCAGCGCGCCGAGCTTGCGCACGGTGGGGGAAGCCTTCATGACGTCTGTCTCCTCGTCGATTTGCCGGTCGCAGTCGTGCTGCGGCCGGTCGTTGTCGGGCGCGGTTGGCGCCCGTACCCACGCTCGCCGCGAGCCTTCGCGACGGCGCTGGCTGTATTGTTCGCTCCGGGAGGCACGGACCCAATGCGCACGACTACCGGCGTGCCCTACGTGTTTCTACGCAGACGACGAGGACGACGATGGACAGCAGCACCATGCAACTGAAGGCGAAGATCGCGCTGCTGGCGAGCTTGCCGCTGGTCGTCGTCGCCGCCGCCTTCGCCGGCGTCCTCGCCTGGCAGGCGCGCCAGCTGGCCGCCGAGCAGACCGCGACCATCGACGCCAGCCTGATGCAGAGCAAGCGCGTCGAGCTCGAGCACTACGTCGACCTGGCGCTGAGCGCGATCGCGCCGCTGTACGCGTCGGGGCGCAACGACCCGGCGACGCTGCACGCAGCCGAAGCGATCCTGGCGCGCATGAACTTCGGCCGCGACGGCTACTACTTCGTCTACGACCTGCAGGGCCGCAACCTGGTGCACCCGCGCGAACCCGACATCGTCGGGCGCAATCTGTGGAACCTGCGCGACGCCGAAGGGCTGCCGGTGATCCAGCGGCTGGTCGCCGCCGCGCGTGGCGGTTCCGGCTTCCAGCGCTACCTGTGGCGCAAGCCGTCGACCGGCAAGAACGCGCCCAAGCTCGGCTACGTCGTGCTGCTGCCGCGCTGGGGCTGGGTCGTCGGCACCGGCGCCTACCTCGACGACGTGGAGCGCGTCGAGGCCGGGCTGCAGCGCCACGTCGCCGCGAGCATACGCGCGACGATGGCCGAGCTGGCCCTGATCAGCATGCTCGCGATCGCGCTGGCCGGCTCGATCGGCATGGCGCTGAACGTCAGCGCGCACCGCCTGGCCGACCGCCGGCTGCGCGAGCTGGCGCAGCGCATCGTGACCCTGCAGGAAGATGAGCGCGCCCGCGTCGCGCGCGAGCTGCACGACGGCATCAGCCAGCTGCTGGTATCGGCAAAATACCAGTTCGAACTGGCCCAGCACCAGGTCGACTCCGGCGGCGGCGACCCGCGCGAGGCGCTCGGGCACGGCCTGGGCCGCATCGTCGATGCGATCAGCGAAGTGCGGCGCATCTCGCACGCGTTGCATCCCATCCTGCTCGACCGCCTCGGTGTCGCCGCCGCGCTGGCCGAACTGGCGCGCGACTTCACCGAGCGCACCGCGATCCCGGTGCTGACCCGCTTGCCGCAGGAGATGCCGAAGCTGCCGTTCGGCGCCGCGCTGACGCTGTTCCGCGTCGCCCAGGAATCGCTGACCAACATCGAGCGCCACGCCGGCGCGACGCGCGCGTCGATGCGCCTGGAGATCGATGCGGTCGAAGTGCGGCTGCGCATCAGCGACAACGGCTGCGGCTTCGACCCCGGCGGCGTCGACGCGCGCGACGGCATGGGGCTGCGCAACATCCGCGAGCGCGTCGACCACCTGCGCGGCGAAGTCTCGCTGGCCAGCGGACCCAAGGGAACGACGGTTTACGTATCCTTGCCGTTGCGCTCCACTTCGCAAACCCCGGCATGAACGCCCCGCCGCATACGCTGATCCTGATCGACGACCATCCGCTGGTGCGCGACGGACTGCGCGCGCGGCTCGGCGCGGTGGCCGGGCTGCGCGTGATCGGCGAGGCCGGCAGCGGCCACGACGCGCTGGCGCTGGCCGCGCGCAGCCGGCCCGACATCGCGCTGGTCGACATCAGCATGCCCGACGTCGACGGGCTCGAGCTGATCGCACGGCTGCGCGAGATCGACCCCGCTCCGGCGTGCATCGTGCTGACGATGTTCGACAAGCCCGAGTACGTGCGACAGGCGGTCCGCGCCGGCGCCAGCGGCTACGTGCTGAAGGATTCGCCGGCCGGCGAAATCGTCGCCGCGATCGAAGCGGTGGCCGCCGGCCGCACCCACTTCAGCGCCGCGCTGGTGCAGGGCCTGGCGGCGATCGGCGGCGCCGAGCCCGACCCGGCGCTGACCGAGCGCGAGCGCGAGATCCTGCTGCTGGTCGCTGCCGGCGAAACCAGCAAGCGCATCGCGCAGCTGCTCGGCATCAGCTTCCGCACGGTGGAAACGCACCGGCTGAGCATACGGCGCAAGCTCGGCATCGATTCGACCGCGGGGCTGGTGCGCTACGCGCTCGAGCAGGGCTGGACCGGCTGACGGCGACCGCGGCGCGCGGCCCACTGGTTCAGCGCCAGCCCGGCCAGCACCAGCAATCCGGCGCCGATCTTCCACGGCTGCAGCGTCTCGCCGAGCACCAGCGCTGCGCACACCATGCCGACGGCCGGCACCAGCAGCGTGTACGGCGCCAGCTCGGCCGCCGCGTGGCGACGCATCAGCATCGACCACACGCCGAAGCCGAACAGCGTGTTCGGGTAGGACTGGAACAGCACCGCGGCCCACGCCCAGCCGCCCATCGTGCGCAGCGCGGCGGCGACCGTGGCCGGCCCCTCGACGAGCAGCGACAGCGCCGCCAGCGGCACGAAGGCGATCAGGCTGGCCCACGCCGCCAGCCCCAGCGGATCGACCGCGCCGATGCGCTTGACCACGATGTTGGCGATGGCCCACGACAGCGCGGCGCCGAGCACCATCAGCAGCCCGTACAGCGTCGCCGGCTGCTCGAGGTGCAGCGCGACGACGCCCATGCCGAGCAGCGCGACGAGCGCGCCGAACCACTGCAGCGCGCGCACGCGCTCGCGCAGCAGCCCCCAGGCCAGGCCCATCGTGAAGAAGGCCTGCAGCTGGATGACCAGCGACGCCAGCCCGGCCGGCATGCCCAGCTTGATGCCGACGAACAGCAACGCGAACTGCAGCGCGAACTGCGTCAGCCCCCACGCTGCCAGCCAGCGCCACGCGATCGCCGGGCGGCGGCGAAGGAACACGAGCGGGATCGCCGCGAACAGGAAGCGCAGGCTGGTGAACAGCAGCGGCGGCATGTCGCCGAGACCGAGCTTGATGACGACGAAATTGGCGCCCCAGATGGTCACGACGAGCAGCACCAACGCGACGTCGCGCAAGGGCATCGAGGCGTGGTGGCTGGGCTGGAGCTGTGCTGAACGGTTCATGGTTTAGCAATGTATTGGCGCTGCGCCGTTCACGGAAGCAGAATTTATGAATGAACGATTTCACTTTGCTGGATATTCGCAAGCTCGACTTGAACCTCGCGACGGTCTTCGTCGCGTTGTGGCGTGAGCGCAGCGTGACGCGCGCGGCCGAACGGCTGGCGCTGAGCCAGGCCGCGGTCAGCTCGGCGCTGGGCCGGCTGCGCCGAGCCGCGCACGACCCGCTGTTCGTGAGGACGCGCGGACAGATGACGCCGACGCCGCACGCGCAGGCCATTGCGCCGGCGCTGCAAGCCCACCTCGACGGGCTGGCCGCGTGTCTGCGGCGCGACGACAGCTTCGAGCCGGCGCACTCGACGCGGCGCTTCGTGATCGGCGCCTCCGACGACTACGAGCTCGCGCTCGGACCCGACCTGCTCAAACGCGTGCGCGCTGCGGCACCCCTGGTGACGATCGCGTTCCGGCAGACCAACCAGTTCCTGATCGAGCGCATGCTCGACGCGCGCGAGATCGAGCTCGGCGTCGTCGCGCGCGCCCCCGCCGCGCGCTGGATCCATGCCGCGCGCATCGGCCGCTCGGGCTACGCCTGCCTGTACGACCCGCGTCGGGTCGAGCCGCCGCTGTCGCTCGACGCCTACCTCGCGCTGCCGCACGTGCTGATTTCGTACTCCGGGCAGTCGGGCGTGGTCGACGAGGCGCTGCGCCGCATCGGCCGGCGGCGCACGCTGCTGGCCTCGCTGACCCACTTCGCCACGGTCGGCGCGTTCCTCGACGACACCGAGGCGATCGCCACGCTGCCGGCGCACGCCGCCGCCGCGCTGGCGCGCGGCACCGGGCTGCGCAGCTGCGCGGCGCCGCTCGAGCTGGGCTGCTACGACGTGCATCTGGCGCTGCGCCGCGACACGCTGACCGACCCCGGGCTGGCCTGGCTGGGCGAACAGTTGCGCGCCAGCGCCGCGGCGGTGCTGGGTGGATACGCCGACGCCGCGCCGCAACCGCCGGCGCACGCCGCCTGAGGCGGCGTCAGCGCTAGCCCAGCGGGCGACGCAGCAGACGCCCGTCGCTGCTCAGCAGCGTGCCGTAGGCGTCGGGGCGGCGATCGCGGAAGAAGCCGAAGGCCTGCCGTGCCCGGCGCACCGCGTCGAGGTCGAAGCGGTGCAGCAGGATCGCGGTGTCGTCGCGCCCGGCCTCGGCCACTTTCGCGCCGGTGTGGTCGGCAATGAAGCTGCTGCCGTAGAAGGTGTTGCTCAGTCCCGGCTGGCTGCCGTTGGCGTTGCCGATGCCGGTCTCGGTGCCGATGCGGTTGGCGGCGACCAGCGGCACCATGTTGGCCGCGGCGTGGCCCTGCATCGTGCGCTGCCAGTGACCGCTCGAGTCGAGCTGCGGATCCTGCGGCTCGCTGCCGATGATGGTCGGGAAGCACAGCACCTCGGCGCCCATCAGCGCCATCGAGCGCGCGGTTTCCGGATACCACTGGTCCCAGCAGATGCCGACGCCGATGCGGCCGAAGCGCGTGTCCCAGACCTTGAAGCCGGTGTCGCCGGGCGTGAAGTAGTACTTCTCGGTGTAGCCGGGTCCGTCAGGGATGTGCGTCTTGCGGTACACGCCGAGCACGCTGCCGTCGGCGTCGGCGATCGCCACCGAGTTGTAGGCCGCGTTGCCGGCGCGCTCGAAGAAGCCGATCGGGATGACGACGCCGAGCTCGCCGGCCAGGCGCGCGAAGTGGGCGATTCCGGGGTGCCCGTCGAAGGGCTGGGCGAGCTCGAAGTGGCGCGCGTTCTGGTCGATGCAGAAGTACGGCGACATGAACAGCTCGGGGCACAGCACGAGCTGCGCGCCCTGCTGCGCGGCGTCGCGGATCAGCGCTTCGGCGCGGTCGATGTTGCGCTGCAGCTCCCAGTCGCCCGAGGCCATCTGGACCGCGGCGACCGTGATGTGACGTGAATTCATCGGGGACTCCGTGACGTGGGATGCGCGCGTCAGCGCGCCGGGAAGCGAACCGCCAGGCGGTTGCCGAGCATCGGCTGCTGCTGCGTCGAGCAATGGATGCTGCCGCCGCCCAGGCCGATCGCGGCCACCGGCAGCAACTCGACCGCACGGTCGGGGAAGGCACGCGCGAACGCGGCGCGCGCCTCGTCGTCGCGCGGCACGCCGAACGCGGTCGAGATCACCGCTCCGTTGACCAGGATGTAGTTCGAGTACAGCGCGCAGAAGCGCTCGCTGCCGTAGTCGTGGTGGCCGCGCGGCACCGGCAGCTCGAGCAGCTCGAAGCGGCGCCCGCGCGCGTCGACCGCCAGCTCCAGCGCGCGCCGGTTCTCGCGCATGCAGCGGTAGTATTCGCCCTGGTCGGGGTCGGCGGTGTTGACCAGCACGCGCCCCGGCGCGACGAACGCGGCGATGCAGTCGACGTGGCCGTCGGTCTCGACTTCGGCCGGGTTGCCCGGCAGCCACACGACCTGGCGCACGCCGAGCATGCGCTTGAGCTCGGCCTCGATCTCGCCGCGGCTCAGGCCCGGGTTGCGGTTCGGGTTCAGCAGGCAGCTCTCGGTGGTCAGCAGCGTGCCCTGGCCGTCGACGTGGAACGATCCGCCCTCGAGCACCATCCCCGAGCGAACCAGCGGCATGCCGGCAAGCTCGGCGCAATCGTCGGCGAAACGCGCGCAACCGTCGTAGGGCTGGTACTTCTCGCCCCAGGCGTTGAAGCGGAAACCGACGCCGACCTGCTCGACGCGGTCGTCGTTGACCAGGATGGTCGGACCGCAGTCGCGCAGCCAGTTGTCGTCGACCGCCAGCGGCACCACGGTCACGCTGGGGCCGCAGATGCCGCGCGCCTGCTCGGCCAGCGGCGCGTGCGCGGCGACGATGCAGCGCTGATGACGCGCGATCGCGCGCGCGACGACGCCGAAAGCCTGCTGCACCGCGTCGTAATGCTCGCCCCAGAGCATCTCGCGGTCCTGGTAGACAGGCCAGCCCAGCCAGGTGGCGGCCATAGGCTCCCACTCGGCGGGCATGCGCCAGCCGCCGGCGGCGGCGTCGAACTGTTGTGCTTCCATGGCTTGACCTGAGCGAATTGTCATGAAGCACTATGATGGCTCGGCCAAGACCCGCTGAAAAGCGATCTTTATTGGCCCGATCGTTCAATTTTTCTCACATGTCGGCGAACCCGAGACTGCCCTCGCTGAAACTGCTGCTCGGCTTCGAGGCCGCCGCGCGACTGGGCAACTACACGCGCGCGGCCGACGAGCTGTGCGTGTCGCCGTCGGCGATCAGCCACCAGATCGGCCAGCTCGAGGCGCAGATCGGCCAGGCGCTGTTCCGCCGCAAGGGGCGCGGCGTCGAGCTGACCATCGCCGGCCAGTTGCTGCACGCCACCGTGCTGCGCTCGATCGAAGTGATGCGCGGCGGGCTGGCGCGCATTTCCCTTACCGGAGCGAGACGCGAAAGCGATGCGCCGGCAAGCGACGCGCTTAGTTATCGTGCCCTTGAAGAAGAAGTGGAAATGCTGCGAAACATTGTCGACCACGCTCCTATCCTGGCTTGGCGTGAAGACGCCAACGGGGCCATAACGTGGCGCAATCAGACGTATGCCAAACTTGCCGAAGGCGCGGACAAGGCAAGCCACGATGCGGCGCCTCACTTATTTCCGTTATCCGGAGATTCTGACCCCTCGCACCCCGACGAGAGCCGTCGATCCTCGATCACCGTTCCGGAGACCGGCCAGTCGCGGTGGTTCGAGCGATATGTTTATCCGCAGGGAAGCAATCGTTTGGTGTTTGCTCTCCCGGCGGACTCTGCCGTTCAAGCCGAGGCTTCGCTACGCACCTTCATCCAGACGTTGACCAAGACATTCGCGCAACTAACCCTCGGCCTCGCGATTTTTGACAGGCATCGCCAACTTGTTCTCTTCAACCCATCGCTGGTCGATCTGACCGGGCTGTCACCGGCGTTTCTGTCCGCCCGCCCGACTCTTTTTGCGTTCCTGGACGCGATGCGCGAAACTAGGATGATCCCAGAACCGAAAGACTACAAAAGCTGGCGCAACGAAATAAGTGCGCTCGAACAGGCGGCCGCTTCTGGCCAATATCAAGATATCTGGGCACTTCCCAACGGCCAGACCTACAGCGTCACCGGTCGGCCCCATCCAGACGGCGCTGTTGCCTTTCTTTTCGAAGATATCAGCGCCGCAATGACGCAAACGCGCACGTTCCGCGCCGAAATGGCACTTGGGCAAGCCGTCGTCGACAGCCTGGACGAGGCAATTGCGGTATTTTCCTCAACTGGCCTGTTGGTCCTGTCGAACTGTGCCTACGCACAGCTTTGGGGTCGTGACCAGTCGTCTGCCAGCCGCGAAATGTTTGTGGCCGACGCCGTTAAACAATGGCAAGGCCTTACGGCGCCAAGCCCGCTTTGGGCAGAGGCGCAAACTTTTATCGGGCGCATCGGGAATCGGACACCGTGGGCAGGCGAGGCGCGGC
>MLJW01000745.1_pt1 | contig 10260 bp, 8 predicted proteins | sample 888231 | NCBI WGS metagenome assembly MLJW01 (sample SAMN05788063, study PRJNA343431) | mine drainage metagenome | isolation source: sample collected from the inflow into an acid mine drainage treatment plant... | place: Germany: Lusatia, lignite mining district
ACGCGGGGTCGTTGGGCACGGCCAGCGCGGCCACCGCCGGCAGCGGCAGCGGCGCGGCCAGGTCGATGCGCTGCGCGGCCAGCCGCGGCAGCGGCACGCTGCGCACGTCGACCCGCAGCCGGGCCAGCCGCGGCTGCGCGGCAACCTGCCGCGGCAGCGGCTTCGGCGCGTAGCCGGCACAACCGGCGAGCAGGCCGCACAGCGCGGCGACCGCGCCGAGCCCGGCGCGTGGCGATAAACGAATCATGGCGGCGTCCCGCGGTGCGCTTGCGCGCACCGCTTCGAAGTCGATCAGAGCCCAACAGCGTGTCAGCGTAGGCGCCGACCATTAGAACCGACTTAGCGCTCGCTTCATCGCGTTGTGGCGGGAACTTAGGCGCCGCTGCAGGCGTCGAAATGGCTCGGCTCGCCTGGCAGGACGGCCGCTTACCCGATGAATCGCCCGGCAAGGAGGTCGCAATCGTGTTGTCGATGGTTTCTCAGCGCTTCAGGCCGCGGCTGTGTTGGTACGCCGCGGCGCTGGCCTGTGCGTGCCTGCTCGGCGAGCAAACCGTCGCCGCCTTGCTCGGCGCGATCGCCGGGTGGGGCTCGCTGGTCGTCGTCGCCGAGTGGTCCCGCGTGCAACTCGGCTGCCGCTGGCGCGCCTTGTCATGGCTGGAGACGCTTGCCTGGATGATGCCGATCGCGGCGCTGGCGCTGCTCAGCGGCGTCGTCGCCAACGCGGCCGTCGGCGACGACGCGCACATCGGTCAGTCCGCGCGCCTGCTCCTGCTGGCCCTGCTGCTGGCGCTGGCCGAGTTCGCGCTCGGCCACGCCGAGGACCTGCTGGCGCCCCATCGGCCCGACGCGTACGCCAGCCCCACGAAGCCGCCGTCAGCGAGCGCGCGTGTGCGCACCGTCGCGCCGCGGCTGGCCTGGTACGGCGCGATCGTGGTTTATGGCCTGGTCCGGGGCGATGCGGTGCTCGCGGCCGCCTGGCCGATCTTTTCCGCGGCCTGCACGAGCTGCTGGCACGCAGTGCGCTGGCTGCGCGCCGACCCGCGCACGCGCAGCTATCCGCCGCCACGCGTGGTCTGGAACTTGATCGGCCTGCTGCCTGGCGCGCTGCTCGCGGGCATCGGCCTGATGTTCCTGCGCTTCGCCATCTACCCCGGGCCGAACGGCCACGCGACGCTGCTCGCGCTGCTGGCCGGCGAGATCGCGCTGCGGTGGTGGGAACGGCGTTCGCCTCGTTCGCGCTGAACGCCGCGCCTACGCGCGGCCGCCGCGCAGCCGGCGCTCGATCAGATCGGACAGTCGATGCGCGGCCGGCTCTATGGTCGGCACCGGCACCGCGGCGAAACCCAGGTTCATGCCGCTGGCGCTTCGCTCGGGGTCGAGGTAGTACGGTGACAGCGGGCGCACGACCATGCCTTCGCGCAGCGCATCGGCGCTGAGCTGGCGGTCGTCGAGCGGCTCGCGAAACACGCAGGCCATCTGCAGTCCGGCCTGCGCCGACGCGATGTCGAGCGCGCCGCCCAGCCTGGAGTCGAGCACCGCGCGCAGCGCCTCGCGACGCTCGCGGTAGATGCCGCGCATGCGCGCGATGTGGGTCGAGAAATGCCCGCTTTCGATGAACTCGGCCAGCGTCGCCTGCTCGGGCAGTCGCCCGCCGCGGTACAGCTCGGCGTTGCCGACGGTGAACACGTCGACCAGGCTTTCGGGAACGACCATGTACGACATCCGCAAGCCCGGAAACATCACCTTGCTGAAGGTGCCCAGGTAGATCACGCGCTGCGCCCGGCTCAGCCCGAACAGCGACGCCACCGGCGCCGCGTGCTGGCGCAGCTCGTTGTCGTAGTCGTCCTCGAGGATCCAGCTGCCGGCGGCCGCGGCCGCCTCGAGCAGCCGCATGCGGCGCTCCAGCGGCAGCACCGCGCCGGTCGGATACTGGCTCGACGGCGACACCATGATCAGCCGCGGCGGCGCGCGCCATTGCGCCTCGCTCGGCACGATGCCCTGCGCGTCGACCGCGACCGGCTCGAGCTGCAGACCCGCGGCGCGCAGCACGTTGCGCGCGCCCCAGTAGCCGGGGTCCTCGATCCAGGCGCGGTCGCCGTGGTCGGCGAGCAGCCGCGCGGCCAGGTCCAGCCCCTGGTGGGTACCGTTGACGATGATGACCTGTTGCGGCGCGCATTGCACGCTGCGCGTGATGTTCAGGTACTGCGCGAGCGCGCGCTTGAGCGGGCCGTAGCCGCTTTGCGTGTACTGCAGCAAGTCGCCGTGCTCGGCACGGTAGTGGCGCGCGAGCAGCCGGCGCCAGACGTCGAACGGGAAGTGGCTGCTGTCGGGAACTCCGGCGACGAAAGCGCCGCGCTGGATCGGCGACGCGCCGGCGCCGTGCATCAGCTCGACGCCGCGGCGCGAGATGCCGGCGCTGCTGCGCGCCGGGCGGCAGCTCGGGCGCAGCGCCTGCGCCGCGCCCGAGACGAAGCTGCTGCGCCCGGCCGCGCCGTTCTCGGCGTAGCCCTCGGCGAGCAGCCGCTCGTAGGCGCGCGCGACGGTGTTGCGGCCCAGGCCCAGCTCGGTCGCCAGCACGCGGGTGCCGGGCAGCGGCGCGCCGGCGGGCAGGCGCCCGCCGACGATCGCGCGACGGATCGCCGAGTAAAGACGCTTGTGCAGCAAGTCCGAGTTCGAGCCGGCGCCGAACTCCAGCGCGATCAGCTCGCACACCATCTCATTGCGCCTCATCGCAGCGCCTCCGCGTCCGCGCGCGACACCGGCCGCGCGAAGCGCACATTGTGCGCCTCGCGCGAAGTCCAGCCTTGCGTCAGGCCGCGGCCGCGACCAGCGCCGCCTGCAGCACGTCCAGGCCTTCGGCGAACACCGCGTCGCTGATCGTCAGCGGGAACAGGAAGCGCAGCACGTTGCCGTAGACACCACAGCTCAGCAGGATCAGGCCGCGGGCCAGCGCTTGCGCCTGCACGCGGCGCGTGAAGTCGGCGTCGGGCGCGCCGGTGGCCGGGTCGGCGAACTCGACCGCGACCATCGCGCCGAGACCACGCACGTCGGCGATGCGCGGCAGCTGCGGCCGCAGCGACTCGACGCGATCCTTCAGCTGCTGGCCGAGGCGCTCGCCGCGAGCCGGCAGCTGCTCGTCGCGCATGACCTCGATCACCGCCTGCGCCGCGGCGACCGCCAGCGGGTTGCCGGCGTAGGTGCCGCCGAGGCCGCCGGGGCCGGGCGCGTCCATGATCTCGGCGCGTCCGCACACCGCCGACAGCGGCATGCCGGCGCCGAGCGACTTGGCGATGGTCATCAGGTCGGGGACGACTCCGGCCTGTTCGTGGAAGTGCTCGCTGGCGAACAAGCGGCCGGTGCGGCCGAAACCGGTCTGCACTTCGTCGGCGATCAGCACGATGCCGTGCTGGTCGCACAGCTCGCGCAGCCACTTGACCGCGGCGGTCTGGATGACGTTGAAGCCGCCCTCGCCCTGCACCGGCTCGTAGATGATCGCGGCCACGCGCGCCGGTTCGATGTCGCACTTGAACAGCTGCTCGATCGCCTTCTGCGTCTCGGCCAGCGACGCGCGCTCGGCCGGGTACGGCACGTGGTAGATCTCGCCGGGGAACGGACCGAAGCCGGTCTTGTACGGCTGCACCTTGCCGGTCAGCGACACCGCCAGCATGCTGCGGCCGTGGAAGGCGCCGCCGAACGCGATCACGCCGCTGCGCTTGGTGTAGGCGCGAGCGATCTTGATCGCGTTCTCGACCGCCTCGGCGCCGGTCGAGAACAGCGCGGTCTTCTTCGCGTGCTGGCCCGGGGTCAGCGCGTTGAGCTGCTCGGCCACCGCGACGTAGCCCTCGTAGGGCACGACCTGGTAGCAGGTGTGGGTGAAGCACTTGAGCTGCTGCTCGATCGCGGCGACCACTTTCGGGTGGCGATGGCCGACGTTGAGCACCGCGATGCCGCCGGCGAAGTCGATGAAACGACGGCCTTCGACGTCCCACAGCTCGGCGCCCTCGGCGCGCGCCGCGAAGAAATCAGCCATCACGCCGACGCCACGCGGCGTCGCCGCGATCCGCCGGTTCACCAGCATTTCATTCGATGAATGTTGCATACAACCTCCAGAGAAAGACCTTTTAGCTCGCGCCGCTTCTCGTTTACTCAGCGTCGGCGACGTAGCTGCCGATCCGCGACACCAGGTCGGGCGAACGGCGCGCCAGCAGCACGCCGTAAATCACCGAGCCGAGCAGCAGCATCGCGGCGGCGTACGGGAACACATCGAACGGCGCCGGCTGGCCCGGTTCGACCAGACCCCACAGCGGCATCGCCAGCATCACGACGCCGAGCAGCGGCAGCACCAGGTGGCGCAGCACGCTGAACGACGAGCGCGCGTGACGCAGCACGTAGACCGGCAGCGCCAAGTTGGTCACCAGATAGGTGACGATGATCGGGATCGTGCCCAGCGTGCCGACGTCGCCGAACAGGTCGACCGGCGCGATGTTGCGGCCGAACACCAGCACGATGGTCAGCGCCACGCCGATGAAGGCCCACAGCGAGACGTGGGGCGTGCCGTGCTCGGGGTGGATCTTGCCGAAGAACGCCGGCAGCAGGCCTTCGCGGCCCGAGTTGAACAGGATGCGCGCCTGCGAATTGGTCAGGCCGATCAGCGACGAGAAGATGCTGGTCAGGCCGGCCAGGTAGGCGACGAACAGCATGCCGGCGGCGCTGGCCTTGATCGCGTCGACGTAGGGGATCGACGCCGCGCCGACCGCCTTGGCGTTGTTGCCGAAGCCGACTTCAGTGGCGAAGGCGAGGAAGATGTAGAGCACGCCGATGGTCAGCGTCCCCAGGATCAGCGCGCGCGGAACGTTGCGGCGCGGATTCGACGTTTCCTCGGCCAGCGTGGCCGAGTTCTCCCAGCCGATGAACAGGTAGATGGCCAGCGGGAAGCCCAGGCCGATGCCCTTGAGGCCGCCCGACAGATTGGCCGGGTTCAGCGGCGCCAGGGAGATCGATTCCGGGTGGGCGATCAGCATCGCGACCGCGCCGACCAGCAGCAGCACCAGTTCGAAGATGAAGAAGATGCCGGCCCAGCGAGTCGACAGGCTGATGCCTCGCGACACCAGCACGCCGACGAAGGCGGCGACCAGCACGCTGATGATCTGCCACGGCACGTTGATGCCGAGGAAGGTCTTCAGCGCGTCCTGCGCCCAACCACCCGAGATGACGACCACCGCGGACGCCGCGGTGATGTAGCCGACGACGACGAAGATCGACGTCGCGGCGCCGGCCGACGGGCCGAACGCGCGGCCGATGAAGGTGACGAACGATCCGGCGCTCGGATGGAAGCGCGAGAACTCGGCGACGGTGTTGGCCAGGAACAGGATCGCGACCATCGCCACGGCGATGGTCAGCGGCGCGGCGACGCCAGCGCCCTGCACGATGGTGGCGAAGCCGAAGTAGAAGCTCATCGCCGGGGCGATGTTGGCCAGCGTCGACGCAACGATTTCAGGCAGTCCCAGCGCGTTGCGTCGCAGCCGGTTCTTCGAGTGGTGGTGCCCCATCTTGAAAGTCTCCCTTGGGTTTGTGGATGTTCTGGTACCTGCCTCCGGGGCGTGCGTGTGCGATCCCTGACTCGGAGGTGAGCGCCAATGCTAGGGCGGCCGGCCGGCGCCAATGGGTCCACTTCACGCGCCGGACATGGAGCCGGTTTGCCGGCGCCACGGAGCCGGTCGGCGCCCGCCGACGGCGCCGCTTCAGGTCGCCGCGGCGCGCTGCAGCCAGTCGGCGAAGGCGTCGAGCACCGCGTCGTCGACGTCGTCGGGGCGCACCAGGTAATAGGCGCGCTGGCCGTGCAGCGGGCGCGCGCAGGCCACGACCAGGCTGCCGCAGGCCAGTTCGTCGCCGATCAGCAGCGTCGGCAGCAACGCCACGCCGAGGCCGTGCACCGCGGCGGCGGCCTGCAGCGAGAACAGCTCGTAGCGCGGCCCGGCCGCCGCCGCCGGCGCCGCCACGCCCTGCGCGGCGAACCATTGCGCCCACGCATCGGGGCGCGTCGACTGCTGCAGCAGCGGCAGCGCGGCGAGCTGCTCGGGGCTCAGCTCGGCGCCGCCGGCCAGCAGCGTCGGGCTGCACACCGGCAGCACCTGTTCGTGCAGCAGCAGCTGCGCGCGCGCGCCGGCCCAGCGCCGCAGCTGCTGCGGCGTGCCGGCGAACAGCGCGGCGTCGAAGCCGCTGTCGGCGAGCACGAACGGGCGTGTGCGCACTTCGATGTCGATCTGCAGCCGCGGCTGCTCGCGCTGCAGCGCCGGCAGTCGCGGAATCAGCCAGCGCGTGGCGAAGGTCGGCACCGCGGCCAGCTGCAGCCGCTGGCCGCGACCCTGGCGGCCGACCAGGTCGACGGTGTCGCGCGCCAGCGCATCGAGGCTGTGCGCGACGCGCGCGGCGTACTGTGCGCCGGCCGCGGTCAGCGCCATGCCGTGGCGCGTGCGCCGGAACAAGGCGACTCCGAGCTGCGCCTCGAGCGCGGCGACCTGCCGCGACACCGCGCCCTGGGTCAGCGCCAGCTCCTGCGCGGCGCGCGTGAAGCTGCCGTGGCGCGCCGCCGCGGCGAAGCAGTTCAAGGCGTGCAGCGACGGCAGGCGCAACGGCGACCCCGAATCGAGATATGCGTAAGTCTCATGAATTGCTGCACAAAATTCGTTTGCCCAGACGAAAACATCAACTTAGGCTCGATGTCCAGCGAAAGACTTGTGAGGATAACGCATGAAAACGACGATGCCCTTCGACTGGCAGGATCCGTTCGGGATCGAGCGCCAGCTCAGCGACGACGAACGCCAGGTGCGCGACGCCGCGCACGCCTACTGCCAGGAACGGCTGCTGCCGCGCGCGCAGCAGGCGTTCCGCGACGAACACACCGACACCGCGATCTTCCGCGAAATGGGCGAACTCGGCCTGCTCGGGCCCACGGTGTCGCCCGAGTACGGCGGCTCGGGACTGAACTACGTCTGCTACGGACTGGTGGCGCGTGAAGTCGAGCGCGTCGACAGCGGCTTCCGCTCGATGATGAGCGTGCAGTCGTCGCTGGTGATGGTGCCGATCGAGACCTTCGGCACCGAGGAGCAGAAGCGCAAGTACCTGCCCCGGCTCGCCACCGGCGAATGGATCGGCTGCTTCGGGCTGACCGAACCGAACCACGGTTCCGACCCCGGCGGCATGCGCACCCGCGCGCGCAAGGTGCCCGGCGGCTGGCTGCTCAGCGGCTCGAAGATGTGGATCACCAACAGCCCGATCGCCGACGTGTTCGTGGTCTGGGCCAAGGACGACGAGGATCAGATCCGCGGCTTCGTGCTCGAGCGCGGCTGGAAGGGACTGAGCGCGCCGGCGATCCACGGCAAGGTCGGGCTGCGCGCGTCGATCACCGGCGAGATCGTGCTCGACGAAGTGTTCTGCCCGGCCGAGAACGCCTTCCCCGAAGTGCGCGGCCTGAAGGGCCCGTTCACCTGCCTGAACTCGGCGCGCTACGGCATCGCCTGGGGCGCGCTGGGCGCCGCCGAGGACTGCTACGCGCGCGCCCGCCAGTACGTGCTCGACCGCCAGCAGTTCGGCCGCCCGCTGGCCGCCAACCAGCTGATCCAGAAAAAGCTCGCCGACATGCTGACCGAGATCGCGCTGGGCCTGCAGGCCTGCCTGCGCCTGGGGCGTTTGAAGGACGAAGGCGGCGTCGCGGTCGAGCTGACGTCCATCGTCAAGCGCAACAGCTGCGGCAAGGCGCTCGACATCGCTCGCATGGCGCGCGACATGCTCGGCGGCAACGGAATCAGCGACGAGTTCGGCGTCGCCCGCCACCTGGTCAACCTCGAGGTCGTCAACACCTACGAAGGCACCCACGACATCCACGCGCTGATCCTCGGTCGCGCGATCACCGGCATCCAGGCCTTCTGCAACTGATGGACCACTCCCGCAGCGATTACCCGCCGCGGCCGCTGGCCGGCGTGCGCGTGCTCGACCTGTCGCGCGTGCTGGCCGGCCCGTGGGCCGGGCAGATGCTCGCCGACTACGGCGCCGACGTGCTCAAGGTCGAACGCCCGGGCAGCGGCGACGACACGCGCAGCTGGGGCCCGCCGTGGTGGGGCGAAGGCGACGCGCGCGTGGCCGCCTACTACCTGTGCGCCAACCGCGGCAAGCGCTCGGTGGCGATCGACATCGCCGCGCAGCCCGAGCGCGTGCGCGAGCTCGCCGCGCAGGCCGACGTCGTGATCGAGAACTACAAGGTCGGCCAGCTCGCCAAGTACGGGCTCGACGCGGCCAGCCTGATGGCGCTGAACCCGCGGCTGATCTACTGTTCGGTGACCGGCTACGGTCAGACCGGCCCGCTGGCGCACAAGGCCGGCTATGACTTCGCGATCCAGGCCGAAGGCGGACTGATGAGCCTGACCGGCGAGCCCGACGGTGAACCGCAGAAAGTCGGCGTCGCCGTCACCGACCTGATGACCGGGGTGTGGGCGTGCAGCGCGATCCTGGCCGCGCTGCACGAACGTCACGTCAGCGGCCGCGGCCGCGCGATCGACATGGCGCTGTTCGACGTGCAGGTGGCGATGCTCGCCAACCAGGGCGCCAACCACCTGGTCGGCGGCGGCACGCCGCGCCGCCTGGGCAACGCGCACCCGAACATCGTGCCCTACCAGGTGTTCGCGACGCGCGACGGCCACATGGTGCTGGCGGTCGGCAACGACGGCCAGTTCGCCCGCTTCTGCGCGGTCGCCGGCCGCGCCGAGCTGGCGGCCGACGCGCGTTTCGCCAGCAACCCGGCGCGCGTTGCGCACCGCGTCGAGCTCGTCGGCCTGCTCGCGCAGTGGCTGCTCGAGCGCGACACCGCGACGTGGATCGAACAGCTCGACGCCGCCGGCGTGCCGTGCGCGCCCATCCTCGACGTCGCCGCGGTGCTCGCGCATCCGCAGGTCGCCGCGCGCGGGATGCGCGTGGCCGGTGCGCCGCCCATGGTCGCCAGCCCGGTCGTGTTCGACGGCGTGCGCGCGCTGGCCGCGGCGCCGCCACCGGCGCTCGACAGCGGCGAGCCGCGCTGGCTGGACGCGAACTGAGGCGCGGCGCGCTCAGCCGCGCGCCGGCGGCAGCAGGTCGGCCAGCGTGTGGCCGTCGAGGTGCTCGAGAAACGCGCGCAGCGCGCCGCCGAGCACCCCGGTCAGCCGGCAGCGCCCGGTCAGCAGGCAGTGCGAATCGGGGCCGAGGCACTCGACCAGGTCGAAGTCGGGTTCGACGCTGCGCACGACCGCGCCGATGTTGATCGCCGCCGGCTCGCGGCCGAGACGGATGCCGCCGCCCTTGCCGCGCACCGTGTCGAGCCAGCCGGCCTGTCCGAGCAGCTGGGTGATCTTCATCAGGTGCGCCTCGGAAATGCCGTAGGCGCCGGCGACCTCGGCGATCGTGCACAGACGCTCGGGGTGCTGCGCGACGTACATCAGCAGGCGCAGCGCGTAATCGGTCATCGTCGTCAGGCGCATCGTCGTCTCGGTCTGGGCGCTGGGGGACAGCGCCGGCCGCGGGGTCCGTCACCGGCGCACCAGCTGAGCGTACAGCATGCTCAGCCGCAGCGGCAGCTCGGCGGCGTCGCGCACCAGCGCGTAGTGGTGGCGACCGAACAGATAAGGCAGGTAGTCGCCGGCCTCGCGGTCGACGGTGACGCAGAACGGGCGCAGCCCGGCGCGGCGCGCTTCCAGAAAGGCCTGGCGCGTGTCCTCGATGCCATGGCGCCCCTCGTAGATGTCGCGGTCGTTGGGCTTGCCGTCGCTGAGCAGCAGCAGCAGGCGCTCGCGCGAGCCCTCGCCGCGCAGTTCGCGCGCGGCCATGCGCAGTGCCGCGCCCAGGCGCGTGTAGTGCCCGGGCTCGATCGCGGCGACGCGCGCGCGTGCGTCGTCGTCGTAGCGCTGGTCGAAGCGCTTGAGCGCGTGCCAGCGCACGTCGAGGCGGCCGCGCGAGCTGAAGCCGTACATCGCGAAGCGCTCGTGGCCGGCGGCCAGCGTCTCGCCGAACAGCAGCAGGCTGTCGCGGATCACGTCGATCACGCGCCGCGCGCCGTCGGCGGCGGCGTCGGTCGACAGCGACAGGTCGGCCAGCAACAGGCAGCTGAGGTCGCGCCGGCGCGCGCGGCGGTCGAGGTACAGGCGTTGCGCGCAGCCGCCGGCGGCGCGCAGCTGCACGACGCGGTCGAGGTCGAGCTCGTCGCCGTCGGGCTGCGCGCGGCGCCGCGCCGTCGGC
>MLJW01000746.1_pt1 | contig 10255 bp, 10 predicted proteins | sample 888231 | NCBI WGS metagenome assembly MLJW01 (sample SAMN05788063, study PRJNA343431) | mine drainage metagenome | isolation source: sample collected from the inflow into an acid mine drainage treatment plant... | place: Germany: Lusatia, lignite mining district
CGCGCCGGGCCGTCGCCGATGGCTTCGAGCAGGCGCAACTGCGCATCGGGCCAGTTCGACACGGCGTGTCCGTCGACCGCGAGCACGACGTCGCCACCGCGCACGCCGCCCATCGCGGCGACGCTACCCGGAGTCGGCGCGGCCAGGATGGGCAGCGGTTCGCGCTCGCCGACCGCCGCCACCAGCGCAAACAGCAAGGCGGCCAGCAGCAGATTGGCCAGCGGCCCGGCCGCGACGACGGCGGCACGCCGCGGCAGCGATTGCCGGTTGAAGGCATGCGGCCGATCGGCCGCGGCCACCGGCGCCTCGCGCTCGTCGACCATGCGCACATAGCCGCCCAGTGGCAGCGCCGCGAGCACGAATTCGGTCTCGCCACGACGCCAGCGCAGCAGAGGTCGGCCGAAACCGATCGAGAAACGCAAGACCTTGACGCCGACCGCGCGCGCGACGCGGTAATGTCCGTACTCGTGCACGGTGATCAGCACGCCGATCGCGAGCACGAAAGCAGCCAGCGTCAGCATGCGCGCGCCACCCTGCTCATGTCGCCAGCCGCGCCAGCTCGGCGCGCGCGACGCGACGCGCGCGCGCATCGAGCTCGAGCAAGGCGTCGATGCTGCCGGCGTCGTCGAGCTCGGTGTGTTCCAGTGTCGCCGCGTTGACGCGGTGAATGTCGGTGTAGCGCATGCGACCGTCGAGGAAGGCGGCGACCGCGACCTCGTTGGCCGCGTTGAGCACCGCGCAAGCGCCGTCGGCCATGTCCAGCGCGGCCCACGCCAACGCCAGCCCGGGGAAGCGGCGCAGATCGGGCTCCTCGAAATCGAGCCGGCCGATGCGCGCCAGGTCGAGCCAGTCGGCGCCCGACGCGATCCGCGTCGGCCACGCCAGCCCGCACGCGATCGGCGTGCGCATGTCGGGAACGCCGAGCTGGGCGACGACCGAGCCGTCGTGGTAGCTGACCATCGAGTGCACGATGCTCTGCGGATGGATCAGCACCTTGATGCGCTGCGGCGGCATCGAGAACAGATGGTGGGCCTCGATGATCTCGAGCGCCTTGTTCATCATCGTGGCCGAATCGACCGAGATCTTCGGCCCCATGCTCCAGTTCGGGTGCGCGCACGCCTGCTGCGGCGTGACGTCGTCGAGCCGTGACGCCTCGAGCGTGCGCAGCGGTCCGCCCGACGCGGTGAGCGTGATCTCGCGCACATCGTGCGCCCAGCGGCTGCGGTCGGCGGGCAGGCTCTGCAGGATCGCGCTGTGTTCGCTGTCGATCGGCAGCAGCTCGCCGCCACCTTCGGCCAGCGCGCGCATCAGCAGATTGCCGGCGACGACCAGCGACTCCTTGTTCGCCAGCAGTATGCGCTTGCCGGCGCGCGCGGCAGCCAGGCTGGAGCCGAGTCCGGCGGCGCCGACGATCGCCGCCATCAGGACGTCGGTGTCGGCGTCGGCGGCGACCTGTTCGAGCGCGGCGGCACCGCACAGCACCTCGGTGGCACTGCCGGCCGCGCGCAAAGCCGTGTCGAGGCGTCGGGCCGCGTCGGCGTCGACCAGCACCGCGTAGCGCGGCGCGAAGCGCAGACACTGCTCGAACAGCCGCGCGTCGCTGCGCAGCGCGCCCAGCGCGTGCACGGCGTAGCTGTCGGGATGGCGGGCAAGCACGTCGAGCGTGCTGCGGCCGATCGACCCCGTGCTGCCAAGTACCGTGACGCGTTTCATCTCAGCATCAGCATAGCCGCCGGCAGCAGCGGCAACAAGGCATCGACGCGGTCGAGCACGCCACCGTGACCGGGCAGCAGCGCGCTGCTGTCCTTGACCCCGGCACGCCGCTTGAGCAGCGACTCGAACAGGTCGCCGCAGATGCTCAAGGCCAGCAATGCGAGCAGCGCCAATGTTGCGCCACCCCAGCCCCATTGGTGAACGAGACGCGCCGCAAGCGTTTCCGGCAGCCAGTATGCGCAGACCGCCCCGTAAAGCAGCACCGCGACCGCGGCGCTGTACACGCCGGCCCAGGTCTTGCCGGGGCTGATGCGCGGCGCAAGCTTTGCGCCGCCGAAGGCGCGGCCGCCGAAATACGCCGCGACGTCGGCCACCCAGGCCAGCGCGAGCACCGACAGCAGCAACTCGGCGCCGTCGGCGCGAGCGCGCAACAGCGCCAGCCAGCCGGCCAGCAGCAGCAGCGCGCCTAGCCCGACCAGCACCGCGCGACGGGCCAGCGCGGACGGCAGCGCGGCGCGCGGCAAGCTCGTCCCCAGCAGCAGCAGCCAGGCCGCCGACGCGGTCGCGAACACCGCCGGCCCCGGCGCGCCGAACGTGCGCAGTGCCGCGGCGGTCAGCGCCCAGGCAACCGCGATCAGCAGCGCAGCAAGGCCGTGCACCCCGGCCAGGCGACTCCACTCCCACATGCCGGCCGCGCAGGCGATGCCGAGCACCGCGGCGAACAGCCAGGCCGGCGCGACGAACAAGGTCGGCAACAGCACCGCGAGCAGCGCCAGCGCGGTGAGGATCCGTGTGCGCAGCATCGCGAAGCTCCGCCGCCCGCCGTCAGGCCACGCGCAGCCCGGCGGCGACCGGCTGCCCCGGAACGCCGCCGTAGCGGCGCTCGCGCCGCGAGAATTCGGCGATCGCGGCGGCCAGCGCCTTTTCGTCGAATTCGGGCCACAGCAGATCGCTGAAATACAGCTCGGTATACGCGAGTTGCCAGAGCAGGAAATTGCTGATGCGGTGCTCGCCGCCGGTGCGGATCAGCAGATCGGGCTCGGGCAGTCCGGCCAGGCACATGTGCCGCCCCAACGCGTCCTCGCTGAACGGCTCGCCGCTGGCGGCCAGCGCCTGCGCCGCCTGCACGATGTCCCAGCGCCCGCCGTAGTTCAGCGCGACGTTGAGCTGCAGCCGGTCCTGCGACGCGCTTTCGGCTTCGGCGCGGTCGATCAATTCGCGCAGGCTGTCGGAAAACGCCTCACGCTTGCCGATGAAGCGCAACCGCACGCCTTGTTCGAGCAAGGCTCCGGTCTCGCGCTGCAGAACCTGGACGAAAAGCTCCATCAGGCCCTGCACCTCATCGGCCGGGCGGTTCCAGTTCTCCGACGAGAACGCGAACACGGTCAGTACCGGAACGCCCTGCGCGATGCAGCCGCGCACCAGCGCCTTCAGCGCGTCGACACCGAACTTGTGGCCGGCGCTGCGCGGCAACAGCCGGCGCGTCGCCCAGCGTCCGTTGCCGTCCATCACGACGGCGATGTGGCGCAGCGTCGGCGGCGCCGGCTTCGGGGGCGGATTGCGTTTGGCGGCCAACGGTCGAAGTCTCCGCTCGAGCCGTCAGACGGCCAATATCTCGGCTTCCTTCTGCCCGATCAGCTTGTCGATCTCGGCGATGAAGCGGTCGGTGGTCTTCTGCACCTCGTCCTGCGCGCGGCGCTCGTCATCCTCCGAAGCCTCCTTGGCCTTGACCAGGTCCTTGAGCTGCTGGTTGGCGTCGCGGCGCAGATTGCGCACCGCGACCTTGGCGCCCTCGCCTTCACCCTTGATGACCTTGACCAGATCGCGGCGTCGCTCCTCGGTCAGCGCCGGCATCGGCACGCGGATCACGTCGCCGGCGGACTGCGGGTTGAGGCCGAGGTCGGATTCGCGGATGGCCTTTTCGACCACCTGGGCCATCTTCTTCTCCCACGGCTGAACACCGATCGTGCGCGCGTCGACCAGCGTGACGTTGGCCACCTGGTTGATCGGCATCATCGAGCCGTAGTAGTCGATCATGATGTGGTCGAGAAGACCGGTGTGCGCGCGACCGGTGCGCACCTTGGCCAGGTCGGCGCGCAGCGCGTCGATCGACTTGAGCATCTTCTGCTCGCAGGTTTTCTTGATCTCGGCGAGGGTCATGGTGTTCGGGGCTCCGTACTCAGAGGTGGACCAGCGTGCCTTCGGACTGGCCCTGCACGACGCGCAGCAGCGCGCCGGGCTTGAAAATGCTGAACACGCGGATCGGCAAGCCCTGGTCGCGGCACAGCGCGAACGCGGTGGCGTCCATCACTTGCAGGCGCTTGACGATGGCTTCGTCGAAACCGACGCGCTCGTACATCCTGGCGTCCGGGTTGGTCGCCGGATCGGAATCAAAGATGCCGTCGACCTTGGTGGCCTTCAGCATGACTTCGGCACCGATCTCCGCCGCGCGCAGCGCCGCCGCGGTGTCGGTGGTGAAGAAGGGATTGCCGGTGCCTCCGGCGAAGATCACCAGCTTGCCTTCTTCGAGATATTGCAGCGCCTTCGGTCGCACATAGGACTCGACGACCTGCTCGATGCTGATCGCCGACATCACCCGTGCCACCAGGCCGGCGTGGCGCATCGCGTCGGCCAGCGCCAGCGAGTTCATCACCGTCGCCAGCATGCCCATGTAGTCGGCCGTGGCGCGGTCCATGCCGACGGCGCCGCCGGCGACGCCGCGGAAGATGTTGCCGCCGCCGATGACGACGGCCACCTGCACGCCGCTGGCGACGACCTGGGCGATGTCCTCGACCATCTTGACGATGGTCGCCCGGTTGATGCCGTAGGCATCGTCGCCCATCAGCGCTTCGCCCGACAGTTTGAGCAAAACCCGTTTGTAGCCGCTCATCGAAGCACCTTTAGCGTGCAGGTGGAAGCCGGTCGTGGAGCCGGCTCAGTTGGCGCGCGCCGCGGCCATTTGCGCGGCGACTTCGTCGGCGAAATTCTCCGACTTTTTCTCGATGCCTTCACCGACGACGTACAGCGTGAAGCCCTTGACCGTGGTCGACGCGGCCTTGAGCATCTGTTCGACGGTCTGCTTGTCGTTCTTCACGAACGGCTGGTTGAACAGCGAAACTTCCTTCAGGTACTTCTGCACCGCGCCCTCGACGCGCTTGGCGACGATTTCGGGCGACTGCACCGGCTTGCCCTCGGCGCGCGCCTTGTCGGCGTCCTCGGCCGCCTTCTGCGTCGCGACCGAGCGCTCGGTCTCGATCAGCGCGGCGGGCACGTCGGCCGCCGACAGCGACACCGGCTTCATCGCCGCGATGTGCATCGCGACATCCTTGGCCGCGACCGCGTCGCCGCTGTATTCGACGACCACGCCGATGCGCGTGCCGTGCAGATAGCTGGCCAGCGCGCTGTCGCCGGCGAAACGCCTGAAGCGGCGGATCGACATGTTCTCGCCGATCTTGCCGATCAGCGTCGAGCGGCGCGCGTCGACGGTGACGCCGTCGAGCTCGAGCGCCGACAGCGCGGCCACGTCGGCCGGGTCTCGCTCGGCGACCAGACGCGCCAGCGCGTTGCCGAAGGCGAGGAAGTCGTCGTTCTTGGCGACGAAATCGGTCTCGCAGTTCAGCTCGATCAGCGCGCCGCGGTTGCCGTCGACGTGGATCGCGACGATGCCTTCGGCGGTGATGCGCGACGCCGCCTTGCTCGCCTTGCTGCCGAGCTTGACGCGCAGCAGTTCCTCGGCGCGCGCCATGTCGCCTTCGGCCTCGGTCAAGGCCTTCTTGCACTCCATCATCGGAGCGTCGGTCTTCGCGCGCAGTTCAGCGACCATGGATGCGGTGATTGCCGCCATATCGTTCTCCTGGATTCGACAAGGGGGCCTCTCCAGCCCCCTTGCATGATGCACATGTGATGCAAAAGCCGGGGCCGTGCCCCGGGGTATCGGACCTTGTCAGCGCCGCGCTCAGCCGGCCTGCGCCTCGTCCTGCACTTCGACGAATTCGCCGCCGCCTTCGCCAGCGCCCTGCACGGTTTCGTTGAGCGCGTCGTTGCGGCCCTCGAGCACCGCGTCGGCGATGCCGCGCGCGTACAGCGCGACGGCCTTGCCCGAGTCGTCGTTGCCCGGAATCACGTGGTCGATGCCCACCGGCGAGTGGTTGGTGTCGACGACGCCGATCAGCGGGATGCCCAGCATCTGCGCTTCGGCCACCGCGATCTTGTGGTAGCCGACGTCGATGATGAACATCGCGTCGGGCAGCGCGGCCATGTCCTGGATGCCGCCGATCGACTTCTCGAGCTTGTCGAGCTCGCGCTGGAACATCAGCTGTTCCTTCTTGGTCATGTGCTCGAGCGCGCCTTCCTCGACCTGCGCCTTCATGTCCTTGAGCTTCTTGATCGATCCCTTGACCGTCTTGAAGTTGGTCAGCATGCCGCCGAGCCAGCGCTCGTTGACGAAGGGCATGCCGCAGCGCTCGGCCTCGGCGGCGACGAGTTCACCGGCCTGACGCTTGGTGCCGACGAACAGGATGGTGCCGCGGCGAGCGGCCATCTGGCGCGCGTACTTGCACGCGTCCTGGAACATCGGCAACGTCTTCTCGAGGTTGACGATGTGGATCTTGTTGCGGTGACCGAAAATGAACGGCGCCATCTTCGGGTTCCAGAACCGGGTCTGGTGGCCGAAGTGCACTCCGGCTTCGAGCATTTCACGCATGGAAACAGACATCATTGCATCCTAGGTTGGGTCTCAAATCTGGCCAGAACCTCAAGCGGCGTTCGACGCCGGCACGGGCACCTGGTAAGGCCAGTTCGCGAATTTCGCACCACGACCACGTGGCGCGGATTTGCCGCCGCGCATATCAACTGCTCAACCGCTCAGCCGCTCAACTGCCGAGCTGCTCAGCTGCAATACCACTTGCGACAAAACCTGGGCATTATAGCCACACGGCCGCGGCTCGACCATCGGTTAGAGTTCGGCATCAACACCGAACCGGGGAGCCCGAGCGATGCCCGAACACGCGCTGCGCCGCCAGCTGCACAATGAAATCCACGCCCGTCCCTACGAGCGCCTGCCGACGCCGCAGCTGATCAGCCACATGGCCTTCGTCGCCGATCCGGCGCAGCAGGCCGCCGCGCACGCCCATCTGTGCACGCTGCTGGCCGACCACCACCTGCCGCTGCCGGCCGACGGCGGCAGCTACTACGCCACCGACGTCGGCCGCGTGCGGCTGCGCTGGGAGCGCCACGGCGAGTTCATCAGCTATACCTTCAGCCGCGCCGGCTTGGGGACGGAGCCGGCTGCATGGTTCGAGCAACCGGCCTGGAGCGACATCGCCGCCGACTGGCGCGACGCGATCCCGGGCCAGCTGATCAGCGCCAACCACGTCGCACTGCTGCCCGAAGTCGACGACCTGCGCGCCGCCGCGCCATCCGACGCGGTGCTCGACGCGGTGCTCGACGCCGACTCGGTGATCGCCTCGGAGGTGGCCGACGGCGAGGCCCGCGTCTACACCGACCTGCGCATCCACGCCGACGGCTGCACGCGCTTCGTCGTCCTCAGCCGGCCGATGACGCCGCGCCGGCGCGGCCGGCTGACGCAGCGCCTGCTGGAGATCGAGACCTACCGCATGCTCGCGCTGCTCGCGCTGCCCGACGCGCGGCGCATCATGCCGCAACTGGCCGAGCACGAGCGCGAGCTCGGCCGCGTGATGGACGCGATCAGCGCCGGGCGCGCCGGCGACGACCGCGACACCCTCGAGCACCTGAGCGGGCTGGCGTCGACCGTCGAAGGGATCTACGCGCGGCACCACGCGCGCTTCACCGCGTCGGCCGCGTACCACGACATGGTCGAACGCCGCGTCGCCGACCTGCACGAAGCGCCGTTCGACGGTCTGCAAAGCATCGGCCAGTTCCTCGACCGCCGACTGACCCCGGCGATGCAGACCTGCGCTGCCGCGCAACGCCGGCTGCAGGGACTGTCCGAGCGCATCGCGCGCTGCAGCGGGCTGCTGCGCACCCGCGTCGACGTCGACGTGCAGCAGCAGAACCGCGAGCTGCTCGCGTCGATGAACCGCCGCCAGTACCTGCAGCTGCGGCTGCAGCAGACGGTCGAGGGGCTGTCGGTGGCGGCGATCACCTATTACGCGTCGACGCTGGTCGGCCACCTCGCCGAGCCGCTGCCGCACTGGAGCGGGCTCGACCCGGCGCTGGTGCAGGGCGTGTCGATCCCGCCGATCGCGCTGGCGCTGTGGCTGGCGCTGCGCCGCGCGCACCACAAGCTCGGCGCCGCCGAGCATTGAGCGCCGGGCGCGCCCGCGCCACGTTCAGGTGCCGAGGCGCGCGGCAACGCCGAGCAACCAGGCGCGATCGAAGCGCGCCCAGCCGCGCGGATGATCAATGTCGTCGTCGACGCTGATCGTGTAATGCGTGTGCGCATCGGCCCAGCTCAGCATGGTGCGCACCCGGCCTGAAGGCGAACGCTGTACGACCAGTTCGGCGAGATGCTCGCCGACGCGAGCGTTCTGCGCCTCGCGCACGATGAGCAACGCGCCGCTGCGGCTGAAGTCGTCCTCGTACAGCGCGACGTCGACGCCATCGGCGCGGCGGAAGTACCGCACCGCAGTCAGGATCGCTTCGCCCGGCATCGCGTCGTCGGCCGCTTCGGCGCCAAGATACTCAAGGTCCGCGCTTTCGATGCGCCTCACATCGACCGGCGTGAAACGCAGTTGTCCCGGGCTGCGCTCGCCCGGCGCCGCGACCAGCCCGATCAACGGCTCGGGCCAGTAGCCGTCACGCTCGCCCACGGTTTCGACCGCTGTGCCGCGCTTGCCGCGCAGCTTCAGCCTTTTCCCCTCGGCCTCGCGCATTGCCGGCGGCAGCTCGTCAATCGAGACCTCGGTGACTTTGCCGACCGCCAAACCACCGTGCGGCCCCTCGCCCGGGTTCATACCGGGATAAGGCACGACGCTCAACGCCTTGGGCTGCGCGCTTGACGCCGCGCCAGCGGCCGGTGGCCGGTAGCTGCCGACGCTCCACTTCCATCCCGCATAGCCCCGCAGCCAGGCCGGAGCGTTCGCCGGCGGCGGTCGACGTTCCAGCTCCAGGCCCTGCATCCAGGGTGCTTCCTGGTCAGGCGCCGCGACAAGCGATGAAGATGGACCAGCCAGCCACTCTCCGGAGTTGCAGTCGGTGGCTGATGAGTCATGCATCTTGTATTGGTGTCCAACGGGATATTCGGCGTAATGCCGCCCTAGGACGTAGCTTGGCGTCGCCCAACAACAGGTCCCGGCGTACGAGCGCCACGTGTTTCTCCAATCGTCGACGTGGACTCCGACCGATACATAAATCCCGCCGGCCAGCACGTACTGATCCGACTCGGTATAAAGCAATCGCTCCACGCCGGCACGGTTGTAAGTCACGGTCTCCATCGGCCCGTTGTAGCAAGCGCGACTGAAGACATGCCAGATCCCTTCGACGATCTCGGCGTCCGCCGGATGTACGGTCGGCAAGACCAGGCTTGCGGCGGCTGCGGCAAGGACCGGCCACCGCGGCCGATGCGGCGGCGTGGCTTGCGGTGATCCCGCCTGCGCGGGCACGATGTGGGTATCCATGGCGGCGTCTCCTGTTGGCGTCGGCGCTCGCGGGGATCCGAGCGCGACACGATTTGGACGACGCCTGCCAAAGGGGAGTTCCGCGTCAGCCCGCGCCTCGCTGGCGCAGCGCCTCGTACAGGCACACGCCGGCGGCGACCGAGACGTTGAGGCTGTCGACGCTGCCCAGCATCGGGATGCGCACCAGCTGGTCGCAGCCCTCGCGCACCAGCCGGCGCATGCCGCTGCCTTCGGCGCCGAGCACCAGCGCCGCCGGGCCGGCGAGTTGCGCCTGGTAGACGGTGTCGTCGGCCTCGCCTGCGGTGCCGACGACGTGCACGCCGCGCTCGCGCAGCGCGGCCAGCGCACGCGCCATATTCGTCACCATCACGTACTGCACGGTATCGGCGGCGCCGCTGGCGACCTTGGCCACGACCGGCGTCAGCCCGACCGCGCGGTCCTTGGGCGCGAACACCGCGTGCACGCCGGTGGCGTCGGCGGTGCGCAGGTCATGTGGGGCGATGATGAGCCGATCGGTGCGGCCCGGCCAAAGGCGCGACAGCGCCACTGAGCCGCCGCTTGCACGCGACATCATGTTCCGCGCGAAGCGGCCCATGATCAGCGTCGAGATACGTCTGCGTTGAGCGACCGACACGCCTAGCCTTGATTGGGAGGATCCTCTGCCGAATCCTTTTAATCCGGAAACGCGGCCAAGACACCACCTTGAAACTGCGCGAATCAGCCCAACAGGGCGAAAATATGATGCAAAATCAGGATTTAACCAGTCGTGCGGCGTAAAAGCCGTCGAGGCCGCCCAGCCGGGGATCAAGGTGCGGCAGGTGGCAGGGCAGGGTTCTCAGGTCACCTTCGGCAGTCACGATCTCGCTGAGGTCGGCAACCTCGCTTGCCTCGATCGGCACGCGCCGCATCGCCGGTTCGGATGCGAGAAGGGCCGAGATCGCCTG
>MLJW01000747.1_pt1 | contig 10247 bp, 10 predicted proteins | sample 888231 | NCBI WGS metagenome assembly MLJW01 (sample SAMN05788063, study PRJNA343431) | mine drainage metagenome | isolation source: sample collected from the inflow into an acid mine drainage treatment plant... | place: Germany: Lusatia, lignite mining district
CAGTACCCGTCCCATGTCGGAATACAGGGCATGGCCTCGGGTCAGCATGGCGGTGTGCTGGGCCTTGAGGGTGTCGGGCATGTTGTAGCGCTCGAGCTTTTCGTCGGCGCGGTGGAACAGCGCGGCGAGGTTGGCGCGGCCTGCCGTGTCGGTGATGCGCAGTGCGGTGCCGCGCCGCAGCAGGCCCGACCAATGGCAGCCGCCCGGAACGACCTCCTCCCACAGGAAGGTGTCGGGCGGGACGGGATGGACGCTTTGCGTCATGTCTGCACTCCCTGTAGGGGTTCGAGGTGTTTGCTCATCTGTTCGAGTTGTTCGAGATCGGTCTTCATCCCCGAGGTCTCGCGGATGCGATGGAGGATCTGGCGCTTGATGGCCAGGAACTCCACGGCAGCCTTCAGGTCCTGGTCACGCCGGCGTCCGAAGGGGACGTCCACCACGCTGTCGATGCGACCGGGGCGCGGCGCCATCACCACCACCCGGTCGCCCAGGTAGAGCGCTTCCTCGACGTCGTGGGTGACGAACACGATGGTCGTGCCTTCGAGCTGGTGCACGTGGCGGATGAGGTCGTGCATCACCTCGCGGGTCTGCGCGTCGAGGGCGCCGAAGGGCTCGTCCATCAGCAGCAGCTTGGGCCGGTTCATCAGTGCGCGGGCGATGGCCACGCGCTGCTGCATGCCGCCGGAGAGCTGGTTGGGGTAGTAGTCCGCGGCGTGCGACAGGCCCATGAGCTTGAGCAGCGCGTCCGAACGGCCCGAGGCCACCTCCACGTCGCTGCTGGTGAGGTTGTCGCGTACCACCTTGAGCTGGCGGCTGAAGCGGATGTTGTCCTTCACCGTCAGCCACGGATAGAGGCTGTAGTGCTGGAACACCATGGCGCGGTCGGCGCCGGGGCCGTGGATGCGCCGGCCGTCGAGCACGACGCTGCCGCTGTCGTAGCTCTCCAGCCCGGCGAGGATGCGCAGCAGGGTGGACTTGCCGCACCCCGACGCGCCCACCAGCACCAGCAAGCCGGCTCCCAGCAGGACCGCCTTGACCGCAAACGGCAGGCTGCCGAGATTTTTGGGGTCTATCCGGTTGAAATCGTCGAGATTCATCCTGATCTACCCCGGTTTTTCACATTTTCAACCATGGCAGGCTTCTTCACCTTCTGATTGACCTTGAGGGTGAATGCACTTTGCCTCAGGTTTTTCGATGTCACCGACTTGATTTCGATCAGGACCGGCGATTCCAGCCATTCTGAATTACCAAGATTGCGCACCAGCGTGGCGACCCGGGCATTGGTGTCGGCAATGCCTTCCAGCACGATTTCGTTGTCCTGCTGCTTGATCGACTTCAGAAACACACCCTCAGGCAACTGACGCGCCAGTTCATCCAGCAGGACCACTGCCTGGCTGCGATCACTCTGCAGGTTTTCCACCACCCGCTTGCGGTCGAGCACATTGCGAATCTGTTCCTTGAGCTTGTTGATATCCCTGATTTCGTGATCGAGCTGAACGATAGCCGCATCGAGTCGGGTATTGCGGCTTTTTTGCGCATCGATCTTGGCATTGATGTAAGTCCACCCCATGAACACGATGCCGGCGCCGGCGACCACGGTCGCCACCAGCATCAGATTGAACTGGCGCTGCCGCTCGGCACGCCTGATCTGGCGATGCGGGAGCAGATTGATGCGTATCATGCGTCAAATCTCCGCATCGCCAGCCCGCAGGCAATCATGAGGGCCGGAGCCTCAAGCGCCAGGCTTTGCTGCTTGATCTTGCCCGACAGCGACATGTTGATGAACGGATTTGCCACGATGGCATTGACCTGAGTACGTTCCGTCACCGCCTGGTCGAGCCCGGGGATCGCGGCGCAGCCGCCGGCAAGCATGATGTGGTCCACCCGGTTGAACTGGGTCGAGCTGGTGAAGAACTGCAGCGCACGGGCAATCTCCAGCGCCAGCGACTGGATAAATGGGTGCAGCACTTCGGACTCGTAACTGTCCGGCAAGCCTCCCCTGCGCTTGGCGACTTCGGCTTCCTCGCTGGACAGGCCGAAGCGGCGCTGAATCTCCGTCGTCAGTTGCGCGCCACCGAAGGTCTGCTCACGAATATAAACCGACTGATTGTTATGCAGCACATTGATGTGCATCATGACGGCACCGGTATCGACGATCATGACCGTCTGATCCCGACCGGCATTCGGCAACTGATTGGCGGCAAGCCGGTAAGCGGCTTCAGTGGCGTAGGTTTCCACGTCCATGATCACGACCTTCAGTCCGGCAGCTTCGGCAGCGGCTTCGCGATCCTGGATTTTCTCCTTGCGGGCCGCGGCAATGATGACTTCGACTTCATCCGGACTGGCCGGAGAATCGCCCAGAATCTGGAAATCGATATTCACTTCATCGAGCGAAAACGGAATATATTGATTGGCCTCGGCCTCGACCTGCAATTCCATGTCCTCCTCACGCAGGCCTTTCTGCATCAGTACTTTTTTGCTGATCACGGCAGCGGCGGGTAGCGCAACCGCCACCCGTTTCTCGCGTGTCCCCAGCAGCTTCCATGCGCGCTTGACGGCCTCGCCCACCTGTTCGAGGCTGGCAATATTGCCATCCACCACGGCATCCTTGGGCAGCGACGCAATCGCGTAGCTTTCAATGCGGCGTGCGCCATTGGTACCCTCGGTCAATTCCACCATTTTTACCGATGAGGCACTGATGTCGACCCCGATCAAGGGTGGGGTTCGCTCATTGAAAATATCGAATTTCAAAACGAAATTCCCTTTCTGTATTGGTTAGTTACGCGCAATACGGATAATTTACCTTAGATCCTAGCAACAACCATTAGTCGTGTAAAGGCTATTTTGTTTTTATAAATAAGCCCTCCCGCGTTTATAATGGCCTCCTAACCCATTTCGAAGACACATAATTCGATGTTCCCGAAAAAGTGGTGGCAGCTCCTGCTGCTGTCTGTTTTTGTTGCCGGACTGGCACTGGCTGCCTTGATCGCCCTTGCCGGCATTCTGATCTATCCGGACCTGCCGTCCCTGGATGCGCTGACCGATTACCGCCCCAAGGTTCCACTGCGCGTCTATACCCAGGACGGCTACCTACTTGGCGAATTCGGCGAAGAGCGCCGTGCCATCGTCAAGATCAACGAAGTGCCGGTTGCCCTCAAGCAGGCCATCCTGGCAGCCGAAGATGAACGCTTTTACCAACATGGCGGAATCGACACCCTGGGCGTGCTGCGTGCCGCACTTGCCAATCTCAGCGCAGGCGGAGCAAAAGAAGGGGCCAGTACCATCACCATGCAGGTGGCGCGCAATTTTTTCCTGTCCGGAGAAAAGACCTTCAAGCGCAAGCTGAGCGAAGCACTGCTGGCAATCAAGATTGAGCATTACCTCAGCAAGGATCAGATTCTCGAGCTGTATATCAACCAGATTTACCTCGGTCAACGCGCCTACGGTTTTGCTGCAGCTGCTCAAGTGTATTACGGCAAACCGCTGGAAAAATTAACCATCGCCGACATCGCCATGCTGGCCGGCCTGCCCAAGGCACCCTCGCGCTACAACCCGCTGGTCAACCCGAAGCGTGCAGAGGCCCGGCAGCGTTATGTTCTGCGCCACATGCACGAACTCAAGTTCATCGACAACGTACAGTTTCAACAGGCCATGGAACAACCGACCCGGGTGCGTCATTCTCGCCAGGTTCGCGAGCTCGCTGCGGATTACGTAGCGGAAATCATTCGCCAGGCCATGTTCGATCGCTATCATGATGAAATTTACCGTAGCGGCCTCAAGGTCTATACCACCATCCTCAAATCCAATCAGGAGGCAGCCAACGCGGCGGTGCTGCAGGGGATTTTCGATTACGACAAGCGCCATGGTTATCACGGCCCGGAAGGCACGGTCAAAATCGAAAGCGGCAAAGGGTCTGTGGAAGACGCACTGGATGACGCGCTATCCGACATCGACGCTTCGAACGGCCTGATCCCTGCGGTGGTGCTGGAAGCCACCACGCAGCACATCAAGGCCTGGCGGAAAGATGGCGGACTGACGGAAATCGTCGGCGAGGGCCTGGCTCCGGCAAAGAAAATGCTGAGCGAAAAGGATCCCGCCAAACAGAAACTGCGTCGAGGGGCGCTGATCCGGGTGCGAGAGGTCAACGACAAATGGGAATTGACGCAACTGCCTCAGGTGGAAGCGGGAATGATCGCCGTTGACCCGAAAACAGGAGCAGTGCGTGCGCTGGTCGGCGGTTTCGACTTCAACCGCAACAAATTCAATCATGTGACCCAGGCCTGGCGCCAGCCCGGTTCCAGCTTCAAGCCATTCATATATTCCGCCTCGCTGGAAAAGGGCTACACCGCCGCCAGCGTCATCGAGGATGAACCGCTGGTGATATCCGCCGAAGAAACGGGGAGCGGTCAGGCATGGGAACCGCATAATTTCGAAGGCAAGTTCGAAGGTCCGATGCGCATGCGCACGGCACTGACGAAGTCCAAGAACATGGTTTCCATCCGCATTCTGCAGGGCATCGGAGTCGGTTATGCGCAGGATTACATCACCCGCTTCGGCTTCTCGGCCAAGGATCATCCGGCCTACCTGACCATGGCGCTGGGCGCGGGTTCGGTAACCCCATGGCAAATGGCCGGGGCTTACTCGGTGTTCGCCAATGGCGGCTACCGCATTACGCCCTATATGATCGACAAGATCGTCGACAGCAGCGGTCGCCTCATTGAACAGGCCAAACCAGCGGTCGCAGGCAGCAGCGCACCCCAGGTCATCGATCCACGCAATGCATTCATCATGACCTCCATGATGCAGGACGTGGCACGCATCGGCACCGCCGCCAAAGCGCGCGAACTGGGGCGCCACGATCTGGCGGGCAAAACCGGCACCACCAACAACCAGATGGATGCCTGGTTTGCCGGATACAATCCGACGCAGGTTGCCATCGTCTGGGTCGGGTTTGACAAGCCCCGCTCCCTGGGCGGCCAGGAAACCGGTGGCCATGCCGCACTGCCGATATGGATAAACTACATGTCGAAAGCCCTGCAAGGAACGCCCGAGCAGGACTTCCCCATACCCGACGGCATCAGCTATCTGAACATCAACCCGACCACCGGGCAGCGGATCAGTGACAGCGATAGCGGCCTGTATGAATATTTCTACAACGAGTTCCCGCCGCCCGACGCCGAGCCCGGCCATGCCGCGGGGCCGGCAAAATCCCAGGCAGAAGAAATGCTGCAACCCGACCAGCTTTACTAGGAGGCCATTGCGGGAATTCCATGTCAGGCACAGCTCGGCCACAACACCTGAGGCAACTCATTGCGCAACAAGCCGCTCGCATGATGGCGGAGGAAGGCGCGCAGGATTACTCCTATGCAAAACGCAAGGCGGCCCGTCAGCTGGGCGCGGCGGATGACGCCTGCCTGCCCACCAACAGCGAAATCGAACAGGAACTCAAACTGCACTTCGAGATTTTTCGCAGCGAGCAACAGCCTCGGCACCTGCATCAACTGCGCAGCGAAGCGCTCGCAGTGATGCGCCGCCTGGAGCAGTTCAATCCGCACCTGGCCGGAGCCGTTCTGGACGGCACGGCGGGACGCTATGCAGAAACCGAAATCCACCTGTTCGCTGACAGCGCCAAGGAAGTAGAACTGTTTTTGCTGAATTCCGGCATTCCTTACCAGATGGTGGAAAAACCCTGGCAATTCGGCCATGAACGGCGACGCCTGCCCGTATTTGCACTGGAGGCCGCGCATGGCACAATACGCGCTTATGTTTTTGCGCCGGACGACCTGCGGAACGCCCCTCGCCGTGCACCTGGCGGCGGCACGCCCGCACGGGCCGACATGCACACCGTCACCACCCTGATAGAAAAAACTGCCACCCCGACATGACCGATCCAAGCGAAACCAATCCAGCTCCAGGACCGACCCCAAGCAACGACGACTCGCGCTTCCTGCTGCATAACCGGCTGGATATCCTGCGCATCCTGCGCGGACTGTCGAGCCGACATGAAATGGTGAGCGCTTTTTTCAACAGCGGCAAAGAGCTGCTGCTGACTTCAATCATTGAGGTTGATGCCGAGGACAACAGCCTGGTCCTGGATTATGGCTCGAACGAAGATATCAACCGGCGCATCCTCGCCAGCGACAGGATCATTTTTGTCAGCCTGCTCGATAGCGTGAAAATACAGTTCGTGGCCAATCATATCGAACTCGCAACATTCGAGGGTGGCAACGCCTTCCGTGTTGCGTTCCCGGACCAGGTATTGCAACTGCAGCGGCGTGAGTATTACCGGCTGCCAACCCCCATCATCAACCCGCTCAAATGCCTGGTACCCCTGGAAGATGGAAAGTCGGTTGAAGTCCCGCTATCCGACATCGGCGCCGGCGGCATCGGCATCATCATCGGCCCTGATGCAGAGGCCGTGCTGAAGGCTGGCGAAAGTTTCCCCGGGTGCCGCATCAACCTGCCCGGGGTAGGCATGCTGGAGGTCACCCTGCGCATCCAGAGCACGTTTGAAGTGCCGCTCAAGAACGGGAACAAGGGCTTGCGTGCAGGCTGCCGGTTTGAAGGTCTGCGCCCGGCCATGGAGTCGCTGATCCAGCGCTACATCATCAAGCTGGAACGCGACCGCATCGCCAGCGCCTGATCCGGCGATCAGCTATGCGTCCCGCAGCCATCTTGCGGCATCCATCGCATAATAGGTCAGCACCCCGTCGGCCCCTGCGCGCTTGAAGCACAGCAGCGCCTCCAGCACGCTCTTGCGCTCATCCAGCCAGCCATTCTGCGCCGCAGCCTTGAGTTGCGCGTATTCTCCGCTGACATGATAAGCGAAGGTAGGCACCCCGAACTCCTGTTTCACGCGCCGCACAATGTCCAGATACGGCATGCCAGGCTTGACCATCACCATGTCGGCGCCTTCCTGCAGATCGAGCGCAACTTCCTTCAGCGCCTCATCCGAATTTGCCGGATCCATCTGATAACTGGATTTGTTGCTCGCCCCAAGGTTGACGGCTGAACCCACCGCGTCACGGAACGGACCATAGAAGGCCGAGGCGTACTTTGCCGAATAGGCGAGAATGCGGGTATGGATGTGACCGTCGAACTCCAGCGCGCTTCTGATCGCCCCGATCCGCCCATCCATCATGTCCGACGGCGCCACCACGTCGGCACCGGCCGCAGCATGGCATAACGCCTGCCGCACCAGCACCGCCACCGTCTCGTCGTTCATCACATAGCCTGCATCATCAATCAGGCCGTCCTGTCCGTGGCTGGTATAGGGATCGAGCGCGATGTCCGTGATTATGCCGAGCTCCGGGAAGGCCGATTTCAGCGCCCGGACGGTGCGGGGAACCAGCCCGCCGGGGTTGTAGGCCTCCGCAGCGTCCAGCGACTTCAGCGCCTGGTCGACGACCGGAAACAGTGCCAGCGCCGGGATGCCCAGCCTGACGCACTGTTCGGCCGTTTTCAGCAATACGTCGATGCTCTGGCGGGTGACGCCCGGCATGGAGGCGATGCCCTCTTCCCTGGCCTCGCCATCGAGCACGAATACCGGGTAAATCAGATCGTCGGGTGTGAGCACGTTTTCCCGCATCAGGCGGCGGGAAAAGTCGTCGCGGCGCATGCGGCGCGGACGGGTCGATGGGAATTTGCCAAACGCGTAGCTCATGATGCGATCCTTATCCAAAAACCCTGGCCAGTTCCATGCCAGGATCCGGCTGGCGCATGAACGCCTCGCCGACCAGGAAGGCATGGACATTGTTTTCCCGCATCAACGCGACGTCGGCGGGCGTAAAAATGCCGCTCTCCGTCACCACGATGCGACCCTGCGGAATGCGCGATAGCAGCCCCAGCGTAGTTTCCAGCGTCACCTCGAAAGTGCGCAGGTTGCGGTTGTTGATGCCGATCAGCGGCGTCTCCAGTTGCAGCGCCAGTTCCAGCTCGAGCCCGTCATGCACTTCCACCAGTACCGCCATTCCCAGATCATGGGCGATGGTTTCCAGTTCGCGCATACGCGGCAGATCCAGTGCGGCAACGATCAGCAGGATGCAATCGGCCCCCATCGCCCGCGCCTCATAGACCTGGTACGGGTCGATCATGAAATCCTTGCGCAACACCGGGATGCTGCAGGCGGCGCGGGCCTGCTGCAGGTATTCCGGGCAGCCCTGAAAATACTGCGCATCGGTCAGCACCGAGAGGCATGCGGCGCCGTGGGCGGCATAGGTCGCGGCGATTTCCGCCGGCTGGAAATGCTCGCGAATCACCCCTTTCGACGGGCTGGCCTTCTTGATTTCGGCAATCACCGCCGGGCTCCCGGCCGCAATTTTGGTACGGATGGCCTGCACGAAATCGCGCGGCGGCGGGACGTCGCCGGCCTCACCCATCAGCAGCACCAGGGGCTTCTCGGCCATCGCTGCCGTCACTTCGGCGTGCTTGGTATTGAGGATCTTGTTCAGGATATCGGTCATGTTTGTGTTCTAGGTAGATTTTCCATCGGGGAAAAAATCGCGGATGTCCGCCACGACAGGATGGGCCTGACCGGCCAGCCGCCGATAGGCATCGACCAGCGCGTGGATGGTCGGTCGGGGAATGATGGCGTCGGGTTTTTTCCAGTTTTCGTGCAGGCACCAGTAATTGTCGAGATCGAAGTTGACATGCAGCCGGCAGGTCAGCGGACGAACGGCGTAAATGGAGCAGGCACCCTGCTGCAGAAAGGGGCAGGGCGTGCGTTCGGAGAATTCGTCTAGGCCATGCCTGATGCTCTGCTGCAACGCGACCGGACGGACTCCGATGTTATCCGCGATATACTGCGCCTCGAAGTCGGCGATCGGCACCGAAACATGACAGCAGTGACCGCAACCCTTGGCGCAGGCGATCAGGCCATCGGCATGGGCAAACAGTTCGTCTGCGATTCGCAGCACTTCCTGCAATTTGACGACGGCGCGTGCATTCATGTTCGAGATACGCGCCGGCAGCGCACTGACCCGTTCCCTCAACGCCGCAGGCACACGATCGAAAAAAACGGACAGTTTGTCCGATGCCAGCTGCCGTCGCTGCTCGAGGGTAGACTCATCCACGATAGTGATGTTCATGCCCGCGCAGACAGTTCAACGAGTTGCTGCAGTTTCTGACGGGCGCTGTGGTCGTCGATCGCCTGCGCCGCCCTTTCCATGCCAGCCTGCAGGTTCTCCGCCCGCCCGGCCACGTAAATCGCGGCGCCCGCATTAAGCAACACGATGTCGCGCGCCGGGCCCTTCTGGCCTTCCAGAACAGCCAGCAGCATGGCTTTCGATTGTTCGACATTCTGCACACGGATAGTTGTCGCCTGGTGCAGATCCATGCCGAACTGCCGGGGGTTGATCACGTATTCGGTCACTACGCCGTGTTTCAGTTCCGCCACCAAGGTGTCACCGGAGAAGGAAATTTCATCCATGCCATCCATGCCGTGCACCACCATCACATGCTGGCTGCCCAGCTGCTGCAGCACCTGTGCGAGCCTGGCCGTCAGGCTGCGGTCGAACACCCCCATCACCTGATTTCTGGCACCAGCCGGATTGGTCAGCGGACCCAGCAGGTTGAACAGGGTGCGCACGCCCAGCTCGCGCCGCACCGGCGCGGCGTGTTTCATGGCACTGTGATGATTGGGGGCGAACATGAAGCCGATGCCGATGGCATCGATACTGTGCGCGACCTGCTGCGGCGTCAGGTTGACGTTGACGCCAAGTGCTTCCAGCACGTCGGCGCTGCCACAGGTGGAAGATACCGAGCGGCCGCCATGCTTGGCCACGTGAGCGCCGGCGGCGGCAGCCACGAAAGCAGAGGCCGTGGATACATTGAAAGTCTGGATACCATCCCCACCGGTGCCGCAGGTGTCGACCAGATGTTCATCTGCAGCCACGCTCACCTTGGTCGACAGCTCGCGCATCACCTCCGCCGCTGCGGCAATCTCGTCCACCGTTTCGCCCTTCATGCGCAGCGCAATCAGGATCCCGGCAACCTGTACCGGGGTATAGGCGCCGGACATGATGGCATGCATCACAGCCAGCATTTCTTCATGCGAAAAGTCGCGCTTCTCGAGCAGCGCGTGGAGTGCGGCCTGCGGTGCCATCAATAGGCTTTGAGAAAATTGTTCAGCAGTTCGTGACCATGTTCGGTCAGGATGGATTCCGGGTGGAACTGCACGCCTTCGATCGGCAGCGTCCTGTGACGCACACCCATGATCTCCTGGTCTTCGGTCCAGGCCGTGATTTCCA
>MLJW01000748.1_pt1 | contig 10233 bp, 11 predicted proteins | sample 888231 | NCBI WGS metagenome assembly MLJW01 (sample SAMN05788063, study PRJNA343431) | mine drainage metagenome | isolation source: sample collected from the inflow into an acid mine drainage treatment plant... | place: Germany: Lusatia, lignite mining district
GATCCACGCCGAGCTGCTCGCGCTGCGCGACGCGGGTTGCGCGATCGTCGTCATTTCCGAGGAGCTGGATGAATTGTTCGAGATCTGCGACCGCATCGCGGTGCTCGCGCGCGGCCGCCTGTCGCCGCTTGTGCCGATCGCCGAGGCCGACAGCGCGCGCATCGGCGCGTGGATGAGCGGGCTGTGGGACGAACCGCAGGGCGACGCGCCCGCGAGCGACAAGGAGGCGGCGCATGTGGCGGCTTGAAGCGCGCGCCGAGCCGTCGCGCGCGATGCTGCTGCTGGCGCCGGTGGCCGCCTTGCTGGCCACCGTCGCCTGCGGCGCGCTGTTGTTCGCGCTGCTGGGCAAGAGCCCGGGCGCCGGGCTGGCTCTGTTCTTCATCGAGCCGTTGCGCGGCGTCGACGGACTTGCCGAGCTCGGCCTGAAGGCCACGCCGCTGATCCTGTGCGGGCTGGGGCTGGCCGCCTGTTACCGCGCCAACGTCTGGAACATCGGCGCCGAAGGCCAGTTCGTGCTCGGCGCGATCGCCGCCGGCGGCCTCGCGCTGCACGCCGGCGACGACACCACGCGCTGGGTGCTGGTGCCCATCCTGCTCGCCGGCATGCTCGGCGGCATGGCGTGGGCGTCGCTGGTCGCGCTGCTGCGCGACCGCTTCAACGCCAACGAGATCCTGACCAGCCTGATGCTGGTCTACGTCGCGCAGTATCTGCTCGACTGGCTGGTGTACGGGCCGTGGAAGGACCCGGAAGGCTACAACTTCCCGCAGACCGCGCTGTTCGCCGCCAGCACCGTGCTGCCGCGGCTGATCCCGGGCACGCGGCTGCACATCGGCTTCGCGGTGGCCTTGCTCGCGGTGCCGGCGATGGCGATCTTCCTGCGCCGCACGCTGCCCGGTTTCCGGCTGCTGGTCGGCGGCCAGGCGCCGGCCGCGGCGCGCTACGCCGGCTTCTCGGCGCGCGCGTCGCTGTGGACCGTGCTGCTGCTGTCGGGCGCCCTGAGCGGCCTGGCCGGCGCCTTCGAGGCCGTCGGCCCGCTGGGCCAGCTCACCGCGCAGGTCTCGCAGGGCTACGGCTTCTCGGCCATCATCGTCGCCTTCGTCGGCCGGCTGCAGCCGGTCGGCGTCGTGCTCGCCGCGTTGCTCATGGCGATGTTCTACATCGGCGGCGAACTGGCGCAGTCGCGCCTGGGGCTGCCCGACGCGATGACCGGCGTGTTCCAGGGCCTGCTGCTGTTGTTCCTGCTTGCCACCGACATTCTCGTCACCCACCGACTGCGCCGCCGCCATGCATGAATTCGCGCTGCTCGTCGCTTCCGCGCTGTCGGCCGGCACGCCGCTGGCGCTGGCCGCGCTGGGCCTGCTGATCAACGAGAAGTCCGGCGTCGTCAACCTCGGCGCCGAAGGCACGATGCTGATGGCGGCGATCGCCGGCTTCGCCGTCGCCTACGCCAGCGGCAACCAGTGGCTGGCGTTCGCCGCCGGCGCCGCCACCGGCGCCGCGATGGCCGCGCTGCTCGCGGTGCTGGTGCTATGGCTGGGCGCCAACCAGTACGCCAGCGGCCTGGCGCTGTCGCTGTTCGGCAGCGGGTTGTCGGCCTTCGTCGGCATAGGCCAGAGCGGCCACCAGCTGCCGGCGTTCTCGCATCTGCCGATTCCATGGCTGTCCAAGCTGCCCTTCGTCGGCGCCGCGCTGTTCTCGCACCACCCGATGGTCTACCTGACGATGGCGTTGGCGCTGGCGCTGCACTGGTTCCTGCAGCGCACGCGCGCCGGGCTGGTGCTGCGCGCGGTCGGCGAGTCGCCCGAATCGGCGCATGCGCTGGGCTACCCGGTGCGCCGCATCCGGCTGTACGCGCTGCTCGCCGGCGGCGCCTTGTGCGGTGTGGCCGGTGCCTGGCTCGCGGTGATCTACACGCCGATGTGGGTGCAGGGCATCACCGCCGGGCGCGGCTGGATCGCGCTGGCGCTGACCACCTTCGCCACCTGGCGCCCGGGGCGCGTGCTGCTGGGCGCCTACCTGTTCGGCGGCGTGACGATGCTGCAGTTCTATTTCCAGGCCAGCGGCGTGCAGCTGCCCAGCCAGCTGCTGGCGATGCTGCCCTACCTGGCGACCATCGTCGTGCTCGCGCTGCTGTCGCGCAACCCGCTGTGGATACGCGTGAACATGCCGGCCTCGCTCGGTCGGCGCTTCATGCCCTGAATTCCTCGTCGTTTCGTCAACTCGAGCTCATGGAGAAAGTGATGTCGAAAAAGCTGTTCACCCCGCTGGCGCTGGCGCTGGCCCTGGGCGCGGCCGTTCCGGCCGCGCACGCCGCCCCGCCGCTGAAAATCGGCTTCGTCTACGTCGACCCGGTCGGCGACGCCGGCTGGACCTACGCCAACGACCTCGGCCGCAAGGCGCTGCAGGCCAAGTTCGGCGCCCGCGTGCAGACCCAGTTCGTGCCCAACGTGGCCGAAGGCCCCGACGCCGAGCGCGTGATCCGCGACCTCGTGCGCCAGGGCGACAAGCTGATCTTCACGACCAGCTTCGGCTACATGGAGCCGACGCTGAAGGTTGCGCGCGACAACCCGCAAGTGCGCTTCGAGCACTCGACCGGCTACAAGACCGCGGCCAACGTCGGCACCATCGACGCGCGCACCTACGAGGGCGCCTACCTGGCCGGCGTCGTCGCCGGCGGCATGAGCAAGAGCGACACGCTGGGCATCGTCGGCTCGGTGCCGATTCCCGAAGTGCTGCGCAACATCGACTCGTTCACGCTGGGCGCGCAGTCGGTGAACCCCAAGATCAAGGTCAAGGTCGTCTGGGTCAACAAGTGGTTCGATCCGCCCAAGGAAGTCGAAGCGGCCAACTCGCTGATCGACCAGGGCGCCGACGTGCTGTTCCAGAACACCGATTCGCCGGCGGTGCTGGAGACCGCCGAGAAGCGCGGCAAGTACGGCTTCGGCTGGGACAGCGACATGGCCAAGTTCGGCCCGCACGCGCAACTGGCGTCGGCGGTGATCAACTGGGCGCCGATCTTCGAGGCGCAGACCGCCGCGGTGCTGGACGGCAACTGGAAGCCGACGCGCATCTGGTGGGGCGTGGGCCACGGCGCGATCGACCTGGTGTCGATCTCGAACAAGGTGCCGAGCAAGATCGTCGCGCGCGTCGACGCGGTCAAGGCCGGGCTGAAGAACCACAGCTTCCACATCTGGCAGGGTCCGATCCTGGGCCAGAACGGCGCCACCGTGCTGGCCGCCGGCACCACCGCCGACGACAAGTTCCTGCACGGCATCAATTTCTACGTCAAGGGCGTCGAAGGCCAGGTTCCCGGGCATTGAACCGCGGCCGCCCCGCGTCGGCGGCGAATCCGCGCTCAGTGCGCGCAGCCGCCGCCGGTGCTTTCGCGCTTGCGCCGGCGGCCGCCGAAATGCGCTGCCGCCGCGACGACAGTGCCCAGCAGCACGCTGCCTCCGGCCATGATCGCGATCGCAAGGTACATCCCGTCTTCAAAATTCATCGCGCACCCCAATTTCCTGACTAGCCCTCATCGAGTCCGTCGACGACGAAGGCGACGACCTGCATGACGACCCAGGTGAGCGCCCCCGCCGCTGCAAGTCCGGCGCGACCGGTCTTGATTCCGGCCACGACGGCTGCCGTTCCCATCCCCCACGAGCCCCGGCGTATCTCTCTCGCCGCGGCCTCGGCAGCGGGCTTGCTGAACTTGAAGCGTATAGCCATGAGCCGTGCCTACTGAACTGAGGTTCTTGTAGCCGCGGCCCTTCCACGCTGTCAACGAGGTCGGGTCGAAGGGCTGCGTTCAGCGTGCACTGGACCCTGCTGCCGCGGCATCGAGTGGTACTCGACGCCCTCGCATCGGCGCTGGCATGATGCGCCGATGCACTGGATCTATCTGTTCATCGCGATCGTCGCCGAAGTCACCGCGACTTCGGCGCTGCGCGCCACCGCCGGTTTCACCCGCGTCGCGCCGTCGCTGCTCGTCGTCGCCGGCTACGGCGTTTCCTTCTACTTCCTGTCGCGCATCCTGCAGGTGATCCCCGTCGGCCTGGTCTACGCGATCTGGTCGGGCGTGGGCATCGTGCTGGTGTCGCTGGTCGGCTGGGCGCTGCTCGGTCAGCGCCTCGACGCGGCGGCGCTGGCCGGAATCGGCCTGATCGTCGCCGGCGTGCTGGTCATCCACCTGTTCTCGACGTCGATGCCGCATTGAGCGGCGGGGCAAAAAAAAAGCGGGTCCGGCTGTTCGCCGGGCCCGTGAGCCCTTCTCTGGAGGAAAATCGTCATTCGCCGGTGCTTCCCGCGGCGTGCCGCGGGAAGCATCTGGGTCACTGGAACGAGTACGTGTACTCGGCGTAGACCGCGTTCTGCGTCACCGAAGGATTGCCGCCGCCTGGGAGGTACCACGGCAGGACATTGGTTGGCGTGTTGCCCATCTGATAGGCGGCGAACAGCGGGTCGCTGACGTCGAAGCGGGCGAGCATGTAGCCGACGCGAACCGAGCTCTTCTTGTCGACTTTGTAGTTGCCGCTGAGGTCCAGGCGCGTGATCTTGGTCTTGATATCGGGCGCGCCGCCGCAGACCGCTCCCTTCGACGCACAGCTGTAGCTGCCGCTCGCGACGACGTTGGAGCTGGCGCTGTTGGTGTCAACCGAATACGACAGGTCGGCAAGAAGCGATAGCTTGTCAGCCATCAGGCCCTTTTGCGCGAATGACGCTCCGACCGTCACGGCCTGGTCCTTGAGGCCGGTCGTCCAGTCATATCCGTACCTGCTCTGGTTCAGGCTGTCGCTCTTCGTCATCTGCCAGGTGGCGTACGCGGTTCCCGTGGTGTTGCTCGAGAACTGGTAGTCACCTTGCAGGTCGACCGTCGCGTCGTGGCCGCTTTGTACGCCCAGCGGCGAATCCGGGTACTGGTCGTTGCCGAACGCGCCGTCCAGGCTGACGTTGAACGCGCTCGAAGCGTTCCACGTCACACCGAAGTGCCCCTGGACCTGGCGCCGCGAGGCGTCGAAGAACGCGACCCAACCTGCGAAGTCATTCTCGCCACCGCCGTTTGCGGCTGCCGCGTCGGTGATGGGGTTGTAATAGGCGGCATTGACCGTCGACTTGCGGTTCGCCCACTTCACGCCGCCGCGGAAGCTAAGGCTGCCTCCCGGGGTCAGGAAATAGTCGAGCTTGGCACTGTTCTCCTTGCTCTCGGGCACAGCCGCGCAGCCGGTGGCCGCCGCGGTCGTACCGCTGGCCTGGTCGATGTTGACCTGCATGCCGAGGAAGGGCTGGTTGTCACACCAGCGCCGGGTCTTCTCGTTCTGCAGCGCGAGGTGCAGCCGCTGACCGGGCAGGAAGCGCCAGTCGGCGGTCGCCTTGGTCTGCAAGTGGCTGTTGCTCATCGGCACGTTGTAGACGCTGAATTCGTCGTCGTTGATGTTGCCGCTGTCCGGTGCTTGGAAGTTGTAAAGATTGCTCGCGGTCTGGTTGTCGCGCTTGCTGTAGATCATTCCGGCCGACAGCGTCAGATCTTGCGTCGTCTGGTTGGTGATGCTCCAGTTGGCGTGCTGGTTGATGACGCGGCCGTCGAGCGACGTCGCCGGCAGCGTGCCCAGCGGAACGTTCGTCGTGCTCGTCGAATTGAACGCGTTGTAGGCGACGATCTGCGCCGGCTCGTAGGCATACGCCGTGTTCTGCGTGTTGCGTCCGTAGGTGTAGCCGCCGACCAGCTGCGTCTTCGCGTTGAGGTTCCAGCCGCCGCTGAGTTGCAGTTCGTTGTCGGTGTTGCTCGGCGGCAGTTCCTGCAAATCGGTCGGGTAGGTGCTGTTGGGCGCAGCGCCGGTGCTCGCGCAAGGCGTCACCAGACCGGTGCACTGGTAGAGATTCGGGAAGTACACGGCGCTGTAGTCGTCGTGGAACATCGACCCGTAATACGCGCCGGTGAAGAACCCGTTGTCGCCTTGCCAGTTCAACGCCAGCGTGAAATTGTTGGTCTTGTACTGGGTCGGATACGGCAGTCCAACCAACCGTTGGCCAGCCGGATCGCCGTAGCCGGTCGCTCCGGTTGCCGGCGATCCGGTCATCGCATCGCTGATCGCCGAGGCGAGGATCGAGCCGCTTTCGCGGATGTTGGTCCAGTTGAACGTGACGTTCCACTGCTTGTTCAGCTGGTGGCTGGCGTCGAACTTCGTCGTGTTGCGCTGGACATACAGCCGATCGGTGTGGAAGAACTGCGCTTGCGCGGTCCCCGGGGTGATCAACTGCGTGCCGGCGTCGTTGGTGCTGATGTAACCGAAGCCTGACGGCACGGTGAAACTGTTGCCGCCCGGCGCGCCGACGAGCGGCGTCTGAATGCTCCCCGGGTTGCTGTCGATCGAGTCGCCGCCGTAGTTGCGCAACTGATCGAAGCTCAGCCCCAGGCTCCAGTTACCTTGGTCGGCAGCGCCGGCCGACAGCGAGCGCGACGTCGTGCCGAGGTTCTTGCCCTGCACGAACCAGGTGTTTGCGCCAGGCTGCTGGCCGTAGCCATTGCCGCCGCGCAGGTTGAAGTCGCCCAGCAGCGTCTGGCCCGAATTCTCCAGACCGTTGTACTGGCCGAACAGGTCGGAATTGTGCTGGGTCCACATGCCGCCGAAGCTGATCGTGTTGGTCGGCTGGATCAGCTGCTGCAGTGCCGCGTCGGCCATCGCTGCCGGCGCCACCGACACCACCGCGAGGGTGGCGAGGGCAGCACGCAGAGCGAGGGTCAGCGGACGAGTGCGCAGCACGGTGTTGCGGTTTTTCATCGCGTGCTCCTAGCTAGTTTGTCGTATCAGCGGTGCAGGAAGGCACCGGCCGGATTGTTCGAGCCGTGAATCATGATGTGGCAGTTCAGGCAGCCTTCGCCGACGGATCCGCCTTCACGCGCATTCGAACCAAGCGGCTGACCGACGTTGGGGCCATTCATCAGCTGGCTCTGGTGCGGGCCGTCATGGCATTCCTGGCACAGGAACGGCGGGCGGGCCTTCAGCAGCGGCGCGATGTTCGAGCCGTGCGGGTTGTGGCAGTTGGTGCAGTTCTCGGTGACCGGCTCATGCTCCCACAGGAACGGGCCGCGCTTGTCGGCGTGGCAGGTCCAGCAGACTTCGTTGATCGTCGCCTTCTTCATCAGGTGCGGGCCGACCGAGCCGTGCGGATTGTGGCAATCCGAGCACATCATCTTGCCTTCCGGAACCGGGTGGTGCGACAGCTTCATGAAGTCGGCGCGACGGTCCTTGTGGCAGGTGTAGCAGACGGTCTGCTGCAGGCCCTTGGTGCGAACCGGGTCGACCGCGGCGTGCACCTTGTGGCAGCTGTTGCAAGCCAGGCCGTTGACCTGGTGCGGGCTGCCGGCCCAGTGGGTGCGCTGCGTGCCCTTGTGGCAGGTCAGGCAGACCGCGGCGCGCGCATCGGCGCTCGATTGCGGGAACGGGCCGTTGGCGTTGAACATCACGTCCGGCGGCGCCATCTTGCCGTTGACCGGGCCCTTCAGGTGGGCCAGGCTGGGGCCGTGGCAGCTTTCGCAAGTCGGCGTGCGCGAGTCGCCGGTGACGCCCATCGGCGTCTGGAAGAACGCCAGGATGGGCTTGGATTCGTTCTCGTCGTGGCAGCGCGTGCACTTGGCGTCGGCCGCCAGGTGCGCCTTCGAGCTTTCGGCAGGCGACATCTGTGCCTGCTGCGCCGTGCCGAGAGACGGCAGGTTGATGGCGTCGGCGGCGTGAGCCCCGATCGCCCAGCTGCCGAGCAAAGCTGCGGCAGCCAGCATCATTTTCTTGGTGATATGCACTTTCGCTCCCCTTGGGTCGTTTGACGTGCGGTTGGTCCTAGTGGCTTGCTTACTTCTTGAGGCTGAGAATCCAGTCGGCGATCTTGTCGAGATCGCCGGCGCTGATCGACGGGTGCGCCATCATCATGGTTCCCTTCACGCCGCCCTTGATTTCGGCGTCGATCGCCTTCTCGGCGTCGTCCTCGGACTTGCTCGCGTACTTCTTGGCGATGTCGGTGAAGCTCGGTCCGATCTTGGCGCCGGCCACCGCGTGGCAGGTGAAGCAGGCATCGGACTTGACCAGCAATTTGCCGGCGGCAGCGTCCTTCGCTTCGTTGGCGTTCGCGGCAGGAATCGCGAAGGCCAGCGCAGCGGCTGCGGCGGCCATCGTGTGGGCGGTGAAGAGTTTCATGGCATGCATTCCGGTTCGTGGATATCCACAAGGTGCAGCCCTTCAGGCCACTCCTTGATGCATGCCATTTTTCTTGGGGAATACCCTCGGGCGCTATCGGCGCCCGATCAAATTGCCCATCGGAAAATTCCTACCCCGGGTCGGAGTGCCCGGCGGGTATCAAGTCGGCGTCGCGTCGACCAGTCCGTGCTGCAGCGCGTAACGCACCAGATCGACCTCGTGGGCGAGGTCCATCTTGTCGAGAATGTGCGATTTGTGCGTGCTGACGGTCTTCACGCTCAAGCCCAGTTCGCCGGCGATGTCGGTCAGACTGCGGCCGCTGACGATGCGCGTGAAGATCTCGAATTCGCGGTTCGACAGCAAAGTGTGCGCCGGAGCGTGGTGCGGACGCGACAGATCGGTCGCCATCAGCTCGGCGACCTTGGGGCTGACGTAGACGCCGCCGCGCGCGACCTTGCGGATCGCGCCGAGCAGGATGTCGCCGTCGGACTCCTTGGTCAGGTAGCCGGCGGCGCCGGCGCGGATCGCGCGCACCGCGTACTGCTCCTCCTGGTGCATCGTGAACACCAGGATGGGCAGCTGCGCGCGCTCGGCCTTGACCAGCTTGATCAGCTCCAGGCCGTTGCGTCCGGGCATCGACAGGTCGAGGATGAGCAGGTCCCAGTCGCGCGCGCGCACCAGCTCGAGCAGCGCGTTGCCGTTGCTCGCTTCGCCGGCGCAGTGCAGGTCGTCGGTGTCGTCGAGGATGTTGCGCAGGCCGTTGCGGATGATCACGTGGTCGTCGGCGACCAGGACGTCGAGCCGGTTCATGCCAGATCTCCTTGCAGCGCGGACTCCGCCAGCGGAATCTCCACCTCGATTTCGGTGCCGCCGCCGGCGTGCCGGGCTATGCGGAAGGTGCCGCCCAGCGCCGCGGCGCGCTCGCGCATGCTGAGCACGCCGACGCCGCTGCCGATTCGAGCCAGGTCGACCCCGGCGCCGTCGTCGCGTATGCGCAAAACAAGCGCGCCGTCGCGCTCGAACAATTCGATGCGCACGCTGCTGGCGCCGGCGTGGCGTGCGATGTTGGTCAGCGATTCCTGCACGATGCGGTACAGCGCGGTGGTCAGCGCGTCGTCCTGCACATGCGCGATACCGGGCAGCTCGACTTCGACCGGAATCTGGCTGCGGCGCGAGAACTCGCCGACCTGCCACGCCAGCGCTTCGTCGAAGCCGAGGTCGTCGAGCATGCGCGGGCGCAGCTCGGTCGAGATGCGGCGCACCGCGCCGATCGCGCCGTCGAGCAGCTGGCGCATCGAGTCCAGCGCCTCAGGCGCCGGCTGGCGGCCGTCCTTGATGCGCGCGACCAGCCACGACAGGTCGAGCTTGATGCCGGTGAGCTGCTGGCCGAGGTCGTCGTGCAGTTCGCGCGAGATGCGCGCGCGCTCCTCCTCGCGCACCGACTGCAGCGCGCTCGACAGCCGGCGCAGCTCGGTGTTCATGCGCCGCAGCTCGGCTTCGCGCCGGCGTCGCTCGGTGACGTCGCGCAGCACCGCGGTGAGCTGAGGCGCGCCGTCTATGGTCGTCTGCGAAATCGCCGACTCGACCGGGAATTCGCTGCCGTCGGCTCGGCGTGCCAGCACTTCCATCTGCGGCGCCATTTCGCGCGACGCGGCGCCCGAGTGCGCGAAGTCGTCGACGTGCGCGGCGTGCCGCGCGTGCAGCCGTTCGGGGATCAGCATCGACAGAGGACGGCCCAGCGCGAGCGTCGCGCTGAGGCCGAACATGCGCTCGGCAGCTCGGTTGAACATGATGATGTTCTGCGCCGCGTCGACCGAGACGATCGCGTCCATCACCGAGTCGATCGTTCGCCGCCAGCGGTCGTCGGCCTCGCGCAGCGCGCGGTTGAGTTTTTCCTCGCGCTGCAGCTCGTGCGCCAGCAGCAGCGCGGCGACACCGATGAAGGTGCAGACGACGAGCGCGCCGCCGGCGATCGGCAGCGCCACCTCTCGCCACGACGCCAGCGTCGCGGCGACGTTGTCGGTGACGCCGACGACCATCGGTTGTCCAGGAA
>MLJW01000749.1_pt1 | contig 10218 bp, 9 predicted proteins | sample 888231 | NCBI WGS metagenome assembly MLJW01 (sample SAMN05788063, study PRJNA343431) | mine drainage metagenome | isolation source: sample collected from the inflow into an acid mine drainage treatment plant... | place: Germany: Lusatia, lignite mining district
ATCGCGAACAGGCCGCGGCGGCGGACATGCTGGGACATCTGGCCGCCGGCAGGCGCGTGGCCTATGTGAGCGACGCCGGAACCCCCGGCATCAACGACCCCGGCGCGGTGCTGGTGCGGGCCGCGCGCGAGGCGGGTCATCCCGTGCTGCCGCTGCCCGGCGCCAGCAGCGTGACGGCCGTGCTCAGCGCATCGGGCCTCGAACTGGAAACGGGCTACACCTTCGCCGGCTACGTGCCCGCCACGAAGCAGCAGCGCCTGGCGTTCTATCGCGAACAGCTCGCGTCCCCCCGCGCGGTGGTGTGCTTCGAGACGCCGCACCGCATTCAGCAGAGCCTGGACGACCTCGCCGCTCTTGCGGCGGCGTCGCCCGCGCCTGTGCGCATGCTGCTGGCCAAAGAGCTGACCAAGCAGTTCGAGACCATCGCCGCCGGCACCCCGGCCGAGCTGCTGGCCTGGCTCGCGGCCGACCCGAAGCGCGCGCAAGGCGAGTTCGTGCTCGTGCTGCAGCCGCCCGCCGGCGCCGATGCCCAAGCCATGGATGGCCAGACCCAGCGCTGGCTGCTGCGCCTGGCCAGGGAACTCCCCGCCTCGCGCGCGGCGGCCGTGGCGGCGGACATGCTGGGCGCCGACCGCAAGACGCTGTACCGCTGGCTGCTGGCGCAGACGAACTCGGAGCCGCGCGAGGACTGAACCCGGGCCAAGCCAACGCCAGCGCACTCGGGGCTTGCGGGCTGGTACGCCCGCAGATCGTTCGTGCGTCACATGGCAGTGCGCAGGCACTGCCGATGCTTCGCCGATTCCAGCGCACTCGGAGCTTGCGGGCTGGTACGCCCGCAGATCGTTCGTGCGTCACACGGCAGTGCGCAGGCACTGCCGTGTGTACGCACTCACCGCATCGCGATGACGCGGTTGCGGCCTTGGCCCTTGGCCTCGTAGAGGCTGTCGTCGGCCTCGGTGAGCACGCGCACGGTTTCGTCCTGCGGCCCTTGCAACGTGCCGATGCCGATGCTCAGGGTGATGTGCAGGCTGCGCTCGGACACCAGGAAGGCGCGCTGGCTCACCCGCTGCCGCAGCACGTCCATGGCCGCGGCTGCGGTGGCCGTGTCGAAGCCCGGCATCATGATCAGGAATTCCTCGCCGCCCCACCGCGCCACCCAGCCGTTGCGCGGCACGCCCTGGCGCAAGGTGCTCGCCATCTGGCGCAGCACCGAGTCGCCGGCGGCGTGGCCGTACTCGTCGTTCACCTGCTTGAAGTGGTCCAGGTCGCACAAGGCCACGCTGAACGAAGGGCCGCCGCGGCGCATCTGCTGCAGCGCCTCGTCCATGCGCAACTGGGCCGCGCGGCGATTGAGCAGGCCCGTCAGCCCGTCGGTATAGGCTTGGCTGAGCAGGGTGTCGCGCTGGCTGCGGTCGTGCAGCACGCGGGCGAACCAGGCGGCGAGCAGCTCGGCGTACTGGCGGTCCACGGGGTCGAAGTCGTCCCCCTGCGGCACGTCGCCCAGGAGCAACAGGCAACCCATGGTCTGGTGGGACAGGGTCAGCGGCAGCCGGATGACGCAGCCGATGCCGGCAGCCCCGACCAGCCCCGGATAGCGGCTGGCGTCGGCGATCCATAGGGTGCCGTCTTCGTGGTTCTCGCAGGCGCACAGGGGATGATTGGGCGCCAGGGTCTGCCCCCGCTGGAAACGGCCGTGGATGTCCTGGGCGTAGGCCATGAAGCAGTCGTCGCCCAGGCGCAGGCAGATGATGGCCGCCTGCAGCCCCAAGGCATCGCGGCCCTGGGCCAGCATGCGTTCGATGGAGTCGCCGCCGTCATGGTCCTCGGTGCCGCTGCCGGCGGCCAGCTCCCACAGCGTATGCAGGCGCCGTGATTGGCGCTCGACCGCGCGCAGAAGGTTTTCCCGCTCGCTCACGTCGATGGCCAGGCCATGCAGGATCTTGTGCCCTTCGCGGGTGATTTCGGCATGTTCGGCGAGCGATAGCCAGATCGTCTCCCCATTCGGGCCACGCGTCCAGACCAGGCGGCGGCCGCTGTCGAGCGCCTTGGCCTCGCCGATGGGCACGCCGCCCGCGGTCTTGAACAGTTCGTCCCACTCGCGGCCGATCAACCGGCGCGCCGGCCGGCCCAGCATGCGGGCGAAACTGGCGTCCACCGCCACCAGCACGCCGTCATGCGCGGTGCGCGTGTACGTGCCGGCCTGGGCGGCCTCGAGCAGGGCGCGTTCGCGATTGCACGCCAGGTGCCGGATCTGCTCGCGGGAACGGACCAGCTGCCGCAGCAGGGCGTCGATTTCCGCCACGCCGCTGCTGGACAACTCCTCGGCGCGGCGATGGTTCATCTGCTTGCGAAGGCCGACCATGCGCGTGACGAAACCCCGGATCAGCGTGATCGACGCCGCCAGCAGCACGACCAGGACCGTGCACAGACCCAGCAGAGGCCCGCGCACCTGTCGCCACCATTCGGCCACCACCTCGCTGTGCGGCAACGACAGAAAGGCGACGATCGGCAAGCCCTCGAGCCGCGCCCAGGCACCGTCGCGCTGCTGCCCGTCGACCGTCTTGCCAAAGTAGAAACCGGAAGATGCGTTGCCCGATGCGGCCAATGCGTCGATCAGGGCGCCGCGCGCGCGCTCGCGATAGATCTGCGGGTTCGCGATGGTGTCCGGGTAACGGCTGATGAGCCAGCCATCCGTGCGCAGCAGGCCCACCGCGGTGCCGGCCTTCAGCGGAAGCCCGCGCCACAGCTCCTGCTGACGATTGAGCAAAATACTGGTCTGCAGGACGTACAGCGGCCTGCCGTCGGCCGCGCGGACGACATAGCGCAAGGGAATGAACCATTGCCTGAGCAAGCGACCTTCCTGCGGACGCCCGACGCTGAGGCCCCGGGTGCGCAGGGCCAGTTGGAAATCCTCCCGGAAGCTGGCGTAGGGCGCGTCGCGCAGCATATTCGGCTGCGCTCCCTGCGAGCGCATCAGCGTGCCGGCCAGCAGCCCGCCGTCGGGCGCCCAGACCGAAGCTCCGCCCAACCAGGCATGGCGCGCCTGGAAGGCTTTCAGCACCGCAACCGCCTGCTCGGGGTGATCCTGCGCGGTGTCGCCCAGCGTGTCGCCGAGGTGCATCAGGTCGTCCTGCACGCGCTGGAAAATGGTCTCGGCGTTGACCGCCAGCAAGGAGGCCGTCAACAAGGCGCGCTGGGCGTTCGCCTGCCGCACGGAGGTCCATGACGTCCACAGCCACAGCCCGATCAGCAGGGCGAACAGCACGACCCCACCAACCAGCAGGCGCCAGCCCAGCTGCGCCAGGGTCGGCGCGCCGGACCGTACCGGGTCGGGCTTTGGCTTCCGGTTGCGCGCAACCGGTGTGAGCGGTAGGGTGGCAGGATCGTCCATGTCGGTGTCGGGGGCGCCGCAAACCGGGAATTTCGGGATGAAAAACCCAGATTCGACGACACCTGAGCCCATTATGGGGAAACATCCTGGTACGAATCCCCCCGAAACGCAGGAAATCCGGGAGTGCTGTGAATTGCTTCACGAAACACCCCTTTTCTTGCATGATCCCCGTAGCCCCCTCGCCACGCGCCCGCGGTCGGTGAGCCGGCCAAACCCGGCCCGGCCTTGTGCGATCATGCGCGGCTAGCCGCTCCCACCGGGGCGAACCGGTTCCCGCCCAGCATGCCATGAGCGCTTCCCCAGCATTCCCCGCGCGCCTGCCGCCCCAGCAAACGCCGACCGGCACCGCGGTTTCGCCCCCGCTCGCGCCGCAACCCGCCTGGGCCTCGACACTGCATCTGCGCTACGGTCGACGGCACGGCCGCGGCACGGCCGAGAGCCGGCATGTCGGCGCGCTGCGGGTACTGGCCGCGCTCCACCCCGAAGGACCGGGCATCTGCCACCACGTGCTGGTGCATCCACCCGGCGGGCTGGTGGGGGGCGACCGCATCGACATTCGCTGCGATGTCGAGGCGCAGGCCCATGCCCTGGTCACCACGCCGGGCGCGACGCGCTTCTACCGCAGCCTCGGCGCCCCCGCCGTGCAAACCCTGGACGCCACGCTGCACGAGGGCGCCCGGCTCGAATGGCTGCCCCTGGAAACCCTGGCCTACAACGCCTGCCTGGGCGAGAACCGCAGCCGCTTCTCCCTCGCCCCCGGCGCCGAACTCTTCGCCTGGGACATGCTCGCCCTCGGCCTTCCCGCCGCGGGCCTGGCCTTTCAGGCCGGCCGCTTCACCCAGCATCTCGAACTGCCCGGCGTCTGGCTGGAGCGCGGCCACCTGGACGCCACCGACGCCGCCCTGCTCCACAGCCCCAGCGGCCTGGCCGGCCGCACCGCGCTGGGCACCCTGGTGTTCGCCAGCGGCAGCCCCATCGCCGCACCACGCCGCGATGCCCTGCTCGACGCCGCCCGCCAGCTCGCCTCCAGCGACGCGGAACGCCCCGCCGGCGCCACCAGCCCGCACCCACAGGTGGTGGTGCTGCGCGCGGCCAGCCACCGCATCGAGCCGCTGGCCACATTGTTCCGGCAAGTGTGGGCGGCGTGGCGTCAAGTGGCCTGGGAAATCCCAGCCTGCGCACCACGGGTGTGGGCCACGTAACCGACCCACATGCATTGGCGTGGAATTCAGCACGCACAGACATGCCCCAGGACAATACGCAACTTTTGGGTTGCATCTTTGGCTATGGCGCTCCATAATCCCTTCACGCAACCTTTCGGTTGCGAAAGGAGATCATCATGCACCCCTATCAGCAAAGCCTCGCGCTCAGCGCGGACCCTGCCAGCGTGTATGCCGCGCTTGCCACACCTGAGGGCCTGCGCGCCTGGTGGACGCAGGACTGTGACGTGGCCACCGAGGTCGGCGGCATGATCCGTCTGCGCTTCGGGCGCACCCACAAAGAAATGCGCATCGAGCGGCTCGAACCGGGCTGCGAGGTCCGCTGGCTTTGCGTGGGGGCACACATTGCCGCGTCGCGGTTGACGCACAAGGACGAGTGGGTCGGCACGCAGATCGTCTTCCGCCTGACGCCGCAAGACAACGCACACACCCGCCTGGACTTCGAGCACATCGGCCTCGTGCCCTCCCTGGAGTGCTACGACATGTGCCACGACGGCTGGCGGTTTTTCCTGGGCAGTCTGCAAGCGCTTCTCGAGACTGGCCGCGGCACGCCCTATGCGCCGCAAGCTGCGGCCGCCGTGCAGTGAAACCCGGCATGGGAAGAAATGAACCATGAGCACGACCGCCCCAGACAGCGACCGCATCGAACGCAGCATCGTCATTCACGCGCCGCGTGACCGCGTGTGGCGCGCGCTCACCATGGCCGAGGAGTTCGGCGCCTGGTTCGGCGCCCAGTTGGAAGGCCAGACCTTTGCGCCCGGGCGGCACGTTCGCGGCCCCATCACCGCCTGCGGGCATGAGCACGCGTGGTTCGACGTCGTCATCGAGCGCATGGAGCCGCGAGACCACTTCGCCTTCCGCTGGCATCCCTATGCCATCGACCCATCCGTGGACTACGCCAAGGAACAGCCCACGCTGGTGACCTTCACGCTTCAGGACGCGCCGGGCAACGGCACGCTGCTGACGGTGGTGGAGTCGGGCTTCGACGGCTTGCCGCCGCATCGCCGCCTCGAAGCGTTCCGCATGAACGGGCCCGGCTGGGAAGACCAGTTGAACAACATCGCGCAACATGCCCGCACGTAGCCGCAAACCCAGGGACCCTGGCCCGCAAGCCGGCGGCATGCCGGTGCTCGCGCAAACGAGCGATACCGTCGCGCGCGTCTTCGCGGCGCTGGGCGACCCCACGCGCCTGAAGCTCATCGCCACGCTCTGCGCCGGCGGCGCGCTCTCCATCACGCAACTCACGGCGAACACGGACATCAGCAGGCAGGGCGTGACCAAGCACCTGCAGGTGCTGGCGCAGGCCGGCCTCGTGCGTGACGTGAACCGAGGGCGCGAGCGCCTCTGGCAATTCGAGCCCGATCAGATCGAGGAAGCCAAACGCACGCTCGACAGCATTGGCGCCGCATGGGACATTGCGCTGGGCAAGCTCAAAGCCTTTGCAGAAGCGCCATGATCGGCCTGGTGCTGCGGATGTGGGTTCAGACCCAACCCAGCCTTCCCATTCCGATTCGTCGGACACGTCGCCACGCGACAAACCTAAAGCTCCCAGAGTTGCATCGTAAAAACGAGTAGCACGCTTCAGATCATTGGTGCCGAGGCATATGTATGTGAACACGGCGATTTCTCTGACGGCTAACGCCCCTGACATCACGCGCCGCCGAAGGTGGTCACGTGGATGGAACTGTTAGGTTGCAGCGGCTTCTCGTATGGGTACACGCGCAACACACCAAATAGCGACTTCTCAGCGCCAGCGGGTATGTAACCCAACACCTCGTAGAACTTGCACGCGAACAACGTGCTTTCCAGCCGCAGCTTCGGCAAGCCTAGGGACAGTGCGTGACTTTCGAGGGCCGAGTGGATGCGGCGCCCGAGGCCCCGATGCTGATAGCCAGGGGATACGTAAAACAGGCGTACCTCGCCGCTGCAATGGAGGAGCCCTACTCCTCTCACGACCCCTTCGCTTTCCGCGACCGCGCAGAAGTTTTCAGGGTTGGCGATCCACGATTCGAATGACTCTGGCTTCTTGTTTGCGAGCCATCGATCCAACGTAGCCCCATCGTTCTTATGGTCGGCCTCGCATAACACCGTGATTGATTGATGCACGACTTCAATTGCGGGTGCCGCGTCTTGAGCGGTAGCGGGGCGAACCATCTCGATCTTCTGCAACCTAACGGAGCGCAGTTGAGCGACACCCCCGCCGCGACACCGTGCCCGCAGGGCGAAGGTGGAGCAAGTGGGGCGTAGCCGCGAAGCGGTGATCGCTCGAACGAAGGGATGGCCGCCGCTGTGCGGCGGTCTCCCGAAGGTCGGTCAACTGCGCTCCGATGGCGTGCCGCGCAGCGGCGCGCCATCGTCTGAATTCACCGGCCTGCGCGGCTCTTCGCGCAGGTCCGGTGGAATGATGGGTTGGGCCACGGCTCATAAAGTAACCTTCAGTTTTCGACCGCCGCTTATGGAAAACCCCTCACGCTCATAGAACGCCAGCGTCCTGTCGAACTGGGGAAGCGGTGGAGTCGTAACCTCCAAGCGTGTCCAGCCTCGTGCTGCACCAAAAGACTTCGCTCGAGACACGAGATGAAGCCCCAATCCATCTGCGCGGTGCTTGGGGCGAACGTAAAGTTCGGGGATGGTGCCGAATGCGCCCTCCGCGTATAGGGCATAGCTTTCATATAGAGCGATAAATCCCACCAGGCTGCCACTCCCGCTACGAGCGACAAACACAAAATATTTCTCGCGGTCGAGAAAGTCTTTGAGTCTGGAAGTCGTTTCGGCAAGGTCAAAGTTGAACGCTTGAACACCAATAGCGTTCATGATTTCGGTTAGCAACTCGCCAATCATTACGGCGACCTCTTGCGCGTCGCTAGCGATTGCTTGATGGATCGTGAACTCTGCACTCATTTCAAGTCCGTAACTGAGATGTACCACTTTGGCTTCATGCGACCAAAGTCAGTTCTTCGATTTGTACGCAAACCTTTCCTTGAGTCCAGTACGTAGGATTGACCGTTTTCACGAACGAACACCACCCAATGCCAATATGGCCTACCATTTTCAAGATGCCACTTGATTGACAAGAGGGCGATATCCGGTAAAGACTCCCACGAACGAAACGGAACTTCACGAGAGCCGGTTCGAATGCCGAAGTGGTTCAAAAGTGTTCGGACGTGCGCGGTTTCCGACCACAGACTTTCGTCGTGGGCGAAGATGCCCAAAGAATTGGCGATCAATTTCGTCTTTGGGTACGAAAGACCCACGATGGCAGAAACGCCCGCGATACCGCAGCCTGTACGCTCTAACTGAACCACTGGTTTCATGAAGAGGCCCAACGTCTGAATTCACCGGCCTGCGCGGCTCTTCGCGCAGGTCCGGTGGAATGATGGGTTGGGCATCATTGCCACTGGATACCTCGCAGTCGCTGCGCGATGTCGGCCACCCCGGCGAAACTACCGAGTAGTTCGCGAAGGTTCACAAACCTAGCGCCCTGTATCCCGCCCGAGGATGACTTTCGGAAGTCAGTGTCAATTATGGTTCCACAGAAAAACCGATGCCCAGTGGCAATCTCATACCCGCAAACAACTTTTGCGTCCTGAACGATCTCACGGATGTGAGTATCGAATTTGTCTGTGTTTTCGCCGGTGACAAGCGTTTTTTCCAGATGTCCATTGGTGAGGTCTATATCGAAGACGCTTTCGATGCCAAGGATTGCTTGAACAGTCTTATTAGCGTAGATGCCGACAAATGCGTGCGGCGTGTAACCGCGATCAGAGGGATGGAAGTAGATTCCGTGTTTCTTGTTGATGTCAACACTCTCGCCGCACGGAACGATCCGTAGCAGATACTTGGACTGGTCGAAAAGGCTCGCGTCGTTGCAGTACTCAATGTAGTCCTCAATCAGGGCCGCCATTGTTACCTCGTGCTCCTTGAAAAGGCCCTTCGTGGCATTGCATATCGATCCGTAGGTAACGTTTCTAAACACGACGTCAGGATGAGTGGCGCGGATAAGGCTGGCAATTTCGTTCTCCGTGATGCCGATTGATTGCTTCGTGAGCAAGAGTAAGACTTTCTGAGACTCACCGCCGAAAGTGGCCGCGTGGCGAAGAAGTTGCTCGGAGTCTGGTGGCGAGTCAACTTTTGCCTCAATGAGAATCTTGAAGCTGCGTTGGATGATCGCTCCATCAGGGACTGCATTCCCGACGCGTTCTTGTTGGGTGATTTCGATGCCTATATCAATGGGCTGGCCAGTGATATCAGTAAGAAACCGTGAGGCGGCAGTGGCTGAGTAGTCATAGATGCGCGCCAGAAGCTGAAGCGTGTTATTCGTAACGGTATTTTCGATCGAGGAGTACCGTTGGAAGTAGTGAATCTTCGACATAGTGTGCTCGCAGTAACTATGATGCCCAACGTCTGACATAACCGGCGCCGGCGGTTTTATCGCCGGCGTCCGTGTTGATGGATGGGTTGGGCGTCGCCGGAAACGGCAACCGGGTTACAGGTCGTTGGGGGTGATGCCAGTGTGCTTCGCTAAACGAGCAAGCATGCGCGGACCGATTTCTTCGCCGTCGTGAAAGGCAAAGACAACGTCGGGCCAGCCTTCGCGCGACAAACAAAGTACGGTGCGACCCTGATTGTCGTTTGAGTTTCCAGCCAATGCCAAACAAAGCAGCAAGCAATCGCTTGGCTTTGATTGACGGCCATTGACTCATGCGGCGAGGGGAAGAGAGATGTTGATTGCGACGGGGCGTGACTCACTTTGCTCAAGCCGTTCGGCCATGGTACGAAGGGCAAGAACTTCCGCTTTTGCCATAGCTTCCTCGGCTGTCTTGCCGTAGCACAGCACGCCGGGAAGCTGCGGAACCTCAGCGAGCCAGCGGCCATCCGTTTCTTCCTCGCACTCGATGCTGAAATTCATGATTGTTCTCCAAGGGTACCCAGAGGAAATTGTAACGCGGAAAGGCAGGTGACGCCCAACGTAAAGGTAAGGGGCGCGGAGCCGCGCTTTTCGGCGGAGCGTCCCTCTTGGCCGCCGGGTTAGGCAAATTTTTCATTAACAGCACCCTTCCAGTCGATTAATATTTCTGCAACTTTTAAATCGTGTTGTGGATTTGCAGATAGACCCATACGGTTTGCGGTGACTTCGCCAAGGTATGTTGCTATGGCGTGGCTGTCAGCGCCACTGCGAAGCAGACTAAAAACATGAGGTAGATAAGCATGGTATTCGTCCCTGGCTTGTGGGGCAGCCGACACACCAATTGGGTCCCACAAATAGTGGAGCACTTCATCTACCGCTCGGTATAGTTCCAAATCTAGAGGATTCATCTTCGAGCCCATCGTGTTTGCCTAACGTAATGTAGGCCGTCGGATAAACCGGGCAGCCCAGGATATCCGACGGGATAAGCACAATGACTCAAGGACGCGTTCGGCGCATCGCAAGGCTGCTGCCCGCTTGACAGCCGCCGCTCCAGGCCAAATACTGTATGCACATATGGGCTATCCATTTAGCTCCACAGATCTAGGAAACCGGGAGGCGGGTGGTTCCGGGTGCTCGTTGTCCCGTATGTTGGCGTAGGTCGTCGGCATTGTGGCGATCGATTGCTGCAACAGCCGGTA
>MLJW01000750.1_pt1 | contig 10188 bp, 8 predicted proteins | sample 888231 | NCBI WGS metagenome assembly MLJW01 (sample SAMN05788063, study PRJNA343431) | mine drainage metagenome | isolation source: sample collected from the inflow into an acid mine drainage treatment plant... | place: Germany: Lusatia, lignite mining district
CCTCGACACCGCCCGCACCGTGCCCGCCCTGCAGGCGCTGACCGGCGAGGGCATGACGGTCTTCCCGCTCGCGGCCGAGGGCGAGGTCCGGGCCTGGGTCGGTGTCCGGCTGCGCACGCAGAGCACACCGAGCACGCAGAAGGCGGCCTCCGGTGCCGTGCAGGGGGCGAGCCTCCGCCTCCTCTACGACGTCGACATGACGCTGACCGCCGAGCTCGGTCGCACCAAGCTCCCCATCCGCGAGGTCCTCGAGCTGGTCCCCGGCACGGTTCTCGAGCTCGACCGTGCGGCGGGTAGCCCCGCCGACCTCATGGTCAACGGCCGCCTGATCGCTCGCGGCGAGATCGTCGTGATCGACGAGGACTACGGGATCCGCATCACCGAGATCGTGGCCGAGGAGGCGCAGGTCCGATGAGCAGCCTGGTGCTCGCGGGGCGGGTGGTGCTCTCGCTCGCATGCGTGCTGGGGCTCATCTGGTACGCGCAGCGCCGGTTCGCGGGACCGCTCGGGCGTCGCCGTCCGGCCGGTCCCCAGCTGTCGGTCGTCGGTCGTCATACGCTCGGCCGGCACGCGAGCGTCGCGGTGCTCGCGGCCGGGGACCGTCGGCTCCTGATCGGCGTGACCGAGCACGGCATCACGCTGCTGACCGAGCTCGACCCGGTGGTCGAGCCCGCCGCGGACCTGCCCTCGCCCTACGAGGTCGCCAGCACGGCGGCGACGGCTGCCGCACTCTCCGCGACCTCGGCTGTCCCCACCTCGGCCGTCCGGACGTCAACCGTCCCCACCTCGGCCGCCCCCACCTCGGCCGTCCCGACCTCGGCAGCCGCGCGGCTCCTCGCCCGGCTGCCGGTCCAGCGGGAGGAGATCGATCTGGGCTCGCTCGACCTCGGCACGCGCGACCGTGGCACTGCGGACCGTGGTTCCGAGGACCGTGGTTCCGCGGACGTCGTGCGGATCGCGGTCGGCCAGACCGGCGGGCCGCTCGACGGGTCGATCCTTTCTCCGTCGACGTGGCGACGCGCGGCCAGGGCAGTGCGCCGGTGAGCCCGTCCGCCTCCGCCCCCGCCGTCGAGCGCACGCGTCTCCGGCGACTGGTCGCCGGTCTTCTCGTGCTGCTCGGCTTCGTCCTGCTCGGTGTGACCGTCGGCGCCTCCGGAGCCAGCGCGGCACCTCGCACCGTGCCGGTCACCGTGCCGCTCGCTGTGCCGCGGGCTGTGCCGCTCACTGTGCCGGTCGTCCTGCCGGTGGCGTCCGCGACCCGGACGACCGACCTCCTGCGCCGGGAGTCGACGGTGGCGCTCGTCGTGCCGGCCGCTCCCACCGCTCCGGTCACGCCCACCGCTCCGGTCACGCCCGGCGGCCCCGGCACGATCACGATCGGCATCAACGGCGTCGACGGGACGCCGAACAGCTCGATCGTCGTCCTGCTCGGGATCACGCTGCTGTCCGTCGCGCCGTCTCTGCTGCTGATGATGACGAGCTTCACCAAGATCTTCGTGGTGCTCGCCCTCACCCGGAACGCGATGGGACTCCAGGGCGTGCCGCCGAACCAGGTGATCGCCGGGCTGTCGCTCTTCCTGAGCCTGTTCATCATGGGCCCGGTGCTGAGCCAGGTGAACGACACCGGGCTGCAGCCCTACCTGCACGGCGACGTCACGTTCTCGCAGGCCGTCGAGACCGGTCAGCAGCCGTTGCGCGCCTTCATGCTCAAGCAGACCCGCCAGGAGGACCTCGCGCTGATGACGCGTTCGGCGAACCTCCCGAACCCGAAGGACGAGGCGGCGGTCCCGATGGCCACGCTGATCCCGGCGTTCATGATCTCCGAGCTCCGCTCGGCGTTCATCATCGGGTTCGTCATCTTCGTGCCGTTCCTCGTGATCGACCTGGTGGTCTCCTCGGCGCTGATGTCGATGGGCATGATGATGCTGCCTCCGGTGACGGTGTCGTTGCCGTTCAAGATCTTGCTGTTCGTCCTCGTGGACGGCTGGGGACTGATCGTCACGGCGCTCGTCGGGAGCTATCGGTGAGCCCGCGATGAACACCAATGCCGTCCTCGACATCGCGATGTCCGCGATCATCATCGCTGCGAAGCTCGCGGCGCCGATCCTCGTCACGGCCCTGGTCGTCGGGTTCACCGTCTCGCTCGTGCAGTCGGTGACGCAGATCCAGGAGGTCACGCTCAGCTTCGTCCCGAAGGCGATCGCGGTCGCCCTCGCGCTCGTGATCGCCGGTCACTGGATGATCTCCGAGATGGTGACCTTCACCCAGCAGCTCTTCGACCGGATCCCCACCCTCCTCGGCGGGGGCTGAGCCGTGGCTCTCACGTTCTCGCTCGCCGCGGTCCAGCTCGTGATGCTCGCCGGGGTGCGGATCGTCGCGTTCCTCGTGATCGCACCGCCGTTCTCGCACGGGACGATCCCGGGGTCGATCAAGGCGGCGCTCTCGCTCGGCGTCGCGCTTGCGGTCGCCCCGCACCTTCCGCCGGGGGACCTCGGGCAGAGCCTGACCACCGGCGGGTTCGTCGCCGACCTCGTGCTGCAGGCCGTGATCGGCGTCGCGCTCGGTTTCCTCGTCGCGCTCGCCTTCGCCGCCATCCAGAGCGCCGGCAACCTCATCGACCTGTTCGGCGGGTTCCAGATCGCGCAGGCGTTCGACCCGATGAGCCAGACCAACAGCGCGCAGTTCTCCCGGCTTTACCAGCTCCTCGCGGTCGTCCTGCTGTTCGCGTCGAACGGCTACCAGCTCGTCCTCGGCGGGCTCGTCCGGACCTTCGACGCCCTCCCGATCGGGGCGGCCCTCGACCTCGGGACCTACTCGAGCCTGGCGACCTCCGGCCTCACGCAGATGTTCGTCGCGGCGCTGCAGATCGCCGGCCCGCTGATCGTCGTGCTGTTCCTCGCCGACGTGGGCCTCGGGCTGCTGACGCGCGTGGCGCCCGCGCTCAACGCGTTCGCCCTCGGCTTCCCGCTCAAGATCCTGCTGACCCTCAGCTTCGGGTCCCTCGCCCTGCTCGCCCTGCCGCGCATCATCGCCGGGCTCGCCGACACCTCGGTCTCGACGCTGCTCGGAGGTGCCCGATGAGCTCGGAAGGCCAGGAGAAGTCCGAGAAGGCCACCCCGGAGCGGATGAAGAAGGTCCGCGACGAGGGCTCTCTCACCAAGTCGCAGGACCTCAGCTCGTGGCTCGGCATCGGCGCCGCCGCGATCACGCTGCCGATGGTGATCGGCCGGGCGACCGACGCGGCGCGCACCCAGCTCGCCGAGGTCGGTCAGATCGTCGCGCAGCCGGATCCCGCCCGCGCCGTCACGCTGCTGGGTGACGGTCTGGCGACCGTGCTGTCGACGGTCTCGCCGATGCTGATCGCCGTCGTCCTCGCCGCGGTCGTGGCGACCGCGATCCAAGGCGGGATCCACCCGTCGATGAAGCGGCTCAAGCCCACGTTCAAGCAGTTCAACCCGACGAGCGGGGTCAAGCGGCTGTTCGGTGCCCAGGCCTGGTGGCAGGGTGCGAAGTCCCTGCTCAAGACGGGCGTCGTCGGGCTGGTGCTGTTCCTCGCCGTCAAGGGACTGGCGCCGGCACTGATGTCCGCCGGCGGGCTCCCGGTCCGGGCGCTGCTCGACGAGGCGGGGGGCGGGGCGATGTCGCTGCTGCGCACCGCCGTGGCTGCGGGGCTGCTGCTCGCCGCCGCCGACGTCGTCGTCGTGATCCGGCGCAACCGGAAGAAGACGCGCATGTCCCGCCAGGAGATCAAGGACGAGAGCAAGCGCTCCGACGGTGACCCGTTGCTCAAGGGGGCGATCCGCTCCAAGCAGCTCGCCATGAGCCGCAACCGCATGATGGCGGCGATCCCCACCGCGGACGTCGTCCTGGTCAACCCGACCCACGTCGCCGTCGCGCTCCGCTACGAGCCCGGCAGCGGCGCGCCCCGCGTCGTCGCCAAGGGCCAGGGGCACGTCGCCACCCGGATCCGCGAGCGTGCCACCGAGCACCACGTCCCGATGGTCGCCGACATCCCGCTCGCCCGCGCACTGCACGGGGCGTGCGAGGTCGGCGACGAGATCCCCGAGTACCTGTACACCGCGGTCGCGCGGGTCCTCGCGTTCGTGATGGCCCTGCGCCGGCGTGGTGCCGCCGCCGGGGTGCACCGTGTGCCGGACCGGCCGGGGGTCGCCGCATGAGACCCGCGCCCCGCCCCGGGCCGACGATCGCCTCCGCGCCCGGCCGTGCACCCCGACCCGCAGCCCGACCCGCAACCCGCCGCTCCAGGAAGGACCTCCGATGAGGAAGACCTCGATCAGCCAGCTGGCTGTCCCGGCCGGCGTCGTCGGCATCGTGCTGCTGCTGGTCATCCCGCTGCCCGCCACGATGCTGGACTTCCTGATCGCGCTGAACATCACCGCGTCCCTCGTGATCCTGCTGACCAGCATGTACGTCAAGCGTCCGCTCGACTTCTCGGTCTTCCCGTCGTTGCTGCTGGTCTTCACGCTGTTCCGGCTCGGGCTCAACGTCGCCTCGACGCGCCTCGTGCTCAGCGACGGCTACGCGGGCCAGGTGATCAACGCCTTCGGCCACTTCGTGATCAGCGGCTCGCTGGTCATCGGCCTCGTGATCTTCCTGATCCTCGTGGTCATCCAGTTCGCGGTCATCACGAACGGCGCCGGTCGCGTCGCCGAGGTCGGCGCCCGGTTCACGCTCGACGCGATGCCCGGCAAGCAGATGGCGATCGACGCCGACCTCAACGCCGGCCTCATCAACGAGGACCAGGCCCGCAAGCGCCGGGCCGATGTCGCGGCCGAGGCCGACTTCTACGGCGCGATGGACGGTGGCTCCAAGTTCGTCAAGGGCGACGCCATGGCGGGCATCATCATCACCGTCATCAACCTGGTCGGCGGGTTCGTCATCGGCATGGTGCAGATGGGGCTGAGCGCGGGCGACTCGCTGCAGCGGTTCAGCCTGCTGACCATCGGCGACGGTCTCGTCACCCAGATCCCCGCGCTGCTGATGTCGGTGTCGACCGGTCTGATCGTGACCCGCTCGACCGCCGAGAGCGACATGGGGACCGCGGCGTCCAAGCAGCTCACGCAGAGCCGCTCGGCGCTGCAGATCGCCGGCGTCTCGGCGATCGCGCTGTCGGTGATCCCGGCCATGCCGAAGCTGCCGTTCATCCTCATCGGTGCGGCGCTGCTGTACGTCTCGCAGCGGATCAAGACGCGTGAGGCCGGCGAGGCCGACGCCGCACGCGTCGCGGCGACCCCCGCGGCCACGGCGACGGCGGACACCCCGGAGCAGCTGATCGAGCAGATGCGGGTGCACGCCCTGGAGATCTTGCTCGCGCCTGACCTCGTCGACATGGTCGGGACCGGTACCGACCAGGAGCTCCTCGCCCGGGTCCGGGCCCTGCGGCGCAAGATCGCCCTCGACCTCGGGATCGTCGTGCCGCCGGTGCGGACCCGAGACTTCGTCGAGCTGCCGCGCTCGACGTACGTGGTGCGCATCTCCGGCGTCGAGGTCGGTCGCGGCCAGACCCCGGGAGGTCGGGTGCTCGCCCTCGGCGAGGACCTGCAGTCGCTGCCCGGGCAGAGCGTCGTGGAACCCGTGTTCGGCCTGCCGGGCAAGTGGGTCGCGACCGAGATGCGGCACGCCGCGGAGATGTCCGGCGCGACCGTCGTGGACCGCGTCTCGGTCCTCATCACGCACCTCGGCGCGATCATCGCCCAGAACGCTCCGCGTCTGCTCGGGCGCGAGGACGTGCGGGTGCTCACCGAGGGTGTCAAGCAGGTCAACCCGTCCGTCGTCGACGAGCTCATCCCGAACCTGCTCTCCCTCGGCGAGGTGCAACGCGTGCTGCAGGGCCTGCTCGCGGAGGAGATCTCGATCCGGGACCTCGGTCGGATCTACGAGGCGCTCACGCTGCGCGCCAAGGTCAGCACCGACGTCGAGGGCCTCGTCGAGGCCGCACGGTCCGCGATCGCACCGGCTCTGACGGCGCAGCACGCGCACGAGGGCACGCTGCGGGTCATCACGATCGCACCCGCCCTCGAGCAGCACCTTCTGGAGTCGCTGCGTCCCACCGCCCAGGGCGCGCAGCTGCTGCTCGACCCCGAGACGACGGAGGGCCTGCTCGGCTCGGTCCTCCGCTGCACCACGGAGGCCGAGCAGGGCGGCCGGACCGCCGTCCTGGTGTGCGCACCGGCGATCCGTCCCGCCGTGCGCAGGCTGGTGGCACACTCGATGCCGCGACTGGCTGTGCTCTCCTACGTCGAGGTCACCGGTGCCGGTCTGCAGATCGAGCAGGTCGGGATGGTGACGGATGTCCACGCGATTGCTGCTTGAGGGCGACGACCTCGAGCTGCTGCTGACGCGCGTCCGGGCGGAGTACGGCCCGGACGCGACCGTCGTGCGCGCGGAACGTGTCCGCACCGGCGGGATCGCGGGGTTCTTCGCCCGCGAACGGTTCGAGCTGACGATCGAGGTGCCCGAGCGCGGCCCTCTCGGAGGCTGGGCCCGCGCGGGCCGTGGAGCGCTGGGCGGCCAGCGATCGCACCCCGAGGCGACCGGGATCGACGCCCTGCTCGACGCCGCGGACGCCGCCGAGCGGGGCGAGCAGCCGCCGGCGCTGCCGGCCCCGGTACCCGCCGGCCCCCAGCTCTCGACCGGCCGCGACACGTTCGCGTCCGTCCTCGACTCGGTCCGGTCGATGGCCGGAGCGGTGTCGCTTGAGGGCGTGGTCGAGCCTGCCGCGCCGCCTTCGCCGCCCGTGCCGGACGCGACCGCCCTCGCGTCGCCCGCGGACGCGGTGCCCACGGTGCCCACGGTGCCCGCCGTTCCTGGTACGTCGACGCTTCCCGGTGCGCCGGGGCCACCCGGGAACGCGCCGGCTCCTGGCGGGGCGTTCGCGCCGATCACCGCCCCCACGGTCCCGGTCACCTCGCGCAGCGTCGTGCTTCGCCCACCCGGGGCCGGCAAGGCCGATCTCCTCGCGCTCGGTGTGCCGGCCCGCCTGCTAGGCGATGCGGCACCGGGGCCCGTCCCGTTGTCCGACCTCCTCAAGGACGTCCCGAACCCGCCGCGGCTCGCGCGCATCCCCGGCTCGCTGGTCGCTGTCGTGGGGGACACCGCGACGGTGATGGCCACGGCGCGGCAGATGGCGACCCGGCTCGGTCTGCAGGAGACGGACGTGGTGCTCGCCGGCGACCTCGAGGCGATCCCCGGTTTCGGCCGTCGGGTGCAGACGGCCGCAGCCGCGCGCCGGTTCCGCGACCGGGCGACCGCCGACGACGGCATCCTGGTGGTGGCGATCGGCGTCGGTTCCGAGCCCGTGGACGTCGACCGCGGCGCCGAGGTGCTCGAGGCCCTCGCTCCCGACCAGGTCTGGGCGGTCGTCGATGCGCGCAGCAAGCCGCGTGACTGCGTCCGGTGGTTGGCCGACGTCGGCCGCGGGCGGCGCGTCGACGCGCTCGCGGTTGCCAGCGTCTTCGCGACAGAGCAGCCGGGGACGGTGCTCGACCTCGGGGTGCCGGTCGGCTGGGTGGACGGTCTGCCTGCGACGCGGGTGACCTGGGCCGCGGTGCTGAGCAGGAGGCTCGGGGACGACGCACGGTGGGACTGACCGGGTGGTCGCGCGGGCCCGGGCGTCAGAGCGGATAGTCTCGGCCCATGCTCGTGCTCAGTCGTCGCGTCGGCGAACGCCTCCTGATCGGTGATGACATCGTCATCACGGTCATCGAGGTGCGCAGCGACGGCGTGCGCATCGGTATCGACGCGCCCCGCGAGATCAGCGTGAACCGTGCCGAGGTCATCGAGGCGGTCACCGCCGCGAACGTGGAGGCCACGACCGCGGACGAGGGTGCGGTTGACGCCCTGCGCCAGCTGCGCTCCCCGAGGCGACCGGACACCGGGCCGCGCCCGCCGACCTCGCGCTGAGGTCCGCTCTCCCCGTCTTCCTCACTCCCCGCCCCGCCCTGCCGATCAGAGGGTGGGTGACGGCCGTGCATCGCACGGCACGAGCCGTGCACCGGACACGGGAACAGGAGACTGCTGTGGAAGATCTGGACGACATCGTCCGCGAGTTCCTGGTCGAGAGCTACGAGAACCTCGACCAGCTGGACCGAGATCTTGTCGCGCTCGAAGGAGCCCCGGGTTCGCGGGAGCTGCTGAGCAGCGTGTTCCGCACGATCCACACGATCAAGGGCACCAGCGGGTTCCTCGCGTTCGGCCGCCTCGAGAAGGTCACCCACGCGGGCGAGAACCTGCTCGTCGAGCTGCGCGACGGCCGTCGGTCCATGGACGGTGCGATGGCGGACGTGCTGCTGCGGCTCGTCGACACGGTGCGGGAGATCCTCGCGAGCATCGACCGGGACGGCGCCGAGGGCGACGTCCCCATCGACGGCGTGATCGACCAGATCCGCCTCGTGCAGGAGGCCGGCTCTGCCGATTCCCAGGCGCCCGTCCAGCAGGCGGCCCCCGCGTCCGAGGCCTCCGTCGCACCCGAGGCGCCCGCCGCGGCGGAGACACCCACCCTCGAGACCGCGCGGCCGCGGACGGTCGTGAAGCGCGTCCGGGTCGCCGCCGCGCGCACGGCGGTCGCGGCTGTCCAGAGCACGGTCGAGGTGCCCGCACCGCACACGCCCCTGGGCTCGGAGTCCGTCGTGGACGACGACGACGCGTGGGCGCCGATCGGCATGGAACCGGTCGCCACGGTGCAGCTCGGTGCCGACGACGTCGCGGCCGTCGCGCGGGCCGGGGCCTCGGCCCTGGCTCACGACGTCGTCCTGGCGGAGCCGGAGCCGGTGTCGGACGCGCCGGACCCTCGGTCTGCACCGTCGGGCACCGCTGCGGTCGTGGCACCCGGGGGTGGCGACCCCGCCCCGGAGGATCAGGGCATGTCCCGCGGCCCCGTCGAGACGTCGATCCGGGTCGACATCGAGCTGCTCGAGGGGCTGATGCGTCAGGTCAGCGAGCTCGTGCTGACGCGTAACCAGATCAGCAGGCTCGCGCAGGACACCTCGGACGTCGACCTCCTGCGCTCCTCGCAGCGTCTGAGCCTGATCGCCTCCGAGCTGCAGGAGGGGGTCATGAAGACTCGCATGCAGCCGATCGACCACGTGTGGAACAAGATGCCCCGGGTCGTCCGCGACCTTGCCGCGCAGTGCCGTCGGCAGGTGCACCTCGAGCTCGTCGGCGGTGACACCGAGCTCGACCGCAGCCTCCTCGAGGCGGTCAAGGACCCGTTGACGCACCTGGTGCGCAACGCGGTCGATCACGGCATCGAGTCCCCCGAGGAGCGTCTGGCCGCGAACAAGTCGGCCAAGGGAACCCTGACGCTGCGTGCGTACCACGCCGGTGGCCAGGTGCTCGTCGAGGTCACCGACGACGGTCGTGGGATCGACCCCGGTCACGTCGCGGCGAAGGCGGTCGAGCGCGGGCTGCGGACCCCGGACGAGATCGCGAAGATGTCCACGGCGGAGGTCTTCGACCTGTTGTTCCTGCCGGGGTTCTCGACCGCGCAGGCCGTGACGAAGGTGTCTGGCCGCGGCGTCGGCATGGACGTCGTGCGCACGAAGATCGAGGCCATCGGCGGGACGGTCGACATCGAGTCGGAGGTCGGACGCGGCACCACCTGGCGGCTGCGGATCCCGCTGACGCTCGCGATCATGCCGGCGCTCACGGTCGAGCACCTCGGCGAGCTGTTCGCCGTGCCGCAGGTCAACCTGCTCGAGCTCGTCGCTCTCGACGCCCAGAAGACGGCGACGGCGATCGAGTACGTCGGGAGTGCTCCGGTCTACCGCCTGCGCGGTCAGCTGCTCCCGCTGGTCGCCCTCGGCGAGGTGCTCGGGGTGTCGTCCGACGAGGTCACCGCCCTGCGTGCGGGCGACGCGCGCGGCGGCGTGATCGCGGTCCTGCAGGCCGACGAGCAGCGGTTCGGGTTGCTGGTCGACCGGGTGCTGAACACCGAGGAGATCGTGGTCAAGCCGGTCGCGACCCGGATCAAGTCGCTCGGGATCTACACCGGCGCGACGTTGCTCGGTGACGGTCGTGTCGCACTGATCCTCGACGTCCAGGCGATCGCCCGACGCAGCGTCCGTGGTGAGGCGATCGAGTTCGGGCGTGCGCACGGCGCGGACGACGAGCACGCCGTCAGCGACGTCGTGCAGATGCTTGTCGCGGGGATCGGCGGCGGGCGCCGGG
>MLJW01000751.1_pt1 | contig 10133 bp, 8 predicted proteins | sample 888231 | NCBI WGS metagenome assembly MLJW01 (sample SAMN05788063, study PRJNA343431) | mine drainage metagenome | isolation source: sample collected from the inflow into an acid mine drainage treatment plant... | place: Germany: Lusatia, lignite mining district
CCCCGGCGGCCGGGGCGTGGGACGCGCGAGCGGGGGTGTGCCAGGACATGGCGCACCTCGCGCTCGGTGCGCTGCGGAGCGTCGGCATCCCGGCCCGCTACGTGTCCGGTTACCTTCACCCGACGCGAGGCGCCGAGCCCGGCCAGACCGTCACCGGCGAGTCGCACGCCTGGGTCGAGTGGTGGACGGGGCAGTGGACGGGCTTCGACCCGACCAACCGGGCCCCCGCGGGGGAGCACCACGTCGTGCTCGCCCGCGGCCGCGAGTACCAGGACGTCGCGCCGTTGCGCGGGATCTACGCGGGCACGAGCACGGATGCGCTCGACGTCCAGGTGCACATCACCCAGGAGGCCTGAGGCAGCTCCGCGCTCCCGTCGAGGCGCGGTGGACCCGTGCGGGCGCTGCACGCCAGGACAACGACCGAGAAGGCGAGAAGGATCGAGTCGATCGGGTGCCACGTGCCCGGTCGTCGCCATCAAGGGAGAAGTGCCATGAGAGCAGCGCGCTACTACGACCGCGGGGACATCCGCATCGACGAGATCGCGGAACCAGTCGTCACGGCCGGAACCGTCGGCATCGATGTCGCCTGGTGCGGCATCTGCGGCAGCGATCTGCACGAGTACATGGAGGGGCCGATCTTCATCCCGCCCGCGGGGCACCCGCACCCGATCAGTGGCGAGAGTGCACCCGTCACGATGGGGCACGAGATGTCCGGCGTGGTCTACGCCGTCGGCGAGGGAGTCACCGACCTGTCACCCGGCGACCACGTCGTGGTCGAGCCGTACATCCTGCACGACGACGTGGACACCGGGCCGGAGAGCCGCGACTACCACCTCTCACGGGACATGAACTTCATCGGTCTCGGCGGTGGCGGCGGCGGGCTCGGGGAGAAGATCGTCGTCAAGCGGCGGTGGGCGCACCGGGTCGCGGACTCCGTGCCCCTCGACCAGGCGGCACTCATCGAACCGCTCTCGGTCGGCTACCACGCCGCCGAGCGCAGCGGGGTCAGGGCCGGCGACACGGTGCTCGTCACCGGAGCAGGGCCGATCGGGCTGCTCACCTCGGCGATCGTCAAGGCGCTCGGTGCGACGGTGATCGTGAGCGAGCCGAGCCCGTTGCGTCGGCAGAAGGCGCTCGACTCGGGCGTCGCGCAGCACGTCCTGGACCCGTTGGCCGGCGACGTCGTCGCGCAGGTCCGTGAGCTCACCGGCGGCACGGGTGCCGACGTCGGGTTCGAGTGCACCTCGGTGCAGCCTGCGCTCGACACCCTCGTCGATGCGCTCAAGCCGCACGGCGTGCTCGTGGTCGTGTCGATCTGGGGCCATCCGGGCACGTTCGACATGCAGAAGATCGTGCTCAAGGAGCTCGACGTGCGCGGCACGATCGCCTACGTCAACTCCCATCCGGCGGTGATCGCGCTGGTCGAGGCGGGGAAGATCGACCTGTCGCCGTTCATCACCGGGAGGATCGGGCTCGACCACCTGGTCGACCAGGGCTTCGACACCCTGATCCACCACAACGAGACGGCGGTGAAGATCCTCGTCTCGCCGTCGGGCCGCGGGCTCTGAGTCGATGAGGTGACGTCGGGACGGCCCGGCCCGTGGGATCATGGGCCAGGCCGTCCCGGCAGCCGGTGGTGCGGTCAGTCGTCACGACCGGTACTGCCGCGGTGAACCCGGCGTCACCCCGCGACGGATCCCGCCGTCGACCTCGACCCTCCGGAGTACCTTCGCGTGTCCCCGATCCCCAGCGCCGACCAGCTCAGCCGCATCCGCCCGTCGGCCACGGCCCCCGAGCTGTTGCGCAACTTCTGCATCATCGCGCACATCGACCACGGGAAGTCGACGCTCGCCGACCGCATGCTCCAGCTCACCGGGGTCGTGGACGCGCGTTCGATGCGCGCCCAGTACCTCGACCGGATGGACATCGAGCGCGAGCGCGGGATCACCATCAAGTCCCAGGCGGTGCGCATGCCCTGGGCGGTCGCGGACGCGTCCGGCGGGTCGACGCCGTACGCCCTCAACATGATCGACACCCCTGGTCACGTCGACTTCACCTACGAGGTCTCGCGCTCGCTCGCGGCGTGCGAGGGCGCGGTGCTGCTCGTCGACGCAGCGCAGGGCATCGAGGCGCAGACCCTCGCGAACCTCTACCTCGCGATGGAGAACGACCTCACGATCATCCCGGTGCTCAACAAGATCGACCTGCCGGCCGCGCAGCCGGAGAAGTACGCGGACGAGATCGCCGGCCTGGTCGGCGGCGACCCGGCCGACGTGCTCCGCGTCTCCGGGAAGACCGGTGCCGGTGTCCTCGAGCTGCTCGACCGGATCGTCGAACGTGTCCCGGCCCCCGGTGGCGACCCCGACGCGGCCGCGCGGGCGATGATCTTCGACTCGGTCTACGACACGTACCGCGGTGTCGTGACCTACGTGCGCGTCGTCGACGGTCAGCTCAGCCCGCGTGAGCGCATCGTCATGATGTCGACGCGCGCCACCCACGAGCTCCTCGAGATCGGCGTGATCTCCCCGGAGCCGATCCCGACCGAGGGACTCGGGATCGGCGAGGTCGGCTACCTCATCACGGGCGTCAAGGACGTGCGCCAGTCCAAGGTCGGCGACACGGTCACGAACGCGAGCAAGCCCGCGGAGACGGCGCTCGCGGAGTACCACGACCCGCGGCCGATGGTGTTCTCGGGGCTGTACCCGATCGACGGCTCCGACTACCCGCTGCTCCGCGACGCCCTCGACCGCCTCAAGCTGAACGACGCGGCGCTGCACTACGAGCCCGAGACCTCCGTCGCCCTCGGCTTCGGGTTCCGGGTCGGCTTCCTCGGTCTGCTGCACCTGGAGATCGTGCGTGAGCGGCTCGAGCGCGAGTTCAACCTCGACCTGATCTCGACCGCGCCGAACGTCGTCTACGAGGTCGTGCTCGAGGACCGGTCTGTGCTCACGGTCACGAACCCGAGCGAGTTCCCCACCGGCAAGATCGTCGAGGTCCGCGAGCCGATCGTGAAGGCGACGATCCTCGCGCCGAGCGAGTTCATCGGCTCGATCATGGAGCTCTGCCAGGAGCGCCGCGGCACGATGCAGGGGATGGACTACCTGTCCGCCGATCGTGTCGAGCTGCGGTACGTCCTTCCTCTGGCGGAGATCGTCTTCGACTTCTTCGACCAGCTCAAGTCCAGGACCCGTGGCTACGCGTCGCTCGACTACGAGCCGTCCGGCGACCAGGCGGCCGACCTCGTCAAGGTGGACATCCTGCTCCAGGGCGAGCAGGTCGACGCGTTCAGCTCGATCGTGCACAAGGACAAGGCGTACGCGTACGGCGTGATGATGACGGGCAAGCTGCGGGTGCTGATCCCACGGCAGCAGTTCGAGGTGCCGATCCAGGCGGCGATCGGCGCACGGGTGATCGCGCGCGAGACGATCCGGGCCATGCGCAAGGACGTGCTCGCGAAGTGCTACGGCGGGGACATCACGCGCAAGCGCAAGCTCCTCGAGAAGCAGAAGGAGGGGAAGAAGCGCATGAAGACCATCGGTCGCGTCGACGTCCCCCAGGAGGCCTTCATCGCAGCTCTCTCCTCCGACGCCTCGGGCGGCAAGGACGCCAAGGAGAAGAAGTGAGCCCGGCGCTCCCGGACGGCGAGCCCGCGCCCGACGACGGCACGCTCCCGGCGACGGTGCGCGACGGCGCGCAGGACCGCGACTTCGGCGTCTACCTGCACGTGCCGTTCTGCACCGTGCGGTGCGGCTACTGCGACTTCAACACGTACACCGCGACGGAGCTCGGTGGTGGCGCGAGCCAGGACGAGTACGCGTCGACGGCGATGCACGAGATCGCGCTCGCGCGCGACGTCATGCGGCGGGCTGACCTGCCGGACCGGCCCGTCGCGACGGTGTTCGTCGGGGGTGGCACCCCGACGGTCCTGCCCGTCGCCGACCTCGCACGGCTGCTCGACGGGGTACGTGACGCGTGGGGGCTCGCGGACGGCGCCGAGGTGACGACGGAGGCCAACCCCGACTCCGTCGGCCCACGCGAGCTCACGGCGCTCGCTGCCGCCGGCTTCACCCGCGTGTCGTTCGGCATGCAGTCGGCGGTCCCGCACGTGCTGGCCACGCTCGAGCGCACGCACGACCCGCGGCGCGTGCCGGACGTCGTGCGCTGGGCTCGGGAGGCGGGACTCGCGGTCTCTCTCGACCTGATCTACGGGACGCCGGGGGAGTCGCACGCCGACTGGCGGGCGAGTCTCGAGGCGGCGCTCGCGACCGGGGTCGACCACGTGTCCGCGTACGCCCTCGTCGTCGAGCCGGGCACGCGGATGGCGACCCAGGTGCGCCGGGGCGAGCTCGCCCTCCCGACCGAGGACGACCAGGCGACGAAGTACGAGATCGCCGACGACCTGCTCGCGGCCGCCGGGCTGCACTGGTACGAGGTCAGCAACTGGGCTCGCACACCCGCGGACGCGTGCCGGCACAACCTCGCCTACTGGCGTGGTGCCGACTGGTGGGGTGTCGGTCCCGGGGCGCACAGCCACATCGGGGATGTCCGGTGGTGGAACGTCAAGCACCCGCGCGCCTACGCGGCACGGCTCGCGGACGGCATGAGCCCCGCGGCGGGTCGCGAGCGTCTCGACGGCGCGGACGTGCGGCTCGAACGGGTGATGCTCGGGGCCAGGTTGAGCGAGGGGCTCCCGCTCGACGAGCTGGGCTCGGAGGGGCGACGCGCGGTGGCCGCGCTCGTCGCCGACGGGCTCGTGGACGGTCCTGCGGCAGTGGGCGGCGACGGTCGTGGTCGGCGCGTGCTGCTCACGCGTCGAGGTCGGCTGCTCGCCGATGCCGTGGTCAGGGCGCTCACGGAGTAGCCGAACCACAGCGCGCTCACACGGGGGTCCTTGACACAACCTCCACATTTCGATTCTCTGGCAGCGGTGCGGGCGGCTCGACCGGAGCCACCCGCGATCGGACCGAAGGGTGACCATGACCGAGAACGGACCGGGCGGCGCGCCGCGCGACGAGAACGAGCCTCCGCAGCCCCCTGCGAGCGCAGTCCCGCCGCCGGGGGCGTACCCGCCGCCGCCCGCGGGCAGCTACCCTCCGCCGCCCCCCGCGGGTTACGGTCCGCCCGCGGGCAGCTACCCTCCGCCGCCCCCCGGCGGTGGCTACGGCCCCCCCGGGGCGATGCCCCCGGCGCCGCAGCCCTACGGTGCGCCCGGCGGCCCGCAGGCGGTCGGCATCGGTGAGGCGTTCAACTACGGCTGGACCAAGTTCACCGCCAACGTCGGTCCGATCCTCCTCGCGATGCTCGTCTACGGTGCGGTGATCGCGGTCGTCGGTGGCATCTTCTACGGGTTGCTGGTCGCCTCGGCGGTCGCGTCGGCGAACAACGATCCGTACCGCACGTCGTCGGGGATGTTCGGTGCCGGCTTCGGCTTCGGGACGATCGTCTTCTACGTCGTGATCATCCTTCTGGGGTACCTGGCACAGGCCGGGATGGTTCGCGGCGCCCTGCACGTCACGTACGGCCGGCCGCTCGAGTTCAAGACGTTCTTCCAGTTCGACAACCTCGGGGGCGTCATCGGGGCGTCGCTGCTGATCGGCCTCGGAACCGGTGTCGGAACGGTGCTGTGCATCCTTCCCGGCATCGTGTTCGCGTTCTTCGCCCAGTTCGCCCTGTACTTCGTCCTCGACAAGCAGCAGGGCGCGGTGCAGGCGATCAAGTCCAGCTTCTCGCTGGTCAACAAGAACCTTGGCACGGTCGTCGTGCTCTTCCTGGCGGTGTACGTCGTCCAGGCCATCGGGTTCATGCTCTGCGGCATCGGGCAGCTCATCGCCTTCCCGCTCACGATGATCGCCACGGCGTACCTGTACCGTCGCATGCTCGGCGAGCCCGTCGCACCCTGACGGAGGCGCCCTGAGCTGAGAGCAGCACGCGCATGACGCAGGGGTCGTCGCCCCTCCCCGGGTCGGGGTACCACCACGGCGTGACACCCGGGTGGTACCCCGACCCGTCGGGCGACTGGGAGATCCGCTGGTGGGACGGGGTCCTCTGGAGCGCCGACGTCGTCACCGGGACGTACCGCGCTCAGGAGCCGATCGGGTCGGTGGTGGTGCCCGCCGTCGAGCAGCTCGTGTGGGACGGCGAGGGTCACCGGTTGACGACCCACCGTGTGTGGGTCCATGAGCCCGGCAGCGGGCGGCTGCCCGAGGAGCTGCCGCTCTGGACGATCGCGCTCGTCGAGGCCACCGCGTCGCGCGTCACGATGTCGGTCGCGTACCCGGGCTACGGGGGACGTGTGACGTACGTGATCCGCTCGGGCTCGGCGCCGCTGCTCGGGGCGCTCGTGCACGCGTGGGCCAACCGGAACCGGCGGGCCGCCCTCAGGCTCTGACGGTCCTGTCGGCGGACCGACCGGGTGGCGCCCCGCGGCGCCGACCTTCCGGCGCTGAGCCGTCCGGTCACGAGCCCGTGACGAAGTCGATCAGCTCTTCGACGCGGCCGAGCAGCGACGGCTCCAGGTCGGCGTAGCTCCGGACGGAGCGCAGGATCCGCTGCCAGGCGCGCGCAACGTCTGCCTGGTCGGCCGCAGGCCAGCCGAGCTCGCGCAGGATGCCGTGCTTCCACTCGACGCCGCGCTCGATCGTCGGCCAGGCGGCCAGCCCGATCCGCTCCGGTCGCACGGCCTGCCAGACGTCGACGTACGGGTGCCCGAGGACGACGACCGTTCCGGCCGGCGCGGCACGCATGACGGCGTCGGCGATGCGGCTCTCCTTGCTCCCGGGCACGAGGTGGTCGACGAGCACGCCGAGCCGACGCCCGGGCCCGGGGGCGAAGTCCCGCACTGCGTCGGGCAGGTTGTCGACGCCGTCCAGCAGCTCGACCACGACGCCTTCCACGCGCAGGTCGTCGCCCCAGACCTTCTCCACGAGCTCGGCGTCGTGCTTGCCCTCGACCCAGATCCGGGAACCGCGCGCGACCCGGGCGCGCACCCCGGCGACCGCGCGCGACCCCGACGCGGTGCGTGCCGGCGCCGCCGGGGCAGTCGCGCGGGTCGGCGCCATGAGCTCGACGGGCGCACCGTCCACCCAGAAGCCGGGCCCGAGCGGGAACGTCCGCGTGCGTCCGCGCCGGTCCTCGAGGACGACGACGTGGAGACCTCCGGACTTCTCGACGCGGACCACGGCGCCCACCCAGCCGGTCATGACCTCCTCGACCACGAGACCGCGCTCGGCCGGCGTCGGCGTCGACCGGCGCGCGGTCCGGTGACCGGTCGTGGGCGTCGAGAGCACATCCGCGCCGTAGCGGTCGGGGTGGTCCGGGCTGCTCGGGGCGTGGGGTCGCGACATCACCCGGGAAGCCTAGGGTGCACGCCGACGTTCCCCGAGGAGGCGCCGGGCGGGCGTCGTCCCCGACGAGGCCGGTGCGACCGCGTAGAATTGGCACTCGCCGACCTGGAGTGCCACCGGGGGGCAGGGAGCACGTGAGACGGAACACGCCCGACGGCCCCGGCGCCTCGCCCGGTTCGGCACCGACTCGACGCAGGGAGGTCACGGTGAGCGACGACCGCAGGCTCGACGTGCTGCGCGCGATCGTGGAGGACTACGTCGTCACGCGCGAACCGGTCGGCTCGCGCGCGCTCGTGGAGCGGCACTCGCTCGGGGTCTCCTCGGCGACGATCCGCAACGACATGGCCGCCCTCGAGGAGGGCGGCTACATCGTCCAGCCGCACACCTCGGCGGGCCGGGTGCCGACCGATCGCGGGTACCGGTTGTTCGTCGACCGGCTGGCGACGGTGAAGGCGATGTCGAGCCCCGAGAAGAGAGCCATCCAGGCGTTCCTCGAGGACGCGGTGGACCTCGACGACGTCGTCGACCGGGCCGTCCGCCTGCTCGCCCAGCTCACCCAGCAGGTCGCGGTCGTCCAGTACCCGTCGCTGCGTCGGTCGGCGCTGCGGCACCTCGAGCTCGTCGACCTCGGCGAGCACCGTCTCCTCGTCGTGATCATCACGGACACGGGTCGTGTCGAGCAGCGCACCCTCGACCTCGCGACGATCGCGCCGGCACTGTCGGAGGAGACCGTCGCGCTGCTGCGCGTGCGCCTCAACGTCGTCGCGACCGGCAGGCGGCTCTCCGAGCTCGTCGTGCCGCTCGGCGAGCTCGCCGACGCGTTCCCGAGCACGGACCAGGCGCTCGTGCGCGCCGTCGTGCAGGTCGTCGAGGAGACCCTGGCCGAGGAGAGCGAGGAACGCCTGGTGCTGGCCGGCACGGCGAACCTCGCGCGGACCGGCGCCCACGACTTCACGCACACCCTCGGCCCCGTCCTCGAGGCCCTCGAGGAGCAGGTCGTGCTGCTCCGTCTGCTCGGCGAGATGGCCGACGACGCGGCGAGCGTGTCCGTCCGGATCGGGCGCGAGACCCACCACGAGGGACTCGTCGAGACCAGCTTCGTGACGAGCGGGTACGGCGGCGAGGACGCGACCCTCGCGCGGATCGGGTCGATCGGCCCGCTGCGCATGGACTACCCGGGCACCATCGCCTCGGTGCGCGCGGTCGCCCGGTACCTCTCCCGGGTGCTCGCCGGGTGAGCCGCACGCACGTGACCTCCGAGCCGGCCGCCGCCGGTCCCACCATGTCCCCTGCAGGAAGTGATCAGTGAGCGACTACTACCAGATCCTCGGTGTGCCCCGTGATGCGAGCACCGACCAGATCAAGAAGGCCTACCGCAAGCTCGCGCGCGAGCTCCACCCGGACGTCGCGGGCGAGGGCATGCAGACCGAGGACAGGTTCAAGGACGTCTCGCGCGCCTACGAGGTGCTCTCGAACCCGGAGAAGCGTCAGGCCTACGACATGGGGGCCGACCCGTCCGCGCCGGGTGGGGGCATGGGCGGTGGCTTCGGCTTCCAGGACATCTTCGAGACGTTCTTCGGGGCGGCGCAGTCGGCCGGCCAGCGTGGTCCGATCCCGCGGGCGCGACGCGGACAGGACGCCCTGCTGCGGCTCGACATCGACCTCGCCGAGGCGGCCTTCGGGGCGCACCGCGAGCTTCAGGTCGACACCGCCGTGCTGTGCCCGACCTGTTCGGGCTCGTGCTGCCGACCCGGGAGCTCGCCGCGGACGTGCGACGTGTGCGGCGGTCGCGGGTCGGTCCAGCGGGTCGCCCGGTCGTTCCTCGGCCAGGTCATGACCTCCGCCCCGTGCGCCGCGTGCCACGGCTTCGGCACCGTCATCCCGGAGCCCTGCACCGAGTGCGCGGGCGAGGGCCGGGTCCGCAGCCGTCGCACCCTGACCGTCGACGTGCCGGCCGGTGTCGACACGGGGACGCGGATCAAGCTCACGGGCCAGGGCGAGGTCGGTCCGGCGGGCGGGCCGGCGGGGGACGTGTACCTCGAGGTCCGCGAACGCAACCACGAGACCTTCGCGCGGCGCGGTGACGACCTGCACTGCACGCTCGAGGTACCGATGACAGCGGCGGCGCTCGGCACCGTGCTCGAGCTGGAGACGCTGGACGGCATGCAGGAGATCGACCTGCGTCCGGGCACCCAGCCCGGTCAGGTGATCACGCTCAAGGGGTTGGGCGTCGGGCACCTGCACACCGGCGGGCGGGGTGACCTCGACGTGCACATCGAGGTCCAGGTCCCGGCGCCGGAGGACGAGGAGCAGATCGAGCTGTTGCGCCGGCTCGCCGAGCTGCGCGGGGAGCAACGGCCGGAGGGGCGGCTCTCGGCCGTGCACCCCGGAGTGTTCGCCAAGCTCCGCGACAAGCTCAGTGGCCGCTGAGCCCGGGCCCCGCACGGCTGCCGTGACGGGGCGGCCATGAGCGCCCCGGTGTTCTTCGCCGAGCCCGGGTCGCTTCGTGACGTGACCGTCGGGTCGACGTATCTGCTCGACGGCGCCGAGGGTCGGCACGCCGGTGTCGTGCAGCGGCGCGGACCGGGTGAGCGGGTCGACGTCGTCGACGGCACCGGGGTGAGGCTGCGCGGGGTCGTGCTCGCTGTCGATGCCGCCGGTGTGCACCTCGAGGTCCGGGAGCACGTCGTCGAGCCGGCGGCCGAGATCGGGCTGGTCCTGGTGCAGGCGCTCGCAAAGGGCGATCGGGACGAGCCCGCGCTCGCGGCGGCGACCGCGGTCGGTGCCGAC
>MLJW01000752.1_pt1 | contig 10126 bp, 8 predicted proteins | sample 888231 | NCBI WGS metagenome assembly MLJW01 (sample SAMN05788063, study PRJNA343431) | mine drainage metagenome | isolation source: sample collected from the inflow into an acid mine drainage treatment plant... | place: Germany: Lusatia, lignite mining district
CGTTCTCGTTCTTGCGGAAAACTCATTTCACACCTTGCTGCGATAAAAGTTGAGCCAACTACGGCTCGGCGTCGGGCCGCGCTGGCCCTGGTACCGCGAACCGTACTTTGCCGAACCGTAAGGATGCTCAGCAGGAGATGAGAGTTGGAACAGACAGAGTTGTCCGATCTTCATTCCTGGGTGCAAAGTCACTGGCAAATTCGCAACGTTAGAAAGTTCAAGGGTGATGTGACCTGAGAACCCTGGATCGATGAAGCCGGCGGTTGAATGCGTAAGAAGCCCGAGCCGACCGAGAGACGACTTGCCTTCGAGGCGACCTGCAATGTCGTCAGGCAGGGTGATGACCTCGTAGGTGCTGGCGAGAACGAACTCCCCTGGGTGGAGGATGAATGGCTCATCACCGTCGGTGGAAACCTCGCGGGTCAGGTCCGGCTGCTCGACCGCAGGGTCGATGAACGGGTAGCGGTGGTTCTCGAAGACTCGGAAGAACCTGTCCAGTCGAACGTCGACGCTCGAGGGCTGGATCATCGACTCCTCGAAAGGGTCTAGGCCCACCCGGCCGGATTGGATCTCTGCGCGGATATCGCGGTCACTTAGTAGCACGCCGTGACCCTACCGCTGGTTGGCTATGCTTGGAACAAGCGACTCGTAGAGCGCGCGGACGTAGTGAAATGGCATCACGTCAGCTTCCCAAGCTGACAGCGCGGGTTCGATTCCCGTCGTCCGCTCCATGGGGTCTCCCCGAGATGATCGGACGCCTCCCCCAGAATAGAGCGAATGTCAGCTCGTTGGGGATTGCATTAGCCCAATTTCCTGGTATTAGCCCCAGGGGCAACCCTGCCTAATCATCACCTACTCCTAGTTTGGCCGGCGAACTGGGGCGCGGAGTGTTGGTCCTGGGGTCCAAGTCTCTCAACCCTCTTCAAATCCCTTCCTGTTTGCCCGTCATTTGGTGTGAAGGGTTAAGTGAATATCCAATTTCAAATTATCGATAGTGAGACCCAGTTAACTTGGCATGGTTGTCTTAAAGCCACTTCTAACTAACATGGATTTATCGTCTTTGGGCTCAGTATCCGTGTTGATAATCAGCTGCCCAAGTGTGAGACTGCATGACGATGGTCACAGTTCTCCACGGAACACTGGAACGAGGAGCTAAATGCACTCGACGGTAGGCAATCACGCTACAACGGTTAAGAGAAGTGCATGGTTCATACCAATACTTATCTTGCAGGTGACTTTGATCTTCATGTTGTCTGTGGTTGTGTTCAGCCAGGTTCATTTCAATAACTCAAGACACGCACCACTAGTAACTTCACCGGCCATTATTGGTACGCAAGTTGGTGCACCGTGCACCAAAGAGAACGAAGCGATCAACAAGCCGGGCATCAGCGGCGGAAATCTTTTTTGCTTGAAAACCCCGCAAGGTCTTCTCTGGCACGACTTTGATACGATCATCGCAACCGCCTACTTGAATACTGTTTTACCAAGCTGTGAAACACCCCGATACACCAAGGCCACTCTTACTCCAGAAATGATCCAGTTAGCGGAAGACTATTTCAAAGAACGAAACCTGCTTCCAGTGAAGGTAACTATGGTGGGGCAAGCAGTTCGATATCTCTTTACGGAAGGGATAAGGGTTTGCTCGAACGGTATCGGCCTTCCACCCGGCGCTTACGCTGGTTTCATTCCTAGGGAAGCGAGTGCTGGTTGGTCAATCATGGTTCTTCACAAATCAAATGGGTTCGGCGATACCAATTTTCTAAAGATTGTGAGGATAGGAGACGCTTACAAGGTTATGGAGGTTGATACAAGCCCGTGACTAGATGGTGAGAACTTTCTTGCTACTTTCTGTCCCACTTCGTAATTCGCCATGGTGCTGCTTTCGATGATTCGAGCGGCAGTGCCCAGGCAAGCATGGAACCGGTAGCTAGCACAGCACTGAGGCCAGGGTGCTCGCCTAACTTCCAAATTTTATTGCTGGATACGTCGAAGACGTACTGTCCTGGGTCGCCGTTGCCTGAGCCGTTGCCCCAGGCTACGAACGTATTTCCACAACTAAGATCAAGACCCCATGCAGGGTCATCAAGTTGGATTATCTTCTGGACTTTTGTTGCCAACACCATCACGTGCAGTTGTCCGCCCATCTGATCTTCGGGATTGCTAGCCGGTGGATTGGGTGAACGCACCGCCCAGGCAAGAAGGGTGTCGGAGGCACACATCGTGGACACTTGTTCGCGCATGAACAACTGGCCCGATGTGATCAGAGTGTCGGCCTTGGCCTGGCGTAGTCGGATCTCATATCGGTTCGCCGACATTTTTGAGTCGACGTCATTAGAACGTACGTAAAGAAGACCTTCTGCGGTAGCAGCCGGATTCTTGGCCCCATCCACTGCGGTAGCAATCGGCTCGTGTGCGGCAAGATCTCGAACCATGATCCGCGCACCCCACCCACGTGGACCTTTCATCGGGTAAGTCCTCAGCCACCAAGCATGGACGCCGTCTGTAGTGATGAATTTTCCTCCCAGCGAGACCGGAATGACATCACTTTTCGCCAAGTCTTGAGCGTCACTAAGAAGATTCGGGTGAGGTTGTCCAACGTGTACAGCGAAAACTTTCAAATCCGTTGAAGGGCGCATAGCCTGGGTGGCTTCAACCCAGACGACGGACTGTCCATGGATGGCAGCATCGGAGACACCTCGGGGTGGCGAACCGGTCTGGATCGGGAACCATTTGCGGGACTGACCAATTTGGATGCCTACTTGTGCCTGGCCGATTAATAGTGATGACGGCGGAGTTGGCCAGTTATTGACGATAACTGCAGTGCCGTCGACACCGATAGCGATCACCGCAACGCTTGCTCCAGATTTTCCACGCGGATCAACGGTATAAAGCGTCGTGTAGTTGCGACCTTCGAGCGCAGTTTGCGCGGTACGTGTCGACATCAGCCCATTGTTGTTTAACGAAGTGCTTGATGAAGTTGGGGTGGTGTTACTTGGCGCGACTGATAATGGTGTTTCAATATTGCTTTGGCAGGCGGTCAATGTGAGACCTGTTAAGACAACAGCAGTGAACCTGACCGTGCGAAACATGCAGTATCCAATCCCGTTCGACGGGCATCCCTATACATTCACTATACATATGAACATATGATCTATAGAACAGATCGGATGGCAGCATGAGCATCATTAGAAGGATGGTTGCGATAACAGGAGTTCTGTTGACACTGACTAGTTGTGCATTTGGCACAAATAGTGAGGCAGCTCCGGTGATCACCGTATCTCCTACAGCCACTACGCCAACTCATGTTGATTTGTATGCCAATGCCAGCGCTGGCAACTCAGGTGGTCCGGTGGGCGGGATTTTACCGAATGGTGCTGGATGGGTGCTCACTACCATCGGCTTAGAGTTCACAGTAGACGGAGGAAACACTTTCGGTCGCATGGACTATCCGATTCCAGTTTCGACCATCACTGATTTTGCATTCATCGGCCCTCATGACGTTGTCGTCGGTGTAAAAGATTTTTTCCCCATCATGAAGGTCTCCAATGACGCGGGAGCAACCTGGAAATCACTAACCCTTCCAGCCGGATCAGGTAACGCCGGTTTCGCCCGATTGAGAACCAAGGACAAGACCATCATCGGAATGATCGTCACTGATGTGTCATCTTCTAATTACTCGGACGCGGAGTGGTATGCCACTTCCGACAATGGTGCGACATGGACTCACCATTCAATGCCATCAGGCGGTGTCATCACTCAAGCCGGCAGTATTCTCTGGCTCACCGCAGGACCGCAGTCAACTTCTCTTTATAGAAGTGTTGATCTGGGAATGACCTGGCTGAAAGTTTCGATTCCAACAGCGGCATCGAATGATGGTGCTGCGCTCACAGTTTCTGGCATGTTGAAGAATGGGAATGTTGTTCTCGTAGCAACGACACCAAATGTTGGTCTCGTAGCAACGACACCTAGCGGACACGCAGCAGCTCCACCTAATCTGACAATCTATGTATCAAGCAATAGTGGAGTTAGTTGGGAACCTTTAATCTACATGGCACTCGACGGACAACTCGGCTCAGGCATCCCAATAGCAAGCCAGATCATAGGAAACATGATCTGGCTCGGTGTGGCACCTCATGGAAGGATTTTTCTAGTCTCAAGCGATGGATCGCTGACGACTACAAGCAGTCTCAAGGCACTTCATTCGGGAGACTGGATTGACTCAATTGGTGCCTCCGGGAATTCTTCGGCATGGGTATCAACCACTAAGAGTGAATGCCCTTCAGGTAAAACATCATGTAGACAAGTGCACACCCTGATAAAAACTGATGACAACGGTAAGACCTGGTCTCTCGTGGATCTAGCACGTATGCCAACCTCATAATCTGAGGCCTGCTGAGGGATCCGCCGAACGTTGGCGCTTATGAGAGTCGCGAAGAACTTCTCCACCAACTTGGGTCTGAGTTTGCACAATTGCCCGACTAGAGCTTTTTATGCCCGAAACGGCCATTTCAGCCCTTTCGGGGAAACCCCTCCATGGCGCGATCCCTAACTCAGGCCTACCGATGCGAACCCATCGCAGTCACGGGCTTGACCGCCTCTATCGTCGCGGAGATGACGTAGTCGGTGATGCCCCTACCAGGGGCCCAGTTCTCCATGAACGTCTTGCTCTCATCCTTCGGGGCCACGCGAATTTGCTCGAAACCTGAGGTGGCAAGCATCGCCTCAACCTCATCCACCATCGAGGCACCAGATACGCACCCGGTATAAAGCGCGAGATCTTCACGAATGTCATCGGGAATGACCGCGGAGGCCACCACATCGGAGATGGCCAACCTGCCACCTGGCTTCAACACTCGGAACGCATCAGCGAACACGGCGGGCTTGTCTGGAGACAGGTTGATCACGCAGTTGGAGATGATCACATCCACAGTTCCGTCTGCAACCGGTAAGTGCTCTATTTCGCCCAACCGGAACTCGACATTGTGATAGCCACCAGTCTCCGCGTTGACGCGGGCTTTAGTCACCATGGCCGGAGTCATATCGACTCCGATTACATGTCCGTGCTCTTTCACTTGACGAGAAGCGAGGAAAACGTCGAACCCGCCACCGCTGCCGAGGTCGAGCACTGTCTCCCCGACCTTGAGGTTGGCGATTGCCTGCGGATTGCCGCAACCGAGCCCCATGTCGGATCCGGCCGGCACGCTCGACGTGTCATCAACTGAATAGCCAAGCTGGGTAGATAGCACCTCGCCCGACGCATCCGGCGTGCAGCAGGATGGACCGCAGCCGCACGAGTCGTCCTCGGCCACCTTGGCGTATTGCTCTCGCACTGCTTGGCGGATTTCGTCGTTCTTGATGTCGCTCATAATTTTGTTCTCCAGTTGGGGGTGTCAGGAGTTCTCGGGCCACGGCACTCGGCAGCAATTCGGGGAAGCGTCCGCAAGGACGAGTCGCTGTTTGGCATAGGCATCATGGTGCCACCTTTTCGACAAATGTCAAAGAGGTTGGCACCATCACCACCGAATTGATTCAATATTTGCACAATGCTCCGACCTGGGCTTTTGGAGCACGGCACCGCTATTTGAAGCGCAATCCGCGGACGATGAGCGAAGTCGCCGGCAATTGCAGTTCTTCCACCAGCTGCCTACAGATATCTCATCCATGAGATATCTTGCCGGATATGGAGAGTCAAGAATTGCAGCATGCTGGGCAAGTCATCCGCGATGCTCGACTCCACCGTGGCTGGACCCAGACGCGGCTGGCTGAGGTCTTGGGTACCAGCCAGAGCGCGGTAAATCGAATGGAGAGTGGACGCCAAAACTTCAGCATCGAGATGCTGGCCAGGATAGGACAGGCCCTCGTTAGCGACTTGGTAACTATCGGCACGCCAAAGCCGACCCACCTGCGCGTGGCAGGTGGAACTCATTTGTCGGGAAGCATCGAAGTTAGATCCAGCAAGAACGCAGCCGTCGCTCTGCTCTGTGCAAGCCTGCTTAATAAGGGCAGAACAACACTGCGGGGACTTGCTCGAATCGAAGAAGTCAACCGAATAATCGAGGTGTTGAATAGCATCGGCGTGGTTACGCACTGGCTCAGTAACGGTCGCGACCTCGAGATCCTTCCCCCGGCAAGACTCGACTTATCGGCCATGAACAATGAGGCTGCTCGGCGCACACGTTCGGTCATCATGCTCTTCGCCCCTCTGCTGCATCAGGTGGATCAGTTCGAGTTGCCATTCGCCGGTGGATGCGACTTAGGTAATCGCACCGTCGGGCCGCACATGTCCGCACTTCGGCCCTTCGGTCTCGAGGTCAACACAACTCACGGCAACTATCACGCAAGTGTCGATCGTTCGATGCGCCCTACTCGGCCCATAGTGCTTACCGAGAGAGGTGACACAGTTACCGAAAATGCATTGATGGCTGCGGCATTATCGGACGGAATCACCGTAATCCGAAACGCCAGTTCGAATTACATGGTCCAGGACTTGTGCATCTTTCTGCAGAAACTCGGCGTTCAAATTGATGGAATCGGAACGACAAGTCTCACCGTGCACGGTGTCTCGCACATCGAAACCGACATCGAGTACGCGCCCTCTGAGGATCCCGTCGAAGCGATGAGCTTGATCACTGCGGCCATCGTCACCAATTCGGAGCTTACGATCACGCGTGCGCCAATCGAGTTTCTGGAGATCGAACTCGCCATCCTCGAAGGGATGGGTCTTGATTACGAGCGGAGCGAGGAGTACGTCGCTAGAAACGGTCACACCAGATTGTTAGATCTCAAAATTCACGCATCAAAATTGAAGGCACCGATCGACAAGATTCATCCGATGCCCGCACCCGGTCTGAACATCGACAATCTTCCATTCTTCGCACTCATCGCAGCATCGGCAGATGGGTCGACGCTAATCCACGACTGGGTATACGAGAACCGCGCGATCTATCTGACCGAGCTTTCAAAACTTGGGGCTAGCGTCCGTCTCCTCGACCCGCACCGGGTCTACATCGAGGGTCCGACGCGATGGTCTGGAGCAGAGGTGGTCTGCCCGCCGGCATTGCGCCCAGCGATCGTCATTCTGCTGGCCATGCTCTCCGCCAAAGGCAACTCGGTACTTCGCAATGTCTACGTCATAAATCGGGGCTATGAGGATTTGGCTGCCCGCCTCAATGAGATCGGCGCCGGGATCGAGACGTTCAGCGACCGCTAACCGCTCTCCTTCGTCGCGCAGTTTCATCGAGAAATCGAGTTCCCTTCGCACCTTGGTCACTTTCGGTTAACCGGGGGATGAGTCAATTCAGGGTCACGCTTCCAACAGGTGTGCATCCATAGTTTGAGGAGGCCCGTCTTGAATTTGGCGGCGAGCCAACAGGTCTTCGACGAGTCGACACAGCGCTATCGGCTTCTAGCCGAGAACGCCTCCGACATTCTCTGTCATACAAACCGTGACTTCGTAGTGCAGTGGGTATCGCCTTCAGTATCGAAAGTGTTGGGCTGGGAGCCGGCGCAACTGGTCGGATCAAACATCTTGGATCTGATCCACCCGGATGACCTCGAATTCAAAGTGGCGGCCGGGGAGGCGATCTCGCCACAGAATTCAACTGTCTACGAGGCTCGATACCGCTCTGTCGACGGAGACTACCGTTGGTTTTCAGTGGTCTCCCGCTCTGTCTTCGACAATGACAATCAGAGCGCCGGCCAAGTCTCTGCTGCCCGCGACATCACCGATGAGCGTGAAGTTCGCAAAAGACTGGAATACCAGGCATTTCATGACATGCCGACGGGACTTCACAACCGAGTATGGATTTTGGACATCTTGGAGAAGGACTTGAGCTCGGCTCAACGGAGCAATTCAATCGTCGCCGTGCTATTCATAGATCTGGATCAGTTCAAAGTCGTCAATGACTCGCTTGGTCATGTTGCAGGCGATGAAATGCTGTTAAACATCGCTGCACGAATCACCTCGGCGCTTCGCGGAGAGGATCGGATCGGACGTTTTGGTGGGGACGAGTTCGTGGTCGTGCTTCCAAGCGTCAGCGATCCACAAGAAGTTGAACGCGTCGCCCAAAGAATCACAACGGCTGTGGGGGTTGAACAAGACATCCAAGGTCGCCGAATCGTAACCACCACGTCAATTGGAATCGCACTGTCACGATCGACGTCAACAGCGGAGAGTCTGTTACGCGATGCAGATTCAGCCATGTTTCGCGCGAAGAACGCCGGGCGAAACCGATGGCAGTTCTTCGACAACGATATGCACGTCGAAGCCCTGGCGAGGCTCACCTTGGAAGAAGAGTTACGACGTGCGATCGCCAAGAGTGAGTTTCAGGTCTTCTACCAACCCATTGTGGATCTGAGCGATGCACGCATAATCGGGCATGAGGCCCTCCTCCGTTGGGTACATCCCACCAGGGGCCTGCTCACTCCTGAAGCGTTCCTAAGTGTCGCCGAAGACGATGGGCTCATCGTGGATATCGGCCGTCAGGTTCTGGACCAGGTATGCACGATGCTCTCCGCGCACACGAATCTTGAGGGACCAATCAGCATCAACGTATCGGCCAAGGAACTCGCAGAGGGCAGCTGGCTGGCCAACTTCACAGACACATTGAACCGGCACGGTGTGGATCCAGGCTGGATTATCGTGGAGATAACCGAAACTGCTGCCTTTCACATGAGTCAGGACATCCGTCAAATCTTCAAAGAGCTCGAAGCTCTTGGCGTGGGTCTGCATCTTGACGATTTTGGGACTGGCTTCTCCTCCATTTCGCTGCTGCGCGATCTGCCCATCACTGGGGTCAAACTCGACCGAAGCTTCGTTGCCAATCTCACGCAGACCGGAAGTGCTTCAGACGCGTTAGCCGTCGGACTCGGGGGCCTCGTCAATGGCTTGAATCTGACCGGCATCGCCGAAGGTATCGAAACAGCCAAACAAGCCCATTTTCTACAGGCCATTGGCTGGGCCCACGGTCAGGGTTATTACTACGGACGCCCGGCCAGCAGACTCGTCGAGACGTCGCCCTCTGGTGCTACGCCTACTCCCTAGGACGCTCACCTGTTGCCAGCACAGGTCACCTGGTAGGCAACTTAGTTACTGACGGGTAACATAGCCGCCTAAGCGCACCCAGAGGAGGACCCAACATGGGCCACTACATCGCAAACCTTCGCGATATCGAATTCCTGCTCTTTGAGTTATTCGAACGCGAGAAGGTCCTGGGCAGCGCGCCCTTCGGTGAGTACGACCGAGACACCGCCACCGGCATGCTGGAAGAGATGAAGCGCCTAGCCGAGAACGAATTGGCTGAATCCTTCACCGTTGGAGATCGTGAAGGCGTCTCCTTCGACCCAGCGACTGGAAATGCGAAATTGCCAGCCGCTTTCCACAAGTCTTACCGCGCCTATATGGACGGCGAGTGGTGGCGCATGGACGCCCCCGCCGAATTGGGCGGCATCGTGATTCCACCGACGTTGCGATGGGCGATCGGCGAGATGGTGCTCGGCTCCAATCCGGGAGTGCATCTATATTCGAGCGGATCCTCTTTTTCGCACGTGATCTACTCACTCGGAACAGAAGAGCAGAAGATCTTCGCCAAGCACATGATCGACGGCCACTGGACCGCCACTATGTTGCTCACCGAACCTGATGCTGGCAGCGACGTCGGCGCCGGACGTTCAAAGGCCGTGCAACAAAGTGATGGCACCTGGCATTTAACGGGAACAAAACGCTTCATCACATCTGGCGAGAGCGACCTCGAAGAGAACATCGTGCACTTGGTTCTGGCAAGACCAGAAGGTGCGGGCCCGGGCACCAAAGGCCTGAGTCTTTTCATCGTTCCTAAATTCATGGTCGATTGGAAGACCGGCGCAATCGGAGAGCGGAACGGAATCTTCGCGACAAACATCGAGCACAAGATGGGGCTGAACATCTCCACGACTTGTGAGATCAACATGGGCGAATCAATTCCTTGCGTCGGTTACCTGCTGGGTGAAGTACACGACGGTATTGCGCAAATGTTCAAGGTCATTGAATTCGCCCGCATGATGGTTGGCACCAAGGCGATTGCAACTTTGGGTGCTGGATACCAGCAGGCTTTGGCATACGCAAAGACCCGCGTACAGGGGCCTGACC
>MLJW01000753.1_pt1 | contig 10125 bp, 15 predicted proteins | sample 888231 | NCBI WGS metagenome assembly MLJW01 (sample SAMN05788063, study PRJNA343431) | mine drainage metagenome | isolation source: sample collected from the inflow into an acid mine drainage treatment plant... | place: Germany: Lusatia, lignite mining district
CTTCAGGGCCTGATCGGCGGCAAGAAGAAGGCCGCCGAACCGGCACCTGCCGGTACTGCAACGACGCAACCGGCCCCGGCAGCACCTGCAAGCCAAGAGGAAAATGCCAAGAAAAAGCTGAACAAGCTGCTCGGGTTTTAAAAATTCCCGCCGTCATGCCCCGCCCTTGATGCCCCTCTTTTCCGACCGGATTATCGCCTGGCAACGCCTGCATGGACGGCACGACCTGCCCTGGCAGAATACCCGCGACCCCTATGCCGTATGGGTGTCGGAGATCATGCTGCAGCAGACGCAGGTCGCCGCCGTAATCCCCTATTACCAGCGCTTCATGGCACGCTTTCCCGATGTTGCAGCACTGGCTGCGGCGCAGGAAGATGCCGTCCTGCAGCAGTGGAGCGGACTCGGTTATTACTCGCGGGCACGCAACCTGCACGCCGCAGCCATCATGGTGATGGACGAATTCGGTGGCAGCTTTCCCGAGCGGCCCGACGACATCGTGCGACTGCCCGGCATCGGGCGCTCCACTGCGGCCGCCATTGCGGCCTTCTGCTTTGACCATCGCGGCGCCATTCTGGATGGCAACGTCAAGCGCGTGCTCAGCCGCTGTTACGGCATCGAAGGCTGGCCTGGCCAGCCCACGATCGAGAAGGCGCTGTGGGAACTGGCGGAAAGCCTGCTGCCGCACACCGATATCGCCGGCTACTGCCAGGGCCTGATGGACCTCGGCGCATCCCTTTGCTCGCGCAGCAAACCGGCTTGCGGGCTCTGCCCGTTGCAGACCGAGTGCGTCGCGCAGCGCGACAACCTCACCGCCATTCTGCCCACGCCCAAGCCACGCAAGGCTTTGCCGGAGCGTACGACCACCATGCTGCTGCTCATCGAAGGCAACCAGATCCTGCTGGAAAAACGCCCGCCGACCGGCATCTGGGGCGGGCTCTGGAGCCTGCCGGAAGTCGATGGCGATGCTGATGCAAGGCTGGCGGCAAGAGAGCGCTTCGGACTGGAAACATCAATGAAACCCTCGCTGCCCCGGCTGATGCACGCATTCACGCACTTCCGTCTGCATATCACGCCGCAGCCACTGCAAGTCACCGCCCGTCTGCCGCAAGTGCGTGAATCAAGAGCCGTCTGGCTGGACCTGGAAGATGCGATTGGCGCTGCCCTGCCCGCACCGGTGCGGCGTCTGCTGGCCCAATTGCAACCGGATCAGGAGGCCTGACGCGTAGCCTGGCCGTTCCGCAGGGTCATCGAACGTTTGCAGCCACGGGCCATGACGGCTTTCGTCGGGCGTAAAAAAGGCGACCTCGGTCGCCTTTTTTACTGCGTCGCCGGAGGCTGCTCTGGTTGCGACCGGTTTATTTCTGGTCCCAGCTGTCTTCCCACATGCAGTGCTTGATGGTGTGGCGATTCTTGATCAGCTCCTCGATCGAAGGTTCGTCTGAAAGCGCGCGCTTGATCGCCAGCTTGGTGGCTTCGTAGTTGTTCTTGTACATGTCGGCCTTGTCCAGGTTGGCTTCCTTGGCACAACCCGGATCGATCCACACCAGGCTGATGATGCACAGGTCGTTGGCCTGGTCGCGCGGAATGATGCCCTCGATCACGCAGTCGAGCACGGCATCGGCAGTCGCCGCCTGTACCACGCCGCCGAACAGGGCGACATTGGCGGAATCCTTCAGCGTCACCTTGGGTACCATCATGGTGACCGGACGCACCATCTGGTTGATGTCACGCACGGCAAACATGGCGGTATGTCCCTTGTTCTGCGCCATCATGTTGGCGAAGGCCTGACCGACCGGGCCGTCGACGGCGCCGATGACGATTTCCGGCATGGCGGCAGTGACGTCCTTGCCTTCAGTGTAAACAGTGGCTTCGCCGGCCTTGAATATGATCTTGCTGGACATGATGTGCTCCTGGATAGGGATTGCGGAAAAGGGCGTATTCTATAGAAACGGGTGTTGTGAGGCAAATCAGAGGGTTAGCACCATGTCTCGGTGTGGAATGCCGGCATCCATATAGACACCGCTGCACACGGCGAAGCCGAATTTCCGATAGAAGTTTATGGCATGAGTCTGGGCCGCGAGCGTCACCAGCCGGCAACCCTGTCGGCGATACTCGTTGACGGCGGCTTCCAGCAGCGCGCGACCGACTCCCCGTCGGCGCCATGACGGCAATACCGCCATGCGCCCAAGCCTGCCGCCGGTCAGCAGGCGGGCGCAGCCGACGGCCTGCCCGGTGTCGCTTGTCGCCAGCAAGTGCCTGGCGCCAACATCCAGTCCATCCCATTCCAGGGTCTCCGGCACACTTTGTTCCTGGATGAAAACACGACGGCGGACTGCGGACAGCGCTGTTTCGGCCTGTTGCCACGAAACCACGTCCACCGTAAATTCACCGGGATTGCTGATCGACATCCTGGCGCTGCTGTTCGGCCTGTTGTTGCACGGCATCGTTGACGGTTGTGGCCTTGTCCAGTGCCTGACGCTGAGTTTCGGACAATTTGGGCGGCGTTGGCGCACGATCCGGGCCGCAGGCGACCAGCAGGAAAGAACAGGCGCAAAGTATGGCGGACGACGACTTCACCGGGATCCCCTTGCGACACAAAACGGTTGCGTGCATTATGTGGCGCTTTAGTACTCTTTGGAAAATTCTCATGCAAAAATACATCCCGGTCATCGCGCGCCTCCTGCTGGCGCAGATTTTCCTGATCGCCATCGTGATCCAGTTGACCATCATCATGAACAACCCGACCGGCTACGAAGATTTCCGCATCTACCTCGGCCAGCACGGCCTGCCCGGCATCTTTGCGCCACTGATGATCGCCGTGCAACTGCTGGGCGGCCTCGCCCTGCTGCTGGGCTACAAGACCCGCACCGCCGCCTTCGTCATGGCCGCTTACGCGGTGTTCATCGCAGTTGCGCTGCACCTCGGCGAACCCATCATCTTCATGCAGTACCTGGCGATCACCGGCGGCCTGCTGGCACTGGGCGCGATCGGCCCGATGGCTTGCAGCCTGGACAACCTGAAAAAGAAGTAGCTAGGAAGCGCTACCCCAGCGCTCGACCAGCCGGTGCTCGATGCCGAGCTGGTCGAGCAGCTTCGCCACCACGAAATCCACCAGGTCGCTCAGACTCTGCGGCTGGTGATAGAAACCCGGATTCGGCGGCAGGATCACCACCCCCATGCGGGCCAGCTTAAGCATGTTCTCCAGGTGTATGGCGGAGAACGGCGCCTCGCGCGGCACCAGGATCAGCTTGCGGCCTTCCTTGATCATCACGTCCGCAGCACGTTCGATCAGGTTGTCGGAAAGACCGTTGGCAATCGCCGCCAGCGCACCCATGGTGCAGGGGCACACCACCATCGCATCCACCGCACCGCTGCCGGATGCGATCGGGGCCATCCAGTCCTCGCGGGCGAACACCTGCAGCTGCCCGCGCTGACAGCCGAATTTTTCGAGCAGCATTCGGCGCGCTTCGGCAGGTTTGGCCGGCAAGGCCAGTTGCATCTCCTGCGCCGCGACGAACTGCGCGGCCTGCGAGTAGACCAGATACACCGTATTTCCACCCTCCAGCAGCATTTCCAGCAAGCGCATGGCATAAGGCATGCCGGAGGCGCCGGTCAGCGCCAGGGTGATGGTTTTCATGCCGCCGTCAGATTCCGCGGCAGCGGGAACACCACGTTCTCGACGATGCCGTTCAGCTCGCGAACTTCGGATGCACCCAGCGCATTGAGCTTGGCCACGACTTCCTTCACCAGCACTTCGGGGGCCGAGGCGCCGGCCGTGACGCCCACGCGCTGCTTGCCCACCAGCCATTCCGGCTGCAGTTCGTCCGCGTTGTCCACCATATAGGCAGGCACGCCCTGATTCTGCGACACTTCACGCAAACGATTGGAATTGGAACTGTTGGGCGAACCGACCACGATGACCAGATCGCATAGTCCGGACAGCGCCTTGACCGCGTCCTGCCGATTCTGCGTGGCGTAGCAGATGTCGTCGCTCTTGGGCGCGGCAATATCGGGGAAACGCTGCCTGAGGGCGGCGATAACACGCGCGGCATCATCCAGCGAGAGCGTGGTCTGGGTGACGAAGGCCAGGTTGTGCGGGTCCTTCACTTGCAGCTGCTCGACATCCTCGGGGGTTTCGACCAGGTACATGCCGGCTTCGGACTGTCCCATGGTGCCTTCCACCTCGGGATGACCGCGATGGCCGATCATGATGATTTCGCAGCCTCGGCCGCGCAATTTGGCGACCTCGACGTGGACCTTGGTCACCAGCGGGCAGGTGGCATCGAACACGCGCAGGCCGCGTGCCTCGGCCTCGCTGCGCACTTCCTTGGAGACGCCGTGCGCGCTGAAGATCACCGTGTTGCCGGCCGGCACTTCGTCCAGTTCCTCGACGAACACCGCACCCTTGCGCTTGAGTTCATCCACCACGAACTTGTTGTGCACCACCTCGTGCCGCACGTAAATTGGCGCACCGAAACGCTCCAGCGCCTGCTCCACGATGATGATGGCACGATCGACCCCGGCGCAGAAGCCGCGGGGATTTGCGAGTATGACTTGCATTAACTTCCTAACCAGTGAGCGAATGTCATCATCAGCAGCAGCCCGGCCATCAGCACCAGCACGCGCCAGACCAGGCCGACCGCGCTGGAAAGATAATCGGCATCGGCCACGTCGCCCAGCCCCAGCTCGGGGCGGTACTGCAGCATCCCGTCAGCTGTGAGCGGTTCACCCAGGCGTACGCCCAGGGCACCTGCGCCGCTGGCGAGAATGATGCCGATGGCCTCGCTCGGCCACAGGGCCGCCTGGGTCCGCCAGCAATAGACCGCATCCTCGAAATCGCCTACCACGGCAAAGCAGCCCGCCGTAAAGCGCGCCGGCAACCAGTCCAGCCAGTCGAACAGGCGCTGGGGAAAATGACCGAAATCGTCATGCTGCTCGCTCCACGCATTTTTCAGCAGATAAGCCAGCCGGTAGAGCAAGGCCCCCGCGGGGCCCAGCAGCAGAAACCAGAACAGCGGCGCAAACAGGTCATGATGGGCATGGCGCAGGGTCGCCTCGATGCCCACACGGGCAACCTCCTCGCTGGTGTAGGCGCCGGTTTCGCAAGCCTGCCAGGTCGCGAGCTCCGCACGCGCACCCTCGAGATTCTGTGCGCGCAATGCGTTGGCAATCCCCTCGGCGGGGCTGCCGAAGCGTCCAAAGCGCAGAATGACGTACAGCACGCCGATATCCCAGGCCAGACCGAGCAGGGGGTTGATTTCGGCCAGGGCAATGCCGGCCGCCGCCACGATCAGTACCGGCAGCAGCACCGCCAGCATGCCCGCAATGACGCCATGCCGCGCCTGACCGTCGTTGAAGTTGCGCTCCAGCACGCCGGCGTAGGGCGCGAACAGGCTTCGCAGCCAATCCTTGCGCGGCAGCGGACGATAATAGGCCAGCGCAAGCGCAGCCAGCAGGGCGAACAGGCTCAAGGTTTCACTCCCAACGGCATTTCGACCGATAGCACGCTGGCGCGATAGATTTCCACCGTAGGCATATGCAGGCGCCCGCCCATCTGCCGGCTGTAATCCAGCAGACTGCCGTAGACCTTGCCATAAGCCAGCAGCGGGTGCGCCTTGACCTGCGCCACCACGACACGCCGCGCCGCAATGGTATCCTCCAGCAGGGGCGGCTTCGGTGCCGCCGCCGCATCGATCAGGTAGCCGGTACGCGCGTGCAGTTCACCCGTTTTGGTCGTGCGCGGGTCGTCCAGAATGAGGGTGAAAGAACTTCCGGCAGGAATGTTCTGCTGACGCAACTGGTAGGCGACTTCCTGCTGCACGGAAGCGAGCTTGGAATAGGCTCCCTGTGCTTCCAGGTAGGCATAATGATAGGGTCCGCGTTCGGCGACCTCGATGGTCGCGGAGCGGAACAGGCCCCACCACCAGAGGACGAGCAGGGTGGGCAGGAGAAAAGCCAGCAGAAAAAATAGATTTTGTTTTTTCACGCGAAGATTCTTGAGAGGATTAGCGGAAAAGATACCACAATCGAGTGGCCACGGAAAACCGGTATAATTCCGTCACCATGAAAAACACCGCCACACTGCTCATCAACTGCCCGGATCGCAAGGGTCTGGTGGCCGCCATTGCCGAGTTTCTGTACCGCTTCGACGCCAACATCGTTCATGCCGACCAGCACCAGGATGCGGAAAACAACCTGTTCCTGATGCGCGTCGAATGGGACCTGAACGGCTTCGGCATTGCCCCGGAAGATTTTGCCGGGCACTTCGCGCCGGTGGCGGAACGCTTCCAGATGCAGTGGCAGCTCAAGCTGTCGCGGCAGCGGCCGCGCATGGCGATCATGGTATCGCACTACGACCACTGCCTGGTCGACCTGCTGTATCGGCACCAGAGCGGCGAACTTGCCTGCGACATCTCGCTCATCATCAGCAATCATCAGGACACCCGGCGCGTGGCGGAATTCTACGGCATCCCGTTCCACCACATCGAGGTCAACCGCGACAACAAGGCCGAGGCCGAGTCGCGCCAGTTCGCCCTGTTCGATGCACATCAGATCGACCTGATCGTGCTGGCGCGCTACATGCAGATTCTATCGGCGGAGTTCGTGCGACGTTATCCGCAGCGCATCATCAACATCCACCACTCTTTTCTGCCGGCCTTCATCGGTGCGCGGCCCTACCATCGCGCCTTCGAGCGCGGCGTCAAGCTGATCGGCGCCACCAGCCACTACGTGACCGAAGTGCTGGACGAAGGTCCGATCATCGAACAGGATCTCATGCGCGTGTCCCACCGCGACCAGATCGAAGACCTGATCCAGAAGGGACGTGACCTGGAAAAGGTCGTCCTGTCGCGTGCCGTGCGCTGGCATGTGGAAAGCCGGATCCTGCTGTATGCCAACAAGACCGTCATTTTTGACTGATCCAGGCGCCGAATAAAAAAGCGGGAGCAAATGCTCCCGCTTTTTTCTGCCCTGTCCCGTGTCAGTTCGCGTCACCCGAATCGGTCAGCGGCGGGAGGACAACCGAAGCTTCATCCGCCTGAACATCTCCCTGAGCTTCCGGCTGGTCTTCGGCGTATACAATCGGTGTGGCGGTCAGTGCGAACAGCGCAATCATTGCAAGCAGAACGTTCCTCATTTGCTTCTCCCGAGTCTGAATTTTAGGTAAATTACGCCGCGAAAAGAATTTCCGCGAACTGCCAATCTACGCCGATCACGGGCATTCCGCAACACCACCTATCATATTATAAGTTTATTAAAAATCAATCAGTTAGCTATAATTTTTTCCAGCGAAAACAGCTCCGGCAACGATTCCCTCCGGCGCACAAGATGCACTGTTTCACCGTCCACCATGACCTCGGCGGCGCGCGGACGCGTGTTGTAATTGGAGCTCATGCTCATGCCGTAAGCCCCTGCGGAGAGGATGGCGAGGGCGTCCCCCTGCTGCAGCGCGAGGTGCCGGTCATGCCCGAGGAAATCGCCGCTTTCGCACACCGGACCGACAATTTCGTAGCATTGCATGGCGGTCTCGCGTGGGATCACCGGCTGGATCTCATGGTAGGCGTCGTAGAGCGCGGGGCGCATCAAGTCATTCATGGCGGCATCAACAATGGCGAAATTCTTCGTTTCGCCGTGCTTGAGGTATTCCACCCGAGTCAGCAGCAGGCCGGCATTGCCCACCAGCGCACGTCCCGGCTCCATGACCAGCTTCAGCTTGCGGCCAGCGAGCTTTTGCCGCAGTGCATGGGCGTAATCGGCGAAGTCGGGCGGGGTTTCGTCCGCATAACGAATGCCGATGCCGCCGCCAACGTCCAGGTGGCGCAAGGCAATGCCTGCCGCCGCCAGCTGATCGATCAGCGCCAGCACGCGATCGAGCGCATCCAGAAACGGCGACAGCTCGGTCAGCTGGGAACCGATGTGGCAGTCGATGCCATGCACATCCAGATTCGGCAGCATTGCCGCCCGCCGGTAAAGCGCCACCGCCTGTTCATAGGCGACACCGAACTTGTTGTTCTTGAGGCCGGTGGAAATATAGGGGTGCGTCCTGGCGTCCACATTGGGATTCACGCGCAACGACACCGGAGCCCGTTTACCCATGCCGGCGGCCACCATGCTCAACCGTTCCAGTTCGGCTTCGGATTCGACGTTGAAGCAGAAAATGCCGGCTTCCAGCCCCGCGCGCATTTCAGCGGCGGTCTTGCCCACGCCGGAGAACACCACCTTGCCGGGGTCGCCGCCGGCGGCCAGAACGCGCGCCAGCTCGCCGCCGGAAACAATGTCGAAGCCGGCGCCCAGTCCGGCGAACAGGTTGAGAATGGCCAAGTTGGGATTAGCCTTGACGGCATAGCACACCAGATGGTCATGTCCGGAAAAACCGTCATCGAAGCGGCGGAAGGCCTCGGTCAGCGCCGCACGCGAATATACGTAGCAGGGCGTACCGTACTCGGCGGCGATTCGGGACAAGGCGACCTCTTCGGCGTGCAGTTCGCCGTTCTTCAGGGCAAATGGAGTCATGGCGATGGCGCGCCTTGCGGATACTGTCGTTCAGGCAGATAGATCGGGCCTTTGGCGCCGCAGGCGGTCACCGTCAGGCACAGGACTAGGCAAAGTAGCATCAGGCGCATGGGAGTGGTTCCAAAAAAATCATTTTATCACAGGGGATTTGGAACTCAGCCCTGCATCAACCGGCGCCGGCGCTAATACAGCTGCTCGATGATCTGCGGCGCCGGCAACGGTGCGCCGGGCGGCGCTGCCGGGGGCTTTTCCTGCTCCGTTTTTCCACCCGGGACGCCTGCCGTGGCAGGCGGCGGAGTCTTCTCGTCGCCGGCTTCGGGCTTGGCCTCGTCCCTCTTCCTGGCAGCGAGTTCGGCGGCGGCGGCTTTCTGTTCCGCCTTGATGCGTGCCTCCTCCTGCTTGTGCCATACCATGGGACAGAGCACCCGCTCGAAGGCGTCCCCGACGGTATCGGGAATGATAGGCGCCGAATCGCTGTCATCCTGGGCCACATATTCGATCGTTTCCCCGGCCGCCGAATAATACAGGTAGCTCACCAGCTTGGCGGTGTGATCGGCACAGTTCAGGCGTTCGCGCAGCAGGCCGGACGCCGCCGTCTGCCCATGGCGATCCTGCGGGGTCTTGAACACGACTTTCTTCCAGAAAGTGATTTCGTCCTCCTTGATGGTCAGCTTGCTGCGGTCGTAAAAATACTGATCGGCCGAGCCGGCGCCTGGCAGGGCCACCCAGTCTGCAGCGGCAGCCACGTTCGGCAGCAGCAGGGCCAGCAGGAATTGCAGGATCGGGAAAATGAATCTCATTCGGATGGTTCTCCAGCAGTGTTCAGCAATCGCGCCGTAATCATGCCATTGATTGCGCCAAAAAACAGCGCGGCGGCGGCAAACAGGGGAATCAGGTAGGCCACGCCGGCATGCGGAATCAGCCACAGGCGCACCACCAGCAACTGGCCGGCAATGTGGGCAAACGCCGCCAGGATGCTGAGGCTGACCGGCCCGAATTGGCGCCTGGGCAGATGCATGGCAAAAGTCAGGGTGGCGAGGCTGGCCAGAGTGCCGGACAGGCTCAGCACAAAGGTCGGGGAAAGGAAATTGCCCAGCAGCAGGCTTCCCGCCAGCACGCGCAGAATGGAAACCCAGGCGGCGGTGGCGAAATCGAAACGATACAGCACGTACAGCGTAACGATGTTGGCGATGCCGGGCTTGACGCCAGGCAGGGGCGAGGGGAATACCGCCTCGGCCAGATGCAGGCCGATGGCCAGCGCCGCCAGGCGGGCGATCCTGTGATCGTCGGCGGTGGTGGTGATTTCAATAGTTGAGCGAGTCATAGCTTTTCTCGCCGCCCAGCAATTCCAGGCTGATCTGATTCGGCAGGCAAACCGCCGCCTGTCCCGCGTGCGACAGCCAGCCCTGATGTACGCAATACTGATTGCGGCAGGGCGACTGGGTGAAGCGGACCCGGCCCTGCCGGATGCTGATGTGGCTGATGCCGAGCGGACCCGGAACGTCGATATCGCGGTCCTGCGCCAGACTGAAGGTGGCAAAAATCCCGTTATGATCGCGAATCTGCAATTTGGCGGCGTGCTCCGGGTGCCACAGTGTGGCAACTGTCTCTTAT